>Ga0154838_1030_pt4 | contig 13016 bp, 17 predicted proteins | sample Rifle2008BG16ft_FD_116142 | JGI IMG/M metagenome (GOLD analysis project Ga0154838, IMG submission 116142) | Deltaproteobacteria bacterium RBG_16_48_10 | reverse complement strand
AAGGGAGGAAGGGGAACAGCCGAGCACTTTGACCTGGAAGATCAGGTTGATCTGATCATGGGAACCTATAGCAAGTCCCTGGCAGCCATTGGCGGGTTTGTAGCGGGTTCTCCTGATGTGATCAATTTCATCAAGCATGTGGGCCGTTCAATGATTTTCAGCGCAAGCCTTCCGCCCTCCCTCGTGGCCTCTGTCAGTACGGCCCTGGACATCATTGAAGAACAACCCCAGTTGAGAGACCAACTTTGGAGAAACACCCATAAAATGCTGAATGGATACAGAACCCTTGGTTTTGATACCGGAGAGAGTCAAACCCCGATCATCCCCATCATCATCAGAGACAGCCTCAAGGTCTATAAGATGTGCAGACGCCTCTTCGACCATGGTGTGTTCGTCAACCCGGTGGTTAGCCCTGCCGTTCCTCCTGGAAGAGAGCTTCTCAGAACGAGTTTTATGGCGACTCATACAGAAGAGCAGCTTGACAAGGTTTTGGATGCCTTCGAAAAGGTCGGGAAAGAAGTGGGGGTCATTTAACCCCGGAATCAGATGGGATGACCGGCAAGACAATCACTGTTGAAGAGGCAACAAACGACAACGACCTCATGACCTTTATCCGATTTCCCTGGGAGGTCTATCAGGGGAATCCGTACTGGGTCCCTCCCCTCATCAAGGATCAACTCCAAAAATTAAGTCCTTCTCATCCCTTCCGTTCCCATTCAGAGATGATCCTCTTTCTAGCCTATCAGGAAGGAAGGATCGCCGGCAGGATTGCTGGGATTATTGACCATCATTATGTGGAGTTTCATCAGGAAAAGATCGGCTTCTTCGGTTTCTTCGAATCGATCCCAGAGCCGGAAGTATCAGGAGTCCTGTTCGCCCAGGTGAGAAACTGGCTTAAGAGCCATGGAATGGAGAAGATGGCTGGCCCAATGAATCCATCCACGAATGATGAGTGTGGTCTTTTAATCGATCGGTTTGAGGCTCCCCCCTGCCTCATGATGCCCTATAACCCGAGATATTATCCTGATTTGGTCGAAGGTGAAGGATTGAAGAAGGTGATGGACCTCTATGCCTATTCGCTGGAACAAAAGACCTTCCAACTCGATCGCCTGAGCCGGATTACAGAAAGGCTGGGAAAAAGAGAACCCCAGCTTCATATTCGGCCCATCAATCTCCGGAGTTTTGACAGGGAATTGACGATCGTCAAGGAGCTCTACAATCAGGCCTGGAGCAAAAACTGGGGGTTTGTCCCTCTCACCGATGCAGAGATCGATGATCTGGCAAGAAACTTGAGACCCCTCGTTGTTCCTGATCTCGTCCTCTTTGCCTATTGGGGAGAAGAACCTGTCGGATTTTCGGTCGCCCTTCCTGATTATAATGAGGTGTTGAAACATTTAAACGGGAAGATCGGACTTTGGGGAGGTCTCAAATTCCTCTACTATTCAAGAAAGATCCATAAAATCCGGGTCATGCTCCTTGGCGTGAAACATGCTTTCCAGAAGAAAGGGATCGAAGGCTTCCTCTATATTGAAACCTTTAAGAGAGGGATTCGAAAGGGTTATTATCGGGCGGAGTCCTCATGGATTCTCGAATCGAATCCGTTGATGCAACACGGGATTAAAGCCATGGGCGGAAAGCGGGATAAAACCTACCGGATTTACGAAACCCCTCTCTGACTGACTTGAAAGTGGAGAGCGGAATGTGAAACGTCGTTCAGGTACCATTCTCTGACCACTTTCCACCTGTACCCTTCTACTCTCCTTGAGTGCTCCACCAAGCATAAAATCGGGGACCGACGATCATGCAACCGATGGCAGTGGCCGTCCCGACGAAAAGGTCGATCACATAATGATACCGAAGATAGACCGTGGAGAGGACAAGACCGCAGACAATGGGGAGGAAAAGATAAAAAATAATCTTTTCATATCGGTAGGCCAGGGATAAAACCATGAGGGCAATCTGGGTGTGACCACTGGGCATGCAGTCCCTTTTGTTATGCTCAATGGCATTCAACCCATCCCTCACAAGATCGGTGATAAAACTTCCTTCTAAGGGCACCGTGTAGAGAGAGCTCATGGCGTAGCGGGGTCCCACAGCAGGGAAGAGGATGTAGCCGATAAACGAAACATAGTAACCAAGGATTAGAACAAAGAGGGTTGGATACAAACCGGGCCAACGCCTTAGATAAAGGACGAGCACGAGGGTAACCGGAAGGAAATAGTAACTGATATAGGCAAGGGACAGGAGGTCCGTGAGCCAAGGGACAATCCACCGTTGCATCCAGAGCGTCGGGTGGACCCCGAACAAAAAGAGATCGATCTGCATTAAGGTGGGGTCGATATCCGGATGGAGATAATGGATCAAATCTCCAAGGGATTCGTAGATAAGAACGATAAAAAGGACGGGAGAAAAGGTGTGCACCCAATCCCTTAACCTCCCCGTTGCCTTTCGATCATAGGATAATTTGATGACTAACAGTAAACCGATCCAGAGAAGGTAACGAAAGACCAATGAATGCCAGAGGGGAATCCTCGCTCGAAAAAAGAGAGTTAAAAGAGCCAGACCGATCAGAAAAAAAAGGGTCAACCCGTGAAAAGGGGATAATCGTCTCATCAATACCGCGTCCATAACCGACTGGTAACGTTCAACCCCAAATTATCTCCTCTCCCCTGCCTCTCTCCCATTCAAGGGAGACGAGAGTTTACGTTGCTAATCGGTTTAAGTGATTTCTTTCATTTGCCGAAATCGAGGTTACCGGTTAAGATTACCAAAAATATATACCTAAAATTTGGTTAAAAATCAACGGGTTAAAAAATCTTTCTTAAGGCCTTGTAGATTCTTAACGGACAGGCAATACGGACACAATTTTAATTCGGAGGAATGGCAATGCGTTATTCTCAATACTTGCTTCCCACCATGAAGGAAACTCCTTCAGAGGCGGAGGTTCCGAGTCATCAATTGATGCTCCGGGCCGGGATGATCCGTAAACTGGCCGCAGGGATTTACTCATACCTTCCCTTCGGCCTTCGAGCGGTACGGAAGGTGGAAGGGATTATTCGAGAAGAGATGAACCGATCCGGGGCGATTGAAGTGCTTTTGCCTTTTGTCCAGCCAGCCGAACTCTGGACGGAGACTCGCCGTTGGGAAGAGTATGGGAAGGAACTGGCAAGGCTGAAAGACCGCCACAACCGGGATTGCTGCCTGGGTCCGACCCATGAAGAAGTCATCACGGATATTGCCCTGCGGGAGATCCGATCTTACCGGCAGATGCCCATGAATCTCTACCAGATTCAGACTAAATTCAGGGATGAGATCCGGCCTCGCTTTGGTGTAATGAGGGCCCGGGAATTTATCATGAAGGATGCTTACAGCTTTGATCTGGATGAGAGGGGTGCGGATATGAGCTATCAGAAGATGGTGGAGGCCTATACCCGGATCTTCACCCGATGCGGATTGATATTTAGGGCAGTCGAGGCGGAAACGGGAACGATTGGAGGACATTTTTCCCACGAATTTATGGTCCTGGCGGAAACCGGCGAAGAAACAATCGTGAGTTGCACAAGGTGCTCTTATGCCGCCAATATCGAGAAGGCCGATTTCAAAAGGATCAACCCAGCCCCTCCCTTTCATGCCAAAGAAGATCTAAAACCTTTTCAGAAGATTTCTACACCCAATCAACGGACGGTCGAAGAGGTCACTCAATTCCTTCGTGTGTCACCCACCGATCTGGTCAAAACCCTTATTTTTGAAACAGACAAAGGTTGTCTCGCAGCCCTGATTCGTGGAGACCACGAGATCAGCGTCAAAAAGTTAAAGGTCGTCGTTGGAGCGGAGAATCTCCAATTGGCGAGTGAGAGAACGGTCGAAGCAATCACTCATGCGCCCAAAGGATTTGCCGGCCCTGTCGGACTCTCAATTCCATTGATTGCTGATCATGACATCCAGGCAATGGTGAACTTCGTTGCAGGAGCGAACGAAAAAGACGCCCATTTGATTCAGGTCAACCTGGTTAGAGATTTCCAAATCAGCCAATTCGCAGATATCCGGAGTTTCGCTCCTGGAGACCCCTGCCCGCTCTGCGGAGGAGAGACAAAGATAGACAAGGGGATCGAGGTGGGCCACACCTTTAAGCTTGGAACGAAATATAGCCAGGCCATGCATGCCACGTTTACGGATGAACAGGGAAATGAACAAGAGTTCATCATGGGATGCTATGGGATTGGAGTTGGTAGAACGGTCGCTGCAGCCATTGAACAATCCTACGATCAAAACGGGATCATCTTTCCAATGCCCATTGCGCCCTTTCAGGTCCTCCTTCTCCCTGTCAATATCAAGAGCGATCTTCTCCGGAACAAGGCGGAACAGCTCTATCAAGACCTCCTGAAGGCAAACATAGAGGTTCTCTATGATGATCGAGGGGAGACCCCTGGAGTCAAATTCAAAGATGCCGATCTCATTGGCATCCCTTTGAGAATCACTCTGGGAGAGAAGAATCTGAAAAAAGGGCTGGTGGAGATTAAGAAGAGAAAGACAGGCGAAGTCATTCTGGTTAAAGAGGAGGAGGTCCTATCAAGGCTAAAAGAGATCGTCAGTGGAGAAATGATTAAATAGAGTTTGTTTATAAAGTCCCTTATTCCTTCATGCCAGACTTGAGGAGCCTGCCCCGTACTCTAATACGGGGGCATCCAGATGTCGTCCCGACGAAAGTCGGGAACCATCTCAAAGACTGGATCCCGGTTCTCACCGGGAACCCCGTATTCCGGCTGGAGTTTACCCCGTACTTGATACGGGGCCGGAATGACGAGTTTTTTGGAAACCGTTAGTTTATGGACAGACTCTAATCAGCACCGCTTCATTGATTTCAGAATCTAAAAGAGTTTTTCCATGAATGAACTCGCCCAGATCATCCCCTCTCTGGAAAATGATTAACCCACCGATTCCCCTATCGACCATTCTGAAAGCGGTTTCCACGATTTTATCAACACTTTTGTTGGAGAGCCTTTCTGGGTTTCGAAAAAGAAATGTCAGGAGCGTAATGCTTCCCAACACTTCCCGTATCTCCTGTTGGAAGATCACCACCAGGACAAGGAGGAGGCCCGCCCAGAGGTTCTGAAGTCCCCATACGGAGAGGGGTAAAGCGATCCACTGGGCAGCAAGGTAATAAAAAGCTGGCCAGGCTTTCTTTTTGATTCAGAAGGTCTGCGGTCTCATCCAGAGGCGACTCTCTTGTAGAAAAAAGCAGATCCATCAGGGAGGATCATGACCTTGATGGCTCCCCCAGCCTCTTATTTGGATAGGATGACGGTGTGGGCTCTTCGGTTCTTTGCCCAAGCCTCTTCATGATGTCCAGGATCCAAAGGCTTCTCCTCTCCGTAACTGATGGTGGAGATACGATCGGGTGAGATTCCCAAGGAGATGAGATACTTTTTCGTACTGTTGGCTCTCCTCTCTCCAAGGGCAAGGTTATACTCATTCGTTCCTCTTTCATCACAATGACCTTCGACCTGAATCTTTACGTTGGGATGTTTCATCAGTAAAGCGACATTTTCTTTCAGTACCGGCAAATCCTGAGGACGAATGTTGTATTGATCAAAATCAAAGTAAATATCTTTGAGAAGCTTACTTTCAAGAACCTCCCCTTCAATGCCCGGGGTCTTCTTGGCGACTAAACTCTTTCCGAATTCTTTTTCTTCTGCCTTCCTCGCTTCCTCTGCCTTTCTTGCTTCTTCCTCCCTAATTCTTGCCTGTTCTTTCTCCCACGCCTCTCTCTCTGCCTTTTCCTTTGCGGCTCGTTCGGTTTCAAGCTTTGTCGCCTCTTCTTTTGTGACAGAGGGTTGTTCTTTGACAATGGTCTTCTTAGGGCACCCCATCAGGATGAGCCCAAAACAAAGGGCCAGGATCAGGATGCTGAGACTTTTCTTAACCATAGGGAACCTCCTTTAAATAGGGATTGATTTTAGTGACTCTTTCTTATCCAAAGCGCTCCACCGATACTGGGTATCGGTCACCTCCTTCTAAGCAGGTTAAACGTTTTTGATTGAATCCGTCGGTTCGACGCGGTGGCCATTTCAATTTTCTCTCAATCATTCTTCATCGAAGAAGAAAGTGACCTTCAAGTCTTGAGCCTCCATGATTCTCACCAACTCTTGGATGGATTCACAGATTAGATTTAACTTTTCCTTTTCCAACTTTCTTAAACCGTAGATCATCTTCCCCTGAACAGGATTGGGAGCCCTCCGGACCACCATCTTCCCTTTCGGAGTCAGCCGGACCTCGACAACTCTTCGGTCCTTTTCGGTCCGATCCCTCGCCACATACCCTTTCTTCTCCAGTCGGTCCACGACCCCCGAAATGGTGCTGGGATGTAAATACATTCCTTCACTCAGTTTGCCCAGCGGCAGGCTTCCCATTTGATAGATTGTTTTAAGGGCCCAGAGTTGAGGACCGGTAATTCCAAAATGGCTGTATACCATTTGAGAGTAATCCTGCAGGGATTTAATCATGCGTCGCAAAGACTGCATAATTTCCGAAATCGCAAAATTCCGAGTCATCGATTTCGCCATTTTTTCTCTGACTGGGAGGATATATTTTGTATACAAACTATTTGTACCGAAACATTTTGTATAACAAATAGGAGGGCCTGTCAAGAATTATTTTTAGTCAACTCTCTTGCCCTTCAAGACGGAATTTCTGTCGAATGACCCGGTTGAAACGGGGCCGGTAAATCAAATCAAAGGTCTCTTCTTTCCCTGGAAAGAGACCGCAGGCAGCCTGTTTGGCATCTTCAACGACCTTCATGGCCTCTTCAAATGAAAGATCGCCTTCCTGAATCGACAGGATCGAAAAATCGATGAGATACCGAAGAAACCGTACCCTCCTGTTCTCTTCGAGGACTTCTTTTTGACTTCCCATCTCCTTCAGCCTTTAGACCAAGTTCAAAATTCATTATAACATCTTTTTACCGCACTGAAGTCTCTCATGACGCAAAAAATACTTGACGAGTTTTTAAGCAAGTTATAAGGTAAGAATATGCCTTAGGCATCACATATGAAACAGATTGTCTATCACATAATTATTCCTACCATCGTGACAGCAGTCTTTTTTGTAATAGCCTTAATGCCCGTGGAAATGCTGGGGTGCCGTACGCGAGGATTGATGGCTCTGCTGGTGGCTTTTTTAGCGGTCTGGCAGCATTGGGTGCGGGAATCATGGGAGTCGAGGGAAAGAGGAAATTATTTATTGACAGTCTCCTACTAATCTTTATATGATAGATTATCTTAAATCAGGGAGTGTTTTTATGAGCGATCCCAAGGAGAAGATTATCTTTGCCCTGGATGTGGAACACTTTTCAGAGGCCCAGCAATGGGTCAAACTCCTTAAAAACCAGGTAGGGATGTTTAAAGTTGGAAAGCAGCTCTTCACCCATGCTGGGCCAAAGGTTATCGACATGATTCTTCAGAAGGGGCAAAAGGTATTCCTTGATCTAAAATTTCATGATATCCCGAACACGGTCGCGAAGGCGGGCGAGGAGGCAACGAAACATAATGTCACCATGTTCAACCTCCATGCAATGGGAGGATTCGAGATGATGAAAAAGACGGTCGACGCCTCCAGGGCCGTCGCTAAAACCTCGAGCATTCCTAAACCTCTCATTCTGGCTGTCACCATCCTTACGAGCCTGGATGAAGAAACCATCAAAGAAGTGGGAATTCAGGGCCCGATCATTGAACAGGTGGGCCGCCTTGCCTGTCTTGCCATGAAGGCTGGGGTGGATGGGGCGGTGGCCTCTCCTCAAGAGATTAGCATGATCCGCCAGAAATGCGGGGATAAATTTCTAATCGTCACTCCGGGCATTCGCATGCCTTCCAGTAAGGGCGATGACCAGAAAAGGACCCTCTCTCCAAAAGAGGCTATCGCTGCAGGAGCAGACTATCTTGTCATTGGCAGACCCATCAAAGAAGCCAAAGACCCCGTGGAAGCGGTCCAAAAAATTACTGAGGACATATCATAACTAAAACCCGTAATCGGCTTTGGACGAAATCTATCCCTTTCAGATTCTATGGCTCAAGTCATCTATGGGATTCATCCCATCCAGGAAGCATTAAAATCATCTCACTTCCAATTTGAAAAGATCTTTATTGGCACAAAAAAACCTCATCCAAGGCTCCAGGCAGTCATTGATTTGGCCCATCAAAAAGGAATCCCTGTCATATTTAGTCCCCAGGATGACCTCGATCAAATGGTCAAAGGTGGATTCCATCAGAATATTCTGGGTCTGATTAAAGAAATCCCCTATTCGAGTCTCGAAGGGATCCTGACTCACTGGAGGAAAGAGGGGACGAAGGCCCTGATCCTCATTCTTGATGGCATCCAGGATCCACAAAATTTGGGGTCCCTCATCCGGACGGCTTTGGGATTCGGGGCCCATGGAATGGTTATTCCAAAAGATCGAGCCGTAGGAATTACTCCGGTTGTGGTCAGAGCCTCTGCAGGGGCCACCGCTCATCTGCCCATTGTCAGGGTCGTCAATATTGCAAGGGCCCTCGAGATCCTGAAAAAAGAAGGGATTTGGGTCTATGGCGCCGCAGGAGAGGCAAAAGATTTCATCTACCAACTTGACCTCGCAGTGGATCTCGCCATTGTCATTGGCTCAGAAGGAAAAGGGATTAGACCTTTGGTCAAGAAAAAATGTGACCGTCTCTTCTCCATTCCCATGACAGGCCCCATCTCCTCTTTCAATGCCGCTGTATCGGGAGGGATGATTCTCTATGAGGCCATGCGGCAACGGCACACTTTCGAAAAGGGAAAAGAAAAATGATTACCATCCAGAGACCTGGCAGAAACCCTTTGGAGATCGGATTCATCCTGATCGATTTTGAGGGAACTCTTGCATCCGATCACCGGGTTCATCCTAAGGCAAAGGATAAGATCAGCCTTCTCTCCAAGAGAGCGAAAATTTATATCCTGACAAAAGCAGGGAAAGAGGTCATGGAGAAAACCCTGGGAAAATTGAATGCAGAGGTGGTTTATGTAACAGAGGGAGAAGCCTCTCAGCGTAAATTGGAATTATCAAACCGATTGGGAAAAAATCGTCTCGTTGCCATCGGTAATGGGGTGGACGATGCCTCGATGATCGAAGAGGCAGGTCTGGGCATTTGTGTGATCGGAAAAGAAGGGAGTTCCGGTGAGGCTTTGAGAAAGGCGGATGTGGTGGTAACGAATATCCTGGATGCCCTCGACTTTCTATTGAAGCCCCTCCGCCAGAAAGCCACTCTATAAAAACTCAATGCAAAATGACCGGTAAACAATGATCCTTGCAAAGTGAAAATAAGCAGAAACATTATTCCTTTGATCCTTTTATCAAATGAAGGATCAACTCAAATTAGGGCTTTATGTCCATGGATCATTTTGCAATGACAATTTTACAATGAGGTCTCATGTATGTTTCCTTACTATTTTATTCGATTCAGCGGGCCATTTCTTCTTATCCTCGTCGGGTTAAAAATCCTCTCGGGATATTCCCTGACAGGGAAAATCACCGGAATCTCCTGGCTTCCGGGTCTCCATGAAAATCGAATCCTTGACCTCCTTCTCATTTCCCTATTTATTTTTCACGCCCTCTACGGGGTTCGGCTCTTTCTGATTGATTTCGGAATGATGAAACGGGAAAAATTCTTGTTTTGGGTCTCTTCCATCGTTGGTATTGGGTTGTTTTTTTTATCGTATGTCTATTTATTCTGAAACATCGGATCAAAAGGTACCGTGTCACCCTGCTCACGGGCGCGAAAACTATGAACCTATTTTGTACTTTTGAATAAGAGAGGTTGCGAGTATCCTTTTCCAAAGCGCAATAGGTTTATTCCACGAAACTTGAAAATTAAAATGGAACTCCTTTCTCACGACGTTCTCGTTATTGGAGGAGGCCTGGCTGGCTTGAGGGCAGCCCTTGAGGCCAAAAGAATGAAGGGTCATGTTGCAATCCTATCAAGGGTTCATCCTTTACGATCCCACTCTGTTGCCGCTCAAGGAGGAATCAATGCAGCCTTTGGAAATGCACCCGCTCCTGTAAAAGACACCTGGGAAAACCATGCCTTTGACACCATTAAGGGGAGCGACTATCTGGCTGACCAGAATGCCGTAGAGCTCATGTGTCAAGAGGGAGTCGAGCGAGTTCTCGAAATGGAGCATTGGGGAACGCTCTTCTCCCGAACCGAAGATGGAAAGATTGCCCAAAGGCCTTTTGGCGGGACCGGGTTTCCACGCACCTGTTACGCAGCCGATCGAACCGGACACAACCTCCTCCATGCCCTCTATGAACAGGTCATTGGCCTGCAAATCCCGGTTTATGAAGAATGGTATGCCCTTTCTCTGGTTGTAGAGGATGGGAGTTGCATTGGCGTTTTAGCATTCGACCCTTTTAAAGGAAATATCATTCCCATTCATGCAAAAGTGACGATTTTGGCGACTGGAGGATATGGCCGCATTTATCTCCGATCGACAAACGCAGTGATCAATTCAGGTCAGGGCTGTTATCTGGCCTTCGATGCAGGTGCGCCCCTTGAGGATATGGAATTTGTCCAATTCCATCCAACAAGTCTCTCGGGGACAAATATCTTAATCACCGAGGGAGCAAGAGGAGAAGGGGGATACCTCCTCAATGCAAAAGGGGAACGCTTCATGGAGCATTATGCTCCTCACCTTATGGAGCTTGGCCCTCGGGACATCGTTGCAAGGAGCACTCAGACAGAAATCGATCAAGGTCGAGGCTTTGACGGAGAATATGTCCATCTTGATCTACGACATTTAGGCAGGGAGAAGATTATCGATCGCCTCCCTGGAATTCGCCAGATCGCCATGGACTTTGCAGGAATCGATCCTATTTCAGAACCCATTCCGATTCAGCCCGCTCAACACTATTCGATGGGAGGAATTGCCACCAATGGCGATGGAGAAACGCCTCTTACGGGGCTTTTTGCGGCAGGAGAGTGTGCCTGCGTCAGCGTCCACGGAGCAAACCGGTTGGGCGGGAATTCTCTGCTTGAAACGATTGTTTTTGGAGCTAGAGCGGGAAAAAAAGCTGCTCAAAAGGTCGGAACTGGAGGAACCGGTAAGAATGAAACATTCTTCCAAAAATGCTTGAAGGCGCTTCAATCTGGACTCGATGAAATTTTCGGAAGGGATGGAAAAGAACCGGGCTTCCTTCTGCGAGACGAGATGAAATCTACCATGACATCACAGGTAGGAATCTTTCGAAGAGAATCCGATCTTCTCCCTGCAAAGGAGAAAATCAGTAAATTGAAGGAAAGATTGAGAGGAATCGGAATAAAACAGAAGCGCCTTGCATTCAATAACGAGTTGATTCAGTATCTGGAACTGGAAGGAATGCTCCATGTGGCCGAGGTGATCGTGGAAGGAGCCTTAGCTCGAAAAGAGAGCCGGGGTTCCCATTTTCGCGTTGACTGCCCCAAGCGGGATGATGAGCATTGGCTTCGTCATACCCTTGCTTATAAAACACCCGAGGGAGTAAGGCTCGATTATAAAGAAGTGACGATCACGAAGTATCCTCCTAAAGAAAGAACCTATTGAAGCTTCGAGTTCAAGAGTGAAAGTGAAAGCTGAAAGGGGCCTCTTTTGCTAACATTGAAAATCAAGCGATTTCAGGCAGAGCGAGAACCTCAGGGATGGATTGATATCTTTTCTTTGGAGCCCAGGAAAGGGATAAACCTGTTAGAGGCTCTTCTGCGTATTCAGGATGAGCAGGATGGAACCCTCTCTTTTCGTTATTCCTGCCGGGGAGCAGTCTGTGGCTCCTGTGCCATGAAGGTTAACGGAAACGTGGTCTTAGCCTGCCGAACTCATGTTGAAGATCTCATGGAAAAACCTGCTTTCATTGAACCCCTTCCCTACTTTCCGGTCCTCCGTGATCTCATGGTCGATATGTCAACCTTTTTTACTCGCTACCGGGAATTAGAGCCTTATCTTCATGGGGAACCTGTTTCATCCCATCAGGAATACTTCATGGATGAAGACAAACGGAAGGAGATCGACCCCTATATCAATTGTATCCTCTGCGGAATCTGTTTTGGGGTCTGTCCTGCCTTTGAAAGAGATCTTCAATATTTAGGCCCAGCCATGCTGGCAAAGGCCTATCGTTTTTTGATCGACCCAAGGGATAAAAGGTCAGAAGAAATTCTTAAAATCGTGGATCGCCAAGCGGGAGTCTGGGGTTGTAATACGGTTTTTCGGTGTGTGAAGTTCTGTCCCAAAGAGGTCCCTCCCACCCACGCCATCCTCAAATTGAGAGAGAAGATTTTGAAGCATCGGCTGAGCTCTATCTTACCGTTTTTGTCTCCTCGACATAAATAACAGCCCGATTTCCCTATTGTTCAAAAGGTATAGCGCCAACAGCTTCGTTTTCTTTCCCGCTCCTGCCGGCCGGTCATCTCAGAGATTGAAATTTCCACCACGCAGCAATTCATCACTCTCTCCAGGGGGATATCGGCCGCTTCGGGTCTGAAACGACGATTGAAGGCATTTAGAACCATCTCACGCTCATTCAGGTCTTCGAGTATTCGCGCCCTTCCATAGCAGATAACACTGTCACTATCCACATGACATGGGTTTCCACCGGCGTGCTCGCGCACCCAGTCCGGTTGACGGGCAACCGTAAAGCAGACCTGGGGGTTTGATTTCATATCATCCAGCTTTTTACCTTTAAACCCACAATGAAAGAAGATCTTTCCGTCTCTATAGTGATAATTGAGCGGGAGAACGTAAGGATGACCGTCTCTAGACAGTCCTAAATAACCCAGTTCTTCCTCCTGTAATAATTTTTCCATCTCCTCACGCGAATCAATAAATCCCTGTTCTTCCATTTTTCCTCCCTGTATTTTAGTGAGTTCACCCGCCGTCAGTTGCGTAAAAGGCCATGGGTAAACCGCTCTTCAAGCCTTCGGAAGGCGATGGATTTGACATTTTAAGGGAATCGGAGGACGCCATTTAAAGTGAACTCCGGC
>Ga0154838_1151_pt1 | contig 13018 bp, 11 predicted proteins | sample Rifle2008BG16ft_FD_116142 | JGI IMG/M metagenome (GOLD analysis project Ga0154838, IMG submission 116142) | Deltaproteobacteria bacterium RBG_16_48_10 | reverse complement strand
AAAGCTGCTTGAGTCTTAAACTGTTGTTTTTAGATTTTTTTTGCAATGTTAAGGTAAACAAATACAAACGCAATAAATTTTTTTACAAACAATCGACCCCCCCCTCACCCTATCCCTCTCCCCGCTGGGGAGAGGGATAGGGTGAGGGGGCCTAACGTCAAAGAAATAAATGCGTTTGTTTTAAATATTTGGTTCATCACTCGACCCCTTGAATCCTTGACTCCTGGAACCCTTTCCTTTTTTAATGTCGTAAACCCGCCGGGGTTAAAACCCTTTCCATAAGGACAAACAGGTAATCCACTCCTATCGCAAGTAATGTCACAGGAAGAGCCCCTGCAATGATCTGCTCTGTATTGACGCTCGCAATCCCTCTGAAGATGAGCCAACCCAGTCCTCCTGCTCCAATGTAAGCAGCAATGGTTGCTGTTCCAATATTCATCACCGCTGCGGTTCGAATGCCGGCCATGATCACAGGCAAAGCAACAGGAAGTTCAACCACCCTCAAAAACTGCCAATTGCTCATCCCCATCCCCTTCCCTGCCTCACGGATGGCTGCATCGATATGGACGATTCCTATAAACGTATTGCGGATCATGGCAAGTTGGCTGTAAAGGATGAGAGCGATTAAGGCAGGCTTGATTCCAATTCCAATAAAGGGGATAAGCATTCCAAATAGGGCCAGACTTGGAATCGTGTAGATGATTCCCGCAATTCCAATAACGGGTGTTGCTGCTCTCTTATACCGGGTGATTAGAATCCCGATAGCGACTCCGATGAGGGTAGAAATCGATACGGCAATGACCGTGATCTTGATATGCTCAAGGGTAAGCTTAAGAATCAAATTCGGGTTGTTTATAAAATAGTTGAGAATGCTCAAGAACCCTCTCTCAAAATCTTTAGGCCTCAGACAAAAAAGGAGGCAAACTGGGTCATGGTCACAATCCCTTTCAGACATTTTTCTTCATCCACAACAGGGAGCCAAAGCCTCTTTCCCTTTAGCATCATTTCTAACGTTGGCCGGATCTCTCCATTATCCCTCACTGTAGGAATATCCCGATCCATGAGGTCTTCCACCGTTCCCTCCTCCTTATGGTTGAGCTGTTCGAATCGAATAACTCCCCGGAAAGTTCCCTGATCGCCTACCACCAGAAGAATATCACTCCTTTTTTCTGCCATCAACCTTTTGGTCTCAAGCACGCTGCTCCCTTCCAAGATTTGATCCACTCCTGGAACCATAATATCTGAAACCTTCGCCAATTTCATCAGTTTGAGTCCAGACTCTTTTCCGACTAAGTCCTTTACGAAACGATCTGCAGGTTCTCTTAGGATTTTTATGGGAGGGTCAAACTGGACGATCCGCCCACTCCTCATGACAGCAATTCGATCTCCCACCTTGATTGCCTCATCCATATCATGGGTGACAAAGAGGATGGTCTTTTTGAGCCTGGCGCGGAGCCTTAAAAACTCATCCTGGAGCTGAGCCCTTGTAATCGGATCAAGGGCTCCAAATGGTTCATCCATTAGGATGACAGGAGGATCTGCCGCCAACCCCCTGGCCACCCCGACCCGTTGCCTCTGACCTCCAGAGAGCTGGTGCGGATAACGGCTTCTGAAAGCCAAGGGCTCCAGGCCAACGAGGTTTAAAAGTTCATCCGTCCGTTTCTCTCTATCTACGGTCGACCAACCAATCAGTCGGGGAACAAGGGAAATATTTTGGGCCACGGTCATGTGGGGAAAAAGGCCCACGTCCTGGATGACATAGCCAATACCACGCCTTAAGGCAATGACATCGACCTTCGCTGTATTCTCTCTATTCAAATAGATAGCTCCATGGGTTGGCTCCACCAAGCGATTCAAAAGCTTGACGGTCGTTGTTTTGCCGCATCCCGATGGACCAACAAAAGTGACACATTCGCCTTCTTGAATCTCGAAGCTGACATCGTCAACTGCCTTCGTTCCATCGGGAAAAATTTTGCTGACTTTATCAAATTTAATAATGATATTGATCACGATCCAATCTCACCCCGTCTTTGTTATACTAAACTTTAGACTACTTGACAAGCCCTTCGTCACGGTAATGTCAGAGTTAGTGTTACTCTGTTGATCTCATTTTGAAAGTGCCGGCATCAGAAAATCCTCCCTGCCCCCCCCTTTCCAAAGAAGGGAAAAGGGGAAGTCCTCCTTTCGTGGAGGGAGATTCAGAGGGATTTCAGAATCGGGCCTATTGCGACTTTGACGGGGCCCTGGCCCGCGAAAAGACCCAAGGAAGCAAAAAAACCAACTTGACCAGCATAGAATGAGAGGTTATTATCGCAAAAGAAATTAATAATGATGGATTCGTAAAAAGTCAAATTTTCTCCAGTTTGTCATTCCTGCGAAAGCAGGAATCCAGTTATTTCAATCGGTTCTGGACTCCGGCTTTCGCCGGAGTGACGGTTCCGGCACTTTTTACGATTTCATCAATAATTCATCACTTAGGAGGGATCTATCTTGAAACATTATTTTGACCCTTATCGACAAAAAACACCTCGATCCGAAGCCCTCTTTAAAAGGGCCCGGGAGGTCATGCCCGGAGGTATTTCTCACAATATTCATCACTTCCTACCCTATCCTTTCTTTGTAAAATATGCTAAAGGCCCCAAAGTCTGGGATGTGGATGGAAATGAGATCATCGATCTCTGGATGGGACACTATACCCATATCCTCGGACATCATGCCGAGATCATTACAGAGGCAATCGACAGGCAACTGAAGGAAGGGATCCACTGGGGCATCGTGTTTGAAAAGCAGATCGAATGGGCAGAACTGATCCGGGAACTGATCCCCTGTGCCGAAATGGTCCGATTTTGCTGTTCCGGGACAGAGGCTACAATGTATGCTGTCCGGGTCGCCCGGGCTTACACGGGTAGGAATACGATCCTCAAGATTGCCGGGGGCTGGCACGGCGCAAATGCAGATCTCACGCTTGCTATTAAGGCCCCTTATGAAAAGAGAGAGAGTCTCGGCCTCTTACCAGACCTTGAGCAATATACAAGAGCCATCCCATTTAACGATCTCCTGGGGACACAGGAGATTATCCATCAAAATAGAAAGGATTTGGCAGGAATTATTCTTGAACCGGTCATTGGGGAAGGGGGATTTATCGCTGCTACCACTGAGTATTTGCAGATGCTCCGTTCTGAAACGGAGACTTCAGGGGCCCTTTTGATCTTCGATGAAGTCATCTCTGGCTTTCGACTCTCTCTGGGAGGAGCCCAGAAGAGACTCGGAGTCATTCCTGACCTAACCACTTTGGGTAAGATCATGGGAGGAGGCTTACCGGTAGGTGCCGTGGTTGGGAAGAGAGAGATTATGGAGAAGACTTCGCCTGAGAGAAAAGGCAACAAGTGGCAAAAGATCATGATTGGCGGCGGCACCTTTTCTAGTCACCCTTTAACGGTGGCAGCAGGGCTGGCAATGCTTCGTTATTTAAAAGATCATTCGAAGGAGGTTTATCCCCTCTTGGAATCGAACGGCGGAAAGGTGCGTGAAGGAGTTCAGGGAGCGCTTCGTCGCCATGGGATCAAGGCAACGGTCACAGGAATTGGCTCCCTCTTCCAAACCAACTTTCCCCACGAAGATGGGGTGAACTTAAACTCTCCTCATGCAATCAGCCAATTCACGGACATAGAGAGAAGGGAGGTTGAGTTTCGAATCCGAATGCTTTCCAAGGGTGCCCATATGATGCACGGGGGTGGTGCTCTTTCCACTACTCACTCAGATGAAGATATCCAGAAGGTCATCGAGACTACCGAAGAGGTTGCAAAAGAGATGGCCCAATCCTGATGAAGTTACAAGTTCGGAGTTTAAAAATTCTATAATAATAAATAGTAGAAAGGAAGGGCTAATAGATACCTGGAGGGATGGCAATGGCAAGAGAGACAGCTAAAATTGGTGTTATTGTCGTGGATTTCCAGGCCGATTTTACAAAGTTCAAAAATGGCTCTTTAGCGGTAGAGGGAACCGATGAAGTATTTATAAAAATGGTCGAAGAAAATACAAAGAAGCTGAAAGAAGCCGGTTTCCCAATCTTCGGAACTCTGGACTGGCATCCTGCCAACCATGTCTCTTTTTTCACCAGTCACCCGGGGAAGAAGACTTTTGAAGTGATCCAAATCCGTGGAAAGGAGCAGGTGCTTTGGCCGCCCCATTGTATCCAAAATACCCCTGGGGCGGAGGTTCTGTTGGATAAGAAATTGTTCAAGGCCTTCGTGAAAACTGCAACGGACCCGCAGTATGAAGGTTATTCTGGGTTTCAGGATGACGGTGGCAAGAAGGCCGATCTTGATAAACTTCTCAAAGCAGACAAGATCAACAAGGTGGTCGTCTATGGGATTGCTACCGATTACTGCGTGAGGGCGACGGCATTGGATGCGGTGGGGTTAGGATATCAGGTCATCCTCATAAAGAACCTCTGCCGAGGAGTGGCTCCGGATACATCTCAAAAGGCCCTCGAAGAGATGAAGGTCAAAGGAGTGGTCATCCTGGATGATATGGATCTAAATAAGATCAAAACCCAATAAGAAAACTCCTCTCCCCGTTGAGGAGAGGGGAAGATTAAAAAAGATTTTTTATGGGGCAATACGAAAGGAAAGTGTATGCTGTCCAAAGTTGCCACTCTTATCGGCGGCGAGGATCTGAAGCTTTACCTCATGGACTCCTTCAGGAGGGGTTGTTTTCCCTTCAAATTGGCTCGGACTTCCGGCATACCGCAGACTAAATTTTTCTGAAGTTTTCTCTCCGTAAATCCACTGGCCCCAGATTTCCAGTTTATCCGAATCCCAGAGACCCCTGGGAGTGAAGATACATCCTCAAAGCATCCGGACTTCTGCTTCAACTGTGACTTCCTTTCCTCCCTTTAATTCCTTGGCCGGAGCAGGCTCAAGGATATTGACGATCAAACCATCCATCTCAATGATGACTCCCTCACCCAAGATGTGTTTCCCTGGAATGAGGGTAAGAGTCTTTGCGCATTTCTGAATGGCATAGGGATAGGCCAATGGGGCTTCCGTATAGATTTCAATCCGGGTAGGTTTGTTCAAGGGTATTTCGGCCTGAAAGAGGGCAGCTCCGGGAGTTCCATAGACGGTTGCTCCCCTCTTCCGCGGCTGAACCATGATCCGATCCGTATCGCCTGTCCCACCTTCCTGTTTCCCCTGGGCGAGGATTTCCCCAGTCTCGAGATTCTTAATTCGAACCAGGGCACCTCCAACCCCGGAACCAATCACTTTGGCATCTTTGGAAACAACACGTACGACGATCTTTGTCGGGATTCTGTCGGCAGAAAAGGATGGAGGTGAGAAAGAACAAATGAGTCCGACCATGAAAAGAGAAAACAAGATAAATTTCAGCATGCCCCCTCTCCTTTCAACTTTCTGGGTTCCGTGGCGACGGCATTTATTGCCGACGGTAACTCCCCCCAATAAGTGGATCGAACCATTTCCACATTCCATCAGATCGCAGGCTAAAACCTGCGACTACCTTTTTGTACAAACTCTATTACCCTTTGCCTTTCGCCTATTGCCTTAGGCCTATTACCCTGTGCCTACTTAGTAGTAGCGCTTCTCATCGACGTGGTCCTCAGCGAGATCAATGCCCCACTCACCGAGGACTTTCGAGACGGCTCTCTCTCCGCTCTCGATGCAATTCGGTACACCAACGCCCGTGTAGCTGCCACCGGCGATGGCGAGGCCGGGAATCTGGGCACAGCGGTCATCAATCCGTGCAATCCGCTCGAGGTGCCCCAGGGTGTACTGGGGCATGCCGAGGTGCCACCGGAAGATACGCGAGAACAGCGGTTTCGCATACGAGCTCAAGCCCACGATGTCTCGAAATTCGGCGATTACCGTCTGTATGAGCTCCTCATCCGAGCGATACACGATCTTCTGGTTGTGCGGCCCGCCGACAAAGCCTCGCATCAACACCTTGCCCGGAGGTGCGCGGCCCGGCCACTTGCTGGAGGAGTATGTAGCCGCCATGAGCGCACGGCCCTCCACGAGAGGACACAGGACCCCGAACGCCTTAAGATCGAAGCCGACCTCGTTCTCGTTAAAGGCGACCGAGACCGTCGCCGAGGAAGAGGCTGGTATGCAGACGAGCGCATCTGCGATGACCACATCGTGCGGACGTACGAGCGGCTCGGCAGCCCATGACTCCGTGGCAATGATCACTGCGTCGCCGTCGACTCCAGAGCCGTCTGAGAGCGACACACTCCATGCACCGCCGCTTTGATGTCTGAGCGCGGTGACGGCCCTACCCGTTCGCATCCTCTCGCGGCCGGATGCATCGGCCATGCGGTCCGTGAGTTCCTGCATGCCGTTCAGAAACGAGGTGAAGAACGTCCGAGGCTTCTGGCCCGGCTTCACGGGGTACTTACGCCGCATCTCTTCAACCTTTCGGCGAGCTGCAATGAAGCCTTTCATGAGGGACCCATACTTTTGCTCCATCTCGAGAAGGCGCGGGAACGTGGCGGCCAGTGACATTTTCGAGGGGTCCGACGCATGAACGCCGCCGACGAGCGGCTCGGCGAGACGATCCAGGCACTCGCGGCCCATACGACGGACCACGAAGCTCTCGAGTGTTTCGTCGTTCAATTCGCCCGGTGCAACCTTCTTCGGAGGGATGAAGAGGTCCATGGCCATCCGGATCTTGCCTGGCCAGGAGAACAGACCGGTTGTGGCAAAGGGCAAAAATTTCGTCGGCGCGAACATGAAGATACCATCGGGCATCTGGTGAAGCTTGCCGTCTGATAAGATCCACGTGCGTTTGCGGGACTCATCGGTCGGCAGCTCGTCATCGAAAATCCCCAGAAGCTTCGCTATACGGTGACAGGCCGGCTTCTCGGTCAGGAAGCAATCCGGACCACCGTCCACGACGAACCTGCCTCCTCCCGAGGGATCCATCAAGATCTCTGTGCAGATCTTTCCGCCGATGCACGGGTCCTTCTCGAAGAGGACGAACTCGACGTCATGGCCTTCCGATGCGGCGCGAGCAACTTTGTAAGCCGCACCCAGCCCGGCGACGCCGCCACCGATGATGATGATCCTCTTCACCTACCGTGTCTCCTTAAAACAATTCAAGGGCTCCAGTGTTTTTCACCCGTGTAATGCCTCTAGTGCTTCTTTGCAGTACAATAATCTGAGAGCTGTCATTCCCGCAAAAACGAGAGTCCAGATTGAAAGGACTGGATTCCGGATCAAGTCCGGAATGACCTATCGTGTTAAGTCATTTCTGAAACAGTACACTAGACCCCTGGAACCCTGGAATCTTTGACCCCTTTAATCTGTTCTTCCACAGCACTTGCCAGTGCCTCGATAAAAAGGTCAGAGGTATTCAGAGAACGGGTTCGTTTCAATGTCATCCCTAAGGATTCGGCCTTTTGCTGGAAACCAATGTCAATATCATACAGGATCTCGATGTGATCCGAAACAAATCCGATCGGAACGATAAGGACCTCCTTCACCTTCTCTCTCGCGAGTTCCACTAAAACCGATTCAACCTCCGGACCGATCCACTCCCCAGGGCCTCCTCCCTTGCTCTGATAGGCAATATGCCAGGGAAAAGGTTCAATCCCCTCCAGAACTTTATTGACACTCTCCTCCATATCCTTTGCATAAGGATCTTTCTCAACGATCGATTTGGGAAGGCTGTGAGCCGTGAATATAAGATGGACCTGCCCTCTCTCCTCTGGGGCTAACTTCACCAACCCTTCGCTTATCTTTTCCCTAACAGCATCTATAAAAAGAGGATGGGAATACCACCCATCGATAAATAGAACCTTTATTCCGTTCCCCAAGTCTTTTTGCGCACGATTCACTTCTTCAATATATGCTCCTGTGCTGGCACAGGATCGAAAAGGGGCCATAGGAATAGCAATAATCTCTCTGATGCCATCCCCATGAATCTCTCTCAACGTCTCCTCGATTAAAGGATGGCCATAGCGCATCCCCACATATGATTTAAAGGAATAACCTTTTTCGTTCAGTTTTTTTTCAAGCCTTTTGGCCTGTCCCCAGGTGATTTCGGGGAGGGGAGAAGCACCTCCGATCAATTGATAGCGTTCCTTAACTCTCTCAAGCTGTTCTGGAGAGGGTCTTCGGCCACTAAAGAGACGGGTTAAAAAAGGCTCCACCTCTTCCACTGATCGGGGTCCTCCAAAGGCCAAAAGAAGCAGGGCTCTCATAAAAAAACCTCAAACCATTGAGCTTCACAAAAGTAATTGAACCGAGCGCGGTTGTCTACGCCCTCCTCACCCTTCCCTCTCCCCCGGATTTCGGGGGAGAGGGAATTTTTCGAAGAATTTTATCAAAAGGACGATTTTGCACTGTACTGATGGACCAGTTCGACTAAGGCCTTCACATGATCAACGGGGGTATTAGGAAGGATACCATGGCCCAGGTTAAAGATGTGACCGGGTCGGCCCCTTGCACTCTCAAGAATCCTTTTGGCTTCCTTTTCAATCAAATCAACGGAACCCAGAAGGATCACAGGATCGAGATTTCCCTGAATAGCCACATCATATCCGATGCGGGACCATGCCTCTCCCAGATCCACCCGCCAGTCGACGCCAATCACATCCCCACCTGCCTGCTTCATCCGTTCTAAAAGGGTTGAGGAAGAAGTGGCGAAATGAATAAGGGGTACGCTCCTGTTCACTCCATCAATCACCTTCCTGGAATAAGGCAGGACATATTTTTCATAATCTGTCGGGCTAAGGCATCCCACCCAGGAGTCAAAAAGCTGAAGAGCTTGAGCTCCGGCCCGGATCTGCGCATTCAGATATCGAATCAAGACCTCCGAAAGCTTCTCCATGAGACGATCCCATGCCAAAGGGTCCTGGTACATGATTCCCTTGGTAAGGACGTAGTTCTTTGAATGACCCCCTTCGATGATGTAGCTTGCCAGGGTGAAGGGAGCCCCTGAGAACCCAATCAGAGGGACCTTGCCGTCTAATTCCTTTCGAACGACACCAATCGCATCCATTAGAAATGGAAGGTCCTCTTCAGGGTTGATGATCCGCAGTTTATCGATCTGCTGCATCTCCCGGATCGGTTGGCGAAAGACAGGACCTTCATCCTTTGCAAACTCTAACTCAATTCCCATGGGTTCCAGAGGAAGCAGAATGTCTGCAAAGATGATGGCGGCGTCGACCTGAAGCTGGTCAATGGGCTGGAGTGTGACTTCTGCTGCCAGCTCGGGGTTTTTACACATCTCCAAAAAGGAATATTTTTTTCGAAGGGCCCGGTACTCCTTCATGTAACGACCGGCTTGGCGCATGAGCCAAATCGGCGTAGAGGAGGTCGGCTTTCTTTGACAAGCCAAAAGAAAAGGGTATTGACTCTCAAACTGTTTCATCCCCCTTTTGCTCCATTTCAACGGTGGGTGTGTTCCCTGAACGCACCGCATAAAGGCTTTGCAACGGTGACCTTATTAGATAGCCCCCTCTCCTCTCCTCCAAGCTAAGAGAGAGGAGAGGGTGAGGGGAAGCCTTACTTATCTGCTTTCTCTTCCTTCACCCAATTCCTCAACAACTGGACGAGCAATCTTACTCCAACCCCAGTCCCACCTTTTGGGATATAGGGCCTCTCCTTCTCAATGTGGGCGGGGCCAGCAATATCGAGATGGACCCAGGGTATTTTTTTCACAAATTTACTTAAAAAAATCCCTCCAATGATGGTGCCTGCGGCCCGGGTCCCCACATTCCTGAAATCTGCGATATCGCACTTCAGATAATCAAAATATTCATCCCAGAGGGGCAATCGCCATCCCTTCTCTCCGGTTTTAGCCGATGCCTCTTCAACTCGTTTCAAAAGGCCCTCATCATTCCCCATAAGGCCGATGACATAATCTCCCAGGGCAATCACACAAGCCCCTGTCAGAGTTGCAAGGTCGAGAATCGCCTTGGGCTGAAACCGGAGGCTATAGGCGAGGGCATCACAGAGAATCAACCTGCCTTCGGCATCGGTGCTGATCACTTCGACGGTCTGACCGGAAAGGGTCTTTAAGATATCCCCGGGCTTATAGGCCTTTCCACTCGGAAGATTTTCTGTTGCTGGAATGATCCCAACGAGGTGAAGAGACAGTTGAAGCCTGGCAGCAGCCTGCATCGTACCCAGAACCGCTGCAGCACCTGACATATCGTCTTTCATTCGCTCCATTCCCTCCGCAGGTTTTAGAGAAATCCCACCGCTGTCGAAGGTGATCCCTTTCCCAACCACGGCAATCGTATCAAACCCGCTACCCTTATTATATTCAAGGACGATGAACTTTGCGGGCTCCTGGCTTCCTTTGGCCACGGCAACGAATGCTCCCATACCCATGGCCTCTGCCTGGCTTAACTCCAAAACCTGAAGCTCCATCCCATGTTCCTTTGAGATCGTCCCGGCCTTTTCAGCCAGGATGGTTGGAGTCACCTTATTGCTTGGCCCATTCACAAGATCCCTTGCTAAGTAAACTGCTTCTGAAATGATTACCCCTGTCTTAAGCCCATCACCGATCTGCTTCATCTCCTCCGGTGTCTCACCCAGAAGGATTCCCACCTCGATCTCTTTGATCTTATCCCGGTCCAGGGTCTTCAGTTCATTGAACTGATAGACTCCGAGAAGAAGTCCAGTGACAAAGGCTTCGGCTAATTGATCTTCAGAAAAGGCTCCGAATTTTTTAATTGGAAAAACAAATTGTTTTATCCCCGAATCCCGTATATATTTCCCGGCCTTTGCAGAAGCGGCCCGCCATTTCTCAAGGTCGAATTCTCCTTTTTTGCCAAGACCTGTCAATAGGACCCTTCTGCCTGGAAGAGCACCCTGGGTATAGAGGAGCTGACATTGATAGAGCTCTCCCTTGAAATCGCCCTCCTTCATCAAATTGGATAAAAAACCCTTCCATTCCGAATCAACAGCCCGGATGGAACCCTCCCATTCTTCCGGAGAATCGAAAGAAAAAAGAAGAAGAAGCTCACAGGGGTATTTCTCGGCTTTCCCCTGATCAACTCGGATATTCATAATCCTCCCAAGATCTTTGACATTTGAAATTTATGCTTGATTATTATTCTCTTTCCTTTAATTTTGTGACGGTGATGGAACGGCTCTTCTCAGTGTTGGCAAATTCCTTCACCTTTTTGACCAGATCAGGAGACCAACTGCTTCGGCCGAGGACTCTGGTAAGCATCCAGGGGTTTAAATCAGAAACCTCCAGCCACTTCCCTGCCTTCCTGATCAATTCATCAAGGGCTTTCCTTCTTGGGTCTCCTTTGATGGGATATTTCTCTTTTGCCTCGACATTCATCTTAGCCATATATTCGCTTCCAAAGACCGTCTCAACCCTTTCCCTTTGCCCATAGGAGAAGAGGGCCTCTTCGACTTTTGCTAATTCCGTATCAATCTCTTCGTCAAAAATTCTTTTTTTCTGCTTTAATTCTACATACCGGTTTACCAGGGTTACCCCCTCTTCCTGGAGATATTCGTTAGGTGGAAGGCTTTCCATGAGGACCAGGTGCTTTCGTTTCGGACAAAAGGGTTGATAATCACACCAGTCACAGAGGGGCCCCTCTTTAGGAAGAAAATATCGATCAGCCTCGATCTTCCGGATGAGATCAGAGGTCTCCTGGCAAATCTGCTTGAGATCTTCGGGTGTCCGTGATGATCTGATTTCGGCATCGAAGGCGAGGTAATGCCAGATCAACCTCACTTCCTCAATCCCTTTCCACTTCTCTTCAACCCCCATTTGGTAGAAAGCGAGCTGCCGGTCCGAATCGATCTCCCTCTGGGCCGGCAATTTCCCGGAGGTCTTGTAATCGTGAATTTCAAGAACAGACTGGTCAAGCAGGACCAACCGATCGATATAGCCCCGGATCAAGTAGTCTTTCTCTCCATTCAGAGGGAAGGTGATATATTCTTCGAGACCAACCGTCTTCCCATGATCGAAGGGATGGTATCGCCTGTAATACTCGGCAATGCATTTCTTGCCCTGCCGATGGTAGTCCTCGACACTGTACTCCTTCCGGATAATCTGGACCATCCGATTCCAGTTCTTCTCCCAGCTCTGATGGTAGAAATCGAGAACTTCCTGGAGCGTATTGAGTTTATTTACCTTCATCAGATCCCGGTAGAGCTTCTCCAGGGCGTCATGGACCCTCGACCCCATGAAGGCCTCAATGCTTTCCGTTTCAGCCTCGATCTTGTCAATATAAGCAAGTTTATATTGATGGGGACAGGTTTCATAGGTGGAAAGTTGTGAGTGAGAGTAGGTAGGCATCATTATCCTCTTTATCACTTGGTACGTTTTTATATTATTGATAAATGATGATTTCGCAAAAAGCAGCGGTTTGTCATCCTGAACCCTTCGCTTGCTGTCATTCTGAAATCGCGGAGCAACCGAAGAATCTCATTTAGGCCAGGCTCCGTTAAGGATCAATAGTCTATTAACCCCAGATTCTTCGCTGTCGCTCAGAATAACAGGGTTCTGTTTGGCGACATTTAACGAAATCATCATGAAAATTTAACAAGAAAAACCTTTCCTGTCAAAATTTAGTCCTATGCTTCGTTTCAGATACAAATTCTAAATTCTTGTCAAAGCGCAAGAGTAAAATTCTAACCGTACCTTCCGATGCCGGGCCGGGTCTTCAAAAATAAAGTCAGCACAGCAAAGCTGAGGCATAGGACGGCGAAGAATAGCGTTCCAACCAAGAAATCTCCGGTCATATCGACGATGACCCCCATGATCAAGGGTCCTGTAAATCCTCCAATCTCTGACACACAGAAAAACATCCCTCCGGCAATACCCATGTAAGTCGAGCCCACTTCAGGGATATCCATCAGGATCAAGGTCAGGATAGGGAAGAAGGGAGAGATAATGAGCCCGAACAGGATCAATGCCACCAGTTGCACACTACCTGAAGTCGTGACTGCCAGGATCAGTGCAACAAGAATCCCTAAGGCGCAAAGGGCCAAGAAAGGGCCTCGCGATTGGGGCGGTACCAGGC
>Ga0154838_1008_pt2 | contig 13047 bp, 17 predicted proteins | sample Rifle2008BG16ft_FD_116142 | JGI IMG/M metagenome (GOLD analysis project Ga0154838, IMG submission 116142) | Deltaproteobacteria bacterium RBG_16_48_10 | reverse complement strand
GAGGGAGGCAGGATCCGATGAATCGGCCCCGACGACAATCGTATAATCCATCGCTCCATGCTTCTCCAGGGTTGCAATGACCTGGGCTACCTTCGATGTCTTCTGTCCGACAGCGACATAGATACAGATCAAGTTTTGACCCTTCTGGGCAATGATGGTATCGATGACGATGGCTGATTTGCCGGTAAAGCGGTCTCCAATGATGAGCTCCCGCTGTCCCCTTCCAATGGGAATCATGCTGTCGATCCCCTTGATGCCCGTCATAACAGGCGTATTGACGGGGCTCCTCTTTGCAACGTCAGGGGCTACTTTTTCGACGGGTTTTGTCTTCTCCGTTCGGATGGGGCCCTTCCCGTCCAAGGGACGGCCCAGAGGGTCAACGACCCTTCCAATCAGGGCATCTCCGACGGGGACCTCGATGACCCTTCCTGTCGTCTTGACCTCATCGCCCTCCTTAATCCTTCCGTAGTCGCCCAGAACAACGGCGCCCACATTATCCTCTTCGAGGTTGAGCGCCAGGCCCATAATGTCATGGGGAAATTGGATGAGCTCATTGTAGGCAACTTTTCCTAATCCATGGATACGGGCAATTCCATCCCCCACTTCGATGACCGTCCCGACATTCGCCATGGTGACCCCGGTACCGAAATGCTCAATTTGATCCTTGATGACCGAAACAATATCCCGTTTTTGAGCGACCATCTTAATCCCCTGTTCCCCTGAATTTTACATCCCTCAGGAACGACCAACCTCTAATAGGTTTTTACCTAAACTGTCCAAATTTTGACGGACACTTCCATCAATCAACATATCTCCGATTCTTGCGATAAATCCTCCAAGGATGGAAGGGTCGACTTGAAGATCAAGGGTGACCTTCCTCCCCATGGTTTCTCCAACGTGTTTGGAAATCGCCTCCTTCTCTTTCTCATCTAATGGGACTGCCGTCGTCACCTCCGCGTGCTCAATTCCTCGATAGGCATCGAAGAATAAGCGATAATGGCGGGAGATATCGCCGCCAAGCCTCAAGACGTCCTTGCTGACCAGAAGAAGGGCGAGGTTAAGAATAAATGGATGAACCTCTCCCAATCGCTCCCTCAAAAGGCTTTCCTTGGCCTCGAAGAGGAGTTTGGGATTCTCAAGCAAAGCCATGAGCGACTCGTCCTGGGCCAACTCAGCAGTATTTTCTAAACCTTTTTGGCACCTCTCAAGATCCTTGCTTTCGAGGGCGAGCTCAAAAATCGCCTGGGCATACCATTTTCCAGAAACTCTCTTTGGCATTGTTTGCTCGTTACACTTTAGCTCTTTGAAAAAACATTTAATCCCCCTTCATCCCCCTGAAGGTGTGATAAAATCCGAAACTCCACAGATCGGACAGGGGGTGTCGGAAAAATCGTAGGGCGGCTACCTTTTTCAGGCTCAACGATAAAGTTGAAAAAAACTCTGTAAAATAACTAAATTTTAAGATGACTCTTTACCTTCACATTTTCAAAGTCCGTATCCTACGATTTTGGAGATATCCCCTGTCCGGTCAGCCCTCTTCCAATAATTTCACAGCTTCCCTTTGTCAAAAGGGAGGCGCCGCCGTCCAGAGCCGGACTATGGCGCCGGACGGTAAGGAGGGATTTCGGAAGGTTATTTCATAACGCTCATGTTGACATGTTTACTCTAATTCTTCGAAAAAGGTCTAATCTGTTCTAACGTTTCTTCAATCAGCTTGGACTGCTTTTCCTTGTCCAGGGTCTGTCGAATCACCTTCTCGGACGCCAAGATGAGAAGGGAAACAAATTCCTTGCGAAGATCGTCCACCATTCTGTCTCGCTCTGCCTCTAATTCGGCCCGGGCCTTCTCAACGATGGCTTTGGCCTGCCCGGCCGCCTCTTTCTTGGCCTCTTCCTTGAACCCTTCTCCCTTTTGAAGGGCCTGGGCAATGATGGCTTGGGCCTCCTGGCGGCCCTTCTCAATCTGCCTTTGGACTTCTGCCTTGGCCTGTTCATAATCGCGTTTGGTTGCCTCGGCCCATTCCATACTCTCTTTTATTTTCTGGGCCCGCTCATCGAGCATCTTGAGGACAGGCTTGTACAGAAACTTCCCCAACATCGCGAGTAGGATGATGAAGTTAATCATAAAGGCTAAAAGCAATGGTAAGCTGATCCCTAAACTGGCAAATCCTCCCATTTTACCCCCTTTATTGTAAGGAGAAGCGTGGCGGCAAGTTAAAAGCCGACCAGCACCTTTCCGATAATGAGCCCTGTAAGGCTAAAGATCAGTACCATGACGGCAATGATGATGATTGAAAAACTGATGGGGAAACCTCCCTCATTCATGATGGCACCTCCTCTACTTCACGATCATCGTAAGAATGATGCAGACGATCAATACATAAATCCCAATCGCCTCAGCCAAGGCGCCGATCAGAATCATATTGGTCATGATGGCTCCTCTGGCTTCGGGATTCCGTCCCAGAGACTGCATGGCGGAATACCCGATCAGCCCCAGGGCCAGCGCCGGACCGAAGAAGCCAATCCCGCCAATCAACCCGACCGTTACCATCTTCATCACTTCTGGTGTCATTTCCTTCCTCCTTTTTTAATGATGTTTTTGTTCTGATTCTTCATGGGCAGAAGAAATTGCAACCGTACCAAAGACCAGCGTTAAACCGCTGAAGATCAAGGCTTGAATCAGCCCGATCAGCAACTCCAACCCATAGAAGGGGATGGTGAAAATCATAGGAATGAGAAAGCAGGAGACCAGGACCAGGATTTCGCCTGCTGTCATGTTGCCAAATAGACGAAACGTGAAGCTCAACATGCGGGTCAGATGGCTGAAGATCTCCAGGATGCCTACGAAGAGATTGATGAAACCAAAGACGATGTTCAAGGGGGCTTCGCGCAACTTCCCCGTCAGCAGTTGCTTGAGGCCTAATCCAAACTGGCGGACATTGATAAACTCGCCCGTATAATGGAAGAACCCTATGACCCTCATTCCCCAGGTTTCCACGAAGATGAAAGACATGAGGGCAATGGAAAGGGGGAGGTTGATATCGGTATTGGCAGCCCGCAGCAGCGGGATAAATTCTGCTTCGTGTCCGTGGCCATGCTCGATGAGACCGATCGTCCCATAAATGGGCAGAAGCCCCATGTAGGCATTGGTAATCACATAAATAAAGATGGTCGCGATTCCAGGGAAGAGGAGCCTGGCATGCGCTTTACCGGCTACCCCTTCAACAAAACTGAGAAGTCCCTCTACAATCACTTCTGATAAGGCCTGCAGCCTTCCGGGGACAAGTCGCATCTTGCGGGTGCAAAAATAGAACAATACGGCAAGCACGAGAATCGTGAGCCAGGAGGCAATAAGCGTATTGGTAATCGAAAAACTGCCGACATGGGCGATCTCTTCTGCGGGGAGTTTCACATGGGGTCTGGGGACCCTCAGGTTCTCAGGGAGTTGAAAGGGGAAGAATCCTGCGCCAATGGGGCCCAGACAGAGGCCAACGACTAAAAGGAGTAAAAGGATGATGACAGGAAGGAACGATTTTTTAGATTTGGGCTTTTCGTTTTCCATTCCTTATTTCCCTATGGGTAGAAGATTCGGTCATCACCAGTCATTTCTGGTCTTTCTTATTGTCTTGCTCTTTCCTTAAGGCCTCCTGTTCCGCCTGGTAACGGAGGAGGATCCGAATTAAGCCAAAAAAAGCGATAAAGGTTCCCACACCAAGACCAATCATGGTGAACAGGGGGCTCTGATTGAACATTTCAGGCCGGTCGAGCCAATAACCAATTCCCACGGGTATCATCAAGCTTAACGATACATACCAACCTACGGTCAGTAAAAGGCGAAGTGGTCCAGCCCATTCTTTCGGCTCACCCTTCATGTGCCGTGCCGCACCTTATGTCCTATTCTTAGCAAAGTTACCGATCACCCATTAATAAAATCTTCGGTGATTAGATTCTTGAGCGCATACCGCTGGAAAGAAATAAATCCCGAAAAAATTAACACACGCCCAATTAGATTGTCAATCTTTTTTTGGGGTCATTTCATGCAGATAAAGAATGGTCTTCGTTGTGGGAAATAAGTGGGTGATTCTCTTCCTGACCGTGGGCCTTTTCCATTCTGCAATTACCTTCGAAGACCCCTCCCTCATGGATGATCAGGCTTGGCGTAAGGAGGTTCCCGTAAAATTTCCCTGATGAATGAATTTCCACCCGTCCTTTGGCACAGAGATCTCCTTCCACAAGGCCACTGAGGATGAGGGTGTGAACTCCAATCTTGCCTTTAATCACAGCCGATTCTCCCACAATGAGGGTCCCGCTTTCAAAGATCTCTCCCTCGAACCTTCCCTCCAGTCGAAACATGCCCTGGAAGGTCATCTTGCCTTCAAAGGAGGTTTCATTCCCCAGAAAGGCACTGACTTCCTCTGGAACGGAGGGAGGTTTAAAGCCGCCTTTTGCAAAGAGTGATTTTGCTCCAGACATTTTAGACTCCTTTTCAAGGCATAGCGCAAAGCGAACGGCGCATAGCGATTTCATTTCCAAATCCCTCCGTCCGTCCGACGCCAAGGTCTGGCTTTGGGCGGCGGCGCCCCTCTTTGCCAAAGGCGGGGGAGATTATTCTAAAATATCTTTTGCGCTATGCCCTATGCGGTTTTTGTCACGTTTTTAGGATGGCTTCTACAATTCTTTCAAGATCGTCAAAGGAATAGTATTCGATCTCAATCTTTCCACGCTGTCCCTTGGAGGCGATTTGAACTCTTGTCCCCAAGTGCCGTCTCAGGGAATCTCCAAGGGCACTCAACTGGCTCTCCAGGTCTCCCCCTCTTTTCTCAGGAGTTGTAACCTTTTTAGGTTTTTTCGACCATCGCTTTGCGAGAGCTTCTGCCTCTCTTACGGAAAGGCCCTTCTGAATAATGAGGTTGCAAAGCTCTTTCTGTTGTTCTTTCATTTCAAGGCTCAGAATGGCCCTCGCATGTCCAGAGGAGATCCGGTTTTGGAGCAGTTGATCTTTCACTTCGGCAGGAAGCTTCAACAAACGGAGTGTGTTGGTGATGCTTGTCCGGTCCTTCCCGAGTCGCGTCCCCAATTCCTCCTGGGTGATCCCAAACTCATCGACTAAACGCTTGTAGGCCCCGGCCTCTTCAAGGGGATTAAGATCATCCCTCTGTAAATTTTCAATGAGAGAGACCACGATAACCTCTCCATCTTCCATCTCTTTCACCAGGACAGGAACTTCCCTCAATCCTGCCTTTTGGGCAGCCCGCCAGCGACGCTCTCCTGCGATGAGCTCATAGCCGTCCGCGACCTTTCTGACGAGCAGGGGTTCCAGGACCCCTTTTTCTTTGATAGAGTCCACCAACTCCTGGAGCCTCGATTCATCAAAATGCTTTCGGGGTTGAAAACGATTGGGACGAATCTCCTCAATCCCGCAGTAAAGCAGGGTTTTGGATTCTTCTATCTCCAACTCCGGAAGGAGGGCTCCAAGGCCTTTTCCCAGGCCCATTTTCTTAGTGACCATCGATCTTCCCATCCGCCAGAATTTCTCTGGCTAAGTTGAGATAACTTTCTGCCCCTTTTGAGTGGATATCATAGAGGAGAGCGGGTTTGCCATGGCTGGGGGCTTCACTCAGCCGGATGTTTCTTGGAATGATCGTCTTAAAGACTTTGCCCTTAAAATAGGTTTTCACTTCTTGGGCCACCTGGTGAGAAAGGTTATTTCTTGTATCGAACATGGTCAATAGGATTCCTTCGATTGTCAGCCTGGGATTGAGGGCCTGCTTGATCAGATGGATCGTTTTGAGAAGCTGGCTCAGTCCCTCCAGAGCATAATACTCGCACTGGAGAGGGATGAGAACGGAGTGGGCGGCCGTTAAGGAATTGATGGTTAAGAGACCCAGGGAAGGAGGACAGTCAATGAAAATGAAATCGTACTCTTGCTCCACCTCTTTGATCAAGCGCTCCAGCTTCCTCTCGCGATCCTTTTCCTGGATCAGTTCGATCTCTGCGCCAATCAGGTCGGTATTGGAAGGAACCACATCGAGGTAGGGGATCTCCGTTTTTTGAATCATTTCCTTCAGGCCTGATCCCCGGAGCAAGGCTTGGTAGATTGTCTCATGGGAATCCCCCTTGCTGATCCCCACCCCGCTGGTCGAGTTTCCTTGAGGATCGATATCGATGAGAAGGACTTTTTTCTCTGCGGCGGCAATGGAGGCAGAGAGGTTGACCGCCGTCGTTGTTTTTCCAACCCCCCCTTTTTGATTCGCAATACAGATCACTTTAACCACAGTGGAAATCCCTTAAAAAGGAACATTGGAATAATGGTCATTCTTCCATGGCTAAATCTGAGAATTTTCTTCAAACATTTTCTTATCAAAGAATTTTGTCATTCCAGTACTCCATTATTCCGTCCATCCTTATATTCCCATTATGAGCGAAGCGGGTCAGTTCTTTATACCACAAAATGGGAAGGGATGAAAAGTCATCGTTTTTCAAACAGAAGAATGGTTCTTTTCGAAGAGGGAAACGGAAGGGTGACGGCAACGGCCTTTTGCAATCGGTAACGGACCTTTTCCCCTTCTTTCAGGATTTGAATTTCTTCTCCTTTCAGCTCTCCTTTCATCGCCAAGGCGATCCCTCCCTTTTTTAGAAAGGGATAACTGAATAGGAGAAAGGTTTGAAGATCAGAGAAGGCCCTCGAAAGGACATGATCAAACCGGCCTTCCATCTGTCGGACGATTTCCCCATCTTGAACCCGCCCATGAACGGCTTCGATTCTCCTCAGCCCAAGCCTTCGAATGATATGCCTTTGAAAATCGACCTTCTTATGGACAGAGTCGATGAGAGTGATTTCGAAGGAAGGATCAACAATTTTTAAGGGGATTCCCGGAAAGCCGGCCCCTGATCCGATGTCCAAAAGGGAAGCGCTCTTGGGAAGATAAGGATAGACAGAGAGGGAATCAAGGAAATGTTTTATAATAATTCCCTTTTCTGTGCGAATGGCAGTCAGGTTGATCTTCTGATTCCATTTGAGAAGGTCCCTAAGAAAAAGATCGAAGGCAGCCAAAGTATTTTCATCCAGGTAGACTCCGAACCCCTTTGCCCCTTCGAGGAGAAGGTTTTGGTTTTCCGGTTCCATGGTTAAGAGTCATATCATAAAATCTGAACTTTTACTATAAGGGATTTTCTTTGACTTTTAAAATCGAATGGATATATTATTGATAGTAGAAGAAAGACGCTGCCTACTGAGGTTGGCTTAAAAGCTTAAAATATGACAAAAAAACAAAAAATCCTCTTTATTGTCATGCTGGACTTGTTTCAGCATCTCCTTTAAAATCGAAAATAAGAAAGGAGAAGTATTATGATTATTCGAATAATTACAATGATTCTGGTTGTTTTGATTACCGTCCTCCCTGCTTCTGCCCAGCTCGATAAGATCTTTAAGGGATTTGGGGCGTCTCAGCAGAGCGAGCTCGGTGACGCAAGGGTCGGGTCTGGCCTGAAGGAGGCGCTCAAAATTGGTACAGAGAATACGGTTAATTTGACAGGGAAAACGGATGGGTATTTTATGAATCAGGCCATTAAGGTTCTGATGCCAGAAAAACTCAGGAACCTTGAAAAAGGGCTTCGGGCAGTGGGCTATGGTCCTCAGGTGGATGAGTTTGTCTTGAGTATGAATCGGGCGGCAGAGAAGGCCGCTCCCTTGGCCAAAGAAATCTTCTGGGATGCCATCGGAGAGATGTCATTTGATGATGCCCGGAAAATTCTCTCCGGCCCTGATACAGCGGCTACCCAATATTTTGAGAACAAAACCTCTGATAAACTTACGGCTGCCTTCCGGCCCGTGGTTGAAAAGTCAATGAACGAGGTCGGGGTGACCCGGCAATACAAAGAGTTGGTTGGAAAGTACCAGACCATCCCCTTTGTTAAGAGCGAGACGTTCGATATCGACAGTTATGTTACCTCCAAATCTCTTGATGGGTTGTTTCATGTTTTGGGGGAGGAAGAGAAAAAGATTCGGACCAATCCCGCCGCACGGGTCACCGATCTTTTGAAAGAGGTGTTTGGAAAGTAGGGTGGTGGGAAGAAATTATTGGGCTTCGCAAAGTAATGGAACCCAGTGCCCCTTTCTTATGCTCCCTTGCTCCCATCACCCTCCTCCCTCTCCTCGTTTTCTGGGGGAGAGGGATAATTTTATCTCGGATCGTAATCTTGAAGACAGATTCAGGATTCTTTCGGATCTCCCGGATGATCTTAGAGATATTCCTTCTCGCTTTGCTAAAGGAAACAATACGTTCCATCGATTGATCCTCTAACAGGCTCCATGTAATCTTATTGTACAAATTTCTCCTCAGCATGTCCAAGAAATAAATCCGTTTACAAATTGAACAGATTTGATAGAATAATACAGAACCACTTTTGCCTAAAATAGGTTTCAAAAAAGACGATTTTGTCATCCCGGACTTGATCCGGGATCTCACCAATTTAGACCAAAAGGTGAGATGCCGAACCAAGCCTGATCTTCATCAGGCCAAGGTTCAGTAGCATGACATTAAAAAGGACCCTGGTTTCAGAAATCGCCAAAATCTGTCAAAAAGTTTAATAAAATCAAAAGATAATTTCGAATATTTGGTTATTGCACCTTATGGACCAGACAATAATACAAGAAAAGATTCAGAAACTTGTTGAGAAATTCCAGCGGGAAGAAGCGGCTGGTGTGATTGGTCAGTATAATGAATCCGAGACCAAAACAGGTTTCATCGAGCCGTTGCTTCAGGCATTGGGTTGGAACACACAAGATCGGAATGAAGTCGGACTGGAGGAAAAAATCTCCAGGGGCCGCGTAGATTATTCCCTTAAAATTAAGGGTTCACCTAAGATTTATAATGAAGCCAAACCTCCTCGAACCAAACTCACCAAAACAGAGACAATTTCTCAAGCAATCACCTACGGTTATAACAAACGTTCCATTCAATGGGTACTCTTAACCGATTTTGAGGAACTTCGTCTATTTGATGTTACCATCCGGCCTAACAAGAGAAATCTTCAGGCAGGGCTAAGGATGGATATTACCTACGATCGCTTTTTGGAAAGATTTGATGACCTTTGGCTTTTATCTAAAGAATCTGTAGAATTAGGCCGACTGGACCGGACTCTTCTTTCTAAAAAGCTGGCTCGCCAACGCCACCCGGTGGATAAAGAGATTCTTGAGGATATGAAACGGTGGCGGGAATTCTTGGCTAAGAATATCTATAAAAATCATCCCGATATGACGGAGGAGCAGATCAAGGAAAATGTCCAGCGCATCTTGGACAGGATCATCTTCATCCGATCTTGTGAAGATCGTGGCCTAACCTACGGTGAGACATTGCAGGAAATCGTGGTCCAACGCAGAGATGATATCGGCACGGCCTTTATGCCGACCCTTAAAGCTCTGTTCCGTCGCTATGCCCGGGATTTTAACAGTGAACTTTTTGACGAGCATTCCTGCGAAAACATCGCAATTGATTTTTCAATCCTGAAAGAAATCATTCTGGAAACCTATAATCCTTATCTTTTTGACGTCATTGGTGTTGAAGTGCTCGGCAATATTTATGAGCAATACCTTGGTTTTGTCCCCAGGCTCACAGAAAAGCGAGTCAAATATGAGCCTAAACCAGAAGTCCGAAAAGCGGGTGGTATCTTCTATACACCTGAATACATCGTAGATTACATTGTGAGGAATACGGTTAGCCGATTCCTCTCCGAACGAAACCCGAAGGAGATTCAGACTCTCAGAATCTTAGATCCTGCATGTGGTTCTGGTTCCTTCCTTATCCGGGCCTACAAGGAAATGGAAGGATACTATCAACGTCTTAAAAAAGAAACCTGGGAAAAGAGGCAAAAGGCCTTGGCTAAGGTCTATACGGATCAGACTCAGTTTTCTTTTGATGAAGGAGCGAATGAGGCTCGTGGGGAACTAAATGTCTTTGATAAGCGAAAAATCGTCCTTGACCATGTCTTTGGGGTAGACCTCGATGAGCAGGCAGTAGAGGTAGCCCGACTTTCTCTGATGCTCAAAATGCTTGAAGGGGAACATGGCATTATACCGGGTCGTGCAGTTCTTCCGACCTTGGACCATAACATTCAATGTGGAAACAGCCTTGTTTCTGGAGATGTCCTTAATCTCCAGATTTTTTTCCAAGAGGACTGGATCAAGACCAAACCTTTTGACTGGTCCGCCCATTTTCGAAAGATTGTTGTTGGAGAACGGGGATTTGATGTCATCATCGGAAATCCCCCGTATGTCCGAATTCAGACTCTTCCTAAGAACCAAGTCGCTTTTTTTGGTAAACAGTTTGTGTCGGCAACTGGAAATTATGATATCTATACACTGTTTGTGGAACGGGGTTTACAACTCCTCAAACCAGGCGGCATCCTTGGTTTCATCCTTCCTCACAAATTTTTCCAGGCAGCCTATGGCCAGGGATTACGAAAGGTTATCTCTGATCAGAAGGCCCTCATGGAAGTCGTCAACTTTCGGGACAACCAGATCTTCGACCAGGCGAGTACGTACACTTGCCTGTTATTTCTGCAAAAGAGCAAAGAAGAGTCATTCAAATATTCCGAAATAGCGAAACTGGAAGATCCAGAAAAGCAACTCCAAGTTATCCGAGAACATGAGGAATATCAGGATGACCAGATGCGTATCGGGAGGATACCGAAGAAACAGGTAACTGAAGCGCCATGGAGTTTTAGTTTCGGAGAGGAAGCTGCGCTTTTGGAGAAGCTAAGAAATGTCGGGACGATCCTAGGAGATGTTGCCGAGAGGATTTTTCAGGGGATCATTCCAGGAGCTGATGCCGTCTATACAGTAAAGCTCCTAGAGGAGCGGGGTGGAGTCTCGAACTGTTTTTCCAGAGCGTTGAATAGAAGAATCGAAATTGAAACTGCTCTTTTACGAAGAATTGTCAGCGGTGTGCATGTCTCTCGGTACATTTTCAAGGAGGATGCTACCCGTGTGATCTATCCGTACGAAAGCACCAACGAAAATTGCCAAATTATTGGTCAAAATATTATGGCTAAAAGGTTCCCCAAAACGTTAACCTATTTTCACGAAGTCCGTGCAGTCCTTGATAAACGTGATAGAGGGTCGGCGAGAGGACATGAATGGTATCGATATATTAGAACACAAAACATCGGCCTTCAATCACTTTCGAAATTTGCAGTGCCCCGGCTTGTTCGGCGACTTTGTGCTGCATATGACAGTAAGGGTGAATTTTGCTTGGATAATGTCGATGTTGGTGGAGTTCTACTACCACCAGGGGGATTAGTCAATCCTATCTACCTTCTCGGCCTTCTCAATAGCACACTCCTCAACTTTTTTTTTCTGCATCATACGGTACCTTTTCGTGGTGGATTCTTTTCTGCAAATCGTCAATACATTGAAAAGCTTCCTATCCATATAATTGATTTTGGTAATCCTAAAGAAAAGAAACTCCACAATGACCTTGTGAAGCGTGTTGATGTAATGCTCAGTTTGCGAAAACAAGAACAAAAGGCCACAGGTCATGAATTGGAGCAAATGAAACGTCAGATCGAAAAGACAGATCAAGAGATTGATGAGCGGGTTTATGAGTTGTATGGGATAACCGAAAAAGAAAGAAAGTTAATTGAAGCAGTTTCTACCTTTTAGATTGATATTGCCCGAAATAGAGTTCCCTACATGGAAATTTGTGCTAACATTAAAATAGCAAAGCAAGCGAAAAATAGGAGGTGCAGGAGATGAAATATCGCCGGATTACAGTTAACCCAAGTCAGATGGGGGGGATACCTTGCATTCGGGGATTGCGAATACCTGTGGCAACCGTTGTGGATATGATCGCCGATGGGATGAAAGAGGAAGAGATTCTTAAAGCATTTCCTGATTTAGAGCCTGAAGATATCCAGGAAGCTCTGCGCTACGCAGCCGAATCGGTGCGAGAGAGAGAGCTTCCATTAGTAGCCGAATCATGAAATTTTTAGTGGATAACGCACTATCACCGTTAGTCGCAGAGGGCTTGCGGAAAGTAGGGCATGATGCTGTCCATGTACAGGATTATGAATTACAGAAGGCCGAAGATGAGGAGGTCTTTATGCGAGCTGCTGAAGAAGATCGCATCCTTGTCTCAGCAGATACCGATTTTGGTATCCTCTTGGCATTGCGAGACCAAAACAAGCCATCCATAATCCTCTTCCGACGGGGATCGGATCGCCGTCCCGAAAAGCAAGTTGCCCTTCTATTGTTAAACTTTCCCAATATTGAGAAAGTTCTTGAACAGGGAAGTATTGTTATCTTTGAGCAAACCCGTGTTCGAATACGTCCCCTGCCAATTGGTTAGGAAGAAGACGGATAGATAATACTTACCGATGGCGAAGGAATATTATTTAGGTAAGTAATGGATACGGAGGGGAAATGAAGCTCTATTTGGTGCAGCATGGAGAGGCCAAATCCGAGGCACAAGACCCGCAGCGTTCTCTAAGCGAAAGAGGAGAAGAAGAAGTCACAAATGTTGCGAGGGAAGTCAAAAGGCTGGACCTTCATCCCTCAAGGATATTTCATAGTGGAAAGTTGAGGGCCATGCAGACCGCTGAAATTCTTGCTGATTCTTTAAAGAGACCCGCAGAAGAGGCCCAGGGGCTCAATCCCAATGACGATGTCAGAGTATGGGCCGATCGGATATCAACAGAGAAGGAAGACCTCATGATCGTCGGCCATCTCCCATTCCTCGAAAAATTGGCATCGCTTCTGATTACTGGAAATGAAAATGTCCGCCCCGTCTTTTTTCGTTATAGTGGCATTGTTTGCAACTATTTTTTCTTGGGTTCGGCTTTCTTGGGCTCCCCTTTGACTTCAATGCTGATTGCTTTCATCACATATTTGATTTCCACCTTTGAACCCACCTTCAGGTCACCCATGATCTTTGTATCCTTGTCGTAAGCAAGCTCCCATTTTTCATCTTTTCCCTTTTGGACAATGATGTGATCACCGTCCATTTCGAGGACAGGCCCTGTGACTTGATAGTCCTTGGGAGCACGGGCA
>Ga0154838_1095_pt2 | contig 13214 bp, 10 predicted proteins | sample Rifle2008BG16ft_FD_116142 | JGI IMG/M metagenome (GOLD analysis project Ga0154838, IMG submission 116142) | Deltaproteobacteria bacterium RBG_16_48_10 | reverse complement strand
TATATCTGAACCTGAACTGACCGGTTTTGGCGAGAAACAATTACCGGAGGTTTTTGACAAAGGAGATTACAGAATCTTGTTGGTCGCGGAAAAATATCAAACAGGATTCGACCAACCGCTCCTGCACACGATGTTTGTAGATAAACCGCTTTTCGGAGTGAAGGCGGTGCAGACCCTTTCAAGAATCAACCGTATCCATCCAGGGAAAGAGGACACGTTTATCTTGGATTTCGTAAATGACCGGGACACTATATTAAAGTCATTTCAGCCCTACTATGAAATGACTACCGTTGAACAGGTCACTGACCCCAATCACCTTTACGACCTTAAAAACAAGCTGGACGAAAAACAGGTTTACTGGCAATCCGAAATCGATGCCTTTACCAGAGTCTATTTCCTATCGAAGAATATGCTGAACCCCAGAGAACAGGGAAAGTTGAATGCTTTTATTGATCCAGCAGTCGATCGGTATAAAGCATTGGAGGAAAACGACCGGGATGAGTTTAAGAAGGGGTTGAGAACATGGACAAATATCTATTCCTATCTTTCTCAAATTATCACTTTTCAGGATATTGGATTGGAGAAGTTTTTTGCTTACGGGAGGTTGTTACTTACCAAACTGCCTAAAACAGACTTGGCAGAAAGATTAAAACTGACTGATGAGATCGCCCTGGAGTATTACAGGCTACAGAAGGCTTCGGAAGGTGCGATTGCCCTGGAAGCCCGGGGCGAAGTTGGGATTCAAAATATTACCGAGGCAGGGATAAAAAGAGCTAAAGAAGAAAAAGCACATCTTTCGGAAATTATTGAAATTCTTAATGAGCGCTTTGGAACAGATTTTAACAATGCCGATAAGCTGTTCTTTCAACAGATAGAAGAAGAATTGATCGGCGACGAAAAACTGCAGATGCAGGCTAAAAGTAACACCATTGAAAATTTCAAATACGGTTTTGATGAAGCTTTCCTGGCAAAATTGATAGAACGGATGGAGGACAACAAGGAAATATTTGAGAAAATTTTGGATGATAAAGAGTTTGGAGATGTTGTCAGAAAATGGATGCTGGATAAGGTTTATGGGAGGATAAACGCATAAGAGGATCTCAAAACGTGAAGACCATCAAGGAAATACCGGAATACGATCGGCCCCGCGAGAAACTCAGAGCCAAAGGCGCTGCGGTCCTTTCCGACGAAGAACTCGTGCAGGTAATCCTGGGCCGGGGAGTGGAAGGCCACGATGTCCGATCCATGTCAAAGGAAATCGCGGGAATCATCCAAGAAAAGAAGACCGGTCTCACGGAAACGGATTTAACGACCATTCCTGGAATGGGTCCGGCTAAGGCATATCAGCTTATTGCCGCATTTGAACTTGCCCGGCGTCACTTGATCAAGGGCACGACTAAGATAACGAAGGCAGAGGATGTTTTGCCTTTGCTCACCGATATCGTCAGTAAACAGCAGGAATACTTTGTATGCATCTCACTGAACGGGGCAAACGAGGTCATTGAAAAAAGGGTCGTAACAATTGGACTCTTGAATCGTAGCCAGGTTCACCCCCGTGAGGTTTTCGCCGATGTTATTGCGGACCGTGCCGCCTCCGTCATCTTTGCCCACAACCACCCATCCGGTGAACTGAATCCGAGTGATGCCGATTTGAAGATTCACGAACAACTTATTCAAGCTGCAAAAATTTTGGGCATTCGCGTGTTAGACCAGATCATTGTCACCAAGAAAGGGCATTTCAGTTTTCAGGAGAATGGGCTTTTAACATAGGAGGGGAAACAGGATTAATAACGGTGTGAAACAGTTTGGTTGGCAAGGAGATCAAACCTTTGTTCTTTGGAATTTGTTAAGCTAAGGATGTCATTCCTGCGAAAGCGGGAATCCAGGAAAACACTGGATTCCGGAGCCTGCCCCGTACTCGATACGGGGTCAAGCCCGGAATGACAAACTAAACAGGGACTTTCGTCATTTAAATCTTCTGGATGTTGACAGCGCAGACTTTAAATCCAGGGATCTTAGCCACAGGATCCACAACATCGATGGTTAAGAGGTTGGCTGCTGCTTCCTTGAAGTGAAAAGTCATAAAGACAATCCCTGGAGGAAGATTGTCCGACACCTTTGCCTTGACACGAACCTTGCCCCGTCGAGAGGCCACCTCTACCAACCCATTATCTTTCTTGATCTCTAAACGAGCTGCATCATCAGGATTGATCTCAACCACTCCTTCCGGGTAGATCTCAGAGAGCCCTTTTGACTTCCGGCTGATCATGGTGTGGTAGTGGTAGAGCACCCGGCCTGTCGTCAAAAGGAAAGGATACTTTTCATCCGGAAGCTCCGGTGCCGGTCTGTAGGGTGTGACATGAAATTTTCCCATGCCCCTGGTGAATCGACCTTTATGGAGGAATGGCGTTCCAGGATGGTCTGCCGATGGACAGGGCCACTGGAGTCCCAGCCCTTCCAAACGTTCGTAGCGCATGCCTCCATAAGAAGGTGTTAAAGAAGTGATTTCGTCCATGATCTCTTTCGGAGAAGAATAATTCATTGGATATCCCAGCCGTGTCGAGAGATCGCAGATGATCTGCCAGTCAGGCCGCGAGTTTCCGATCGGCTCAATGGCCTTTCGAACACGCTGCACCCGGCGTTCGGTATTAGTGTATGTCCCTTCTTTTTCGGCAAAGCTGACTCCCGGAAGAACGACATGAGCCAGCTCAGCCGTCTCTGAAAGAAAGATATCCTGGACCACCAGCAGGTCAAGATGCTTCAGCTCTTCGGCCACCTTACCCGCATCAGGATCTGAAAGCAATGGATTCTCCCCTAAGATGAAGAGAGCCTTTATCTTTCCCTGGGCAATGCCTTTCATCATCTCCATCAGGGTAAGACCCGGCCGAGGAGAAAGGGCCGCACCCCAGGCCTTCTCAAACTTCTGCCGGACGGATTCATCGTCAACACGCTGATATCCTGTATAGAAATTGGGAAGCCCGCCCATGTCGCAGGATCCCTGGACATTGTTCTGGCCGCGGAGGGGATTGACCCCAGAAGAGGGCTTTCCGATCTGTCCGGTGACCATGGCCAGGTTTGCCAGGGCCAGGACATTGTTCGTTCCTGTAACATGCTGGGTGATACCCATCGCATAGAGAATTGAAGCATTGGAAGACTGGGCATAGAGACGGGCAGCCTCCAAGATATCCTCTGCGGGTACACCCGTGATCTTTTCAACAGCCTCAGGGGTATAATCCCTGATCGATTCTGCAAGAGCGTCGAAGCCTTCTGTACGCTCCTCCACAAAAGCCTTATTGAGCCATCCATGGGAGACAATGGCATTGAGCATCCCATTGATCAGGGCCACATCGGTCCCGGGCTTCTGCTGGAGCCAGAGATGAGCAAAATCGACCAGTTCGATCCGTCTTGGATCAGCTACGATGAGTTTGGCCTTCTTTTGACGAACCCCTGCCTTTACCTCCAGGGCAATGACAGGATGATTCTCGGACGTGTTTGAGCCGATGACAAGGATGCAGTCTGCATTGCTGATTTCTGAAATCGAATTCGTCATGGCACCGCTTCCAAAAGACATCGCCAGACCGGCGACAGTGGAACTGTGTCAGAGGCGGGCGCAGTGGTCGACATTGTTCGTTCCAAGGGCAGCGCGGGCCATCTTCTGGAGGAGATAGTTTTCCTCGTTTGTGCACTTGGCTGAAACCAGGACCCCAATCGCATCCGGTCCATATTCTTCCTTCACCTTCTTCAGGCCTTTTGCCACCGTATCCAAAGCTTCATTCCAGGAGGTCTGCCGGAATTTTCCATTCTCTTTGACGAGAGGTTCTGTGAGCCGGTCGGGGCTATGTATATAGTCGAACCCGAATCTGCCCTTGACACAGGTCCAGCCCCGGTTCATGCCCAGATCTTTGTCAGAAGTGACCTTGAGCACCCTGTTGTCCTTCACATTGAGGATCAAGGTGCATCCAACCCCGCAATAGGAACAGATCGTCGGAACCTTCTCCAGTTCCCAATCCCGCCCCTGGAAACGACCGGCCTTTTCGCTCAAAGCACCGACAGGACAGACGCTGACACAGTTTCCGCAGAAGACACACGGGGTCTCCTGCATGGACCGGTCGAAAGAGGCTGCGATCTTCGTGTCAAACCCGCGCTTGGATTGGTCTACGGCCCCGCAGTACTGCAATTCGTGGACGACCGCCACGCATCTTCCGCAGAGGATGCACTTGTTGTAGTCCCTTTCAAAAAAAGGATTGGCTGCCCGGACAGGGTAGCTATGTTTGTCCCCCTCAAAGCGCGGCTTCCGGATCCCAAACTCGTAAGCGTATTTTTCAAGCTTGCAGGAGCCACTCTTCTCACAGGTCATGCAGTCATAGGGATGATCAGAGAGCAAGAACTCGATGACCAGCTTCCGGGCATCCTGCACCCGCTTCGTATCCGTATGAATGACCATCTTATCGGCTACGGGGTAGGCACAGGAGGCTACCAGGGTTTTCGCCCCTTCCACCTCCACCACACACAGACGACAGGCCGTAGTCGGTGTAAGGTCGTTCCGGTAACAGAGATGAGGAATCTTAATCCCTGCCTTCCGGGCTGCCTCAAAGAGGGTCATCCCTTCTTCCGCTTTCACCTCACGCCCGTCGATATTGAGTTGAATCTCTCCCATTTTTTTCCTCTCCAAATTAGTGCTCCAGATCGCAGCGCAGACAACGCTTTGCTTCACGGAGGGCGGTCTCTTCGTCGAATCCCAGATTCACCTCCTCGAAGGTGCAAACCCGTCGATCGGCAGCCATAGCTGGCATCTTGGCTCTTGGCTTCGTTACTTCTAATTCTGTTTCCATTTCCTCGGCCTTGGGCACTTCGGCTCGCTGCAGTGCCTGATAGGCCCGATCCTGATAGAGATCCCTGCCTTTCAGGTACCGGTCGATTGAGAGGGCTGCCCGAAAACCACTGGCCATGGCCTCAACCACGGTTGATGGACCGCTGACCAGATCGCCTCCAGCAAAGACACCGGGAAGGTGGGTTTCCAGGGTAATTGGATCCACGGAAAGGGTCCCGGCCTTGGTCGTCTTAAAGCCATCGTTCTGAGGGAGACAGGATAGGTCCGGAATGTACCCGATCGCCGGGATAACGCCATCCACCTCCATAACAAATTCCAAACCTTTGATGGGAACCGGACGGCGCCTCCCGCTGGCATCGAAATCCCCCAGTTCCATGCGTTGGCACTCCAGGCCTTTGACCTTTCCGTTCTCCATCAGGATCCGGGTGGGAGCCACGAGATAGAGCAACCTGACCTTCTCGTGCTCAGCTTCTTCAATCTCCTCGGCATTGGCCGGCATCTCGTCCCGGGTGCGGCGATAGACAATGGAGACCTCCTTGGCACCCAGGCGAAAGGCTGTCCGTGCAGCATCAAAGGCAACATTTCCTCCCCCAATGACAGCCACTTTCTCACCGACATCGATCTTCTCGCCGAGATTGACCCGGCGCAAGAAATCGACCCCTTGAAAAACCCCTTTTGCCTCCTCTCCAGAAATGTTCATCTTCTGGGTGAGATGAGCGCCCAACGCCAGAAATATCGCTTTGTACCCTTGTTTGAAAAGATCACCGATGGTAAAGTCCCTACCCAGGGCCTTGCCCGTCTGGATCTCGATATGGTGCTGACAGATGAAACGAATGTCGTTCTCCAATACCTCCCGTGGCAACCGGTAATCGGGAATTCCCACGGCGAGCATGCCACCGGCCACAGGAAGGGCCTCGAAGATCGTTACTGAATATCCCCGGCGTCCCAGTTGGTAGGCGGCGTTGAGTCCTGCTGGTCCGGCACCAATCACAGCCACACAGTCTGTCTTAGGCTTTTCAAGAAAAGTGGGGGGGGTCATCTTCCCCTGCCGGAGTTCCCAGTCGGAGGCAAACCGTTTTAGGGAAGAGATGGCAATGGGTTCATCGATCTCTCCCCGTTTACACATGTTTTCACAGGGATGATTGCAGACCCGGCCGCAGATTCCTGCCAGAGGCATGGTCAGCCGAATCAGGCTCAGGGCCTCTTCGTACCTTCCTCCAGAAATCAGGGCGGTATATCCAACTGCATCACAGCGGACCGGGCAGGTATTTTCGCAGGGGGCAAAGACCAGGGAATCACAGGCACCGGCAGGACAGAACCTTTCGCGGATGTGGGCCTCATACTCATGCCGGAATTGGTTGATTGTAGAGAGCACAGGATTGGGGCAGGTCTGGCCTAAGCCGCAGAGGGCTGAATCCTTGATCGTCTTTCCCATATCCGCCAGGGTGTCAATATCCTCTTCTCTTCCTTCCCCTCTCGTGATGCGTGTCAAGATCTCGAGCATGCGCTTCGTGCCAATGCGGCAGGGAACGCACTTTCCGCAGGATTCGTCCTGGGTGAAGGCGAGAAAGAACCGGGCGATATCGACCATGCAGGTCTTCTCGTCCATGACGATCATGCCGCCCGAGCCCATCATCGAACCGGCCTGGGTCAGAGACTCGTAGTCGATGGGGAGATCAAGATACTGAGAAGGCAAGCACCCCCCCGAAGGGCCACCCATCTGAGCCGCCTTGAAAAGCCTTCCCCTGGGAATGCCTCCGCCAATGTTGTAAATGACCTCGCGCAGTGTCGTGCCCATGGGAACTTCGACAAGGCCCGTATTGTTGATCTTCCCTGTAAGAGAAAAAATCTTGGTCCCCTTGCTACCCGGTGTCCCAATGGATGCATAGGCTGCAGATCCTTCGAGAATGATAGACCGGATGTTGGCATAAGTCTCTACATTATTAATATTGGTAGGCTTCCCCCAGAGTCCTGCAATGGCAGGAAAGGGCGGCCGTGCCCGGGGCATTCCTCTCTTGCCCTCGATGGAGGCCAAGAGGGCTGTCTCCTCACCACAAACAAAGGCACCGGCGCCTTCTTTAATTTTTAGATGAAAGCTGAAATCAGAACCCAGGATGTGATCGCCAAGAAGGCCCATTTCCTCTGCCTGCGCGATAGCGATCTTCAGGTGTTGCACAGCCAGAGGGTATTCTGCGCGAACATAGACATAGCCACTGTGTGATCCGATTGCATAGGCTGCGATGAGCATTCCTTCCAGAACCAGATGGGGATTTCCCTCAAGGACGCTCCGATCCATGAACGCGCCAGGGTCCCCTTCGTCCGCATTACAGACGATATACTTCAATTCGCCGGGTGAGCTACGGGTGAAACGCCATTTCCTTCCTGTGGGAAAACCGGCTCCTCCCCGTCCCCGCAATCCTGATTTTTCGACCTCATCGATCACGTCCTCGGGTGTCATGGAGAAGAGAACCTTGCTCAGGGCCGAATAACCTCCGCGGCCGATGTAGTCCCGGACCTCTGTGGGGTCGATCCGGCCATTGTCGCTAAAGACCTTTCGCATCTGTCCTTTATAGAAAGGAACCTCGTGATCATAGGTGATCACCCGGCCTGTCGCAGGATCGGTATAGAGCAATCGCTGGACGAGGCGTTTTTGAAGGAGGGTCTCAGAGACAATTTCCGGGACATCGCCAACCGCCACTTGCTGGTAGAAGATCTCTTCGGGAAGGATCACGACGACAGGTCCCCGTTCGCAGAAACCATGACAGCCTGTGCGCATCACATCCGCTTTTCCCTCAAGGCCCTGGTTTCGGATCTCTTCAATGAAGGCTAATCGCACCTCCTCGCCTCCCCAGGCCCGGCACCCTGTTCCACCGCAGATGGTCACACATGTTTTCTTCGGATCTCTCGCTTTAAAAATGTCTTCTCGAAAAAAAACCAAGTCCTGATCGGATCTCAGCTTCAACGTTCTCCCTCCTTCAGGCATACTGTTTCAAAACGTGGTCAACCTTGGCCGGGGTGAGTTTCCCATAATAATTCTTGTCGACAAGAAGGACTGGTGAAAGGGCACAGGCCCCAAGGCAGGCAACCGTTTCAAAAGTGAATTTGAAATCGGCCGTGGTCTCGTTCTCCCCAATTCCCAGATGCTGCTGAACCGCCTTGAGGATATGTTTTCCTCCACGGACATGGCAGGCGGTTCCCCGGCAGACCCGCACGGTATGGCGTCCCCGAGGCGTGGTGTAGAATTGGGCATAGAAGGTGACCACTCCAAAAATTCGGCTTCTGGGAACATGGAGGCGTTTCCCGATATGGTTCAAGAGCTCCTCGGAGAGATAGCCGTAAATCTCCTGCGCTTCTTGGAGAATGGGAATCAAGGCACCCTCTTCTCCCATGTGTTTCTGGAGGGCCTCCTCAAGCCGGCTCAGATCAATCGATTCTAACATCTTCGCTCCTTTTTAGAAATAAAAAATGACCTGCAAACTCCCGCAGGTTTTGTTATGGGAAAAACAAATATATCAATCTGTTTGTTGGGTTATGATTTCGTGAGAAACAATCTTAATTTGAAATGAAGGAAGTCTAAGCGAGTAAAGACAAAAAGTCAACATAAAGAATTTTGACGTACAAATTCATTTTAGCTGTTTAAAAATAGAATGGCAAACCAAAATTGAAATTAGTTCTTGACAAAAAAGGAATAATTGGATAATTATACGTGGATTTTAAAAGAATGATTCCACGGGGGGTGGGGGTATGCTAATAGAGTATCTGCCGATTCTTTTTTTCATTGCCATTGCTGTTGCTTTTGCGTGCTTTGCAGTTATTGCCTCCTCTCTCTTAGGCCAGAAAAAGCCCTCAGCCGTAAAACAGGCCCCTTACGAATGCGGAATGCCCACCATCGGCCCAACCTACGGAAGGATTCCAATCAAATATTACATCTTCGCAATGCTCTTTCTGCTATTTGACATCGAGGTTGTCTTTCTCTACCCCTTGGCGGTAGTCTTTAAGGAATTAAAGATCTTTGCCTTTCTTGCGATGGCCATCTTTATTGGCATTCTAATCATCGCCTATATTTACATCTGGAAAAAAGGAGCATTGGAATGGGAGTAGAATCCTACCTTGAAAAGACCCCTTTGATGCCCTACCTGGATAAGGTTGTCAACTGGGGCCGAAAGTATTCGATCTGGCCAGTCACCTTCGGCCTTGCCTGTTGCGCTCTCGAGATGATGGTCGCCAGCATGGCAACATGGGATATCTCTCGGTTTGGGTCGGAGGTCTTCAGACCCTCGCCCCGGCAATCGGATCTCATGATTGTGGCCGGGACCTTAACGAAAAAGATGGCCCCCATGGTGAAGCGGATCTATGAGCAGATGCCGGAGCCAAAGTGGGTGATCGCTTACGGGGTCTGTGCCTGCTCCGGCGGAATCTTCAAGACCTATAGTGTTGTCCAAGGGGTCGACCAAATCCTTCCGGTCGACTTTTATGTTCCAGGTTGTCCCCCAAGACCTGAGGCGCTCCTTGCAGCCCTTGTAAAACTCCAGAAGAAGATCGAGAACGAGACGCTTGCCAATCGAAAAGATGTTCGAAGCAGCCTTGAATTGAGATAAGAGGAAGGGGCCATGGCTGAGATTCAATCTCCTATCGACAAACTGAAAGAGAAATTTCCGGCTTCCATCCAGGAGGTAAAGACATTTCGAGGTGAAGTGACGGTCACGGTGTCGAAGAAAGACATTTACGAGATTTCTAAATTCCTTTATTCCGATCCTGATCTTCAGTTCCAGTTTCTTACCGACCTCTGCGGGGTCGATTTCTTTTCTGAAGTCCCACGTTTTGAGGTGGTCTACCTCCTCTACTCCATGAAAAACAACCTACGGCTGAGACTCAAAGCGAAAGTGGCCGAGGGAGAATCCATTTCAAGCGTTGAGTCGATCTGGAAAGCAGCCAACTGGCTCGAAAGGGAGGTTTATGACCTCTTCGGAATTTCCTTTGAGAATCACCCGGACCTGAGGAGGATTCTTCTCTGGGATGGGTATGAAGGTTATCCCATGCGAAAAGACTATCCGGTCGAGGGACCGGACTTTGACAAACCCTTTGTTCCAGAGGTCTGAAATGGCAGAAACGCGATTCATGACCATCAATATGGGGCCCCAGCACCCAGCAACCCATGGGGTTCTGAGGCTGGTCCTTGAGCTCGACGGGGAGATCGTTGCCAAGGCAACTCCCCATATCGGGCACCTCCACCGGGGGGTTGAGAAACTTGGCGAAAGCAAGACCTATCATCAGTTCATTCCTCTCACCGACCGTTTGGATTATACCAACGCCATGGGAAATAACCTCGCTTATGTCTTGGCCGTGGAGAAACTCTTAGACATCGAGGTTCCCAAACGGGCCCAGTACCTCCGGGTCATGATGGCTGAGCTTCAGAGGATTGCAGCCCACCTCATCTGGCTTGGAACCCATGTCCTTGATCTTGGGGCGACTACCCCCATCTTCTATACCTTCCGGGAAAGGGAAGACATTCTGGGAATCTTTGATGATGTCGCTGGCGGAAGGCTAACGCCGACTTATATGAGGATCGGCGGAGTCTCCAAAGACCTCCCAAATGGCATCGAAGAGAAGATTAAGGCCTTTGTCCAGGCCTTTCCAGAACATATGAAGGAATACGAAACCCTGCTGACAGAGAATGTGATCTGGCTCAAGCGGACCAAAGAGGTAGGGATCATCTCAAGACAAGATGTGATCAATTGGGGGGTGACCGGGCCAACTCTCCGGGGCTCCGGGGTGAAGTGGGATGTGAGAAAGGCTTTTCCCTATTCGAGTTATGACGAATTCGATTTTGACATCCCCATTGGTTCCGTTGGGGACGCATACGACCGGTACGTTGTTCGCCTGAGGGAGATGGAGTGGTCGAACTCCATTGTGAAGCAGGCACTCGAAAAACTGCCAAAGGGCCCTGTCATTGCTGAGGATCCAAGAGTTCCCCTTCCATCGAAAGAGGCGGTCATGACCGATATCGCTTCGCTCATCCGCCATTTCAAGGTTGTCTCCGAAGGATTCTACCCCCCAAAGGGTGAGGTCTACGCAAGTGTGGAGTCTGCAAAGGGAGAGCTGGGATTCTATATTATCAGCGATGGCTCAAACCATCCTTTCCGGGTGAGGATACGGCCTCCCTCTTTTCTCAATTTAAGCGCCCTTCCCAAGATGATTGAAGGCAGTCTGATTGCGGATGTGGTCACCACCATTGGGAGCATTGATATCGTCCTGGGAGAAATCGATCGATAGATAAATTAAATTTCAAATTTCAAAATCAAAAAACGTTTACTCTTTAAGCTTTGGATTTGATTTGACATTTGAACTTTGGCATTTGGATTTGATTGTCAGGTAACGAGGCCATTATGATGGATATCCTTTTTAGCAGTTGGGGTGGTGTGATTGCGGATCATCGGGGAAAACCTGAAGCTGACCGGCAGGCAGTCCCGATTCTCAATCTGCCTCTCGAATTCGATAAAGAGAAAAAGATCAGAGCCTTTGTGGGATGGGATGGAATTGCCATTCGAGACCCTGAGGTTGACATTGTCGATCTGATTCGAGCCTACATCGAAGCAGTGCAGAAAGAATCGTGTGGAAAATGCACCCCCTGCCGGGTGGGAACCCGCGTCATGGCAACTATAATAAACCGGATTACTGACGGTCAGGGAAGAATGGATGATCTGGAAAAATTAAAGGATTTGGGCGAGTCGATCCTGAAGAGTTCCAAATGCAATCTCGGGCAGACAGGCCCAAGACCGGTGCTTCATGCCATCGACCATCTTAGAGGCCAGTTTCAAGAGGTGATTCAGTCGAAAAAGAAAGTCTCTCGCCAGGAATATAAGGTGAAGATCACGGCACCTTGCGAGAGTGCCTGCCCATCCCACCTTCCGATCTCCCGATATGTCGAATTAATCAAGGAGGGGAGGTTCCTCGACTCCCTGGAGGCGATTCGGGAGGCAACCTGCCTGCCTGGAGTTCTGGGCAGGGTCTGTGTCAGGCCCTGTGAAGACAATTGTCGCCGTGGAAATGTGGACGAGCCCATCTCTATCAAATGGCTGAAACGGTTTGTGGCCGATTATGAGATCGAGAAGAGGAAAGGGCCTGAGCTAAAAAGAGAGGCTGTGCGGTCCGAAAGGGTGGCGGTCATTGGAGCCGGTCCTGCAGGTCTCTCCTGTGCTTATTACCTTGCCGTGAAAGGTTATCCGGTGACCCTCTTTGAAAGGCTGGGAGAGCCAGGAGGGATGGCAGCCGTAGGAATTCCTGACTACCGGCTCCCGAGAAATATCCTGAGGTATGAGGCCGGGATCTTAGACCGTTTAGGAGTTGAGTTTCGTTACAACACACAAATAGGAAAAGAGGTCACCCTCTCTCAGCTCTTCGAGCAAGGCTATAAGGCAATCTTTATCGGTGTCGGGGCACAGACTAACACACCCATGGGTGTCGAAGGGGAAGATAAAGGGTATCAGGGATTCATCCCTGGGGTCTTCTACCTTCTGGAGATCAATCTGGGAAGGGACCCCTATCCTGAGGGGAAAAAGGTCGTTGTGGTGGGGGGTGGAAATGTGGCCATTGACTGCGTCCGATCTTCTTTCCGCCTTGGCAAGCCGGATGTGAACCTGGTTTATCGCCGGACAAAAAAAGAGATGCCTGCCGATTCCGTTGAGATTCACGATGCAGAAGAAGAGGGCGTAAAATTTCACTACCTCTGCAACCCTGTCCGGATCATTGCAAAAGAAGGAAAGGTGGTTGGAGTGGAATGCATCCGGATGGAGCTCGGTGAACCGGATGAGAGTGGAAGGCGAAGACCTATTCCTGTCAAAGGTTCGGAATTCTTCATTGAAACCGATATCCTCATCCCTGCTATCGGCCAGGCTGTCGATCTCTCCTTCCTTGAAGAGAAGGATGGAGTGAAGACAACCAAACGATCGACCCTCGGTATTCAGGAGGGAACTTTTCTGACAAGTCGGGAAGCAATCTTCTCTGCTGGAGACTGTGTGACCGGGCCCGATGTCTTGGTCCGCGCTGCAGGCCATGGAAAGAGGGCTGCGGATAAGATTGATCTCTTCCTTCGCGGGAGGGAGGTAAAGGAGTCAGAAGAGGAACGCCTGGAAGCCCTTGTAGAGAAGATCAGGGTCTACAACAAGAATGAAAAGATCGGGATCTCCGGGGGAACGAAACGGGAGGTTTTGAAGCTGCTTCCTCCCGATACTCGGAAGTGGGTCTGCGATGAAGTAGAAGAAGGGTTTTCAATTCCAGAAGCCCAAAATGAGGCTGACCGCTGCCTGAGATGTGTGTGTGTGGGACTCTTCGCGGTGTGATGAAACAAGGGTAAACCAAGTTTCCCCCCCCCCCCTCCTCCCCC
>Ga0154838_1126_pt5 | contig 13299 bp, 10 predicted proteins | sample Rifle2008BG16ft_FD_116142 | JGI IMG/M metagenome (GOLD analysis project Ga0154838, IMG submission 116142) | Deltaproteobacteria bacterium RBG_16_48_10 | reverse complement strand
TCCGCCACCAGAGAAGGGTATGAAACCAGAAGACCCCAAAGACCCAGACGAGAAGACCCGTCATGATCAGAAAGGCCCAATAAAAAACGGGATCCCGATCCGGGTCCTTGTGGGTCGCATGGGCAACCCACTGGACGAAGTTAGCGTTGGCTCCAGAATGACATTTTCCACAGGTTTCGATCAGCCGTTGATTTGAAATAAGGGATTTCGGATTATCTGGAGGGAGAATACTGTGAAACCCATGGCAATCTGCACAGCCCGCGACGAGGGACGGATAGCCCAACTGCTCAACCTTTCCATGATAACTCTCGTAATAAGTCTGGGTCGCGATCAGAAAAACCTTGTTTCGTTCCATCATCTCCTTATCGGCATGGCATTTCTGGCAGACCTCGGTATGAAAATCCTTTCGGAATTCGACCATTTTTCGGTCTTGCCCCTTTAAGAGGGGAACCTTATGGAGGCCATGGCAATCACTGCAAGTTGCAGAATCCGCGTTTCCATCGAGGACGGCCTTGCCGTGGACGCTCTCCGAGTATCCGTCATCGGAATGGCAGGTGGTGCATTTCTGAATCACCCGGGTCTTATCCCCTTTCCAGGGGGTCATCTCGTGAATCTCTTTATGGCAATCCTTACACTGAATATCGTTGATGAAATGGGCACTGGCATAATGCTCTGCCGCTTCTTTTTTATGGCAACGATGACAGGTGACCGGCTCGGTATGGATTCTTGCCCCTTTTGCCTTGACATGGTCCTTGACGTCGGTGATATCCCAGTGACAACTGTTACAGGAGTTTGCTCCATGGACCGATTGGGCAAACTTTCTCTCGCTGATCTTCTTTTCGTGGCAACCCAGACATTCTGAATTATCAATACATTCGTAACAATATTCACGGCCTTTGATGACAAATTTCTCTCCTTTTTTCGGAGCCTCAGGAGGTTTTACCCCTTCAGGAGGCTTGGGGCGCTCCTTCTCACGAGCAGGGTTGGCTGCCCCCAGCAAGCCCATATGGAAAAAGAAAGCGAGCAAAAGGGCGACGAAGATCAGAAACGGTTTTTTGTTCTTGGATTCCATAAATCCCCCGATGTGAAAAAAAAATATTTCTCCCTTTCCCTGATTAAAACGAAAAGGGTGAGGGTAGAGATTTAAAAATAAATTTGATGAAATCGTAAAAAGACCCGAAACCGTCACTCCGGCGAAAGCCGGAGTCCAAAACTATCTGAAATAACTGGATTCCTGCTTTTGCAGGAATGACAAAACAGGGTCATTTTGACTTCTTACGAGACCATCAAATTTTAAACAAAAAATTTTACTTTTTTGATAGTAAGTTGAGGAAGGTGGTGATTTTTTAACACAACCCAAAATGGATGTCAATGGCAATTTGATTGTTATTTCAACCTCTTTTCAGTTTTTCAATCCGGCCCAGGTCAGCCAGTTTTTCTCTTGAATTTTTAGAAACGTATGGAGGGCCCTCAGGTTTAACTGCCTCTCGATCTCCTCAGCATCCTTTACAAAGAGGCCAGAGAGGAGGACCCACTTTTTCTCAAAAAAGGACGCTTGGCGGATCAAGGACTCGATGACCTGAAAATGAAGATTGGCACAGACCAGGTCTGCATTTTCTTTGATGAAGTCTTCAGCCTTTCCCTTTTTCACCTCGATTTGCTGAGTCTCACCATTAAGCCTTACATTCCTTAATGCGGTCTCAACAGCCAACTCATTACAGTCAATAGCCAGGATCCTTTTGGCTCCCCACTTGGCAGCGGCCAGGGCGAGGATCCCTGTGCCTGTTCCGAGATCTAAGACAATTTCTGGCATTTCCTTCTGATAAATCTCCCAGAGGGCTTTGAGGCAGGACCGGGTAGTCGGGTGATAGCCTGTCCCGAAGACAACGCAGGGATCCAAGTGGACCAGGATATCCCCTTCCTCGACATTACAACTCTCCCAGGGTGGAGAGATAATTAGGTTCCCCACATTGAAGGGTTTCAATTCCTCTCCGGCCTGCCAGGACTTGTAATCCATGACGTTATTTGAAAGAAGACGGAAGCCTCTCTTTTGGATGAAAACCTGAACCTCCTCACCGTGGGGAGCGGAGAAGAAGAGGCAGGAGACCTCTCCTTCATTCCAGCATCCGATAAATTCTTCCTTAAAAAAGTTTTTCGAATCTGAAAACTCTCCGGCGATTTCATACACGTAAAGATCCTGGTAAGGGATTATCTTCTCCATAGTTTAAGGTGTGGGGATGGTCATTTAAGATTTTGCATTTTACATTTTGAATTTGATATTATCTTTATAATACGTGGTCTTTCCTCTTGACAACTCCACAACAAATATTATCTATATTTAATGACTGAAGGAGGGGATGTTATGCCTATCTACGTATACGAAGCGATAGATCCGGACAGGAGTTGTGATCATTGCCGGTCGAGTTTTGAGGTTATCCAAAGGATCACAGAACCTGCTCTGGGTCGGTGCCCCCGTTGCAAAAATGGAGTGAGACGGGTGCTCTTTGCCCCTGCGCTTGTAGTCAAGGGAAGCCCTGTCTCAGAAACCGATAAAAAGATCAAGGAGTATGAAAAGGAGGGAAAATGGAGCCACGCCGCAGAGCTCGCAGACAAAGAGGCTGAAAAGACAAAACGGGAAGACTTGAAGACTCGGGCTTTGGAGGACTACAAAAAGGCAGGATACAATTTTGACAAATATGACACCTGAGCATTTTAGATTACAACTTTCATCTTTTGTTTCATATCAGACTACCTTTGTCAGCACGGCGGTATATTCATGATCACCCTGGAACATGTTCAGAAACAGTTTGGGAGTAAAATCCTCTTCAGGGACTGCTCTCTTCAGATCGGGGTAAGAGACCGGACGGGCCTCATCGGTCCCAACGGTTCCGGAAAGACGACCCTCTTCAGAATGATCTTGGGAGAAGAGCCAATCGATGGAGGAGAAATCCTGATCGCAAAGGGGGTGAAGATGGGCTATCTCCCCCAGGAGGTTGTCTCCCTCAGAGGGAAGGAGGTCCTGGTGGAAGTTTTAAAAGGAGCCTCTGGGATTACCTCTCTTCAGGATAAGATGAAGATTTTAGAGGAGGAGTTAGCTACCATCGAGGATCCAAAAGACCAGGAGAGGCTGGCCAAGGAATACGGAAAGCTGCAAGATCGATATACCCTCCTCGGAGGGTATGGGTTGGAGGCTGAAGCAAAGCGGATCCTTCATGGCTTGGGATTTAAGGAGGGGGATTTTCAAAGGCTCACAGAGGAGCTGAGCGGAGGCTGGATGATGCGGATTGCCTTGGCGAAAATCCTTCTCCAGTCTCCGGATCTCCTTCTTCTGGATGAGCCCACCAATCATTTAGATCTCGAAACCCTCATCTGGCTGGAAGGGTTTTTGACCAATTATCCGGGTGCGATCATCATTGTCTCCCATGACCGGACCTTTGTGAACCATCTCGTCGACCGGATCGTAACGATCGAAGCCCAGAAGATCGACCTCTATTACGGGGACTATGATCATTACTTGGAGGAGAAAGAGGCTCGAAGAAGGATCCTTCAGGCGACCTACACGACTCAGCAGAAGAAGATCCAGCAGACCGAAAGGTTTATCGAACGGTTCCGCTACAAGAATACCAAGGCAAGACAGGTTCAAAGCAGGATCAAGATGCTTGAGAGATTGGAGCGCGTCGAACTTCCGGAAGAAAAGAGGGAGATTCGATTTCGCTTTCCGGCTCCCAAACGAAGCGGTCACAGGGTGATCGAGGTGAAACATCTTCACAAGAGTTATGGAGATTTGAAGGTCTATCGGGGAATCGACCTGATGCTCTTTCGAGGGGATAAGGTTGCCTTGGTCGGGCCCAACGGGGCGGGGAAATCGACCCTTCTTAAGATCCTGGCCGGTGTTCTCGATTTTGAACAAGGGGAGGTGGAATTGGGAAAGGAGGTGACCCGGTCTTATTTTGCCCAGTACCAAGTGGATCTCCTCAATCCTGACCATACGGTTTATGAAGAGATTCTCGCGATGGCCACCGATGAAACCCAAACGCAGCTTCGGACCCTTCTCGGCACGTTTCTCTTCAGTGGAGAGGAGATTGAAAAAAAGGTCTCTGTGCTGAGTGGTGGAGAGAAGAGCCGATTGATCCTGGCCAGGATGCTCCTTAAACCCACGAGCTTCCTCCTTTTGGACGAGCCAACCAGCCATCTCGATATTCCTTCTCGAAACGTTCTGGAAATGGCGCTGAAGCAGTTTCAGGGGACGATCTGTTTCATCACCCACGACCGGCATCTGATCAACCAGATTGCCAATAAGGTGATCGAAGTGGATCGGGGGAAGCTGAATATCTTTCTTGGTAATTACGATGACTACCTCTACAAGAAATCTCAGTCTCAAATGGAGGAGGATCAGCAAGGAGCAGAGGCACTTCCCCTTGGCGAGACTATTTTCCAACCCGTAAAAAAGAAAACGCCTTATCAATTAAAGGAGGAAAGAAAGAAGGAAGCCTATCGGAAGGATCAGTATCGGCGGCAGTTACAGAGCATTGAGAAGAAACTTCACGGGGTGGAGAAATCGTTGGACGATGCAACCCAAGAGCTGGATCAACTGAACCAGAGGCTTTCAGACCCCTCTCTCTATCTCAATCAGAATGAGACCTTTGAAACAATCCAGGCCCATCATAGGACACAGCAGCAAGTCAAGGAACTCTCCGAGCGCTGGGAATCCCTTGCCTTAGAGCTGGAGACCATAAAAGGAATGAGTGTCCCCCCACCTTCTCCCTCCGCCTCTGAGGTGGGAGGATAGGGAGGGGTGGATCTGCCGGATTCTCTAAAAGGAAGGAATGAATGGACATCAGTTTTTTCCTTAGGGGACTGATCATCGGATTTTCCATTGCGGCCCCCGTCGGGCCCATTGGTGTGCTCTGTATCCGTCGGACATTGACCGAAGGGCGGGGATCGGGTTTTATCTCTGGCCTGGGGGCTGCCACTGCGGATGCTCTCTATGGGTGTATTGCTGGATTCGGACTGACCTTTATTTCGAATTTGTTGATCCATCATCAGGGAGGGTTTCGCCTTGTGGGCGGGCTATTCCTTCTCTATCTCGGGGTCAAGATCTTATTGTCGAGACCCAAAGAACGATTGACTTCAGAAAGTGGGAAAGGCCTTGGAGGTGCTTATGCCTCAACTTTTTTCTTGACCCTTACCAATCCCATGACCATTCTTGCTTTTGCAGCAATCTTTGCAGGATTAGGCGTTGCAAGCGGAGGCGGTGATTATCTCTCTGCCGGAATATTGGTATGGGGAGTATTCCTGGGCTCGACCCTGTGGTGGGTGATCCTCTGCAGCGGGGTTGGCCTGTTTCGAAAAAAGTTTGATCTTCAGGCACTAAGGTGGGTCAACCGGATCTCGGGCGTCCTCATCATGGCCTTTGGTCTGGTTTCACTTTTAAGTCTTAAATCATGAGGAGTCATTCGGTAGCCTCCGCACAGATACGCATCCCAACGCAAAATTCACTTGCAGATCAGGAATCCTTTCACGAATCGAGGATCGATTTCTTCACCGGGAGGGATGTTTCCGAAATCTTCTTCAAGCAGGTCGAGGCAGAAATCACGGAAGGCGAGAAGATGGCTCTGTTTGTTTTTATCACCCTCAATGGAATCGAACCAGTCTTTCAGTCCTTTCTTGATCTCCATTTTGATAACCCCCTTTCCCTGCTCGTCTCTCTCAAAAATATGAGAAAAAAGGTTGTTCAACTGTGCCTTCTCAATGGCTTCAAATCGGAATGATCCTTTTAGAACCTGGTTTGCCATTGCGGTGAGAAAGAGGGTGGAGAGCCTCATCTCCCGCCAATGCTCAGGATGACAACCCCTCAGATCCAGGTTCTTCAGGTAAGGAGGAGAGATCCCCAGTTGCTTTTCTAAAAAATTGACGATGGCCTCAACAAGCTCCAGGAGATTTTCGGTCTCTTTTAACTCTCGAAGATTTTTAAAATCCTCGATCCTTCCTTTCCAAAGGAGCCCCGGCCTTTTTTTGAGAATCCCTTCGAATCGTTCCAGGTAAGGAGAATCTAAGAAGAGGAGATTCTCCCGGTCGGCTTCAAACCATGGACCCTTTAAAAGGGTCTCCGCCTTCTTTTTCAGTAAGAGGGTTAAGCTCACCCCGCACTGAAATAGTTTCTGAAGGGAAAGGGAACGAAGGATATCGAGGGCCCTTATCTCCTCTTCCCGGCTCAAGTATTGAAGGCCCATATTCAGGTAACGGAAGACCTTCTTTGAAATTCTCTCGATCTCTTCAAAACGGGAGAGATCGGCCGGCTCTGCAACCATTGCCCTATTGCAGAGATCTGCCATTCCTGCCTTTAAACGGTCCTGCTCCAGAGGATCATCTATCTTCGCAAGAACAGAGGAGAAAAAGGAGCTTTCATGGAAGAATCTCAGGTAATAGGTTGCTTGGCTCTTCTCGCTTTCGATCGGTCTTCCGGCCGACGGAGTCTGTTCTTTGGAGGACAGGGAATCGGGAGGGATGAAACGATAAATGTCTAAGGCCTCTTCGAACTCAGGGAATCCATACTCGGCGAGCCGGGCATTTCTGAGCCGGTACCCTGTCTCCTGAAGTTCGGATTCCAGTTCCCAGACGAGGGCTTCCATCGATCTCCGGTAACCTTCCGTATCGATGAAAGCGAAGATCTTTAAAAAGGGCTCTAAAACCTCCCGGGTCCCTTTTCCTTTAAAATGGACAAAATAATAGTAGTCCAGCGTAAAAGGGGGTACTTTCTCCTCGACCTCAACAGGTTCTCCCTCCAGGGTGGTGACCTGGAGGAACTTTTTTAGAAGGAGGACAATAAATTCAGGATCCGTGGAATGGATAAATTGGGCAATCTTCTCTTCTCCGCATTCGAGAAGAATCTCCAGCCAATGAAGGATTTTTTCAGGATTCAACTCATCCCTCTTCCAGAAATCGAGGTCAAGGAGGAATTGAAACTGCTCTGGAGTCGTGAGGGAGAGCAGGGGAAGGGCATCCTTATCTCCTACTTCTTTGACCGTTAAAAAAACCTCGAGATCGGGAAGTTGCTGGACGAGTTGCTCCGGATTCCTTGAAAGAAAAAGGTAGTGAAGCCGGTCTTTTCCGCGAGCCTGTAAGAGAAAGTCTATTTGGTTCTTGACGGGAAGGGAGTTGAAAACCCTTTCAGCTTCTTTAGGATCCTGAGGCAACAGCGGTGGGGAGGCCGAAAAAGGAACAGGGGCAGATGAATGATCTGCCCCTGCGTGTTGACTTTTTTCCTCTGCCCTATCCATTGTGTCCTCAATCAATAGGCTGGAGGAGCCGGTGGCATGGGCTGTTCTTTCTTGGGTTTCTCAGCCACGACAGCCTCTGTCGTGATGAGAAGAGAGGCCACACTGGCTGCATTCTGAAGGGCCAGCCGTACGACCTTGGTAGGATCAATGATCCCGGCCTCGATCATATCGGTAAATTCTTCCTTATCGGCATCAAATCCAAAGGCCCCTTTCTCTTCCTTCACCTTTTCAGCGATCACGGCCCCTTCCTTCCCCGCATTCTCGACAATCTGACGAATGGGTTCTTCGAGGGCTCGTTGAATGATTTCAACCCCGATCTTTCGATCGCCTTCCACCTTCATTTTTTTCAGGGCGGACAGGCATCTCAGGTAAGCCACACCGCCTCCCGGGACAATCCCTTCCTCAACGGCTGCTCGGGTTGCATGGAGGGCATCCTCGACTCGGGCCTTTTTCTCCTTCATCTCTGTCTCCGTGGATGCACCCACCCGGATGACGGCAACGCCTCCCGCAAGCTTCGCCAGCCGCTCTTGAAGTTTCTCCCGGTCGTAATCCGAGGTGGTCTCTTCAATCTGAACGCGGATCTGTTTGATTCGACCTTCGATGGCAGAGGACTTGCCCGCTCCCTCCACAATCGTCGTATTGTCCTTATCGATGACCACCTTCTTGGCACGACCCAGATCATCTAACTTCAGCTTCTCCAGCTTGATGCCAACATCCTCTGAGATCGCCTTGCCGTCGGTCAGAATCGCAATGTCCTCTAACATCGCCTTCCGCCTATCTCCGAAGCCAGGGGCCTTCACCGCAGCGCATTTCAGTGTCCCCCGGAGTTTATTGACCACCAGCGTGGCCAGGGCTTCGCCTTCCACATCCTCCGCGAGGAGAAGCAGTGGCCTCGCTGTCTTGGCAACCTGCTCCAAGACAGGAAGGAGATCCTTCATGTTGGAGACCTTCTTCTCGAAGAGAAGGATATAAGGATCCTCCAAAACGGCCTCCATCTTCTCAGGGTCGGTCACGAAGTAGGGAGAGATATAGCCTCGATCAAATTGCATTCCTTCCACGATCTCGAGATTCGTCTCCATGGCCTTAGCCTCTTCGACGGTGATGACGCCTTCTTTTCCCACCTTATCCATCGCCTCAGCGATGATGTTACCGATGGTGGGATCATTGTTGGCAGAAATGGTCCCAACCTGGGAGATTTCCTTCTGTTCTTTGATCGTTTTAGAGAGTTTTTTCAATTCTTTGGTGACTTCCTCCACCGCCTGGTCAATTCCCCTCTTGACGTCCATCGGGTTAGCTCCGGCTGCCACCACTTTCAGTCCTTCCCGAAAGATGGCTTGAGCAAGAACCGTTGCCGTGGTTGTACCATCCCCGGCGGTGTCCGAGGTTTTGCTGGCCACCTCCTTCACCATCTTGGCGCCCATGTTTTGGAAATGGTCCTCGAGATCAATCTCCTTGGCAACGGTGACCCCGTCCTTGGTGACCAAAGGGGAACCGAAGGATTTTTCCAGAACGACGTTCCTTCCTTTAGGTCCTAAGGTGACTTTCACCGCGTTGGTTAAGATATTGACGCCTTCTAACACTGCGTTTCTCGCTTCTTGATCAAACTTGATTTCTTTCGCCATGAGATTCCTCCTTCTAAAGTCGATTCTCCATCATTCTTCAATGACGGCGAGAACATCATCTTCTTTCATCATCAGGTATTCTTCTCCATCCATCTTTACCTCAGTCCCGCCATATTTGGCAAAAAGGATCCGGTCTCCCATTTTTACCTCCATGGGGATCTTTTTACCATCCTTTTTGATCCTTCCTTCACCGGCTGCGATCACCTTTCCCTCGATCGGCTTCTCCTTTGCCGTGTCGGGAATGATGATCCCTCCTTTTGTCTTATCCTCTTCCTCCAACCGTTTAACGATGAGTCGATCGTGAAGTGGCCGTACCTTCATAAGTATAGACCTCCTTTTTCAATAAATTCCTATTCTTAAATAATCATCGAACCCTGAGTTGTCAAGGAAATATAGGGGTATTGAATTAAATGGACCTTGATTTTTCTAACTAAAAAGCTTTACATAAAGGATTGATGGAATTCGAACCTCCTTATCTTGCAACAGGAATCGGGTCTTTTCCCCATCGAAATGAGGAAGAGGCTTTCCGCTTAATCCTTGAAAATTTTTCTGAAATTCCCTTCTGGCCCCAATTACCCCAACGGTCTTTTTTGGAAGGGATGGTTCTTCAATATTCTGAAGGGTTTCCGTCCCTGAGGTGGAATGAAAAGGGGCAGAGGGTCTGGGTTGACACCTCTTTGGGTTTTGAGAGGGAGGTCGAAAGGTTTTATGGATGGCTGGAACACAATAATCTGGAACCCTTTAGAATAACCGAAGATTTTGCAAAAGGGCTTAAGATCGTTAAGGTATTGGCCTCGGGGGGTCATCGTAAGGCCATCCGATTTATGAAAGGCCAGGTCACAGGACCCATCACCTTTGGTCTCTCTCTGACGGACGAGGAGAAAAAACCTATCTTCTACGACCCAACTTTGAGAGATATCCTCATCAAACATCTCTCATCCAAGGCTCAATGGATGGAGAAATGGTTTCAAGGACTGCTTCCCGGGACGAAAACGGTTATCTTCTTTGACGAACCGGCTCTCTCTTCTTTCGGCTCAGCCTTGTCAGCCTTGAATCGGGACGAGGTGACCGATTCGTTAAACGAATGTTTCCGTAGAATCAATGGGTTAAAAGGAATACACTGCTGTGGAAATACGGATTGGAGCCTTCTTTTTGGGACAGACCTCGACATCCTCAGCTTCGATGCCTACGGATTTCTTGAAACAATCTCCCTGTACCCAAAAGAATTAAGAGCCTTTTTGGAAAGAGGAGGTATCTTAGCCTGGGGAATTATACCAACGAATGAGGCCATTCTGAAGGAGGATGGGCAGAGTTTGATTCAGCGTTTCAAAGAAGGCGTCCAGATGCTTTCGAAGAAGAGTATCGACCAGACCCTTCTTAGGAGGGCGATCATCACCCCCAGTTGCGGGACTGCTTCCCTTTCCATCCCCTTGGCCGAACGCGTCCACCAGCTCACAGCCGAGGTGTCAAAGAGGCTGAGAGAGGAGTGAGCCAGGGGGGTGATGCCAGCACTTGATGGGCATTTCTCCGTACTTGATACGGGGGAATCCAACCGTTTCAATCCGGATTCTTGCATTGGTGGAGAGAAAAAGAACTACTTCCAAAGCGATAGAGTCCGGAATTCAGAAAAGGCCAGGCAGTCTTACCTTCAAGGTCTTATCGATTTTCGGCCCTCTGAAAATCCTCCTTCAAAGATTTTCAAACTCGTTTCTCGAAATCTTGGGGATGTTACCTGTTCGATGACTGCTCTGAGTTTATCATGGGGAAAGGGAAACCTGGGATGGGCTGTAGCAAAACCGATCAGGGCGATGTTTGCCGATTGGACCGATCCCATTTCCCGGGCCAGATGATCCGCACCAAACACATGAATATCAATTCCCCTTTCCTTTAGGTAGGCCTGGATTTGTGGGTTCATGTAGTTAGGATCCGGGGCATTGATAAGACAGAGACCGCCTTCCCGGCCATTCTTCGAGGGTTTGAGATAATGGAGCGTTTTATAGGCTTCGTTCTTTTCAAGAGATAAGAGGATATCAGCGCTTCCCTTCTTTACCAGGGGGCTGTCGAAGTTTCCAATTTTTAGATGGGTGACCACCGACCCTCCCCGCTGACTCATCCCATGGTCTTCTGACCCGATCATGGGAAATCCTTCTCTAAGGGCAAACTCAGAAAAAATCCGTGTGGCCAGGAGGACCCCCTGGCCTCCCACACCGGATATAATCATCTGGACGTTCATCATAACTTCCTGATCCATTCCTATTTCAAAATTGTTCCCCTTTCAAAATTGTTCCCCCCGCCTCCCTTTTTCAAAGGGAGGCGGAACCTCTATGCAGGCACCCTAATCAAGCGGTTTGAAAAATCCCTTCCTGACAGCAAACCTGCACGCAGAGACCGCAGTCCACGCAGGTCAATCGGTCAATCTCCACACGGCCGTCTTCTCCTCGAATCATCGAGGGACACTCGAACCGTTTGAGACAGAACCCACAGGCAATGCAGGCGCCAACAGCCGGCATCTCTATCGCTGAGGTGGGACACTCCTGGACACAGACACGACAACCCGTACATTTTTCATAATTAATGATATAGCCCGCTTCCCTCTTAGAAATGGCTCCCTCTGGACACTGGATCATGCACGTGTCGCATTGATGACAGATCCCACAGTGAAGACATCGCTGGGCCTCCGAAAGGATCGCTTCTTTAGAGGGCAGCAGGTTTACTTCTTTGAAACTGTGGTCGCGCTCCTTAATGGAGAGAGCAGGTTCTTCTACCCTTGGCTTGGTTTCGACTTTATCGATACGGACCGAGACAAGCTCGGTAGATAGCCCTTCGTCCTCCCGGTTGGTTCTCAAGTCTTCTCCGCTCAAGTACCTATGAATCGAGAGGGCCACTTTTCTCCCTGCTGCCAGGGCTTCAATGAAATTCTTGGGACCTGTTACAGCATCTCCTCCGGCAAAGAGCCCCTCGATCGGGGTGGCTAAGGTCAAGGGATCGACGTGAATGGTGTTCCAGGCCGTCTGGGGCACGGTATTGCGGAAAGCAGAGAGGTCTGGGATGTAAGTGGGCGAGGTGATGATGAGGTCAGCCTTCAGCTTTTTTTCAAGGCCTTGTGCAGATAACAGCCTCCTTCTTCCAAGGCTTGTAGGTGAACTGAGAACCGCTTCTTTGAAACAGATCCCAGTCACTTTTCCATTGAATGCTGTAATTTTCGTTGGAACGGAAAGATACTGAAAGACCACCCCTTCCCTTTCTGCCTCTGAGATTTCCAGGGGCTCGGCAGGCAATTCCTTCCGTGACCGGCTGAACAATACTGTCACCTCTTTTGCTCCGAGCCTCAGGGCGGATCGTGCGGCATCCACTGAGCGGTCGCTTCCTCCCAATACCACCACCCTGGAAAGAGCAGGGACCTTCTGGTTCAGCGCAACCTTCTTCAAAAAGGTGAGGCTATCCATCACCCCCCTTGCCTCATGACCAGGGATATCCGTATTTCTGGGCTTGTGAGCCCCCAGTGCCAGTAGAATGGCATTATAACCCTGAGCCTTGAGGTCCTCCAGGGACCCCACTCGGGTTTTCAACCGGAACTCGGCACCCAGTTTTCTGACAATATCAATCTCTCGTTTTAAAACCTCTTCCGGCAGCCGAAAGCGACCTGTCCCTACAGCCATCGTCCCACCGGGCAGAGGAAGGGCCTCAAAGATGGTTATAGGATAGCCATATCGTCTCAAATCATAAGCTGCCATCAGACCCGTGGGACCTGATCCCACAATTGCAACCTTTGTTCCTCTCTCAGGGCCTGGAGTGAAAAAATCCGCCCCGGGGGTGTGGGGGGATTCCCGGTCTGCAAGATACCGCTTCAATAGATCGATCGCAATGGGCTGATCCACATCCCCTCTTCGGCAAATCTTTTCACATGGACGTGCGCAAAGCCTGCCTGTAATGGCAGGAAATGGGTTCTTCTGACGGACCAGGGCCAGGGCCTCGTCAAACTTCCCTTTTGATATGAGATCGATATAGCCTCTGGCATCGACCTGAATGGGACAGGCCCCGGTGCAGGGAGCGATTTTGTCCCGGTATGCGGGCAGATGGGATTGAGGCATGGCCCCGCTTTTCATCTGGGGAAGATCTCTTTCCAGGGGCGGTACATGACGGATGTCGATCTTTACGGGTTTGATTTTGAGCTGCTCTTTTTGATGGGTGATGCAGGGATAACGGGCAATCAGGACAGCCATCCCACCCTCTGGCTGCTTCGTAAATTCGTAAGCCTTTCTTGCTTCCTGAATCATGCCCTTGATATCATAAGGGTTGACAATTCGAACGTATTTGACCCCGCACCCTTTAACCAGTTCTTCAAGAGAAAGGGATCTGCCAGGGTGCCCGTCAGCCGTCATACCGGACTCCGGAGT
>Ga0154838_1167_pt3 | contig 13541 bp, 18 predicted proteins | sample Rifle2008BG16ft_FD_116142 | JGI IMG/M metagenome (GOLD analysis project Ga0154838, IMG submission 116142) | Deltaproteobacteria bacterium RBG_16_48_10 | reverse complement strand
ATATATTGTTGCCGCTGCTATTGACAGCTTCGCCAAAAGGCATCAAAGAGAGGGCCCAGCAGAATACTGGCAAGCTGTCCCAGCAAGACGCTCGAGCTGACCGGGCGCGAAAGGAATGAGGCATAAGCAGTGGGAAGAGGAGACGTGGCGCCGGCAGTTCAGCTATTTGGGCGGCATCACCCCTTAATAGGTTCGACCGGAGAAGTGATGACAAGAGCCACTTGGATGAGGCAACGGGCATGACGATTAGTCTAAGCGAAGAATGGGTACAAATCGCTGAACTGAAAGAAGAGAATCAGATCCACTTCACGCCTGCCTTTCGAGAACTGATGAACGGTCTCGATTGGGAAGCAAAGGCTTTCGTCGGGTATTTGCTCGGCCTCTGGTATGATCCTTTTGAGCATATGCTGGATTACACCAGCGGCGAAGCACGTCATTCAGAGGATCAGCCGGGTCAGTTCGACCGCAATGGCTTAGATGAGCCACAAGAGGTAGTTGAGTATTGGGCTGAGCAGTGGTGCAAAAATGACAAAAACCACCAGCCGTCCCATGAAGCGGGCACGGGTTTGGAGCTAGACACTGCTTGGTATCGTGATATTCTGCGCGCTAAACTGGTGTCCATGCGCATCCCGAAGCGGTTGTTGCTGGCGTACAGGGACCAAGTTCTTGCAGTTATCCGGCGACTTGAAGAGAACATGGAGTAATCGCCATGTCTTTGGCAAATCATGGGTTTTCCAAACTCTTCCATACTTCCTGACTGAATTTTTCAGTCAAGTTCATAGGCTGAAAGATCCAGACCCCAGAGGGAGAATGACCATTCCCGGACCCAATGCCTACCACGGCGGTTCATCGGCATGCATCATTATTGACGGGGAATAGGTTGCCGCAGCCGAGGAGCGGTTTCGTCGAATGAAGCACCGAGCCGGATTTCCTTCTGAGAGCATTACATATGGTCTTAAAGAAGCGGGAATGAGGGCGGGAGATAGAGCCTATACTGGTGAGTCGTAATTCTACGGGAATCTTAGCTGTGAAAGGATTTCTTGTAACACCTGCTCAAAAGAAGGTTTTTCGGCAACAAGGATACCTGAAGCGATATGTTTATGAGAAGGGAAGGTTGGAAGGTTCCTTGCCGCCGGATCATTAGCATTGTCATACCGAAAGATAAGCTGATCCTCTCTTCGATAGTGATAAGCATATTTAATCACCCGCAGCGTTGGATGGATAATGAGGAATTCCTTCAGATCAAGTCGTGAACCATCGGTAAAGAGGACGGAGCCTTTGATCAAGCCAGCTGTAGGAGGGCGCTCTTCATAAGAGAGCGAGGTGGCAGTCACAAAAGGCGTTTCTGCTATAAGAGCCTCTATAGCAGAAACGTAGTCTTTTAGGGACATATTGTTAGATGCTCAAGACTTTCCAATTGTTCGCGTAAGTGTCGAAGGAGCTCCAGTTCGCCTTCCAGCTCAAGGAGATCCATGTCTTCTTTTTCGGGATGGGGAACTTTCCCGGCCAAGAGGAGCTCAGGGTTTACGTGCAGTTGGGTGGCTAATTCCTGAATCCTCTCCTCAGTTCGGGCGAGGCTCTGGGAAAGAATCCGCTTCTGCCGCTCAATGGCATCGCGAAGGATAGGGAGTGCCTTTTCCGGCTCAGGCGTCCTAATCTCTATTTTCTCCATCATCGCCTCCTTTGTAAAGCATTATACTGCTTTTTTTTGAAAGGAGTCAAGATTGGAGTGGTGGCTGTGAAGAGAAAGAGACTTGGACACTGGGAGAGATAAATGATTATCTTAGAGCTTAATACCTGTCATGGTGATTCATCAGCTTGTATTGTGGCTCATGGCAGATTATTAATCAGTCCATAATTATATGGACATTGAAGACTAAATCCCTCCTGCCCTCCCCTGCCTACCGGCGGGCAGGCTTTACAAAAGGGAGGAATTACCCCTCTTTGGCAAAGAGGGGGGAGGGGAGATTTTCTGAAGCATATGTCTTCTTTATTATGGACTCCTTAGTAACCGAAACAATTAGCTACCTGAAACGGAATCTTCAGCTAAATAGATCATAATGGGGGAATCTAATACGCTTTCAGTTAATTTGTCTCGATCTCCCAAGCAAATCCGCGCCATCCTTGTTCCCAAGGCTATCGAAGAACTCCTCAATCAGAGGAAATGAGCCTCCATCCCGGAATCCAACATCACAATTGATATCAACCCACAAACAACCTAACCTTCTGACTGGCCGGATAGTACCCCGCAATCAAATTTGGGATGAGGGGTACAATATAAAATAGTAGTACCTTCCCGGGGAGCTCCATCCTTTTAGCGTGAAGCTTCCATTTTTCAGTCAAGTGCCCAGGTGAAAAGAACGAAGCTAACGGGATGATAATTCTTGGCTTTTAACGACGTTTGCTTTGTTGCTTTTAACGTGGTATAAAATTATATAATATTTGATGAGAACCGAAGTTATAAGAGTAAGGTAGTGTAAGCTAACCTTTTTGAGAGGAGATTCGTTATGAGGAAGGTGGCGACTTTTAAAGCAAGGTACTTAGATAACGGACATCTATCCATTCCCGAAGAGGTGGCGACCTCTCTCTTATTGAAAAGAGGAGAAGAAGTTCGAGTGATGATCGAAAAGGAAAAATTTGACAGAGAGGGGTTCCTAGGTCTCTTTGGTGTATGGAAAGATAAGAGTGAGAAGGAGATTGAAATCTTTCGGGAAATCTTGAAGGAGCGAGACCTTTTTGAGAGAAGAGAGGTTAAGATTTGATTTATTGCCTTGATACTGACATCCTCATTGAATATTTTCGGGGAAGCAGTGCTCTAAAGAAAAGGATCGAAACTCTTGGGGAAGAAGACAGCGTGGGTTTCACCTGGCTCACGATTTATGAATTCTTCAAGGGAATTTTTATCAGCGGGAAATTGCAGGAAGAGAGGTTTTTGAAAGGTTTAGCAAAAACATGTACATTTTTGGAAACCTCTTACGAGGCAGCTCGAATTGGCGGTGAGATTTACGCTACGTTGAAGAAGAGGGGTCAGCTTATCAATGACGCTGATATCTTGATTGCCAGCACGGTCAAGGCCCATCATGCTGTTCTTGTAACAAATAATGAAGCACACTTTTCAAGAATAGAAGGATTGCAGATCGAAAATTGGTTGACTTAACTTTGTCCTTTTTTAATTGAGCACGCTCAGTTCTCGTCACCGAATGTAACCTTTACCCCGCGAGCCAATTTTTGCGTGAGTGTTACGCCTCTCTGACTGAATTTTTCAGTCAACCTCTATAAATTTACCCCGTTAGAAATAATGCCCCCCCGCCCTGCAGGCCCGGTACAGGCCTGGTATAGCGGGATACCATTCCAAATAATTCCGGCGGCGTTCAATGCCCCGCTTGGTTTCGAGTCGCAACGACTGGAATTTCTAACGGGGTGAACACGTGGAGCGGAATGGGTTGGGGGGTTTAGGTCAGTGAAAGCATTGCCATTCTATTCAGCAGCCCAATAGGAGTTAGCATTCGTGGCATTATCTAACACGTCTCGAGTCCCCTCATCTAAACCACACATGCAAGTTCATCCCATCTCTGTTCCTAAAGCTATCCAACAACTCCTCAACCAGAAGAAATGAGCTTCCACCGTAGAATCAAACATAGTCGTTGATATCAATCCATTAGCAACCTGACCTTCTGACTGGCCGGATAGTACCCCGCAATCAAATCTGGGATGAGGGGTAGGGGCGTGAAGCTTCCATTTTCCAGTGAAATTGTCCCTTTGCGGATTCGGGCGATAAAGTCCCTTGACATTGTGGCCTCCTATAGCTACAATGGTACTCATGAAAGTCGTAGGCGTTAGGGAATTAAAAAACCGACTGAGTCAGTATCTGCAGATGGCTCGTAAGGGAGAATACGTGCTGGTGACTGACCGGGGTCAGGTTGTGGCCGAGATTCGGCAGGCCGATTCGGTCACCTTAGCGGATCGGGTTCCTCCGGGCCTGGCAGCTCTAGTGAGTCGGGGGATTGTCTCGCTTGGGACAGAGAATGATGCTAGCGTTTATCCCCGAATGAAAAGGATTCCTGGAGTACCTTCAGCGCTTAAACTCTTAGAAGAGGAGCGGAGAGAGGGTTGAAGCTTTACGCAGAGTCGAGTGCGGTTCTCGCATGGTTCTTACCCTTCCCCCGAGAGCCAATCCGTACGATGGATGCCCTTCACCTGGCGAGCGCTCTTTTATTACGGTCCGCTATATCGGGTCTCACCATGCTGAGTCTGGATGAGCGCATTCGTACAAATGCATTGGAGCTTGGTTTCGCAGTCCTTCCTGAGTAATCCTATTTTCTCCTGACTTTCAAATGCATCAAATCATCCAAAACATTCGTAACGGTCGATTAAGTATAATCCAGGTGCCGGATCCCGCGCCCGCCCAGGCCACGTGCTGATCGCTAATGCGTTTTCCGTGATCTCGGCTTGGACTGAAAGGCAAATATAGAACTGGCCAGCAAGAGCCCGGTCAGCATGGGTAGCAAAGGGGGTGTGGAGGAGAGCTGACAAAGAGAGGTTGGTTTCGCTGGCTCGGGACAAGGGAGTTTTAGACGTTTTGTTCCTCCCCCAGCAACCAAGAGAGAAAATACCCTCAATTATCCGAGCTTCAGACGCCTGTCTTGTTCCACTTAGGAAGGCGGATGTCTTCAAGACGGTTATTCCTACGAAGATGTTGGAATTCATGGCTTGTGGCCGGCCAGTAATCTTGGGGGTGGATGGACAGGCTCGCCAGGTACTTAATGAGGCCCAGGCAGGTGTTTTCGTGGAGCCAGAAAACCAGAGTGCCCTGGTCCAAGCAATCATGCACCTTTATCAAGACAGCACCCTCAGGCAGACCCTTGGTCGTAATGGACGAAATTATATCATTGAGCATCTTTCACGGGAGTAGACAGCAAAACTGTACACGACTGTATTAGAGAAGGTTGCCTTTAATTGTAAGCAACAAATGGGACTTAACTCAAACAATTAGCTACCCGAAATGGAATCATTCAGCTAAATAGATCATAATGGAAGAATCTAATACGTCTTCAATGAATTTGTCCCGATTTCCCAAGCAAATCTACGCCATCTCTGTTCCCAAAGCCAGGGAACCCTTGCTGAAGCGACCCCTGGATGTGACATTGTCCAGCCTGATGCTCATCCTCTCCGCTCCTGTATCCCTGCTTATTGCGTTGGCCATCAAGCTCGAAGATGGGGGTCCGATTTTTTACAGACAAGAACGCTGGGGGAAGGGAGGGGCTCGTTTCAGGGCCTATAAATTTCGTACGATGGTTCCTCACTCGGATAAAGTCTTCGGAATAAAACAGGCGACGGAGAACGACGCACGCATCACGAACGTGGGCAGGGTCCTTCGGGCCATGGGGCTGGACGAACTCCCCCAAATGATCAGCATCTTCCGGGGAGAGATGAGCTTTGTCGGGCCCAGGGCTCTGGCCGTCGGCGAGATTCTGCACGATGAAAACGGCTGCCGGGTGAATTATGAAGAGATTCCTGACTTTTGGAAACGGCTGAGCGTCCGGCCGGGTCTCACCGGAATGACGACCATTTACAAGGCCAAAGACATTTCCCCGAAGAAGAAATTTCGCTACGATCTCTTTTATATTCGGAAACAATCCTTTGGGCTTGACTTGCGACTGATACTTATGTCATTTTGGATAAGCTTCCGGGGCAAATGGGAACATAGAGAAAGGAAATGGTGAGAGGGAAAGATAGAGAGATAGGAAGATAGGGAGATGGAGAGATAGGGGGATGGGAAAAGATGGATAAACCGTGCCCGGGCTTCGCTAAGCGAACTGGATACTCAGATTGAAATTGCAAAGCGATTGATGTATATAGTGTAGATACTAAGGTGAAGTTAGATGCCATGATGATTGACGTTGACCGTTTCTTATACGGATTATAGAAGAGGAAATGAAAGTCATTATTATTGGCGCATCGATTTCTGGGCTCTATACCGCAACCCTTCTGGCAAAGCAAGGCGTTGACGTCGAAGTCTATGACCGGATGAACCCTCTGGGCTCGCCCTCGCGGACGCTCATTGTCACGGGTAAAATCAATGAGGTCCTTGATTCTGTCCCTGAAGAAATGGTCCTCAATCGGGTAAAGTATCTTGAGCTTTTTTCCAAGTCGAGGTCCGCAAGGCTCGAATTAAGTTGCCCGGATCTGATTGTCGAGAGAAGAAGGTTTGTGGAATTTTTTGCCCGGATGGCGGAAGAGGCCGGGGCAAAGATGATCCTCAGGCATCAGTTCGAGGGGTTTGCTCAGTTCGGCAAAAAGGTCGTGGTGACGCTTAGAAATCTTGAGACCAATGAAGCGAAGCAGATCAGCACGGATATCCTTGTCGGTGCCGATGGCGTCCAAAGCGCCGTCAGCCAGGCTGCCTCACGCAATGGCCATCGGGTGGCGGCATTGGTTCAGGCGAGGGTGGCTTTACCGGAAAATGGGGAGGGTGGCACGTATCGGGTCTGGTTCGATACAGACCAGACGAAGTATTTCTACTGGCTTATTCCTGAGTCGGATCGAGTCGCTGCGGTTGGCCTGATTGCAGAAGATGTTCCACAGGCCAAAGCGCGGTTAATTGAATTTCTTCAAGAGAAACAACTTGAAGCGATCGAATTTCAATCGGCCATCGTTCCGATGCACCAATTCGGCAATGCCAATGGGGTGATGGTTCCTAATCGAAACGTTTTCGTCGTCGGGGACGCCGCCGCCCAGGTGAAAGTGACCACGGTGGGAGGGGTCGTTCCCGGACTTTATGGTGCAAAGGCCCTTGCTCAAGCGATTCTCAACGGAAGAAACTACCGTAAAGAATTGAACGGGCTGAAAATGGAGCTTAACCTTCATCTCGTGATCCGACATGTGCTGAACCGGTTCAGCGATCAAGATTACGATGAGCTGATCGGGATGCTTGACCGCGGGTTGAAGGAGATCCTTGAAGAGTGGACGCGAGACGAGCTGACGCAATCTTTTTTGAGAATGATCTGGGCGGAACCCCGGCTGATCACCCTTGGAGCCAAGGTTTTTCTGAGGTCCATTTTATAGGGAGACGAACCCCCCGCGACCCACCTGCTCAATTCCCCTTTCACCGTTTCCAAACCCGCCTCGAAGAGATTCCTTCTGACAAACAAACCAACAAGCCACTAAGCTATTAAATTAATTTGACAATTTGATGAATTAAGTGTGGGTAAGAATTTCCACTTCAGGGGAAATTCCTTCCTAGAATACTTGTGTTCCTGAGCTTAGGGCTTGACAGATTTAAACTAGTTTATTAAACTGGTTTATTAGAGGAGGAAGATCGTCCATGGCAGCAAAGTCGCAAAAAGTCAGTGCTTTTGAGGCCAAAACGAAGCTTTCGGAGCTGTTGCGTGAGACAGAGCAGGGAGGCTCTTTTATCATCTATCGACGAGGGAAAGAGGTCGCTCGACTGGTCCCCCCTATGAAAGAGGAACAAGAGGTAGACCTAAAACAGGTTTTGTCTTCCTTCCGTGAGATTCGTGAACGGATTCCCGGAAAAGTTTCGATTCGTAAGCTAATAGAGGAGGGTCGGAGGTTCTGATGGACTAGGTGATTGATTCATCCCTAGCCTTAGCCTGGGCTCTTCCTGATGAAACATCCAAGGAAGCTGAACGATTCTTAAGTCGAATTTCCATCAGGAATATTCTTTGGGTTCCAGCATTGTGGTGGTATGAAACGGCAAACGCATTGCTGATGGCACAACGTCGCAAGAGACTGACAGAGGCGGAGAGGATACGCTTGATGGGGCTTTATCGAAAACTTCCCATCCGAACAGATGTGGTGCTCGATTCAGATAGTGTGTGGTGTTTCCAAACACTGGCCATAGAACATAATCTTTCTGCTTCCGACGCGGCTTACCTTGAGCTGGCTCAACGAAGGGGCTTGGGGCTTGCCACAGTGGATCGACCCCTTCGTTTAGCTGCACAAAGGGCAGGGATGAAAGTGAGTCCCCAAGCCTAAAGCTCATTCTCTTTATTGATTTCAAACTTGCTGACTGAATTTTTCAGTCAATTTCTCCAAATTTGCAGTTAGGTCACGCACTCCCTCTTTTTAAACTCGCATCCTCGGGCCTCCTACCTGGTCCGATACTTCTCAAAGTAAATAAGCTCCGTTTTTAGCGTGTGGAAGAATGATTCCATCAGGGTGTTGTCATAACAATGGCCCTTAGAACTCATGCTTGGAACAAAACCATATCCATCCAATAGCTCCCGAAAAGCATAACTGGCATACTGGGTCCCGCGATCGGAATGGAATATCAGACCAGCCCCTGGCCTCCGTCTTCTGATCAATAATATTGGTAAAAGTTTTCCATTCGAGAGAAATAATTCAGCACATTTGGGAAAATCTTTTCCATTTTTAATGTTTCGGCAAATATCTATAGGGTTGGAAAGTAATATAATTTCAGTGCCTTACAATGATGATGAAGGCATGGTACTGAAATTGCTCTCTTAGATCCCGAAATGCCAAATCCTTTGTGAGACTGAAAAATAATTTGGCCGGGCTTTTTGTTTAAATGAATTCAATTGTCGAAATTCTTAAGATAGGAGGACCGTATGAAGTTTTTAAGTATGACTGCCATATTATTTGTCCTGGTTTTGGCTTGGGTGGGACAGGCCACAGCTCTTACCTATGTGACTGGGGAGATAAACCAGGATATCACATGGACGGTAGCAAATGGCCCCTATGTTGTAATAGGCCAGGCGACTGTCGTTTTTGGGAGGACGTTAACGATTTCGCCTGGGGTGGTAGTGAAGTCTGATGGGCCGGGGTTGAGGGTTAATGGGACGTTGATTGCGGATGGCACTCCTGCCCAGCCCATTGTGTTCACGTCTCTTTATGATGACAGTTTTGGGGGTGACACGAATGGAGATGGGGGTGCGACGACACCTGCTCGTGGGGATTGGTATAATTTATGGTTTAGCTCGACGAGTACCGGCAATGTGTTGGATTATGTGATGATTCGGTATGGAGGAGGGAGCGGGAGTCACAGTCTTATTGTAGACACCTCCTCGTTAGCCCTTAGCAACAGCACCGTTGAGGAGAGTGGGAATGACGGGATTAATGCTGCTGACGCTTCACCGACGATAACGGGGAACACGATCAGGAGCAATAACGGTCATGGAATTTGGGTTTCTTCCTCGAATGCTACGATTACGAATAACACCGTCAGCGGGTGTGGGTTAGACGGGATTTGGGCAGGCGATTCTTCAGCAGCGACCATCACCGGGAATACGATCAGTATGAATTCTTCTTACGCCATTTATCTACAAGCCAGCGCTTTGAATTCGGATATTTCTGGCAACATTCTCTTTGGGAATCTTATGGATGCTATTGCGGTGACCGGGGAGATCAGTGCTGTCACCACCTGGGGGAGTCTTAACGCGCCCTATGTTGTCGCAGCAGGCGAGGTGATCGTCAGTTCTGGGGTGACGGTGACGATTTCGCCCGGGGTGGTGGTGAAGTTTTCTCAACTGGCATTGATTGTGTATGGGACGTTAAATGCGGATGGCACTCCTGAGCAGCCCATTGTGTTCACGTCTCTCAAGGATGACAGTTTTGGGGGTGACACGAATGGGGATGGGAGTGCGACGACCCCTGCCCGTGGGGATTGGTATTATTTATATTTTACCCCGACGAGTGTCAACAATGTGTTGAATCATGTGATGATTCGGTATGGAGGAAGGGCCAATAATGAGAGTCTTATTGTAGAGACCGACTCGTTAACCCTTAGCAACAGCACCGTTGAGGAGAGTTGGAATGACGGGATTTATATTGGGGCTACACTCACGATAACGGGCAGCGTGATCAGGAATAATGCCCTGTACGGAATTCATCTTAGTGATTCCAATGCAACGATCACCAGCAGCACCATCAGCGGGAACGCAAGTTTTGGGGTCTATCATTCGACAACTGACTCATTCGTCGTCAATGCTGTAAATAACTACTGGGGAGACCCAAGTGGTCCTTATCACTCAACTAATCCTTCAGGCTATGGTGATAGTGTGAGTGACTATGTCACTTATAACCCATGGCTTGGGTCTGATCCGAACCTCAGACTGTCTGGCACGGTTTACGTAGAGGGCACTAGTACCGCGATTCCGGGTGCTTCTGTCACCCTCGGCTCTTACGTGACAACCACAAACAGTTATGGTTATTACGCCTTTGATAAAATCCTCAGTGACAATTACGCATTGGATGTCTCAAAGGCTGGGTTTCTTAATTATTCGACCACAATCGACGTAACGACTTCTATCACCCACGATATTTTCCTTTCTCCCGAATCCAGCACGCCGGTTATCGTGATCAACGGTGGGGCGACTAATACCACAATCCCCAATGTGACTCTAACACTCTCTGCCCCTGATATGGAGAGCGAAGTTTCTCAGATGAGATTCACCAATGATGGGATCACCTGGACGGATTGGGAGTCGTATGCAACCTCCAAATCCTGGACCCTAAAAGCGGGAAGTGGGACAAAAACCGTTTATGTGCAATTTCAAGATAGTGCAGGAAACCTATCTGGGATTTTTTCTGATACAATCTTACTACCAAAATTCATAATGGACTTCGACGGGGATGGTAAGAGTGACATCGCAGTGTGGCGACCTGGGGATGGAGTTTGGTATATTATTCGGTCTTCGGACGGGGCATGGTACCTAAAGCAGTGGGGTATGAGTTCCCTGAATGACGTACCGGTTCCAGGGGATTATGATGGAGACGGAAAGACAGACATAGCCGTGTGGAGACCTGGGGATGGAGTTTGGTTTATTATTCGATCTTCGGACGGGGGATGGATCGTGAGGCAGTGGGGAGTGAGTACCGACGTACCGGTTCCAGGGGATTATGATGGAGACGGAAAGACGGACATCGCCGTGTGGCGGCCTAGTGATGGAGTTTGGTATATTATTCGATCTTCGGACCAGGAATGGATGCTAAAGCAGTGGGGTGTGAGTTCCCTGAATGACGTACCGGTTCCAGGGGATTATGATGGAGACGGAAAGACAGACATTGCAGTGTGGCGGCCTGGGGATGGAGTTTGGTTTATTATTCGATCTTCGGACGGGGAATGGATCGTGAGGCAGTGGGGTGTGGGTTCCCAGAATGACGTACCGATAAGCCAGTACCTGTTTTGATGGCGGGTGAGAGGTGAAACGAATCAAAAAGGTAATTGAAGGTATGTAGTAATGTAAGACCTTATAATTCACTGTTTGAGAATGATTTGGGCGGAGCGGCGCTGATCACTCTTGGGGAGCCAAGGTCTTTCTGAGGTCCATTTTATAGGGAGACGAACCCGAACCCCGAGCGATCAGCCTGCTCAATTCCTCCGGTGTTTCGAGGTCAATCCGGAGGAGATTCCCATTTAAAGTCAATGAGTCAAAAAGTCATTAAGTTATTGAGTCGATAAGAGGCTCAAGGCCGAAAGCTTAAAGCCTCTTCGATGTTTTTTCTTGTTTTACTTTCTCGTGGAGCCAAACTTTAATTAATGCACCCCGGTCAACACCTATTTGTTTTCTTATCTCATCAATCTCCTTCACCAGCGATTCTGAAATGTCCAAGGTGACGCGTACCTTTTTCCCAGGATGATTCACGGTGGCTTTGGACACATCAATGAGATCGTGAATGTCCTCTCCAGCATCAAATCGGCGGTCAAATTCCTCAGTACTTTTTGCCATTTTTTTCCTTATCATATAATTTCGCCTCCTTCCTCCTCGCACGCCTCACAAAGATGATGCGAATCACATCCCCCCGCAGAGTAAATATGGCAGTCCACAATTTTTCTTGGTATTTACCTATGATAATACCCCGGTCTTCAACGGGGTGGGACACACTAATTGTACATATTTTGTATAAAATTACAACATATTTTTTACAGTATAATCGCCAGAGGGGGCAAAGCATCTGATTCGCCGATCAGGATTCAAGCCTGGGGTGGATATTGATATCAAGTTCGTGGGGCTCAGGCCGGGAGAAAAGCTCGATGATGTATTAATCAGAGAAGCAATATGAGTTATTTTTATGCCTTCCTGACTTAATTTTTAAGTCAGCAGGTGAAGGAACGCCCACCCCCAGTTTTTAGAACCACTGAGCTTTTTAAGGCCAAGCCTTTTTAGGGCTAAGCCGCCGGGCCGAGCCCCTGAGAGAGACTTCACAGGCCGCACCGCTTAGTCCCCTATCTTCCTCGGTCGGGTTACAAAATACTCTCTAAGAAATCGGCCTTTGGAGGCTCATCCATCCCACCCAGCTTGAAGAGGTCATGGGAAAAATGGGGGTTCGTGCCCGGGAAGCCCCGGCGCGCCTGTCCCGACCTGACGGGATGGCCGGCGAGCTTGACTTAATTATTAAGTCAGATTATCCTATGCGAAGGAAAATGAAAAATCAATCAGATCCGGAAGGGGTTTTGATTCACCCCGTGGGGTAAAGTTTTTCGTACCCAATCATGTGAACCTTCTATGAAGCATAAAAAACCAACACGAGGTAATAAGTCAAGAGAAATACCCTACGGGGTAAAGCTATTTGGGTCGATCTCGAGGGCAAGAATTCTGGCCCTCCTCATCAGCCGGGCCGGCCAGCAGCTTTACCAGAGAGAGATCATGTACGAGATCGGTTTTCCTCTTCAACCCGTGCAGCGGGAATTGCAGAATCTTCTGGATCTCGGTATCGTTAAAAAGGTAAGCACCCTCCATAGGGTCTATTATGAAATCAATACGAGTTCTCCTTTTTTCAAGCCGCTCAGGGAGATATGCGGATTCACTCTTGAACAGAAATTCTAAATGAAGTGCTCAGATTCGTCTGAGCTCAGCCGAGGCCCTCTGCCGAACGCCCCGCCCTTTAGGACGGAGAGGGAGACGCCGCTTCTTTCGGCAAGCCTTTCGACAAGCTCAAGGCCGTGAGTATATCGAACGGCTCAGGACACTGGGTCTATCGAAGTGCAGGGTCAACTTAACGATCCGTCGCAGCCAAAACCGGAACAATCTTATGGTGGGTGGTAGGCGCCATTTTTTGATTTCGATGTTGACTCGTTTGAGGCTGAGGAGAAAACAGAAGCGGACCCTTTGTCCGAGTTGTCACGGAGATCATACGGAGCTGGTCATTCAAATAGATGATGGAGAGGGATATTGGAGAAAAGAAGAATACCTCTGTCATGATTGCGACTGTGAGTGGGATTGGACACACCAACGTCCATTTTTTCGTTGGCGCGTCAAGATCAGGGCGCCGGGCTGGATGAAGATAGAATAGCGACGAATCTCTTAAGTGACTGCTGATTTTCGTCTTGACGAAAACTCAAAGAAGTCGTATTGTTATTAGCTAAGCGCCTGTAGCTCAGATGGATAGAGCTACGGACTTCTAATCCGTGGGCCGGGGGTTCGAATCCCTCCAGGCGCGCCATAGTCTGAACCAATGCAAATTACAAAATTAATCCCGCCGAGGCGGGACAGAATTAGCAATGGAGTTGAATTGCTAATTGAACATTGCTAATTGGCCATTTTGCAATGATCTTTTTG
>Ga0154838_1187_pt3 | contig 13603 bp, 21 predicted proteins | sample Rifle2008BG16ft_FD_116142 | JGI IMG/M metagenome (GOLD analysis project Ga0154838, IMG submission 116142) | Deltaproteobacteria bacterium RBG_16_48_10 | reverse complement strand
CCAGCTTGCCATGAGTCGCGCATGCAACCGTCAAGGAGGAGATGTCTGAATCGTATTTGAAAGCATGCCGGGTTTCTTTTAACCGGCAACGACATACGTTAAGATAAGGAGGATACCATGAAATACACAATTGGAGTTATGATATGTTTACTGCTTCTGATCGGGACCGCCTGGGGGCATGACGTCTGGGATCTCTACGAGGGTGTTCAGGGGACAGGTGACGACGCTTTCTGGATTACGGAGAATGTCCTATCGCCTAATGATCCGCTTCAGGTCCACGACCTCCAAGCGCCATCAGGGTATTATGACCAGGATGTCTTCAGGATCTATCCCAGGCAGGACCGTTCCTATGAGGTCATAGGCTTCAATGTGACAGGTGATACAGGGCACGTTTTGATACCGAGCTCGACCCTTCTAATGTACCGCTATGTCCCCGGACCGGGTGATACCATCCAGTCCAGTGCCCGTGATCCGGGTGGACAGACAAGGATGATGAGGTGGATCAGTACTGTATCAAGAGAGGAAATGATCTTTGCGGAAAACCAGTATGATGCCAGCAGTAACTATTCATTTTACTCTATACGGCTTCTGGACACGACTCTGTTCTGCCCGCGCTTCAACAACGCAGGTACGCAGATTAGTGTGCTCCTTGTCCAGAGTACGGACCCTATGCCCTGCGTGTATAAGGCTTTGTTTTACGACGAGGCTGGGACACTGCTGAAGTCGACAAGTGACACGAACATTAACCCGGTTGCAGTGAGCGTGCTGGCTTTGAGCAGCATAAGCGAATTAGCGGGCCAGAAGGGCTCTGCTAAAATCGCCCACACCTGCGGGTACGGAGGTGTCGCGGCAAAGCTTGTAGCCCTTGAGCCGGCAACAGGCTTTAGCTTCGATACTCCGTGTAGTTACTTGCCTCGGCGATAGAAGGCAAATCTGCAGGCAGGACTGGTTACGATAGGGATACAGAGGAAAAATGAAGGTTCTGCCTGTGTCTGTTTTGGAACAAGACCGGAAGGGGCTGAGTCACCCATTCACTTATATTCAACGGTCAAAGACTGAAGGCAGAGCCTGAAAAGGCTCTGCCTTTTTAATGTGTATTTCTATCCGCAAGTGCGCCCTGAGGCTGGACAGGAGATGAGGCTGGTGGCGGAGGGATTGTTCAGAAGCGAAATGGGGACCGATTCCCTTGCCCCGGTTTAAAGACTAAGTTAAAAGATCAAGGCATCTTCAATTTTGTCTCCATTGACGGGGAATTATTATGCCGCGTGATATTCCTGTAGGAAATGGGATATTGCTTGTCACGTTTGATCATGATTACTGCCTTAGAGATATTTACTATCCTTTTATCGGGAAAGAAAATCATACGGAGGGACACAAGTTTAGACTGGGCGTCTGGGTCGGTGGCAAATTCGATTGGGTCAAAAGGGACTGGGGCCTCCGTCTCGACTACGCCTATGAAATGCTCATGACCCAGGTTACAGCCTCCAAGGATCCTTTGGAAGTGAGCCTTCATTGCCATGATATGGTGGACTACAGAGAAAATATCTATATCAAAAAAATCATTCTAAAAAACCTTGTGAATCGAGACAGGGCTGGTCCTCTGGTCGTTGTGGTTTCATTTTAATAAGTTCAAGGATATCGAATTTACTGCCAGGCAGTATGAGAACCTGATAATCCGATGCGGGGACTTCCTCGCATCTTACAGGGACAGGATGGGTGTTCCTCATTCAAGATTTCCAATCGTTTCTTAGAATCTGTTTCTGTGCAGCCAACTGAATTCCGGCCGCCTTGGGCGCAAGGAATTTCTGTCCATAGGGGGGAAGCCCTCCTCTCCTGGTTCTCCAACCCTTAGGATCGCAGTCAGCTCATAATCCTGTGGAATGCCGAGAATTTCTTGGACCGTTTCTTTCTGTTTCCCCCAGTAGGTAACGATTCCACTTCCAAGCCCTTCAGCTACTGCTGCCAGAGACATATTTTCAATACAAAGCCATACGCTGGGGCCCTCCCCTTTCTGGCTGCAAACGGCGACAATCGTTGCATTCTGGAAAGATTTTTTCTGATTCAGGGCCAATCTTTCAACCTCCTCCGCTTTCACCTCCTCTCCCAGATATCTTGGAGACAATTTCCGGTTTTGCTGGTATTTGTGTTCTGCGAGTTGATCAACAATTTTTGGGTCATCGACAATGATGAACTCCCAGGGTTGGCCCTTTCCTGCCGATGGCGCCTTGGTTCCTGCCACAATAATCTTCCGCAATTGCTCTTCCGACGCCCCCTTCTTAAAAATACGGATTGTTCTTCTTTTCTCGATCGCTTCATATACTTCCATCTCCGTCCTCCTTCGTCTTTCCCGGATTTACCACCTTCATGCCTTTATATTCTTACCCAACGGAAACATTTCTTAACATTACTCACTCTCTATGTAAAGAGCATCTTTGTGTCTCTGTACTATGCGTCAGGAGAGATTTTTCATTAAAGCTTTGATCTCCCTAAATAAATATCGATCGTGGACTGTAAAATTAGCAGACAAATTGCGAAAAGCCACCGATTGAAATATAATAGGCTAAAGGATTGAGGTTCTGGGGTGGAGCGGAGTGATCGGAATGGATACCTAAACCTTTGAGTAATAAACGAAGGAGATCATTAGAAAGGAGATGACCATGTCACCCAATAGAGATTTTATCGCTCTCTACACGAAGGATTTACCATGGCAGGAGGATACACTCTTGGATTTACCCAAGGGGCTAAAGGTGAAAATCTTGTTTGAAGACCCTGAGATAGGACGCCAGGATATCCTGGTCAAGTTTCCCCCTGGCTACACCGAGCCTCTTCATATCCATGAATCATCCCATAGTATCGTCGTCCTCGAAGGGAAGATGTGTGTTGCCGGAAAGGAACTCGGCCCCGGGGACTACGTTTTCGGCTGGGATAAGGAGCACGGCCCCTATCATTATCCGGTAGGATGTACCGTTTTTGTGGCGTTCATGGGAAAAAGTATGAGCCACAGGTATGATAAAGGAGAATGAATGATTGCCAGAGGGCTGCTGGCAAAAGTTCGCGCCCACACACCCACCTGCCGATTTAATGCAATGTTAAGGTAAACTTAAAGAGGAGAGTAGGCATGAACGATTTCGAAAAGCAGATTGTCGAGGTCAGCAGAGAGGGATTGCACAGCGTGAAGATCGAGACCCTGCAGGTAAACCTGGGGCTCCGGTGTAACCAGCAATGCAACCACTGCCACCTCGAGGCATCCCCTCAACGAAGGGAGACAATGGAATGGCCTATCATGGAACGGGTCCTGGAGGCTGCTCGGAGTGTGCGTTGTCGGCTTGTTGATCTGACGGGGGGTGCACCGGAACTCCATCCCCATTTCCGTTGCTTTGTGGAGACCCTCCGTCAAAAGGGGCATCCAGTACAGGTGCGAACGAACCTAATTGTGCTTCTCGAACCTGGCATGGAGGAGATGCCGGAGTTTTTCCATAACCACCGGATTCAACTCGTCGCTTCGATGCCTTGTTATTTAGAAGAAAATGTTCTCGCACAAAGAGGGTTGGGAGTCTATGGTAGGAGCATCAAGGTGATGAAAAGGCTGAACAGCCTTGGTTATGGCTTGGAACCTGACTTACCCCTCAACCTTGCTTATAACCCGGGAGGGCCCTTTCTGCCTCCTTCGCAATCGGCACTTGAAGAAGACTACCGCCGTGAGCTGGGCCAACGTTTCGGCATCACATTTACCCGTCTTCTTACCCTTACCAATATGCCCATGGGAAGATTTCGGACAAAATTGGTCCGTCAGAACCAGGAGAGCGATTATCGAACCCTTCTCCGGAAATCCTTTAATCTACAAACGGTGGAAGGGTTGATGTGCAGGCGTCAGATCAGCGTGGGCTGGGAGGGCACCCTTTATGACTGCGACTTCAACCTGGCTCTTGGCCTTCCGGTGAACCACGGGGCTCCAGATCACATCCGCAATTTTAAATCCGAAGAATTATCGATGCGGCGGATCGTTACCGGAGAACACTGTTTTGGGTGTACGGCAGGATCAGGATCTTCCTGTGGTGGAGCGTTGGTCTAATTTAAAAAAGGGACTGCTGGGTGGCGATTGAGAAGTTGAATCTTCTGAAAAGTCATAAGAGGGCGATCATAAAAGCGCTCTTGTTTATCGTTTACATCCTCCTATCGATTTACCTTGTCCGCTTCACTCAGATTAAAGAATTCCTTACCCAGGAAGCCCTGAGTGGTCTATTGAAAGCTGCGGGCCTTTGGGCTCCCTTCCTTTTTTGTGTTGATCTACATGGCGGGGATCTATTTGTTTGTTCCGGGGACCCTGCTCACTGCCTTAGGAGCCGCTATTTTTGGTGCCTATTGGGGATTCCTCTATGTGTGGATAGGGGCCATGGCCGGGGCCAGTGCCGCCTTCTGGATCGGCCGTACCTTGGGGAGGGAGTTTGCTGCTTCCCTCATTGGAAATCGGCTTAAGCAATATGACGACACCATTGAGCGAAACGGGTTTGCCACCGTACTCTATTTACGCCTTGTTTATTTTCCCTTTACTCCAACGAACTTGGGATGGGATTGACCAAGGTCCGTTTTTGGGACTATTTTTTTGGCACGGGATTGGGTATCCTCGTCGGAACCTTCATTTTTACTTTTTGTATTGGTAGCCTGAAAGAGCTTTGGGCTAGCGGGGATTGGGGTCAACTGCTTTCTTTTAAGGCTTTCTTTTCTGTGGGCCTCTTTGTTTTTTCCCTTTTCATCCCAAGAATCGTTAAGAGATTCAAAAAGTGGGGTTAAGGGTCTCGGGATCGTTGGCGGGAGTCAGAAAAATAACCGAAAGGAGAAAATGGATGCAGGAGAGTCAAGGACCTAAAGAGATTAAAATTAGCTTTCCACAGGAAATTCAGGGTGGAGTCTATGCGAACAACATGGTAGTTTCCCATACGAAAGAGGAGTTTATCCTCGATTTTATCATGGTGGCGCCACCCACAGGGACCGTTACTGCGAGAATCATTGTCAGTCCCGGGCATATGAAACGCATTCTCGAAGCCCTGCGAGACAACATTTCAAAATATGAGAAATCGTTTGGAACGATTCAGATCGCTGAAGAACCTAAAGGAAGGATCGGTTTCTCATGAGATGGAAGAGTTTATTGCGCCCCCCCCTAATTCTTGTTAGAATCGATTTAACGTTGGCGATAGGAAATGATGATTGACAAGAGCAGAGACCAATTCTACATGAGACTGGCCTTGGAAGAGGCAAAAGAAGCTATCCGAGCGGGCGAAGTTCCAGTGGGGGCTGTCTTAATCAAAGGAGATCAAGTTCTTGCAACGGACCATAATCGATGCATTGGGCTCAATGATCCGACTGCTCACGCAGAGATCCTTGTTCTGCGAAAGGGTGGAGAGGCGTTAGGGAACTATCGGTTGAATAATACAGTCATGTATGTGACGGCCGAGCCCTGCCCCATGTGTGCCTCTGCCATGGTCCATGGCAGGATATCCCGACTTGTTTTCGGGACATTGGAGCCAAAATCCGGGGCCGTCGAATCAAAACTTCATTTTTTGCAGGATAGCAGTCTCAACCACAGAGTCAATGTCGATCGAGGAGTTTTAGAAAAAGAATGTACCAAAGTTTTGAAGGCTTTTTTTAAGGAGAAAAGAGGCTAAGGTTGAGGCTAAGATTAAGGTAAAGTTAAAGGGTTTAGGTTAGAAGTATTCAATCTATTGAATCCCGGAGAGGTTGCCGAGTTGGCTTAAGGCGCCGCTCTCGAAAAGCGGTTCTCCCGAAAGGAGACGTGGGTTCGAATCCCACCCTCTCCGCCAGTTTATCAACTGTAAGCTATTGAAGTCTAACCAATTTTATTTCTGATGAACTCCCACAATACGCTATCCAGACGCTATCCAAGATATGCATTGATTAAGCAAACGCACATTCTCATGTTGGAGGTCTTAAAAGGTGCCTTGAACTCCGGGAACCACCCTTTATCCCGTCGGCAGTTCTTGAAACAACTTGGTGCAGTCTCAATCATTGGAATCTCTGCATTAGGAGTCCCTGCTTTAGGGACACTCAAGGGGGAGACGAAGCCGGTGATCAAGGAAAAAGTGAATTTTGTCGTCATCGATCCTCCTTCTTATGGAGTCTCCTGATCTCCTCAACAAAGTGCTACCCTGGAATGTACCATTCCTAAAGAGTCCTTCCTGTACTCCACACTTCCAAAAATTCAAGAAAAGGTGTATGTCACAATGAGAAGTTACCGAGGAGCAAATGATCTGACCTCATGGAAATAATTCTTGCGTGAATTATGTAGATGCAATATAACAGGTTCTTACGGAGTCTGTTCTCGCAAGAAACGCCCGGAATGAGCCTGTTCAGAGATGAGACAGAACCTTTTGGGAGATGCATAGGCTTATTCTTTGAGAAAAGGATAACGGCAACATGAAAAATAAGTTAGGTGCCAAAGGCACGGGGATAAACGAGTCCAGAATGGTGGGGCTTCCACGTGCGGCTTCTTGGGGGGAGATCTGATATGAACGCATTTAAAGAGGCCATTCGGAGTGGACTAGAGGAATACCTCCAGGGACTGCAACGCGCGATCGAGAGCCTGACGCCCGCTGAGGCGCGCTGGCAACCCACGGTCCACAGCAATCACATTGCTTGGATAGTCTGGCACATGGCGCGTGTCGAGGATCGGTGGGTTAGCCAGTACCTGCGTGGTACTAGCGAGGTGTGGAATGCCGACGGATGGGCCTACCGATTCAACATGCACCCCGAGAGTCACGGTGGCGGGCAGACGATGGAGGACGTCCGGGCGATGCCGGATATCCCGCTCACCGACCTGATGGCCTACTTCGAGGCCGTGCGTGCCGTCACGCGCCGGTACCTTGAGCAGGCCACAGATGCAGACCTGTCGCGGGAGTACCATCACCCGCGCCTGGGAGTGGTCACGGGGACCTGGATTGTGGGGCACCTTCTCGTTGAGCAGAGCCAACACACAGGCCAGGTGGCGCTGATCCGGGGCATGATGCGGGGGCTTGGGGCTTGAGGCTAGGTTTTGGCAGTACGGAGACCCCCTCACAGATTTGGCGGATGCGTCCTTGGTCGCGGCCGTAGAGCGTTGTGTTCTGCGTCGCGCACGCCCAACCGACATGGATGTCTATGTCTTCCGCTGTGCTGATGGGTCAGTGCGAGAAGCAATCCCGTGACAGTGCAGGTAGCATCGTCAACGCGCCGCACCTAACTTGGCAGTGGAGGCGAGGCCTTACAGCCTCTGTTTTGCTCCGGCTTTCGGGCGCGGCTAAGCGTTACCCGTTATCCACTCTTTCTACCAATAATCGCAAACCTCCCAGCGTGTACTGAGGTAAATATTAGGTGGAAGCGTCAAATTGGGTCTTGGGTCGGCTGGGTTTTAGCAAAAAGTGGACTTCTTCCTCCTACCAGTAATTATGTTATAGAGAAAGTGCGTGCAGCCATTCATGATGAGTAGGTTCGATCAAAGGCAAGGTTAGAAATAGCTCTTATATCCGAATCTTCCTTCCTTGTTCACAACTGGTGACATTGACAAAGGAATCTTGGTTTCAAATGAAAATCAGTAAGTGCGACGGGCAGGCCCTTTAACAGAGCCTGCCCTCTGCAAACTACACTTTCTTGATGGTCTTGACCATTCCGCCGTCAACCGTGGCTTCCACTTCATCGCCAACGGCAACCTCCGCCTGAGCAGCTTCGTCGGTCAATGAATAATCAGTCCCGCTAATGGTGATCTTCTTGGCGTCCTTGTCAAACGCTTCAATCTTCCCTTTAACGGTCTCATCTGCAAAGGTTGGTAGAGTGAAGGCGATGACAACGGCGACAGCCAGCAACACCGCCAGTGCTTTTCTGGTCATATCTTTCACCTCCTTTCTCGTCCATCGGGATTTTTGGAGAGACTCATGTGGTGTTTCCACAATGCGTGCTTAGTGAATCCTTCGCATCCCGCAGTCTGATCAAGAAATTGAAAATAATTTGCTAAGGGGACCCCAAGAGGGTCATCCTAACAGCGAAGAATGGGATTTCTTTGACAGAGATAGGGCGTTTCCGTAGTGTAATTGGAGGTTTTGCCAGCCAAGCTGGAAGTTGGCTCGGGCAACACAGAGCAGGAGGTAAACCCCAGCCTGTCGAAGGCATCGTCGTCGGAAGATAACCAGCATTCTTGACGGTATTTCCAAATGCTTTCGCACGGAAAGTCATAATCCACTTTCATCAGGTCTTCATAAAGGCCAAGTGATAAGGTAATAAAGAAGGTCAAGGAAATAACCTTAACCAGGACAGAATCAGCCCGTTTATGCTTGGCTGTCATTTAATCGTTCCGATAATAATGCTTGACCCTTGGGATTTCTTTGTGCTAATTAAAAGTATGATGTTTTATATAGATGTAATTTAATTCATGAAATAAAATTCATACTATTGGAAAAATGTATTACATGGCAAACATTTCTGTCAAGTATTTTTTTCACAATTTTCCGACCAGGTTGTTCTGCGTTCAATGAGATGTGGGACTTCTTCTGACTGGAAAACGCAGGCGTAAAATACTGAAGTAAAATCCAAAGATTACAGGAGAACACGTAGGATGGGACAATGGAAATTTCTCACAAATCATGCCTTGGTTCTTATTTTTTTGGCTAATCACCATCAAATTACTGGGCGGGAGTTGTCCTTGTCGGTTGGAATAACCGAGAGAGCAGTGAGAACAATTATTGATGATCTCCAAACAGAGGGTTATGTCATGAAAACAAAGGACGGAAGAAAAGTGACGTACACTGTCAATCCTAAGCTCCATTTTCGTCACGCGGCACAACGGGACAAGCAAATTGGGATACTTCTACAAGCATTGGGTTGGAATCGGAGGGCTAAGCGGTCTAAGACCTGAAAACACTAAATGACAGGTTGAAGGTTTTGAGATGCACCTGTCCTGCTCTTAATAATCATATAGACTCCAACCGGCAATCATCACTCTTCAGAGTGATTGCAGATGGAAGATTAGTAGGAAAGCGTTAGGTTGGAACCCAGGGCTGCTTTCCCGATAACCGATGGGTCAAGACAAATACGGGGGACCACTTTCCGCTTACCCCTCATCAAATAACCACCTCTCCAGAGGGTGAAAGTTCCCAGACTTTAACCACAGGGAAAGATGCAAAAAACAAAAAGCGACCAATTGGTCGCCTTCTGGGTCTCCCTCTCCCAATCTCTTGACGCTAATTGCTTATTCTTATATTCGACCTCCTCCTTTAACCGTTCATAAAAAGCTTGACAAAAATTTAATAACTGGTATAAGATTCTAAAAAGATTTTAACGGAATTTGTATGCCATTTAATCCCAATCTAAATATTGATAAAATCTATTCTGACCTTCGAAAAGCAATTGTCGATCGATCTATACCCCTGGTAAAAGACTCTCTGGAACTTCATTATCATACAAATGGAATGTAAGTCAAACACCGATCAGGGAAGTTTTGAAGCGGTTGGAAGCGGAAGGGCTTGTCACATACAACCGAAAATAGGATTTAGAGTGAATACAATTACCTTTAATGAGGAACTCGCAAAGACCTGTGAAGAGCAGGGTCATAGGAAAGATGCGAAGGGCAATTGGATCAGAACCCAATAGTACTTAAGGATCTCATCTGTTTTGGGGGACTCACATACGGAGTGCCAAAAGAGTCCATATAGTTTTTCCTAAAAAGTCGTTGCAAGGTCAGAAGATAGTCTTAGAATGGAGGGATAGAAAGATGAGAAAGAATATTGAGTTCAAGAGCAAAGGTGTGACTTGTCGTGGATGGTTTTATACGCCTGACAAAGGAAAAGGACCATTTCCAACAATAGTTCATGCTAGTGGTTGGGCTTATGTCAAGGAGATGGTGATGCCACAATATGCTGAATCTTTTGCTAAGGTAGGTGTGGCCTCCCTCGTGTTCGATTATCGAACTTTAGGCGCCAGTGATGGTGAACCCCGGCAGCATATTGATCTCTTTGCGCAGATTGAGGACGTTAAAAATGGTATAAGCTTTGTCCAAACCCTTCCAGAAGTAGATCCGGAACGGGTTGGTGTCTGGGGGATTTCTTACGGCGGCGGTCACGTGCTCATCGTTGGTGCCACCGACCCCAGGGTCAAATGCATCTTATCCATCGTTCCGGCGGTCGATGGGTATGAAATGATGCAGCGCAACCATGGAACGGAAGGGATGCGCAGAATGAGAAAGGCTATTATAGAAGATAGGAAAAAAAGGTTTGAAACAGGTGTGGGCGGATACATCCCAATGTGTGCCGTCGATCATTGGAAAACTCTTTGTGCTTGGCCATTTGGGAAGAACTACGAAGTTTTTATGGAGATTAAGAAGACCATAGCCCCCGCGCACGAACATAGGAATACGATCGAGTCAATGGAAACCGTCATGTCCTATAACGTTTTTCCCTTTTTGTATAGGATCTTAGATATTCCAACGTTGATGGTGGTTGCTCCAGAGGACGATCATTGTTGGTGGGACTGGGAGATTAAGGCATTTAATCAAATCCCATCGCCATATAAAAAACTCGTCATTCTTCCTAGGGATGTCACTCATATGTCTCTATACGTCGAAAAGACGGAATTCGAAATGATAGCAAAGGCTTGCACGGATTGGTTAGTTGAATATTTGGTCAAACCTTACGAATAAATGTTTTTCTTTTAAAAACGTTGGTCCTAAAGTGTTAGCATGCCCTTAATAGCGAAAATAATAGGGGAAAGTTTTTTAGTTGAAGCTATTGCTGAAAGGGATCTGCTCAGGAATTCTATCCAATAATTCCCTGAGTACCGGTCGTACGTAAATCTGACCGAGGTCAAAATGCTTCAAAGCCAAGGCCAGGGTATTTATTCTTTCTCTTAACGATGCTTTGGAATTGATTATTAAGACATATTTTCCTCTCAGCAGACATAACCCTCCGGCCACATATGGTAAATCATCCTCTTGTTTGATAGCTTCATAGCGGATTTCGACGCCAAATTTCTCGGCTAATTCTTCGAGATAGTCAATGATGGTTTCATCATTTAGGTTCAAGTTTACCTCATTCTTTACCCTTTGCTGTTCTTGAGACTTTCTCTTTCACAAGTTTCTTAACGTCGCCACGGCCAAGTTTTCTTAATGCTACGAGTGCTGCCTTCTTTTCTGGCTTTGGGTTGAATTTTCCTATCTCCCACTGATGTGCCGCTCCGACAGTGACCCCCGTCAGGATAGCGAGTTCTTTCTGGGTAATACCCAAATGTTTGCGAAGGTTCTTAATCAAACGAGGAGAAAGACGAGACTTTTTTACCTCTTCCGGGGTAGCCTCTAATCGTATCTCACGCTTTGATAACTCCTTTTGCTGATGGGCTGCAAATCGCTCAAGGGCTAAGACTGATTTACGAACTTGCGAAACCGTGTTCTTCATTAACCGAACATCCCTGCCCAACGGAATTGAAATCTTACGCATCTGTCCTTTTGCTAAACGGATAATTTCGGATTTGATGATCGATTCTACCTTGCCCATGAGTTCCTCCTTTTATTCAGTTTTGTTTAACTTGTAGCGTTATCCTATGGAGTTTATTTTCACCTTTACCTCGCCACTCACCGGTTCACTGGTTTCTTTGTTTCCCTTCCAATATCAATAAAGTCGGCCTCATTCGTTTTGATTTACAATAAACTCAGCACAGACTTTAACGAGAAAACTTATTGCCTCTCCTGATGTTTCAAAAATGAGATCTCTATTGGGAACTTGATGCTCGGGATATTCATATTCAACATCTTCAACCGCATGAAATTTATGCCCCGCACCATGCCGAAAAACTTCTACTTTTACTTTTCGCTCCTTACCAAGGTGCATTTCGACATGATGGTCTGAAATCCTAAATCCTATTTGCTTATTATTGGATAGTTCTGATTCAAGTTGACTTACCGCTAACACTACGGGCTCAAAAAGCCTCGCCCCTTGATCTTGCCTTTTTTCCTCTGCCCGTTCTCTAATCCGTTTTTCTTCCTTTGCTTTGGCTATCTCTTTTTGAAGAAGGTTTTTGATGTCAATCTTTTCTTCTTTCTTTTGAATCTCCGTATTCTTTTCTTCCTTCTGTTTTTTCTCCTCTATTTCTTCTTCCCTCTTGTCTTTCTCTCTCTTCTTCTGTTCCTCTCTCTCTTGCCATCCCTTTAATGGTTTCCCACAAATATTACAAAATCCTCTCTCATTAATGATGCCAGTGCAAGTCCCATCACTGCATGAAATGCGTTCAGAAAGATCATCCATCTTTAGTCCCCTCCTCACCCCATTGATAAATGGAAGATACAATATTTTTCAAGGAACTTTAGATAATTAAGGACTTCATTCCTTCTTCAGAAACAGGGTTAAATTTATCTCTGCCCAGATGCTTCCCTCACGGGTTAATGGTTATTGCTCAATGGTTTTCCGTCTTAATAAGAGTCTACCAGTTTAGGGAAGAAAATCAATAAAATTATAAAAGAGGTTGCCTTTTAGGGGAAAAAGGACGACAGCATGATCCGTGGTCTATATCAGGTGAGATTAAGAAACTTTAACCCAGTTCTAATTTTATTTTAATGTCATCATGGTATGATTATAGAAAATTGTCAGCACATCAAACGATACGACTCCCTTGTTTCCCCCCCATTTGATGTACTGGCTTCTTGGGGATCAGTTAAAGCCCTCCTCTAATCTCTCAGGGGTCAGTTCCCCGCCGCTTGCGGCGAGAAAATTAAGAATGTTCCATTTGATACCCCGCTGCTTGCGGCGGGGTAGTTCATCTGGTCCCTTTTTTGTTTTCCTGGAACGTGGAGATTAGGATACTCAATGAGGTTCAAAATGCATTCGATTGTCTCGGTAGATTTGAACTCAAGAAGAAAGTCCGGCTCATTGGGGTAAGAATCAGCAATTTGGAAAAGGTCGTTTAACGTTTACCAGACGTTTGCCACTATGAAAATTACTATAAAAAGATTAATGATTTCAAAGGGGTTTTTTAGGAAACGTGGGTTCGAATCCCACCCTCTCCGCCAACCTGCGCCGAGGCTTCGGTTGGCAAGTTAGGCCGCTTTTTGGATTTCTAGGTGGAGATTGGCAAAAAGCGTGCAGAACAGATTGCAAAAGCTATTGATATCCACCCTGCTATTAACAGCCTCAATGTCTCTTAGGTTTGATAAATGTTCCATTTTGATATTCTTCAAAGGCGATTTTCAATTCCTCCGGGGTGTTCATGACAATCGGACCATACCAGGCCACAGGTTCCTTAATGGGTTTTCCTGAAACCAGTAGGAATCTCACCTGCCTGTTATCGGTGGAAATGATGACCTCATCCCCATCACCGTAAATAACCAAATTCTCAGGAGTGATGAGGCACTCCCTCTTAAAGTCAAAATAATTCGCCCCCTCCACCTCATAAGCATACGAGTCCCGGCCCTCGTCGAAGTATCCCTCCCCACCCATCACGTAAGCGAAAACGGTGTGGCCCCTCCTGATGGGGCGTTTAAAAATCGATTTTGAGGGAACGGTAATATCCAAGTATTCAGGGTCTGTTACTATATCCTGCACCGGTCCTTTCACGCCATTCACTTCGCCGCAAATGA
>Ga0154838_1135_pt2 | contig 13633 bp, 10 predicted proteins | sample Rifle2008BG16ft_FD_116142 | JGI IMG/M metagenome (GOLD analysis project Ga0154838, IMG submission 116142) | Deltaproteobacteria bacterium RBG_16_48_10 | reverse complement strand
CTTCCACTCCTTCAGGAATGCCCAAGATCTCTTCCACCTTTTTATGGTCGAACAGCCCGACGACAACCGTCCCCAGTCCCTGCGCATGAGCTGCCAGGCAGAGGTTCTGCATGGCAATACCCGTATCGAACATCAGCCAATCCCCTTTTACCGTTGCTGCCTGGCCTTTATAATAACCGGAAAAACCCTTCCTCCCACAGAGGACAAGAAGCAAGGGAGCAGCCGTCACGGAGGCCAGAGCTGGATTCCCCTTGGCAAGGGTGGATGCCAGTTCCGATCTGATCCTTGGCTCTTTGACAAGAATGACCTCCCAGCACTGGGTATTGGCCCAGGAAGGAGCCCATCTTACTGCCTCGAAGATGACTTGTACGACCTCGTCAGGGATAGAATCTGGCTTGTACCTTCGGATACTTCGTCTCTTTTTGATCGCTTCCAGTAAATTCATCATGCCTCCCTCCTTTCTTTATTGATTACCCTATAATCTCTTGTTTGTAAAGTAAAAGTCTGGAGAACGTATTCCCCCTTTCATGCCCTCTTTCGAAAGGACGATCCCTTCCCTCATTTTTTTCTTGGCAAGGGTAAATTCCTCAATTATAGTTACTCTATAGCTATAAAATAGTTATTAAATAGTTGTATTGTCGCTAATTTTTTTCTTGACAATCTTTTGAACCTCAGGTATAAATACATTGTAGTTGTATTGTAGCTAAATAATTTTCCTTCAAAATTGGGCTTGAGTTTATTTTTATCCTATTGCCCGAAGGTACTCGATGCACAGAGAAGAAGAACTCAAAAAAGAAGGTTGGACAAAGCGATTTACCATGGATGAGCCTCGTCTCTCTGAGACCGTCGCCCAATATGAAGAGATCGGTTTTGAAGTATTGTTAGAACCTGTCGATACCTCCTCCGAAGAATGTACGAGCTGTATCACCGCCTTCAGCGACCGCTACAAGACGATTTATACCCGCCCAAAGAACATTCTCACTTGATTTCCGTTAATTCTTGGAATCGCATCAACATGATCTCCTATAACCATATCGATTAGAGATTATTGTTCTGAAAGCTTCAACAAATTTATTGAGGTGTATTAGGAACAGCACTCTCATTTCATTCGTCCCCTGGAATCCCCATCATCAGGGAGAAGACGCTGGTATTTTTCAGACATCAATAACGAGGAGATCAGGAAATCAGCAGAAGCTCGATTGCATGCGACCGGGATATTCCATACGACAGCGATTCGTAAAAGGGCTTTTACATCCGGGTCGTGGGGAAGCGGTTCCAAGGGGTCCCAGAAAAAGATCAGAAAATCAATATCTCCATCGGTATTCTTCGCTCCGATTTGCTGGTCACCCCCTAATGGGCCGCTTTGGAGTTTGATGATATTAAGATCAAGTTCCTTTTCGAGTAGCGTCCCGGTTGTTCCCGTCGAATACCAATTCGCCGTTCGCCCTTCGACACGCTCAGGAGGAACGGCTAAATAATTGATGTTTAATGTGCCTTGGTCCGTTCGTGGTGAGCCTGTCGAACCATAAACGGAATTGCGACGCAGTCCCCCGAGAGTGAGGGCGCGGGGATGTTGTATTTGCGTATTAAAATGGGTTTTAAAAAAATACGCTCTCAAATGGAATTGCGAAGAGCACGACCTTGGGCGCCCCGCACGCTGCACGTACAGAGCAACTGGCAGTAGGGGCGTTAAAATTCCTACCTCAAACTGTTCGGTAAAGGAGAGACAGGGGGCGAATATTCCTCATTCCAATATTTTTTTCAGGGCTTCGTCGGTCTTACGGCCCCTTGGACCGTCTCCAGCGAGGTAGATCATCACCCCCTTACCTCCCCTCATGGGAACGACCTCAACCTTTCCCTCCGAAGCCAGTTTATTCGTAAACTCAATCGGGTCTCGGTTAAAGTATTTTCGAAAGGCCTCATTCAACCCGCTGAAGACGCTGTTAATTCCTCGATAGGGTTCTTTTCTCAATTTCTTGATGCTTTCAATGACAAAGGACTCTTCAGAAATCGATGGATTCCCGTCCGTGATGATTTGGATGATCTCCTCCGTAGTAGGTCTTTTGGGAGCCTCTCCGGGAAGGAAGAGCATCGCTCCCCCTTTGAAAGGCCGGCTCTCGATCTTCCCTTCAGCAGCCAGCTTGGACGTAGCCTCTACCGGATTCGTTCCGAAATATTTTCGAAACGCCTCATTGAAGCCACTATAGACGCTATGAATCCCTCGAAATGGCTCTTTCCTCAGCTTCTTGATCGCCTGGATGACAAAGTCCTCTTCAGTCAACTTTTTTCCCTCTTCCATCATTGGCCACCTCCATTTTTTTGCATTAAAAGCTTGTAACACCCCCATTAAACATTAGAAATTTTTAATACAAATTTAATCTTCTTTTAATGTTGATGTTGTATAGTGATATCAAATAGGACAACAAAAATATCTCTTTCCTCCTCGTTTAACCTTTAACCTTGATCCACCAGATTCAATGAGTCTGGTGGATTTTTTGTTTTTCATTGCAATTTTTTAAAATCGAACGTCTCTTCTAAAAGGGAATCCTTCAGATCCTTGATATTGATGTTCTGTTCGATGGCATTGAGGATTTCGGTCTTTCCCTTCAAATTGCCAAGGAGAATACAGCCAACAACCTTATCTTCCTTGAAGGCCAATTTGCAGTAGGTGCATTTTTCGCGGTCGCTTCTGACGATGCATTCGAGCCTTCTTTCCGCATCGATATCACCCATGGAAGTGAGGTCAATGCCCACGACCTTTAGGGTATTCGAGACAAGAGTGCCTTTGTAGATCGCATTCCCTCCTGCCATATTCGCCCCTGCGATCTCTCCCTGCCTTTGTGCCGCTGGCCAGATCCCGTAACAACGCCCCTGATGCTCTGCCACATCGCCGGCTGCAAACACTCCCTCGATTCTTGTCTCCAGCCGATCATTAACCAGAACTCCGATCTTCGTTTCTAAGCCCACTCGCTTGGCCAACTGGGTATTGGGTCTCACTCCTGCTGAAAGGATCACCATTTCTCCTTTGACTGTTCTTCCATCCTTGAGCCGTAATCCCTCCACCCTCTCTTCTCCCACAATCTCTTCCGATTGGCTATTCAGGAAAAAGGAGAATCCCATTCCCTCCATCTTCTCCTGAAGAATCTGGGCTCCCTCCAGATCCATCTGCCTGGGAAGGATCCTTGGATTATACTCAATGACCGTTACCTTTACCCCGGACCGTAGCAGGGCGCCCCCTGTCTCCAGCCCTACAAGGCCACCTCCGATGAGGATCGCCTTTTTAACCCCTGTTAGATATTCTTTAAAACCGAGGGCTTCCTTCATGGACCGAAGGGTGAAGACCCCTCTCTTCTCCACCCCCTTGATCGGCGGAACAACGGCATACCCTCCTGTGGCTAAAAGCAGGGAATCGTAGGGATAGGTCATTCCTTTTTGACTGATCACTTCTCTTCTTTCAGGGTAAGCCTCTATGATCTTTTCTTCTAAATGAAGAGAGATCCCCTTGTTTTGATAAAATTCTTTAGTATGGATTATGATTTCTTTGATCGAAACCTCCCCAGCTACCAACTCTGGGAATCGCACCCTGTAATAAAATGGGAAGGCCTCCTCCGTGAAGATTCGAATTTCCGCCTTCGGATCTACCTCTTTGATCTTCAGGGCAGCCCTCGCTCCTGCCACACCATCTCCCACAACCAGATGCTGCTTCATAATCCTCTCCTGCCATTCAACCTAATATCTTTAAGAAGAAGTCAAGGGTTCCAGGGATCATGTGAAAAACCGTTTTCTATTTTAACTCGAACCCTTGAATCCTCGGACCCTTGAACCTTAAATCAGTGAACCTTCATAGCATCTCGAAGCTCACGGGAGAGAAGATCCACTGTTCCTCTCGTTCCTCCTGCCAATCTTCTTCGCCACTCTCCCTCGGTCTCAAACCGTTCATCTCTAATCCGATCTCCCCATCCCCTGATGGCTTCACGGATTCCAAAGTAGTCGAAAGGATCCCCTTTTATCTCTCTTGAACGGGCCATCACATCCGGGCTCACCCGAATGAAGGCCCGAAGTGCCGCTCCTGTCTTAATGCTGTATTTTCGACCTGCCCAGGCCCTTGGGAACAGGGCGAGGATGGCTTTGAAGTAATTGAGGAAAAACCGTTTCCCGTTCTGCTGGAGTTCTTTAAACCGATCAGGCCCCCCGATCTTCTCGATGCTTGCGAAAAGGTCAACCATCTCATCCGCAAGCGAAGCCTGGGAAACCCGGCCTTTTCCTACCCCCAATATCCTGATTTCCCCATGGAGAGGAGAACTTTCTTCTTCATTCACCATGCGAATGATGTCATGGGCCAAAGCCTGGTGGGAATCGGAATAAAGCCTCCGTCCAGCCAAGGAGATCAGGTGAGAAGGATTGAGGCGGGTATGTTTGGCATTGATGGTGACAAAGAGCTCCACCGTCTGCCGTGGGTCCAGGTTATCAAAAAGCACGGCAGGCACATCGATCTCAAGCTCTTTCTCTGTTTTTGCACTCAGTGCTAAGAGGCGGTGCTGCCCATCCAAACACCGAAGAATCCCCGGCTCTTCAGGAATTTGAAGCATCCCAAGATTCAGACTCTTCCCTGAGGGTGAGAAGCTGACCGGGCTTTCTGCGATCATGATGACCGCCCCTGGAATCGCGGGCAGGTTTTGACCCTCTTGACACTCCATGTAATATCGAACCAGTTCCCGAATCTTCTTACGAATTACAGGTCTTTGAAAGGCGGCTTCACTCTGTCCAATCCGTCTCTCGAGAAGCTCCCAGTTAATTGCGGATGCCGGGGCAGGTTTTCGCTTCTTCCCCCTCTCCTCTGCAGAAGAATAACTCAAAACCTCAAACTTGACTAACCGTTGAATATCATTCGAGGTAAAAGAGGTTTGAAAAAAATCGACCCCGAACTGTCTTACCTTTAAGGCTGGAATCGTTATCATGACCAATCACCTCCTTTCTGAAAAGTGGAAAGGAGCAGCTGGAAAGCGGACAGGTGGTCATAAACCCGACATTCCTTTCGCCCCATTCCACATACGATATTAATATAGATATCAAAAATTCGATCCGATAACAAGCCATTTCTAAAAATAATCTCTTATTGACCCCCTCGTCATAATTTGGTAGGGTTAACGATGTTGAAGAAATTTTTTTATTGAGCTTTAAAGGAATAAAATCTCTTCCTCAAACTGGATATAGATCGCTAAGTCAGTTTCTTCAAAGAATTAGGTTAAACCCAAAGGGTTTTCAGTCATGTCTCGTTTGCTTGGAGCCATTATTCTGGGTGTCCTCACAGGAGGGTTAGGGTTGGTATTAACCCTTTTTCCGCCTGGGCTTGATCTCGAGGAAGACATCGGCCTGGATCTATTATTCAAACTGAGGGGAGTAAAAGAACCTCCTTCGGAGGTGATCATTATCCGTATTGACAAGGCTTCTTCCGACCATCTTCAGGTACCGAATGACCCGCGCAAATGGGCTCGTTCCCTCCACGCCCGTCTCACAGAAATCTTGGCCCAAGAAGGGGCCCGCGTCATTGCCTTTGATGTCTTTTTCGACGAAGCCAAATTCATAGCAGAAGATAACCTCTTTGCCGAGGCTATTCAAAAAGCGGACAACGTGGTTCTGTGTGAAAGCCTCGAAATGGAAAAGATCTCCCTACAGGACAAGGAAAGAGCACCCCCAGGGGATCTCACGATTGTAAAGATGATGCCACCCATCCCTTCCCTTGCCCAATCTGCAGTTGCATTGGCCCCTTTCCCTCTACCAAAGGTCCCCATTAAAATCAGCCAATATTGGACTTTTAAGACAGAAGCAGGGGATACGCCGACACTGCCTGTCGTGGTATTCCAGATCTTCGCTCTGGAGGTTTACGGAGACTTTATTGGCCTGATGGAAAAGGTCAATCCCGCAGGGGTCAATAAATTACCTCGCCATAAAGAGGAGGTCCTTCGTAACAAAGATGTTCAAAAGGTCATTCAGGAAATCCGTGAAATTTTCGAAACGGATCCGCTTGTTGCTGAAAAGATGTTAAGCAGATTAAGGGAAGAAGCCCCAAGGGACCTCAAAAGGGCCCAGGTCCTTACCTCCCTCATCAAAATGTACCAGAGTGCCAATAGCAAATATCTCAACTTTTATGGTCCCTCTGGGACCATCCCAACAATTTCTTATTATCAGGTTCTGAAAATGGAAGAGAAGGCTTCTCAGACGCAGAGGCCAATTGACGTAAAAGGGAAAGCGGTCTTTATCGGTCTTTCTGAAGGCTTTCGGTCCGTGCAGAAAGACGGTTTTTATACGGCTTTTTCCCAGCCCAGTGGCCTCGATATCAGCGGCGTTGAAATTGCTGCTACCGCCTTTTCAAACCTGCTCACAGATCAATCGGTTCGCGCTCTCGGTCTGATCTCACACTTCCTTCTCATTTTTCTTTGGGGGATGGCGATGGGGATGATCTTTCTCCTTCTCCCCACGGCCTTTGGAGCGGTGACCACGATCGGGTTGGGCCTCCTCTATCTTTTTTTCTCAAGATATCAATTCAATGCTGCCGCTGTCTGGTATCCAATCATTCTCCCTCTCCTGGTTCAGTTTCCCATCGCCTTTTTTGGTGCGGTATTATGGCGATATATTGATTCAAACAGAGAACGCCAAAACATCCGGAAAGCATTCGGATTTTACCTCCCCAGTGGGGTCGTCGATCAGTTATCCAAAAACATCGCCCATATCCAAACCGGTCAGCAGTTGGTCTATGGCATCTGCCTCTTAACGGATGCAGAACATTATACCTCCCTTTCGGAAACCTTGGATCCAAAGGAACTGGGCAGCTTCATGAATCGATATTATGAAACCATTTTTAGACCCATCAAACAACGGGGTGGCATCGTAGCCAACGTGATCGGGGATTCCGTGTTAGCCATCTGGATAGCGAGCCATCCGGACACGCCGCTTAGGAAGGAGGCTTGCCAGGCTGCCCTTGATATTTCGAGGGCTCTCCATCAATTCAATCAGTCCTCGGGGACTCTTCAACTTCCCACAAGGATTGGACTCCATTCTGGATATATCCTGCTTGGCCATATGGGAGCCATGGACCATTATGAATACCGGCCGGTGGGAGATATCGTTAATACGGCCACGAGGATCGAAGGGTTAAATAAGTATCTCGGAACCCGAATCCTGGTCTCGGAAGAGGTAATCCATCAACTCGATGCTTTCCTGACCCGGGAAGTTGGAACATTCCTGCTGGCTGGGAAATCAAAACCCCTCGCCATCCATGGAATCATCGGTCCCAAAGAACATTCGAGTGAAGAGCAACGGCAGGCCTGCATGATCTTTAAAGAGGCACTCACCGCATTTCGAAGACAGTCCTGGGAGGAGGCGATCGAGAAGTTTTACCGGTCGACGGAATGTTTTGGGCAAGATGGTCCCTCATCCTTCTATCTCCAGCTGTGTGCAGAGTATAAAAAGAATCCTCCGGGAACAGCATGGGATGGGGTGGTTCATATGAATAAAAAGTAGGAGGCGGCTTTATCCGATAAAGGGATGAAAGAAAGAGAGGGGCAATGATGAAACCTCTACGGATCGGCTATTTACTCTTGGCATTGGGTCTTAGTCTTCTGACGATTTTCTTAACCTGCCGTGATGGAAGGGCTGAGATATGCGAAAAGTGGATTGCCAAATTGGTCTCTGTTCAAGGGGGAGTACAGGTGCTCAGGGCAGGTGAAAAACAGTGGCGCTCCGTGAAGATTCACGACATTATCTGTCCTGGGGATGCGATTCGAGTTTTAACGCGAAGCCGGGCGGGCATCCTCTTAATCAACCAGGCCACCCTTCGTTTGGATCAAAATACCACGGTCACTTTCTCTCCGCCAGAAACAGAGAAAACCTCTCTGATCGATCTACTGATGGGAGCCATCCATTTCTTCAGCCGCCAACGGCGAGGGATAAGGGTGGCAACCCCTTTTGTGAATGCAACCGTTGAAGGAACAGAATTCTATATGGAGGCAAAAAGTGATAAGACTTTTCTGTCCATTTTTGAGGGGCAAGTAGTCACAACGAATCAGGCTGGTGAGATCCAACTGGCAAAGGGGCAATCCGCCACCGTCGTAAAAGACCAAGTCCCTGTACTCCATGTCGTTGCCCGGCCTCGAGATGCCATTCAATGGACTCTTTATTACCTCCCTGTCCTTGATTTTCATCCCTCTGATTTCCAGACCGCCTCCCCAGCAGCCTGGCAAATTTCGGTTCAAAAATCGGTCGAATTTTATAAAGAAGGTATTCTTGAAAAAGCCTTAGAGAGCATTTCTGAGATAAGAGAAGAAGTCCAGGATCCTAAATTCTTTACGTATCGGGCTTCCCTGCTTCTTTCTGTAGGTCGGGCAGATGAAGCGAGGTCTGATATCGAGAAAGCCCTCCATTTGAAACCGATAAACGGCGATGCCTTAGCTCTCCAGACGATCCTTGCAGTGGTACAAAACGAAAAACAGAAGGCGCTTGACCTTGCCAAGAAATCGGTGGAAGCAGACCCTCAATCCGCTTCTCCAAGGATTGCCCTCTCCTATGCACTCCAGGCCAATTTCGATCTTCAGGGGGCCCTCGCCAGTCTCAAGGATTCGGTGACGGTGGAACCTGAAAATGCCTTGGCCTGGGCCAGATTGTCTGAAATCGATCTTTCCTTTGGAAATCTCAAAGAAGCCTTTAATGCCGCGGAGAAAGCTGTTTCCCTAAACCCCAATCTCAGCCGAACGCAAACGGTCTTGGGGTTTGCCTATCTCACTCAAATCAAGATCAAGAAGTCAAAGGAGGCCTTTGAAAAGGCCATTGGAATGGACCAAGCCGATCCGCTCCCGAGACTTGGGTTCGGATTGGCAAAGATCAGGGAAGGAAACCTGAAGGAAGGGCGGGAAGAAATTGAGATTGCAGCAAGCCTCGATCCTGATAATTCGCTCATCCGCAGCTACTTAGGCAAAGCCTATTATGAAGAGAAACAGGATAAGATGGCAGGGAATCAGTATGCCATGGCCAAGGATCTCGATCCCTCAGACCCCACACCCTTTTTCTACGATGCCATTAGAAAACAGACCTTGAACCAGCCCGTAGAGGCCCTCCACGAGATGCAGACTTCCATTTCGTTAAACGGCAACCGGGCCATCTACCGGTCCCGTCTGCTTCTGGACGAAGACCTTGCCGCAAGGAGTGCAAGCCTTGGAAGGATTTACAGTGACCTGGGATTTCAACCCCTCGCCTTGGTGGAGGGATGGAAGTCACTCAATGTGGACCCGAGTAACTTCTCAGCTCACCGGTTCTTGTCCGATTCTTATTCTGCTTTGCCCCGCCATGAGATTGCGAGGATCAGCGAACTCCTCCAGTCCCAACTCCTTCAACCGATCAACATCACCCCTCTTCAGCCGCTCCTTGAACAGAGCAATCTCCATATCTTGACCGGGGCAGGCCCTTCAGGACCTTCCTTCAATGAATTCAACCCCCTTTTGAATCGGAATCGAATTACCCTTCAGTCCAGCGGGCTTGCAGGAGGAAACAGCACGTTAGCCGATGAAGCCATCTTAGCCGGAATCTGGGGTCGGGTCTCTTATAGCGTTGGTCAATTTCACTTTGAAACCGATGGGTTCCGGAAGAACAACGACCTGAGGGAAGACATCTATAATGCCTTCCTCCAGATCAGTCTCACTCCTCGAACAAGCCTGCAGGGAGAATTCTGGAACAAACAAACCGAAAATGGTGATCTCGCACTTCGGTTCTTTCCTAATGAAATTCAAAATCTCCGCAACAAAGTGGAATATAATGGAGCACGGTTTGGTTTCCATCATGCCTTCTCTCCCGGGTCCGATCTCATCGGTTCATTGATCTACCAGGACGGGGATTATAAAACACAGACTAACCTGATGGGTGGGATTTTCGATAGCCAGACAGATGAGAATAGTTATAGTGGAGAACTCCAGTATCTGTTCCGGTCAGAGAAACTGAACTTTGTTGCGGGGGCTGACCATTCTTATATCGAAAGAAAAAACATGACAGCTTTTATTCCCTTTTCTCCAGAACCATCCGTTGGAAAGAAAGATATTCACCATACCAATCTTTATCTCTATTCGTACATCAATTATCTAAGGCACGTTACGCTTACGGCCGGAGCCAGTGCAGATTTCTTCGAGGGAGGCATCATAGACCGGAACCAATTCAACCCCAAACTTGGAGTGACATGGAACCCCTTCCCTTCGACTACGCTCCGTGGAGCATTCTTTAGGACATTCCGTCGAACACTGATCAACAACCAGACGATCGAGCCGACCCAGGTAGCGGGTTTTAATCAGTTCTTTGATGATGAAGGCAGGAACGGCGTGGAAGGCGTCGATGCATGGCGCTACGGGTTTGCCATTGATCAGAAATTCCTGAAAGACCTTTTCGGCGGTGCGGAGTATTCTGTGAGGTACATCAAGGTGCCCTACCTACTGATGAACCCTCCAGCACCCGACCAGGTCCTAAAAGCGGACTGGGAAGAACGCATGGCCCGAGCCTACCTTTTGTGGACCCCTCATCCCTGGTTTGGCTTGAGTGCAGAATATCAGTATGAGCGAATCGACCGGGAAAAGGCATATGATCTCTGGACCACCTACGCCAGAACTCACCGGTTTCCCCTGGGGATCAGTTTCTACCATCCTTCCGGACTGAGCGCCCTCCTAAAGGCGACTTATTTCGATCAAAAAGGCAGGTTCCGGCATCTTTTCTTTAGTCCGGATGAACCGCCTATTCCGGGGGAAGACCAGTTCTGGATTGTTAATGCTGCCATCAGTTACCGCTTGCCTAAACGATATGGCTTCCTCACCTTCGGAGTCAATAATCTGTTTGATCAATCTTTCAATTATCAGGATACGGATTACAATAATCCACAGATTCAACCCAAGCGATTCATTTACGGAAAGGTGATACTGTCGTTCTGAGGAATTTGATAAGACGAAAGGAAGTAGTTCTATGAGTGGAATGATCAAAACTGGGGAAAAGGTCGTTAAGGGTTAACAAAATCAATGAAAAAAGGGAGGGGCATCATGGCAATTCAGAAAAATTATTCGGCTGAGTGGACTGAGGATGAAAACGCAAAAGAGATCAGGATTAAGATAAATGGTCATCCGGTGGTGATCAAGAAGGACAAGAAGACCAAAAAGGGGTTCCAGGTCGACGTTACCGATTATGAGATAGTGCCAGAGATAGTGTTTAATGGAAAAAAATTATTACCCGACCAGGTTCCTGAGGATACGGTTATATTCACCCATAGCCAAACATGCACCTATATCCCCAACCCCCCCTATGGTTTTATCAAGGTGTGACGACGTTAGACCGAATCGGCAGTTTGCCGATAATTCTTTATCGATTCGTCGAAGGGGAAAATCGACCTTTCACCTCCCCCGTACGAATGCTGGGGGTTAACTTCGGCGTAAGCCTTCGGCCCGATCTCGGGCCAAGGGCTCAAGTCCAAGGCTCAGGGTTGATCCTGAGCGGCGATTTGTACACGAACCTAAAGGGTCAAGTTTGGCGTCGCGGAGTGTATCAAAAAGCCGGATCCAATGTTCGGCTTTTTTGATTTTGATCGTTGGACCTTCTTAGCTACCCCTTTGTTGCAACATTAACCTCATCGAACAAAATGGCAGGGAACATCCCTCCCGAAGCAGGATGGAGGGTATCTTCAACCTGAAGAATATGGTTCATTGTATCAAAGATGTTCCCAGCAACCATTGCATCCTTCACATACCCCATGATCTCCCCCTTTTCCACATAGAGCCCTGGAGAGAGACCGAGGGAATAATCACCGTTTAAGATATTGCCGCTATGGGCGCCCATCACCCCGGCAATGATCATTCCTCTGTCCATCAGACGCAACAGTTCTGGGAAAGATCTTTCTCCAGGCTTAATATAAAGATACTCAAGGGAAGGAGAGGGTTTCATGGCAATGGTCTCTCCTCCCCACATGGCCCCCTTAAAGCCGTGCCCCGTTGGGGGGACGCCCATTTTGCTGGCATAATAAAGATCATAATAGAAATGTTTAAGAACCCCTTTCTCCACGACCGGAAAATATTGGCAGGGAGTCCCCTCGTCATCAAATCCCCTCGCATCAGGCACCTGATCATTTAGAGGATCGTCATAGAGCGTCAGCTTTTCATGGAATATCTTCTCATTCAATTTCCCTAACACAGGAGAGACCTTCTGATAGATGTTTCTGCCATGGGTGACGCTTTGGACTCTCCACAGGAGGGCATAGAGCGTCTCAGGAAGGAAAAGGACCTTCATCCTTCCTCCCGGAAGACGGGCTTCCCTGACCGATCGGTTGTAAGTCTCCAAAATGAACTGGAGGTAGGAATCGGGCACCCTTTCAAATTTTTTGTCGACCCATGGCCGATGAATCGAAGCATAGGAATTCGGAAACATGATGGCTGCATGGAATGCATATGCAGAAGAGGTCATTGAAAGGTCGGTCCCTCGACTGTTAAGAATCCGCATCCGGCTCGTTTTGCGGCCTGCGGAGACATTGACCTGTCCTTCTGTCTTCGAGGCTAACCGATCGCAGACCCGTTGACATTCTTCGACCAGGGTCCTGTTCGACAGACGCTCAAGAGATGGGTCATAAGTATCCAGGGGTAGCCCATGCCGTGTGTAGCGAAAATCGAATGGGGCTTCGACCCTCCCTTTGAGGGAATCTAGGGCATTTCGTAAAAATTCTTCCCTGTTGATCAGATTTTTGGTGTAGGCAAAACCCAGTTGGCCATCCTTGATGATCCGGAGGCTGATCCCGGACTGGGATTTACTTTCGATATCCTTCAATGCCCCATTTTCGAAACTGACACTGTCCCCTGCTTCTTCAAGGGTATAAAGCTCCGCACCATCACTCATCTTTTTAGCCATGTCCAGTAATCGCTCCATCATCTACCCCCTACGACGACTTCATGAACGAGAATGTGAGGTCCTCCATTGCAGGAACGGATGTTGAGCTGCCCCTTGCCACAACCCCCCACTTGGCTCAGGACCAGGTCGTTTCCGACGGCATGGATATTATTTAAGGTATGAAAGAGATTTCCAGAGAGATTGATATCACGGATCATCCTCCCCAGTTGGCCATTCTTGACCACATACCCGTGTTGGGCTCCAAAGGTAAAATTTTCGCCGCTCGTCTCCCCTCCCAGCGAATCCAGGAGATACAATCCATCCCCCAACATCTCCAGCAGTTCGTTAAAGGAGTGGGGCCCGGGTTCGATAAAGATATTTCCCATCCGAATGATCGGAGCAAACCGATAATCCTCGGCAACACAGTGGCCGCTCAAAGGTTCTCTGAAGGCCAAAGCAGTCCTTCGAGAATGGAGCCGTCCCGTAAGAACCCCTCTCTCCATTAGCCTTGTCGGTCTGGTCGGGACGCCCTCGTCGTCATATTTATAGAACCCCAGTTGCCTGGGCAGGGTCGGGTTATCGATAATCCCGAGTATTTCATTCCCAAGCTTTTCCCCAATCCTCATCTTCTTCCTCAGGGTCGGTGAATCCTCGATCAGGTCCGCCTCCGAAAAGTGACCGAATGCCTCATGGGTAAAAACACCCGCCAAACTCGGATTCAGGATCACATTCACCACCCCTC
>Ga0154838_1145_pt3 | contig 13882 bp, 13 predicted proteins | sample Rifle2008BG16ft_FD_116142 | JGI IMG/M metagenome (GOLD analysis project Ga0154838, IMG submission 116142) | Deltaproteobacteria bacterium RBG_16_48_10 | reverse complement strand
CTCCTTACCCACAACGTCAAACCCATCCGCCTCAACTTTTAAGGTTAATATATTTTTTTTAAAAAAGTCAAATTAAAATGGGGGTCTTTTGATGAGCGGTTCAATTCGACTCGGGTGAGGAAAAATGGCAGGCGACAAGATGTTCTTCCCCGACACCCAAAAGAAGAGGTTCTTCGATTTGACACCTCTCTCTTGCGTGGGGGCACCGGGGTTGAAAAGAACAACCCTGCTCCAAAAGCATCCGTCGGGGTTCCTCTTTCTCAATCCCTCCTTTCCTCTCCTGATAAGCATCCAATCTGGGAATGGAGGCAAGGAGTAACCCCGTATAAGGGTGTAAAGACCGGCGAAAAAGTTCCTCGCTTGGGGCCATCTCCACAATCTTCCCGAGATACATCACTGCGATCCGATCGCTGATGTGTTTGACGACTCGAAGATCGTGAGAGATAAAGAGATAGGTGAGCCCCAACTGATCCCGCAGGTCCATCAAGAGATTGAGGATCTGAGCCTGGATCGAAACGTCCAATGCAGATACAGGTTCATCCGCCACGACTAACTCTGGATTGAGGGAGATGGCCCTGGCAATGCCAATCCGTTGACGCTGTCCCCCGCTGAACTCATGAGGATAACGAAGAGCGTCCTGGGGATGAAGCCCCACTTTTTCAAGAATCTCCAGGACCCTCCGATCCTTCTCCTTTCCTGAAGCGATCTGATGCACTTCCAGCCCCTCACCCACAATCTCGCCTACCTTCAACCTTGGATTGAGGGATTCATAGGGATCCTGAAAGATGAACTGCATGTGGGGTCGCAGTTTTCTCATCTCTTCTCGGTGCAGATGGAGGATATCCTGGTCCCTGAAGAAAATTTGACCCGAGGTCGGTTCCATCAGTCTCAGGACCGACTTCCCCACCGTCGTCTTTCCGCAACCGCTCTCTCCAACCAGTCCGAGTGTTTCGCCTTTGCGAATGGAGAAGGAAACACCATCCACAGCACGGATTGGTTTCTTATCCGAAGAGAAGAGTTGCTCTTTAAAGAAGTATTTCTTCAGATCTCGAACCTGAAGCAGAAAATGATTATCGGATCTATCCATTTTTTAAGAAACCTTTTCACAAAGCTTTGCCAAAAAAAAACACAGGGATCGTGGATTCAAGGATTTATTCAAGTGTTTTTTCAAGATCTTCACTGGAACCCTTGACCCCTTTCTTCAAGAGCATTCTTTCCATCGAATGCAGCGACTGTAATGTTCTCCGTTCACTTGAAAGAGGGGAGGTTCCTCCTTTTTGCAATCTTCAATCATCAAATAACACCTGGGATGAAATTTACATCCAACAGGCAGGGCCATGGCATCCGGAACCTGACCTGGAATCGCAAAGAGCCTCTTCTTTTTCTCCTCCAACTGAGGAATCGAGTTGAGAAGTCCTTTGGTATAGGGATTTCGTACCTGCTGAAAGATCGCTCCGATAGGCCCATATTCCATGATCCTCCCTGCATACATCACTGCCACGCGATCTGCCACCTCTGCAACAACCCCTAAATCATGAGTAATCAGCATTGCGGCCATTCCCATCTCTCTCTGAATCTCTTTGAGCAGCCGCAAAACCTGATCCTGAATCGTCACGTCTAAAGCCGTGGTAGGCTCATCGGCGATGAGGAGATCAGGTTGGCAGGAGAGGGCCATCGCGATCATCGCCCTCTGCCTCATCCCTCCACTGAGCTGGTGTGGATAGGCATCAACCCTCACCTCGGGAGAAGGGATTTTCACTCGGTCCAGCATCTCAACGGCCCTTCCTCGGGACTGCTTTTTGTCCATTCCCTGATGGAGGATGAGGGCCTCCATGATTTGGTCTCCAATGGTAAAGACCGGGTTGAGGGAGGTCATCGGTTCCTGAAAGATCATTGAGATCTCATTACCCCTAACCTTCTCCATCTCCTCTTCTTTCAAAGAGAGCAGATCCTTCCCCTTAAAGAGGATCTTGCCGCTGGCGATCTTTCCAGGTGGAGTCGGAATGAGAGTTAGAATGGAGAGGGCCGTCACGCTCTTTCCGCATCCGGATTCTCCAACAAGGCCGAGAATTTCTCCCGGATAGATCTCGAAGCTTACATTCTCAACGGCCCGGACGACCCCTTCATCCGTGATAAATTGAACAGAAAGGTCGCAAACCTCCAAGAGCGGGGACTTCACCATAAAACCTTTCTCCCGTCACCCTCGCTCTCTCCCCCGAGAGACTGTGTTGTAAACCCCGTTCATGGTTCGACGAGCTCACCACGAACGGTGGTAGAGTCTGTAAGATCAGTGGGGTAACCGTTCGTCCTGAGTGAGTCGAAGGGCGGACGACGCAATTGTGACACAGTCTCCCAGGGGAGAGGGATGGGGCAATTTGCATTTTCCTATCGTCTTCCCCGAAGCCTCGGATCGAGGGCATCCCTGAGTCCATCCCCAACAAGATTGAAAGAAAGAACCGCAATGAGAATGGCCAATCCCGGAAAGACAGTAAGCCACCATGAATCAAAAATGTAAGTCCTTCCCTCCGTGAGGATATTTCCCCAACTCGGGGCAGGCGGCTGGACACCAAACCCCAGGAAACTGAGGCTGGCCTCTATCAAGACTGCGGAGGCCACACCGAGTGTCGCAGTGACAAAGACCGGAGCCAATGCATTGGGGAGGATATGCCGGAAGATGATCCTCCTATCTTTTACCCCCAGCGCTTTGGCTGCCTGGACATAATCCCGCTCTCTCAGGGTCAGAAATTCTGCCCGGACGAATCGGGCAGTTCCCTCCCAGGAGGTAATGCCAATGACAATCATGATGTTATAGATACTGGGGCCTAATAACGCAACGATCGTCAGGACAAGAAAGAACGAAGGGAAGCATAGCATTGTGTCAACAAAACGCATGAGGAGGGAATCAATCCACCCTCCATAGTACCCCGCCGTCGCTCCTATCAGGATTCCGATAAAGATTGAAATCCCAACAGCAATAAATCCCACTCTTAACGAAATTCTGGACCCATAGAGCATGCGGCTGAAAACGTCTCTGCCCAGTTGGTCCGTCCCGAGATAGTTATGGGAGGAAGGAGGTTTCAGTTTCAGAGAGACATCGGTCTTGTCCGGGTCGTACGAGGAAAGGACAGAGGCGAAGACGGCGATCAGGAAGATGATGATCACCATAACTAACCCTCCAACCGCCAGCCGGTTCTTTTTGAAGTATCGCCAGAAAGCTCTAAACTGCTGTTTTTCCATTATCTTATCCAAGGGGGATTCACTGCGCTTAATCCACCCTGCTTTTGTTTCATGGTGCATCCAAGTTCGCGCCATGCACCATGCACGCTGCGCTACGCGATCTTCAAACTATCCATATCGAATCCTTGGATCGGCGATTCCATAGAGGATATCCGCAATGAAATTTCCGAGAAGCGTGAGTACGGCTGATATTGTTAAGATGGTCATCACCACGGGGTAATCTCTTGCGAGAACAGCTTGAAAAGAAAGTCGTCCTATCCCGGGCCAGGCAAAAACGGACTCTATGATAATGGACCCACCGATCAGATTGGGGATGAGAAATCCGAATATGGTAATGATGGGAAGAAGTGCATTCCTAAGGGCATGCTTGTAGTAGACCGTTTCTTGGGGGACTCCCTTGGCCTTTGCCGTTCGAATATAGTCCTGGCGGATCACTTCAAGCATGCTTGAGCGCGTATATCTTGAGATCCCCGCGATCCCATGAATGGCCATAATGATGGAAGGGAGCGTCAGGTGCCAGCCACGGTCCAGAACCAGTTCCGCCGTTGTGAAACCTTCCGTCACGAAAGATCGCATTCCAAGAACGGGGTAACCAAAGAGTATCACTGTCTCCAAAATAAGGAGATAGGCTATCCAGAAACCTGGAGTAGAAATTCCCAGATAGGCTCCGAATGTTCCAAGATTGTCTAAAAAGGAATACTGTCTCCTTGCCGAAAAAATGCCGAGAGGAATTGCTAAAGAGAAAATGATGAGGGTCGCGACCAGGTTAAGGAGGAGGGTATTCCCAATCCTCTCGCCGATCTTCTCCATGACCGGTCTTCCATCCTTAAACGAGTAAAGTTTGCCGGTGAAAAGCTTTTTAAGCCAAAGATAGTACTGGAGATAAATGGGTTTATCCAGATCGTAGTTCTTCATCATTTGCTCGATGACCTTGGGCGAAACCTTAGGGTCCATGGTAAGAGCAATGGGACTCCCCGGCGCCTGGGTGATGACGACCCAGGAAATGATACTGATGCCCACCAGGGTGATGAGCATTTGGCCCAAACGTCGAAGGAAAAAAGAAGTCATATCCTATTTCTCCAAGGCAGGTGCCCCCGGGACATACCACTTGATGAGATCGTACATTAAACCCGCTTTTTCCATCCGGATCGGACGTAAGATTTCCTTCCCGGTTGAATCCTTTTCCGCCAACACAAATTTTTTCTGAAGGGCAGCGATAGCAAGGGGGACAAAGAGAAACGTATAAGGCTGGTCTTCTGCCATCAGTTCATTGATCCGCCAGTAGATGACCTTCCTCTTTTCGACATCGTATTCGCGCCGTCCTTCCTCCCACAGGCGATCGACCTCCGGGTTCCGGTAGGAGACGAAATTGAATCCTTTCTCAATCTGGCTCGAGTGCCAGATCTGATAGTCATCCGGGTCCGGAGAAAGGCCCCATCCCAAGATACAGGCATCAAACGCCTTTGGATTGATGAAGTTTTTGAGAAAAACACTCCATTCATACAGTTCCAGTTTGACATCGATACCCAGTTCCTTAAATGCCCTCTGGGCCAGGACCCCCACGTCCCGACGAGTGTCGTTTCCGCTATTCGTGATGAGCTTGAAGCGAAAGGGCTTTCCCTCTTTGTCCAGAATGCCGTCCCCATCCGTATCTCTCCATCCCGCTTCTGCCAGCAACTGCCGGGCCTTGGCAGGATCGTAGGGAAGGGGTTTCACGTGTGGGTTGCAGTACCACATCTGCGGTGGGAAAGGACCGTTCGCCACCGTTCCCAATCCATAAAGCACATACTGGACAATCTCCTCCCGATTGATAGAGGAGGTCAAGGCCTGGCGAACCCTCTTATCCTGAAAAAGAGGATTCTGCAGATTATACCCGATGTAAGTATAACCGAGGGAGGGTTGGGAATAGACATTCAAAAAGGGGGTCTCTTTCATCCTTCGATACTGGAACGGGCTGACCCCATAATAGTCAATCCCCCGGGTAAGGAGCTCCATCTCACTGAGCGAGGAGTCCGGGATAATCCGGTAGAGGATCCGGTCCAGGTAGGGCCTTCCGTGGAAGTACTTGGGATTGGCCTCAACCACAATCTTCTCGTCCGTCTCCCATTCCACAAACCGGAAAGGACCTGTTCCGACAGGCTTTCGGTTGAATGGGGAGGTATTGATATCTCCTTTTTCCAAAAGATGCTTGGGGATCACTCCCATGCCCCAGGTCCCCAGTCCCGGAGAAAAAGGCTGGCTATAGGTCACCTTGAAGGTATGAGGATCGAGGACCTCCGCCTTTTTCACCAGCTCATAGTCACTACGGCGGACCGTGTTCGTTTTCTCATCCATGATCTTGTCATAGGTGAACTTCACATCTTCAGCCGTAAACGCTGTGCCATCATGCCAGAAGACCCCTCGTCGCAAAAAGAAGGTGATCTCCGGCTCAGGGCCTTCCTTGATTTCCCAGGATTCTGCCAGTTCTCCAACAAAATGCTGGAGGTTCCGATCGTATTTAATGAGACCGTTAAAAACAAAAGAGTTAATTTCGCTGGAGGCTGAGTCCTGGGCGAGAATGGGATTGAGAAAGGAGGCATCCCCGATGGAGCTGATGACCAGTTGATTGACCTTCTGGGGAGGTCGGGAACCCACGAAAACGATGTTGATTCCCAAAAGGATGAGAAAGAGAATGGGAGAAATAAGGAGAAGGGTTTTAGTCCTCAGACGTCTGCTTCCTTTCAGTAGGGGTCTCGAATGCTAAGTTTCTACCAAATCCATTATAGAGGAAAACCTATTCCTTCTCAACACTTGAATTATCGGCTGGTCACCAGCACTTGATAACCCATCTGGGAGAGTTCTTCTGCTCTGCTCAAGGCCGATTCTCTGGTCTCGAAGGGTCCGATTCTGACGCGATAATAAGTCTGGATCGACGTCTCCACAGGAGTCACATGGACATTGTCAAAGCTTTTCCTTAGCTGTTCAGCCAGTCTCTGCGCCTTAATCTCGTCAGCAAAGGATCCAACCTGGAGGATGATCCGCCGAACCTCCTCAATCCAGGGGCCGACCGTTTCCACCTTAACAAAGGCCGTTCCTTTCTCCCACACCCCGAGAATCCTCGCTGCAGCATAAGAGAGGTCAATAATCCTCTCTTTAGCAAACGGCCCCCGATCATTGACCTTCAGCTCAAGCGATTTTCTATTCTCCAGATTCGTAATAATGACCGTTGTCCCCAGGGTCAAGGTATTATGGGCACAGGTAAGCTGGTACATGTCATAGATTTCACCGCTTGACGTTGGTTTTCCATGAAAATCCGGTCCATACCAGGAAGCGATTCCATATTGGACTCCTCGGGTTTCCCGTTTTTCAACCTTTTCCATCTCTGGCAGAACCGATTTTCCCTCCCTGATCGCTTCCTTCTTCATCTCCTTCTTTTCAGGAAGAGTAACCCTCCTCTCATAAACAACCTGGTGTTTCGGAAGACAGGATACCAAAAGAAAAAGGCTCACCCAGAATAATAAACGCAGATAGGGTAAGGAAAGTCGTATTGTAAAAAAATATATTGATCCTTCAATGTCAAAATGAAGTGGTTGTGCCATATATTTTTAAAGGGCGACTAAAGTCGCCCCTACCCATGGACATGATTTATCTTTTAGTTTTTATCATACCGGATATCACTCTTCTGAATCAAAACCTCCTGGGTTGCGGTTTGGAGAAGGAGTGCCCCTTGAGGAACATCGTCCCTCTGCTGGACAAAAATGGCTTTCACCCCAAGATACTCTTTTAATCTTTGAATATTTCCATTCTTTTGACCCCTCACAGTTGAAACATCTTTGGGATGGCAGAAAAAGCGAGGTTCTGACTCGTCAGGATAAGTCTCAAGAAAATGTCTCCCCATATCAAAATAGATTTCTGAATCCACAAGTTGGTGTAATGAAGGATGATAGGGACCAGCAAGATAAAAAACCTCTAATTCTTCTGCCGGTTGGAGACCAATCCGGGCTACCGGAATGGATGTCCCTTCCAGGTTCAGTAATCCTCTTTTGAGCCACTGAATCGCTTCTTCTAAAGTCAAAGGAGTATAATTTCCTTCACGCCAGAGGGCTTCAAGAGGAGCCCTCTTGAGCACCAGTGTTGGGTGGATTCTAAGAAAGTGGGGTTTGAGATCGATGACTTGATCAAGGGTTTTGAGAAAACGATCGAGGGAATCCCCGGGAAGGCCAATCATTAAATGGATCCCCACCTCAAAACCCCAGTGTTTTAACCGGGTGGTCGCGGAAATAGTCTCCTCTGCAGAATGTCCCCTCTGGGAAAGGAAAAGCACTTCATCGATCATCGATTGGGCTCCAACCTCCACTGTCTTTACTCCATATTCTTTGAGCAGAGAGAGGACCTCTTCCTCCAAAGCATCAGGGCGTGTCGAAATACGGATCGAATCGATCTTGCCCGAAGAAAGAAACGGCTCGATCTCTTTTAGATAAGAGCGTTGATCCTCTTCAGGAATCGCTGTGAAGCTACCACCATAGAAGGCAACCTGTTTCTTTCTCGCCTGACCCGATGGAAATTGATAACAGGAGGCCTCAACGAACGATCTAACATGGGCAGGCGATGGGACTGCTTGAGCCATCATCTTCTGATTACAGAAAATGCAGCGTTTCTGGCATCCCAGATGGGGAAGAAAAACAGGAATGATCAGTGGACTCACCCTCTTCATTCTTTGTCATCATTTTCCCCTCACCCGATCCCTCTCCCGCCTGGGGAGAGGGGGGCTCACTCTCTTGGAAGAAAAACTTAAAGATTCCCTCCCCTTCCCTGTGGGGAGGATTAGGGTGGGGGTAAAATTGACGTCTCTCTAACTGGTTTTATCTATGTCCAATAATGTTTAATTATTCGAATTTGGAGATTGCCTATTATTTGGCGCCTGGTTTTTGGTCATTTTTTATTTCTTCGAGGGCCTTTTGGGCGGCTTCCTGTTCGGCCTCTTTTTTGCTCTTTCCCCTTCCGCTTCCCTTCACCTCTTTCCCGATGAGGACCGTGGCCTGAAAGCGTTTATCATGGTCAGGTCCCGATTCCTCCACGACTTGATATTTCGGAGAAAACCGGTAAATCTGTTGGGTTTGCTCCTGAAGGAGACTCTTGTAATCATTGAAAAAGGAGGAAGCCGTTTCCGGGTTCAAATAGGGTTTAAAATGATCTCGAATGATCTTGAGGGCTTGATTAAATTCCGAATCGATATAGATGGCTCCAATGACTGCCTCATAGACATTGGCTAAAATCGATGTCTTTTTTCTTCCTCCATCCAATAGTTCTCCCCTTCCGAGAAGGAGGTGTTGTTCCAATTGAAATTCCCTGGAGAGGTGGGCCAAAAAACTCCGCTTGACGAGATGAGATCTTCTTTTTGAAAGAATCCCTTCCTGGGCATCTGGAAACTCCTGGAGAAGAAGGGAGCTGACGCCAAGGTTAAGAACAGCATCCCCAAGAAATTCTAAGACCTCGTTCTCATTCTCCCTTGCAGGGTTGAGTTGAACTGGGGAGGATTCATGAGTGTAAGACTTATGCGTCAGAGCACGATCTAACCATTGAATCTCATGGAATCGATAGCCCAGGTGGTTTTCCAATTTCCTCAGTGATTCTAACCTCTCTTCATCCACGACTCATCTCTCCACAACCTTACCCATGGCACCCTTTTCTACCAATCCTGTCACGATCACCGTCACTTCCTCATTGATCCAATCTCCTCTTTTCACGCCGTTTCCTTCTCTAAGAAAAACAGGGATGTAGTTCCGTGAGAGTCCTCTCCAATTCATCTCTTTCCCCCCTCCCTCGATCAAAACGCTCAACTCATGATTGAGAAACCGTTGATAAAAGGCCTGGCGCTTCTCTTTTCCTAAGACCCTCAGGCTCCCAGCCCTGCTTTTAATCGCTTCTTCACTCACGCTATCGGAGAAATCCGCCGCAGGGGTTCCCTTTCTTTTCGAAAAGGGAAAGACATGGAGATAGGTCAGAGGAAGGGATGAAACCAGTTCAAAGGTTTTTTGAAATCTTTCAACCGTCTCGCCCGGGAAACCCACAATCATATCTGCCCCGATGGAAAGGTTGGGAACCCTTCCGTGGAGTTCCTGGATGAGATGAGTCAGGAAAGAGCGGCCATAATTCCGGTTCATCCTCTTCAGGATCTCATCATCTCCGCTCTGGATGGGGATGTGGAGATGAGGGCAGATCTTGCTCGACTGAGAGAGAAGGGCGATAAGGCCCGGAGAAAAATCCCCAGGTTCGATCGAGCTGAGTCGAATCCTGAAGGGGGTTTCCTTTCTTTCCACCTGCTCAAGGAGTTTTTCCAGAGAGACCGGAGGGCTGAGGTCGAGACCATATGCCCCGAGGTGAATGCCCGTGAGCACCACTTCCTTATATCCCCTCTCTTTCAACGCTTTCAGATATTTCATAACTTTTTCAGGGTCAAGACTCCTCGACCCTCCTCTGGCATAAGGGACAATGCAGTAGGAACAACGGCAGTCACATCCATCCTGAACCTTTAGAAAGGCCCGGGTGTGGTTGCGATAGGAATGGACAGGGGTATCCGCGAAGAGGGTTCCTCTCCGAATATCATCTACCTGGATCTTTGGCAGTTCACCACTCTCCATGAGAGGAAGCAGAGAAGGGATTCTGTTTTTCTCTTGATTCCCAAGAAGGTACCTTACCCCTTCAATCTTCAAAAACCTCTCGGGATCGACCTGGGCATAACACCCCGTCACAATGAGCAGGGTATTGGAGTTTGATCGGTAGGCCCGCCGGACTATCTGCCTCGACTGAAAATCGGCCCTATGGGTCACGGTACAGGTGTTAATAATGGTAATATCGGCCTTTTCACTAAAGGGAACGATCCGGTATCCGTCTTTTTCGAGGGATTCGGTGAGGGCTTCCGATTCAAACTGGTTGACCTTACAACCGAGGGTTGAAATTGCGACTGTTTTCATCATCCTTAAAGTTGCATGAGCCTGATATTTCCCCAGACACCCATCCGATCTCCAACAACGATCAGTGTCCCGAGAACTCCCTCAACCTCTTTTCCTTTTTCCAATCCCTGTTCAATCTCCCTCTTATCACGGACCACATTTCCAACAGTTGTCGCGGCTGCATCGGCAAGGGCCGCTGATTTCGAAAGGATACAGACGGCATCGGCCTTTCCAAAACTGAGTGAGGGGCCAACCGTTCCTGAGGACGTGCAGACACCCAGGGGAGAATCTTCGGGTGGAATAACAATCCCCAGCTTTAGGCTGAGAGGCGAAGCCCCTGCATAGATTCCGATCACCCGTTCTCTGGAAGTGGCAAGATAGATATCCCCTCCATTTTCAACGATCACCTGTTTCGAAATCTCAAGTAAGTCCCTGGAGACAAATTCGGCCATGGCTCCGGCCACAGACGCCAGGGGACCGACATGGGCAAGTGTTGAAACATGGATCATCTCCTTCACGATTTCAGGAGCATAAGGGTCTTCACCTAACGGAACCAGGCTTTCTGCAAATCCGGGGTGCCTGGCAATATAGCTTTCAAGTTGATGGCGGTATTTCAGGATGGATTCCCGGGTCTCTTTGGAAAGATCCCTCTCGGCCCGAACGAGAAGATCGGTCTCCTTGACGATCACCTCAAAATTGACGAGATCCTCAGTCTTGACTAAATTCCGGTAGGTCCGCTCTTCGTACATCCTTCTCCAATGATAAAAACCATTATAATATTCCACAAGAAGGGGTGTCAATTTGATAAAGCCTTCTTTCCCTTTTGCTGTTGGAAGGATGCCCACACTTGTAATCCTTTAGAAGGTGTGAAAGAATCCCAAAATCCACAGACCGGAAAGGGAGTATCGGAAAAATCGTAGGGCGTCTACCTTTTCAGGTTCAACGATACGGATGAAAAAACTCTCTGAGATAGCTAAGTTAAGATGGTTCGTTACCCTTACCTTTTCAATGTCCGCATCCTACGATTTTGGAGAGTCCCCCTGTTCGGTCTCCCATCTTCCAATAATTTCACAACTTCTCAGACCTTATGGGAGAAAACAGGTCAATCCGACAGGAATACTTCCAAAGCTTTATCATGCGGATTGTTAAGATTTCATGGGCAATCGTCGCCATTTCAACAAAGAGGGGGGCGAGGACTTTCAGCCCAGGGAGATTGCGCCGAGAGGTTTCCGCTATAAAGCTTTTCCAGTATCCCTGCCGGACCTTCAAAAATCCCTAAACTGAGGGATACCTACTCTTGGAGGAATCGCTTGCGCTTTCACCGTGCAAGGATATAAAATTGAGTGAGGTTTGTCTTTATGGATGGGATAAAGCGCCTTTTGCGCAATCGCGATTTTATCCTTATGTTAGGCATCGGCCTTGGATTCCTCTGGGGAGAAGGAGCCCGTTGGACCCATCCTCTCACCCTGCCCGTATTGGCGGTGGCCATGACCCTTTCCGTGATGGGAATTCCAGGCGAAATCTTTCGTACCCCCCGTTCCCTCGTGGGCCCGGTCCTGGCTGGTATCGTTATGACTTATCCTGTGCTGAGTGGCATCATTCTTGGAATAAGCTATCTCCTCATTCATGACAAAAACCTGTGGAGTGGATTTGTCCTCGTTGCTGCTGTTCCGCCCGGGGTGGCTGTTATCCCTTTCACCTTCTTTTTAAACGGGAACGGCTTCTTTTCTCTCGTTGGAACGATGGGCGCGTATCTCGGGGCCTTAATCATCACTCCCCTGATCGCCCTGTGGTTTCTTGGAACGGTCTCTATCCATCCCGTGAAACTCTTCATGATCATGGTGGAACTGATCCTTCTCCCCCTCGTCGTATCCCAAGTCCTCGTCCGTACAGGAGCTTCCAAGCGGATTGAACCCTTTAAAGGGACGATCACCAACTGGAGCTTCTTTGTGGTGACCTATACGATTGTAGGGCTTAACCGCCAGGTCTTTCTCGACTACCCCCTCTCCCTCCTGCCCGTGGGGATCATTGCCATTGTGAGTACCTTTCTCTTAGGATGGGTCATCGAAAGAATAGGAAGGCTTCTTCAAATTCAACCCCAGACGGTGACAAGCCTTGTTCTCCTCGGGACCATTAAAAACTATGGCCTCGCCGGCGGCCTGTCGCTCGCACTCTTCAGCACCCAGACTGCCGTGCCAGCTACCGTTTCAACCATCTTCATGATTGTCTACATCGCCTGGCTTGGAATGAAAAGCAAAGGTTGAGAATCCTAAAAGGATCTCTCCATGAGACCGGAGAAAAGGATGGCGTTATGATTCAAAAAGAACTGATCGAAAAGATCTATGTGGCAGCCAGTATGCAACGATGGATGGACCATATTCGCCCCGTTGAATTCACAGAACTCGACAAACAGGCCCATAAGATGATGATCGTCTTTGTCATCGCAAAATATGAAGAACAATTCCATGGAAAAGGGCGATTGGACTGGATCAAACTGATCGAAGGCGGGTTCTTTGAATTTTTGCAGCGGGTGGTCCTTACCGATATTAAGCCGCCGATCTTCAATCGAATCAAAAGCAAGCATGGAAACGTCCTGAATCGGCTCATATTGGAAAACCTCTCCAAGGTCCTGGAAGGAGTGGAGGGCTTGAGAGCCAGGTTTGAGACCTATCTCATGGATCCCGGAGAGGCCTCTTTTGAAAAAAAGATTCTCAAGGCCAGTCATGACCTTGCCACCTATTGGGAATTCAGAATGATCTATGAGCTGAATCAAAACATTTATGGAATCGATGCAACAAAGAAAAGAATTGAAAACGAGGTAGAAGTCCACTACAGCCTCACCGGGGTTCAACAGATTGTCCTTTATAAAAAATCTCAGGGATTTATCGATCTCTGCGGTCAACTTCGCTTTCAACAACGTTGGGCCCAAACCCAGAGAATTCCGAAGACCTCCGTCCTGGGCCATATGCTTATTGTGGCCATCCTGTCCTACCTCCTCTCCTTAGATATCACGACTTGTAAGGCGAGGCTTTACAATAATTATTTTGCTGCCTTGTTTCATGATCTTCCAGAGGTGCTCACACGGGATATTGTCTCCCCGGTGAAAAGATCCATCGAAGGCTTGGAGGATACGATCAAAGAGATTGAACAGGAACTCCTCGACGAGAGCATCCTGCCTCTTCTGCCGAAGGAATGGCATCCGGAGATGAAATACTTCTATTTCCATGAAGATCCTTTTGAGAACAAGGTCCTCGAAAAAGGAACGATCAAGAAAGGTCTCTCCACAGATGAAATAAATGAAAAATATGATTCAGAAGTTTATCACCCGCTGGACGGAAATATGATCTTCCTCTGTGATAAGCTGGCCGCCTACCTCGAAGCGGTCCTATCGATCAACCATGGGATCAACTCCCGTGTTCTAACCGACGCAAAGAATAAGATTCGCAATAAATATATGCAAATCGCCATCGGAGGAATCCCTTTGGGCCACCTCTTCGAGTACGACTATTCGGTCTAATCTTGATCCCTTGACCTTTTAGGATTATGATTTAATTCATCCATTGAAGAAGACGATGATAAAGAGAATTCTTGGTAGAACAGGGTGGGAAATCTCCACGATCAGTTTTGGAGCCATCAAGCTGCCCCAGATCACGCAGAGGGAGTGCGATCTCCTTCTCAATCGGGCCCTCGACCTTGGGATTAACTTGGTAGAT
>Ga0154838_1081_pt1 | contig 13952 bp, 12 predicted proteins | sample Rifle2008BG16ft_FD_116142 | JGI IMG/M metagenome (GOLD analysis project Ga0154838, IMG submission 116142) | Deltaproteobacteria bacterium RBG_16_48_10 | reverse complement strand
TGATTTCCTCATCACTGGCGTTCTTGGCCACGCCCAAAATATTATAATAATCTTTGGCTCCCATTATTCCTTATCCTCAAGCCTTGGGTCTGACTGTCGCCTGTAGATCTCACGAATCATCCGGTTGAGGTATCCCTCCGGGTCATCCACCGTCTCCCGGGTGACAATAAACTCTTTTTGACCTGTCTTATCACGGATGAGTTCGAACCCATACTCAAAATCCTTTGAAAGCTTCGAGAAGAGCCCTGTTCCTTTCCCTTCTTCCTTCAAGATGATCTCCGTGACCCGGTGAATGGCCTCCTCGCTAAATTGGAGGTCAACTCAAGTCCGTCGCTGAAAATCCCTTTCAAACTCTTCCACCTGTCGTTGAACCTCTACCACTTCTTCAGAAACAGTGTTGACATCATACCCTTTTTCAATCATCCGATTGACGATGAGATCGATCCGACCTTCCCGGAAAACAATTCCATAACGTTTCTTAAATTCTGCCTCTCTGCCCACAATAGATTCTTTCAACGCCATCTTCTCTCTTGAAAGAAGGGCTTCAAATTTTTCCAGCATCTCCGGATTGGAGGGATCCTGCAGTAATCGTGCTAACGCTCGCGCTGGATCTTCCGCCACAGCTCGTGTGACGACAAACTTTCGGATATCGGTGGAGGGCAGTCGCTTTTCAAATTTAATAAGAATCTTCTCAACCGCACTGACCAATCCTCTTGCACCAATCTTCTCTTCATAAGCCTTCACGGCCAGTTCATAAAGGGCTTCGTCTTCAAACTGAATGTCGATGCCATAGGATTTGAAATCTTTCTTCTTGCCGAGGATGATGGGGTTGTTTGGATTTTTCAGAATCCCATAGAGATCTTCGACCTCCAGCTTTTCAAAAACAGTGGTCACCGGTAGCCTTCCGATGAATTCCGATTCGAACCCATAGGCGATCAGATCCTCTGCCTTCACCAGTTTTAGGTCCTCAGCCCGTTCGCCCTTCGAGCGGATCTCGGCCCCAAAACCAATCCCTTCTCGATTCAAACGCTTCTTGATGAGCTCCTCCAAACCATTGAAGGCTCCACTCATGATAAACAGGATATTCTGGGTATTGATGGTCCGTTTCTCCCTTTTGCCAGTCTTCCGGTAATGTTCGATCGCCTCCAACTGAGAGATCGGGTCATGGGGGACTTTAAGGTCCACCTCTGTTTCCTCCATTGGCTTGAGCAGAGCCCGTTGGACCCCTGTCCTTGACACATCTGGACCAATGAGACTATTTGAGGAGGCGATCTTATCGATCTCATCCACGTAAATGATTCCATACTGAGCCAGATCCATGTCTCCATTGGCTTCGTAGACGAGATCTCGGACGAGGTCCTCCACATCGCCGCCGACATAACCGGTCTCGCTGAACTTCGTCGCATCCCCTTTTACAAAAGGGACTCCAATCTTCTTGGCAATCAATTTGATCAGGTAGGTTTTCCCCACTCCGGTGGGGCCGATCATCAAAATATTGTTCTTGATATGGCCCACCCCTTCGTATCGATTTCGCCCTTGGGTCATTTCAGTGAACTTGATCCGATTGAAGTGGGTGCAGATTTTGGTGGCCAGAATCTCTTTGGCCTCATCCTGTCGAATGATGTAATCATTCAGAAAAGCTTCCAACTCCTCTGGTTTCAAGTCGAAATGAATCTTCTTTTTCCCCTCACCCAGTTCTTTTTCCTCTTTCGAAACTTCTTCTGTCTCGGGTTTTGGAAAAAGCATGGGCACGACCAATCGGATCCGGTCTCCGTACTTCTTCCCTAAGTATTCGTTCAATTCCTTCTCCAGATCTTTCTGATCTGGAACCTTCGAATCAAAATCTTTCATCGATTCAAGCTCCTTTTTCCCAACAATTTGCTCCACTTAATATAACCATTACTACAATATTTTTCAACTCATGGATTGTGGGGACCCTGGGGGAACCAAGAATGGAATGAAGAGATGAAAGGGGGTTAAACGAACTGGACGGATTTCAGTCTATCTCCCTCCCAACGAAAACAGCGTCTCCTTCTTTTCCGATAGACTTTCCGGTCCTGAACGATGGCACCGACCAATAGAGGAAGGGCGACGGTTGCGTCCACGTAGACGGCTGCATGGCTTGACCTTTTCTCTATCTTCCCCCAAGACTTTGCTTCTTCGAAGGTACAGCCGGAGAGCCCTCCCCATTTGGGATCATCCGTCGTGACCTGGAAGGCATACCGATGGCCACTCTCTTTTTGGAACAGGAGATCACTGACAGGGCCCAGTTGTTGAATATAGTTCTTGGGAACTCCTCCCCCAATGTAGATCGCTCCGGTGACGGAAGCCATTTTCTTCAATTGGGCAATCTCGAAACTATCTCGAATCTGGTCGATGATGAGTCCTTCCGAGGAGACCTTCTTTTGAAGATGGAGAAATGTGAGACCAATTCCAATGGAACTGTCACTCAGTGCAGGGATGAAGATGGGAACCCCATATCGGGAGGCAGTCCGGAGGATGGATCCCTCATCTTTGATGGTGCTCCCTAAAACCTCCAAATATCGCCTTGAGGAAATCACCCGCTCCTCCAACTTTTCTGGAACGTTTGCGAGAAGGTGAATCACCTGGTTGATTTCATGGTCATCCATCAGAGCATCATAGACTCGTACGATACGATGTTTTCGCAGGGCATCATCATTGTCTTCCTCCGACCCCACATAATGTCTATATCCAAAGCTCTCGAAGAGATCGTGAAAGATGTTGGCACCGGTGGAGACCATCACATCGATCAATTTCATCTCGATCATATCTCGAATGACCCTGCGCATCCCACCCGGGATCATTGCCCCGGACAACCCTAAAAAGATAATGCAGGCAGGATCATCGAGCATCTTTTGAAAAACTTCAAAACATTTAAAGAGGTTCCGGCTTTGAAAGGAAGTGTGTTGGAAGGCTTGGACGAGATCGAGAAGGCTTTTCGTCTCTTTGAGGTTTAAATGCTGAACGGGTTGTTGAAGAAATTTGGATTTCCTTTTTTTCATCTTTGTCACCGGGCGATGAATTCCTGCGGAAATTATCAAATAAAAACAGAGAAGTCAAGGAAAATGATTCATCTTTTATCCCAAATTGCTTGACATTTGGGATGAAATGAGATAATTACTTTCGTTTGAGAAAGCATAAGGATATCCTTTAGAAAGGTTGAACCCTCCTATGGAGAAGACGCCAATCCGGATTGCCATTGTGGGTGTAGGAAATTGTGCCAGCGCTCTCGTTCAGGGGATTGAATTCTACCGAGAAAATAGCCGCAAGAACCCGAAATTTGAATCCCTTGGCTTAATGCACCTTGATATCGGAGGCTACAAACCCTGGGATGTTGAGGTGGGTGCAGCCTTCGATATCGACCGGAGAAAGGTGGGGAGACCCCTCAAAGAGGCCATTTTCGCCAAGCCCAATTGCACCAAAATTATTTATCCGAACTTCAATGATTCTGCCGTGACGGTGTCTATGGGAGAAGTGTTGGATGGGGTTTCAGAGCATATGAAGGATTACCCTGAAGATCGAATCTTCCTTGTTTCGGATGAGAAACCTTCCGATGTGGGAAAAGTTCTCAAAGATTCTGGAGTGGAGATTCTCCTTAACTACCTTCCGGTGGGCTCGGATCGGGCGACTCAGTTCTATGCAGAGGCCTGCTTAAGTGCAGGGGTGAGTTTAATCAATTGTATGCCCAGTTTCATCGTTTCCGAGCCTCGGTGGGCAAGACGGTTTGAAGAGAAAGGCATCCCGGTCGTTGGAGACGATGTCAAGTCCCAGATGGGAGCTACCATCATCCATCGGGTGTTAGCAAAACTCTTTGAAGACCGCGGGGTGCGGTTGGACCGAACCTACCAAATTAATACGGGTGGCAACACCGACTTCCTCAATATGCTCAATCGAAATCGTTTGAAGAATAAGCGGATCTCCAAAACAGAAGCGATTCAATCCCAACTGGGTATTCCGCTGGACCCAGAAAATATTCATATCGGTCCTTCCGATTATGTCCCCTGGCAGAATGACAACAAGGTCTGTTTTCTACGGATGGAAGGAAGAGGGTTCGGAGAAGTGACACTCAACCTCGAACTGAGGCTTTCTGTCGAGGATTCTCCCAACAGCGGCGGGATGACCATTGATGCCATCCGATGCTGTAAAATTGCCCGCGAACGAGGCGTGGGAGGTCCTCTCCTTTCGATCTCCGCCTATGCGATGAAACATCCCCTCACTCAATTCCCTGACAATGAGGCCAAGGCCATGGTGGAGGAATTCATTGAGGGGAAGCGGGAACGCTAATCATTTTAGATTTTGGATTGCGGATTGCAGATTTCAGATTGGTAAAAGAACTTCATTCCGAAAAAGATTGCAAGACAACCTTCTCCCCTGAAACCTGGATGGCCTTAAAATACTCCACAATCTTTCTGATATCCCTTCCTAATTGCTCATAAAGGGCTTGAAACTTTTCGAGGCGATGGATATATCGACGATAGGCCAATAGCACCGCATTATTGATGTCCACTTTTTCAAAATTCTTGTAGCCCTCTGTTTTAAAGGAAACCATCGTCTCCTTAAAATCCTCTTTTAAACGATGAAATAATCTTTCTCTCCCTCTTAATTTCTCATCCCTTGAAATCTCTTTGGCGTAGAAATTTGACAGCTGTTGACAGGCTTGATCGATCCACCGAGAAAAAACGAGGTCATCCTCTTGGCAGTGGATGGCCTCGACCACTTCCTGGGCCCCTTCCCCATACTTCTCGGTCAAAAAATCGATGGCCCCCTGATTCCCAACAAAAGTGGCTATCTGCTCATTCAAATCGGTCTGGCCTTTAAAGTAGATCGTGGAGTGGGTCATCTCATGGAGGATGAGATTAGCCAGCGTCGCCTTATCCCATTGGAGCATGGATGAAAAGATGGGGTCTTTCAGCCATCCGAGTGTGCTGTAGGCACCGGCTTGCTGGACAAATGTGTCGTAACCTTTCGCTTCGAGCAATCGTTTCTCCTTTAAAATATCCTCTCGGGTAAAGAAACTCTTATAGGTCACCTTGCCGGTGATGGGGAAGTCCCAACGGTAAAGTTGAAGAACATCCTTCTCCGAGGCCGTGATGACGTGTAGAATAGGCCCTTTGGCTTTGAAATATTTTGAATAACTTTTGGTCTTCGTGAGACCCAACTTCTCCTCTCCATAACGTTTCACTCCCTGGATGAAACGAATCTTCTCTTTGGCTTCACGGTCGACCCCCTGGTTCTCCAATACCTCTTCAACCGGGATACTATGAAAAGCAATCGAGGATTGATGCCATCCCAGTTTGGAGAGATAGAGAAGGTTCCCACAACCCGTCAAGGAAAGGGATATCCATGTGAGGAGTAAAAAAAGCCTCAAGGGTTTCCTCATAAATTTTTCTTACAATATTCCTCGACAAGAATCAAACGCTTCTAACCTCCCTTTGGCAATCTCTACAATTTAGAGGTATGGATCGATCATGTTCTGGCCACGGACGAATTTATCGTTTTTCAGGCAGGAAGTCATCTGGAAACACTAAAGATCAAATATAACGACTACGCTCGATTGGTCAGCCCCAAGGTGGGCGATTTCAGCGCGCACTTATGAGATCCTGAAATCGTTGACCCTGATCCTGAAATGAATTCAGGATGACATGACTTGTTTCAGGACATGGTTCTGGGCGACACGGCAATGCCTATTTCATGGTCATGCTGAACTCGTTTCAGCATCCCTTCTCAATTTCTGTAATATCACGACCAAACCCATCAAACCAAACCCGATAATATCGTAAAAAGCAATCGGGTAGACCAACGACAACCCTGCTACGATGAGCATGATTCGTTCGTAGAGTTTGGTCTTCTTCAAAAACCAATTCTCCACCCCACCCGCCAAGGCGGCGATTCCGAAAAATGCTGTGAGGGTCGTCCAGATGACATCCATCGCTGGTCCTTTCAGCAGAATACCAACCCCTTTGGGATCGAGGGTGAACATGAAGGGCACGATAAAAGCAGGAAGGGTATATTTCCAAGCATACATGGTGGTCTTATAAGGGTTCCCCCCTGTTAAAGCTGCGGCTGCAAAGCATGAGAGGGCTGTTGGTGGAGAGACCTCTGAAAGGATCGCATAGTAGAAGACGAACATGTGGGCGACAAAATCCGGAACCCCCAGTTGGATCAATGCCGGTGCTGCAATCACCGCAGAAATAATGTAAGAAGCCGTGACTGGAACTGCCAGCCCGAGCACCCAGACGATGATCGCTGTATAGACTGCTGTCAGGAAAAGACTTCCTCCGGCATAGGCAATGATGATCGAACTGAACTTTAACCCCAGTCCCGTCAAGGTCACCACACCCACGATGATTCCCGCAGCGCCACAGGTCGAGGCAACCGATAAAACCCCGATCGAGCCTCCTCTCAATGCCTTGACCAATTTCTGAGGATAAAGAGCAGTATCTGTCCGCAGGAAACTGACCGCAAAGGTAATCACTGTAGCCCAGAAAACGGCCATGATCGGTGTAAAACCCACGACCATAATCACGACAATAGAGATGAGCGAAATGAAATGAAACCAGTAGAGCCTCGTGAGCTGACCCAGGCTATAGGTTTTATCGAAAGCAACCTCTTTGACTCCGAATTTTTTCGCATCCAGCTCCACCATCAAAAAGATGGACCAGTAGTAAAGGCAGGTCGGGATGGAGGCCATAATAATCACATCTAAATAGGAAATCTTTAAGAATTCTGCGATGAGAAAGGCAGCCGCCCCCAAGACAGGAGGGGAGAGGATTGCTCCAATTCCTCCCGCAGAGAGGAGTCCTCCTGCAGCCTCTTTACTATAGCCTGCCTTGGCGAGCATGGGATAGGCGACCGATCCCAAGGTAACGGTCGTGGCCACACCGCTTCCGGAAGGGCCACCGAGAAGAAAAGAGGCGAGTGTCACCGTCCGGCCCGCACCGGTGGGTTTTCCACCCATCGCCGCAAAGGAAAAGTCGATAAAGAACTTCCCGGCGCCTGAGAATTCCAAAAAGGCGCCCCAGATTGTAAAAAGGATGATGAAGGTCGAGGAGACATCGATCGGAACTCCAAAGATCCCTTCGAGCGTCATATACATATGCCCGACAAGGCGATCGATGTCGTATCCCCGGTGTGTCCAGGGTTTGGGAAGCTCCGGTCCGATGAAGGCATAAACGATAAAGGCGATGACGATCGCAGGCATGATCCAGCCGGTTGACCTGCGGGTCGCCTCCAGCACCAAGAGGATCAATATGACCCCGAAGAGTTTATCCCAGATGTTGGGGACGACGGAGCGATAAATAAAATCGTCAAAATCGACCAGCATGTAGGCGATCACGACGATGCCAAGAAGGGCAAGGATGTAGTCATACCAGATAATCCGATTTTTAAACCGCTTGAAGGACGGAAAGACGAGGAAAGAGAGAAAGAGAACGAGCATGACATGGATTCCCCTTAGGACCTGGGTCATGATCACCCCGAACGGGGAGGCTGCATAGAGATGGAAGAGTGACATCACCACAGCCACCACAGTGATGAAGATATCCATTTTCCCTGAAAGCCGACGAGAAGGACCTTCTTCCTCCTCGATATACTTCTCCGCTTCCTTCAGGGCCTCTTCTGTAATCACCACTTCCTGATCTTCTCTTCTCTTTTCCTCTTCCACGGATCTTCCCCTTAGAATTCAGGAGCCAGAAAACAGTATTCAGAATAACCCTATCTTTAACGTAACTTCTGACTCCTGTCTTCTGTATTCTCCTCCTTTAAAATACTATTGAAAAAAGATATTTTCCCAAAGATATCGATTCCACTCTCAATCGAATCCGGTCCCCTTTTTCTCCAATCTCGCTCAAGTAGATCTTCCTGTCTCTCACAATCAACCCCTGTCCTTCTCCCATCCCTCGCCTGATAAGAAAGACCGCACCCAATTTCAGATCCATTGGATGAAATTCCTTCGACTCTTGGAATCCATAATACTCCATGATGGCCGGGCTTTTTGTCCTCACCCCTTTCAGGATAATGGCCTCATGGTCCACCTGGAATTCCTCCAAAACAGGCTCCTTATAGATCGAATGAATGTAGAACATAGAAAAGGTTTCAGAGGGACTGATCCGAATATGGATCGTCTTGGCGCGATCCATATTTTCTATATGAAGGAGGGTTAGTTTCTTAAAAAGAAAGACCCCTCCTGCTACGATCAGTATGCCAATCAATATCAGGAGGGGCCATCTTCTTTGTCTCAATTATTTAATCTTCAGTCCTTTCTCCGTGAAATATCGAAACGCCCCTGGATGAAATGGAATGGGAGAGCCTCCGGTGGCCTGGGGTTCCAGAGATAACCATCTTGCTTCCTTATGGACGGTCACCAACTCCGGTTTATGATCGAAGAGAGTCTTCACGATATCATAAGCAACATCCCCTTTCATATTCTCATGACAAACAAGAATATTCCACACCACAGCCATCTCAACATCCACATCCTGTCCTGGGTAGGTCTTGGCAGGAATGATACCTTTCACATAGAGGGGTCCGTACTTCTCCCTCATCTTGGGAATCGCGTCTCCATGAGGGATGATTTTGATCTTAATCCCAGGGGTTGCTCCTAAATCTGTCACCGCAGCCGTAGGAAGACCCCCATCCCAGAAGAAGGCGTCAATCTTTCTGTCCTTCAGTGCTCCGGCTGATTCAGAAACGCCCAATTTATCCCTTTTCATGTCCTTGTCTGGATCCAATCCATAAGCTTCAAGCACTCTCAGGGCCTTCACCTCTGTCCCGCTTCCAGGGGAACCGGTCGAAATCCTTTTCCCTTTCAGATCGGAAACCTTCTCAATGCCTTTCCCTTCTAATGTCACAATATGCATGTTATTTGGATAAAGAACCGCTACTGTCCTCAGAGGAATCTTCTCTTTAAATCTCGCTTTTCCTTGGTAGGCGTCCCATCCAGTATCAGCCATGATCAGGGCTAAGTCTGCCTTCCCTGCACCTACCAGAAGGCAATTATCAAACGAGGCTGGTGTCACTTCTGCGGTGGCCTCTGCATATGGAATATATTTCGATATGACATTGGCCATCCCTCCACCCAATGGGTAATAAACCCCTCCTGTTCCTCCTGTGGCGATGGACAATCGAACTTCCTTCTTCTGAGCCCATGCTGTAGAAAAAGAAAACACTAAAAGCGAAATGACTGTGAATATGGACAACCGTCGCATAAAAACCTCCTTTCAAAAAAAGTAAATGATTTATTCTTATATTAAATCCGCCTCCGGTTGTCAACAAGAACTTTAAAAAAATCGCTTGGGGGGAGGGATGCCTGGGTATCACATGAGCTTTTCTCTCTTCCTACCGGACGAGGAGGTAATGGACATCGGAAAGGCTTTCGAGTTATTCCAATCTCTTCGAGTTTTTGTCATTTGCCTGCCTGCCCCGCCCCTGCCTACCGGCAGGCAGGTTCGCTCGGGACCGGGGCGGTAGCCAGGGAATTTAACATTTGGGCTTGCTCGATATGGGTAACCTGGAGTTCTCCTTTTACAAGCCTGTAGCAAGTGTTTTTCAACCAATTTGTGTCATCCTGATCAGGAAAATCCTTCCGAAAGAAGGAACCCCTGCTCTCCCTTCGAAGCAAACTCCCCTTTAAGATAGCTTTGAGAAGGAGCGCCGCACTCTCTAAATCTCTCCTTTTGAAGAGGTCCTTCAGGGTGGCAGGATAAACCTTCTCGATTTTTCTCTCAAGGATAGCTAACCGATCCAGCCCCTCTTTCAACGATTCCTCCGCTCGTTCAGGACTGGCATATCTCCAGGCCAGATCCTTTAGCTCCTTAAGCAGGTCTCTCGGTGGGTCAAAGGTTCCTCTTCTCTTTCTGAGATAGGATTGGACCTTTCGGTCCCATTTTTTCATAAAGCCCTCAGAGAAAAGATTGGATGGCCCTTGTTCACGTCCTTTCTGAAGGACAAATTCTGCTGCCGACCGACCACCGATGATTCCAAACACAGCACATTCGGTTAACGCATTGCCCCCTAGTCGATTGGCACCATGGATTCCCCAGACGACCTCTCCTGCCGCAAAGAGGCCTAGGAGAGATGTTTTTCCGTTTTCATCGATCTCCACCCCTCCCATAAAGAAATGGACTGCCGGGGAGACCAGAAAGGCACGTTCCTGGAAAGGAAACTTTGATTTCTTGAGAAAATTGAGGGGATAACGCTCCCATTCTTCTCGCCGGACCGGGGTCAGATCAAAAAAGACATCCCCATTCTGAGAGGCGTGATATAGGGCAATGGAGAAACGATCCCGTTGCATAATGACCGCTTGGTTTAAATCTCGTCCCATGTTAAACCTCTCCAAAAGATCCTCCCCTTTCTCATCGAGCAACCTCACTTCCTTTGGATAGGGAGGATAAAGGAGAAAACAAGAGAGCCTCGGTTCTCCCAAAACAAAGGGATAAAATTGAACAAATTCTAAGTCCAAGAGAGGAAGGCCTGCCCGGAGGGCTAAGGTGTATCCGTCTCCAAGGATGCTCCTCTGGTTGTCATTCCTACGATAGATGGCCCCTGCTCCACCGGCTGAAAGGATGACCGCTTTTGACTGAATCAAACAGGGTTTCCCGTCTTTTAAAAACCCAAATGCTCCCAGGACTTCCCCCTCTTCGACCACCAAATCAAAAATGATTAAACCAGGTAGAAGTTTGATGGAACTGTCTTTCAGTCTTTCTATCAGAGGTTTGATGAGGAGACACCCGGGAAGCTGGGAGGAACCTTCCGGCCGATCCACGATATACCCCATCCTTTTCTCGAGGATGGGGACTCCATAATCTTTCAATTTCCTTACAGCATCCGGACCTTTCTCAACAAGGGTCTTCACCCGTCTGACCTGGCTCAGTCCCTTTCCGGATTCTAAGGTCGCTTGGAGATGATCTTCTTTAGAGAAGTGTGAATTCGAAGCGGTGAAGGCGCCATTGGCCAACGAAGTATTGGTCCCCATTCCAATGGCGAATTTCCCGACGACAAGGACCCGAAGACCTGCTTTCTCTGCTTCTAAGGCAGAAAGAAGGCCGGCCAAGCCACTGCCGATCACAAGGACGTCGGTGGTGAGTTCTTCCATAGAGAGACCCGCTTATTGCAGGTCGTGAAGGGAGAATAATATTTAAGCCCGTTTTTTAGGCTTCATGGGTTTCTCACAGCAGATGATGTCGCAAACATCGACGCACCCACACACCTCATCCACTGTCACGGCCAGGCCGCAAACGCTGCACTTATAAGCATCACCCCTCTTCACGCCCTTTTTTGCCACTTTTTTTGCTGGTTTCTTTACTGCCATGGCTTTCTCCTTTTGCTTCAGGTTTTATTGTTTCGATGTGAAACATCGGATGGCTGCATCGAGAACTATTCTCATTCCATCCCTCTCGGGCATTCTTAGCTCTTCTCCATGGACTCCAATTCAAATGTGATATGCCCGATGGGGAGTTCCAGCTCAATCAGGATCGGAGTCTTTTCCCTATTGGCAGTGTACCAGATCCGGATTCTTCCCTCTTTATCTCCAAAAGTTGAAAACGGGGTACTGGACTCAAGGCATACGGCGTCAACCTCTCCATACATCTCTGACTTCACCTTCTCCTTTTTTGAATAAAAGACCATCTCGCGTAGCTTCACCCCATCGAAAATAGACATGGGAATGCTCTGTCCTGGATGAATTTCTTCTTTTAAATAACATCTGGCAAACATCGAGAGAGGGTCATGCGTCTCGGATGAAAGGGGAATCTCCTGCCTCTCTTTCTTCTCTCCCCTTTCGGCCACCACCTTCTTATTGGGGAAATCAAACGTGAATGTTTGAAAATAATTTTTCTTCTCGACCAGAAGCCCCTCTTGATCAATCTCTTTGACATATCGGACCGGAGCAAAGGTCTCTGCTTGTACGGTTGAGAGGAATCGGTTGTTCATCCTGAATAAGAATCCAAACGGAAGAGAGTTCACGGAGGCATGGATCCGGTAAAGGGGTTTTCCCCCCTCGGAAGATCCATTTTCAATCTTAATGGAAGCCTTAAGGATGGAAACACCAAACTTTTTTGCTGTATATAAAAAAACTCTTCCCGACCCGGGTGGGTGTTCAGGAATCTGTTTCTGTTCATCACTATAAGCAACGAATCCCCTCCCTGAAAGGGCTCCAATAAAAAGGAGGGTTCCAATTGCTAACTTCCATCTATCCCGTCTCATATCCTTCGACCCATTTATAGATACCATTATATTAAACCATCTCTCCGTTTGGAATCAAATATTTTTCTTGGGTTGCCTTGACAGTTCAAATTGACATGTGCTACCCATGAAAACAAATCAAAAACCATCGATGGGCCCAGACGATGCAAATAGCATCCATTCAGTTGAAAGTCATCGAGGAATCAAAAGATAAATCCTTGGAACATGCTTCCCAGATGATTCGCCAATGTCGGGAGGCAGATCTTATCCTCCTGCCAGAACTCTGGAATATTGGATTTATGAGCTTTGATCGTTACAGGAATGAGGCCGAAACCCAAGAGGGTCCGACCTTAACCCTCCTTCGCACTTTGGCCAAAGAACTTTCCTGCCATCTTCATAGCGGAAGTTTTGTAGAGAAGAGAGGGGATCAATTATACAATTCCAGCTTTCTTTTAAACCCCAAAGGAGAGATCCTTGGAAGTTATCAGAAGATTCACCTCTTCACCTACCAATCTGAGGAAGCAGAGATTTTAACTCCTGGCACATCCATCACGGTGATCCCCACCGAATTCGGAAACTTAGGACTGGCGACTTGCTATGACTTAAGATTTCCAGAATTGTTCAGGAAGATGCTCGATCAAGGGGCTGAATTCTTTCTTATCTCTTCTGCCTGGCCCACTCCTCGTCTGGAGCACTGGCTCCTCCTCAATCGAACAAGAGCCCTGGAGAATCTCTCCTATCTCATCGCATCTAATTGCGTTGGAATTAACCGGGGGATACAGTTTGCCGGCCATAGCCTGGTCGTCGATCCAATGGGCGAAATTGTAGCCGGAAGCAACGATGAGGAGTGTGTGGTCTGGGGAGAGGTGAATCGAGACATCGTTCTGAGGGCTCGAGAAGAATTTCCCGCCTTAAAAGATCGAGTCTTCAAAACTTAAATCAATGGGTCATTGAGTTATTAAGTTATTGAGTTCTACGCTATGCTCTATGCCCTATGCTTGCCCGCCGCAAGGCTTCTGGAGGCGGGCGCTATGCTCTTCTTAGCCGCAGTCTGAATAACCACAGAAACACTTTACGCAACCCTCTTCAAAGATAAGAGGTCCTCCACATTCGGGGCATGCCCCTCTTTGAAAGACCAGGCCTAAACTTCGTGGAAAGGATCCCCCTTCTTCTTTTTGAGGATGTTTCGGAACGGGGGCGCTCATTTCGGAATCGATCTGCGGTCTCCTCTCCTTCTCTTGAAGGTGCCATTCGATGGCCTTGGCCACTGCATCAGAGCAGGAGAGAACCTTCCCTTCTCGGTACCAGACCGGAGTATGGCAACTGATGCCCTTCAGCTGACGAATGATGTCTCCGGGTTCAATCCCGGATCGAAACGCTAGAGAGACGAGACGGCCGATGGCCTCGGATTGAGAGGCCACACACCCTCCCGCCTTTCCTATCTGATTAAAGATCTCAAAAAGTCTTCCTTCCTCATCTTCGTTCACCGTCACATAGAGGTTCCCACAACCGGTTCGGATTTTTCGGGTGGAACCATGAATCACATCCTCGCGAGCCTTCGGCTTCCTATCCACCTCGCGAGACTCTTCTTCCCCCTCCAATCGATCCACGATCGGGGACACCATCCCTCTATAAAGAACTTGTTTTGTTCGACTCCTATCCCGGTAGATGGTCACTCCCTTACAGCCTAGCTCGTAAGCCAATTTATAGACCTTGCCCACATCATCCACCGTGGCCTCATGTGCGAAATT
>Ga0154838_1111_pt1 | contig 13986 bp, 12 predicted proteins | sample Rifle2008BG16ft_FD_116142 | JGI IMG/M metagenome (GOLD analysis project Ga0154838, IMG submission 116142) | Deltaproteobacteria bacterium RBG_16_48_10 | reverse complement strand
CCCAGTCACCGACAACGCTCAATCCATATTCGAGTTGGCGCAGACCGAAAATATCCCCGGGATCAAGCAGGAGATCAAGAGGGATTTCGGGTTCGATCCCGATTTTGAAATGGGTAAATTCTACCTTGAGTCCAACGACGGGGCCGGAAACACCTTCAAGGCAACGGCCAAACCAGTGCTCATCGGCACCGCGGTGACCGGTGCAACAACCATGATATTTGCGATCATCCTCCTACTCCAGAGCAAGAACATGCTGAATGTGCAGTTGACCGACGCTCCGATCATTCTGGGCCTGATCTGCGGCGGTGCAGTGATCTTCTGGTTTGCCGGCGCATCCATGCAGGCGGTAACCACCGGTGCGTACCGGGCGGTCGAGTTCATCAAAAGGACCATGAACCTGGACAAGACGGAAGCCGACATTGAGGATTCCAAGACGGTGGTGAGGATCTGCACCCAGTATGCGCAAAAGGGGATGTGGAACATCTTTATCGCGGTCCTGTTAATCACGCTCGCCTTCGCGTTGCTCAACCCCAACTTCTTCGTAGCGTATCTGATTTCCATCGCCTGCTTCGGCCTCTTTCAGGCCATCTACATGGCAAACGCGGGCGGCGCGTGGGACAACGCGAAGAAGGTTGTCGAGGTCGACCTGAAGGAAAAGGGCACGGCGCTCCACGCCGCAACGGTCATTGGCGACACGGTAGGCGATCCCTTCAAGGATACCTCCTCCGTGTCCATGAACCCCATTATCAAGTTTTCGACTCTGTTCGGTCTGCTCGCGACCGAAATCACGATCGAGATGGCGGTCCATGCAAAGGAAGGTAATGGCACGAACTACGCTCCCTACATCGCACTTCCGGTGTTCATTGTGGGGCTTATCTTCGTATGGCGTTCATTCTACAGTATGAGAATACCGCTGGAAGAAGCCAGTAAAGCACTGCCAAGTATGGAGACAAAAATCGCTCACCAACACAAGTAGTGTAGTGTCTCTAACACTTCTTTACAATGATGATGAGAGTCGTCATTCCCGCGAAAGCGGGAATCCAGATCGAAAACACTGGATTCCGGATCAAGTCCGGAATGACAAAATGTGTAAAGTTTTTTCTGAGACAGTACAGTAGTTGTTGATTGATACAGAAACCGAAAACCCTCACCTCGTAAGGGGTGAGGGTTTTTTTATTGGTCCAATAAATTACAGATGGGGTACGTGAATGTGAGTCGCAACAAGCCTTCCCCTTGCTTGACAAGGGGAAGCGGGAGATCATCTACTCTTTAGGGTGTTTGGCTTCGTAGATGCGCCGTTTGATCTGGCCAATCTCCTCGGTGACAGGAATCTCCTTGGGACAGACTTCTGTGCACTTCCACAGGGTCCGACAACCCCACGCCCCGTCCTTGTGATCCAGGAGAGCCATCCTTTCTTCCGAACCCTCATCCCTTGAATCGAAGAGGTATCGAAAGGACCGGACCAGGGCAGCAGGACCCACGTAGCTTGCTGTCTCCGGATTCTGATTGACGGGACAGGCTGCCGTACAGCAGGCGCAGAGGATGCACCGGATGGCTTTTTCAAGAAGATGTTGTTCCTCCACCGACTGACTTCTTTCCTGATCAGGGGGAGGAGTTTTTGTGATCAGATAGGGCTTGATCGAATTGTATTTTTCAAAAAAGGGATCGAGATCCACGATCAGATCTTTGATCACCTTAAACACCGGAAAAGGCTCAACCAGAACCTCTTCCTTAAAGTCCCTGGCCAACTTTTGACAGGGCAACGAGCAGATGCCATTGATCCTCATCCCGTCTGATCCACAGATGCCGTGACCACAAGACCATCGGTAAGAGAGGGTAGGATCCTGTTCCCATCGGATCCGGTTGAGACAATCGAGAAGCCGATCCATGGGATCGGCCTCGACTTCATAGGTTTGGTAGTAAGGCTTCTCATCCTTGTTCGGTTCAAAACGGAATATTTTCAGTTTGATGAGCATCAGTGGCCTCGATTAAAAGGTGCTGGGATTAAAGTAGTGTTGCAGTGCTGCCGTTTGAAATTCTTTTACTGCAGCACAGCAGCACTCTCAGTAGACCCTCGCTTCGGGTTGGAATCGGGTGATCTTCACCGGTTTATACCTCACCTCCGGCTCACTCGGTGTTTGGAAAACAAGGGTATGCTTTAAAAAATATCGATCCGCCCGCGACGGAAAATCCTCCCGGTAGTGGGCCCCCCGGCTTTCCCTTCGATGGAGGGCACTAAAAAGGATCACCTCCGAGAGCTCAAGCTGATGCCCCAGCTCAATTGCCTCCATCAGTTCGTAATTGAAGGCCTTTGCCTTGTTCACGACCCCAATTTCTCTGTGACGCGCCTTCAGGTTTTGGATCTCCTCAATCCCTTTTTTCAAGCCCTCCTCATTTCGAAAGACCGAACCATAATCCATCATCACAGACTGCATCTTTTTCCTGAGTGGATCGATTTTCTCTCGAGCGGGATAGTTCAATAATCGCGTGATCTTTTCTTCTGATGATTTCAGAGGATCCGCCGAGAGGGGGGGATGTTCAATTCCTTTCATCCTGTCTTTCATGGCCAACCCGCTTCTCCGGCCAAAGACGAGTAAATCAAGGAGTGAATTGCAGCCGAGTCGGGTTGCCCCGTGAACCGATACACATGCACATTCTCCTGCCGCATACAGCCCCGGCACGATCGAACCCCTCTCATTCGCCAAGACCCTTCCATCGACATCTGCAGGAATGCCTCCCATCATGTAATGACAGGTGGGCACTACTGGAACGGGATCGTAGACCGGATCAATTCCTATGTAGATTCTGACAAACGACGCAATCTCCCAGAGTTTCTCCTGGATCTTCTCCTCTCCAAGATGAGTGAGATCGAGATGGACATAATCCTTTCCACCGATCCCCCTCCCTTCTCGAATCTCCGTAAGAATGGCTCTGGAGACGACATCTCTCGCCGCCAGATCCTTTACGGTGGGAGCATATCGCTCCATAAAACGCTCGCCCAATCGGTTGCGCAAAAGCCCACCCTCGCCTCTGGCTGCTTCGCTCACCAAAATTCCTAAGGGGTAAAGCCCGGTGGGATGAAACTGGACAAATTCCATATCTTCGAGAGGAATTCCCAGGCGGTAGACTAAAGTGAAGGCCTCTCCGGTGGTTGCATTGCCGTTGGAGGTCGTCTTGTAAACTCTTCCGCACCCTCCGGTGGCTAAAAGAACGGCTTTGGCCTGCAGGAGATGGAGTTCTCCCGTGGCGAGGTCATAGGTCACAACACCCACACATCTTCTTCGATCCATCACCAGCGAAAGGAGGTAGTGTTCAGAATAGAATTTCGCCCGATGCCGTAGGCATTGGTCGAAGAGGGTATCGAGAACAACCCTTCCGGTATGGTCTGCGGCATAACAGGCCCTCTTTACAGGTTTTTTACCATAATCCCGAGTATGACCACCGAAGTTCCGTTGGGCAATCTTTCCCTCGGCAGTGCGACTGAAAGGAACTCCCATGTGCTCCAACTCATAGATGGCTCGCGGCGAATCTTTGACCAGGATCTCGATGGCATCCTGATCCCCCAAGTAGTCGCCTCCCTTGACGGTGTCATAGAAATACCATTCCCAATGATCCTCCTCCTCATTGCCGAGCGGAGCGGTGATCCCTCCCTGGGCCGCTCCGGAATGGGATCGCGTAGGAAAAACCTTACTGACGATAGCCACATTGGCCTGGCCCACACACTCGACCGCTGCCCGGAGTCCTGCCAAACCAGCTCCCACAATGACGATATCGTGTTGGAAGATCATTTCGATCGCTCTTCAATGGGGATATAGGGACACGCCTCGGGACCGCAATAGGTCCCCACATAATCTGCATCCGGACGATAGAGTTCGGGTTTGGGTTGGGCTTCAGCAAACTTCTCTTCGATGATATGGGCTGCCCAGCCGGAGATCCGGGAAATCGCAAAGACAGGGGTGAAGAGATCTGTTGGAATCTCCATCATGTGATAGACCGAAGCGCTGTAGAAATCGACATTGGGATAGATCTCTTTCCCTTTCAACTTTCTGAACTCTTCCCTGGTGGATGCTTCAATCGCCTTCGTCAGCTCAAACCATTTCCGATCTCCTGCACGATCTGCCAGCCGGCTGCATATTCCCCTGAGGATCGTAGCCCTTGGGTCTTCGGTGTGGTAAACGGCATGCCCCATCCCCATCACTTTTCCTCCTTTTTGGAGCTTCTCAGAAACCCAGGACTTAGCACGATCTACCTCTCCAACCTCCAGAAGCATTTTCATCACCTTACTATTCGCCCCGCCATGAATCTCTCCGGAAAGGGCTCCGATTGCGGCCACGATCGAAGCATAAAGATGGGCATGGGTGGAAGCCACCTCCCTGCCGGCAAAAGTGGAGGCATTAAAGGAATGTTCGGCATGAAGGATCAAACAGATATCGAAATCCCGCGCAGTCGCTTGATCAGGATGAGATCCGGATAGCATGTATAAGAAGTTTCCTGCATGGGTGAGTTCAGCATTGGGACGGATTGGTTCTTTCCCTTTTCGAATACGATCCCATGCAGCCACAATGTTAGGCAGTTTGGCAATGAGGCGGATCGCCTTTTTAAAATTGGCGTTCTTCGACTCGTCATGCAATTGGGGGTCATAAGCCGCCAGGATGGGAACAGCGGCTTCCAAGACATCCATGGGATGTGCAGACTTCGGCATCATTTTCATAAAGCCATAAACGGTCTCAGGAACCTCTCTCTCTGAATGGAGTTCTGACTGAAACCTTTTCAATTCCTCTGCTTTAGGTAGGTGGTCATTGAGCAGGAGAAAAGAAACCTCTTCAAAGGAGGAATGGACGACAAGGTCACAGATATTTAGACCTCGATAAATCAGATTTCCTTTCTCCCCATCGACATCCGAGATCCGGGTATCTGCCACCTTCACTCCCCGCAGTCCGATGTTCTTGGTCTCCAATATCTCCTTCATCTTTTTGAATCCTCCCTGACTATCTTTGGAACACCGAAAAACCCTCCGAGGTGCCCACTTTATTATTAAGATATACAGAATCTCCTCCGCAATTCAATTAATTTTTTATACAAACGCAGAATCAACCCTTCGACTTTCCCCGGTCTAAAGCCCGGGGTTTGCTCAGGGTTGATACTGAGCGGCACTCTTCACCCCATCCTAAAGGATGGGGTTTGGCGCCGTCGAAGTATCAATCTTAATATTCGGCTCCGTTGTCCCTTCATCCTCTTCCCTTGAGAGGAGAGGGAATAATCGGGGTATTTTCTAACCAATTGATTTCTTGATAATTCGATTTTTTTTCCATACAATGTCTTAAGAACAGCGGAGGGAGAAGATGGCTGCCTCAAACAAGGAGTACCGAATAGAAAAAGATTCGATGGGTCCAGTCAACGTTCCCAAAGAGGCTTATTATGGTGCCCAGACGCAGAGGGCGATTGAAAATTTCTCCATCAGCGGTTGGCGATTTCAGAGGGAAATGATTTATGCCCTGGGCCTCATCAAATATGGAGCGGCAAAAGTGAATTCGGAATTAGGCCTCTTGAAAGGACGAATGGCCAGGGCCATTCAGAAGGCTTCGGATGAGGTGATGGGAGGAAAATGGGATGCTGAATTTGTCGTGGATGTCTTTCAGACCGGCTCCGGGACATCGACCCATATGAATGCCAATGAGTTGATCGCCAATCGGGCGAATGAGATCCTGGGCGGCCGGAAAGGAATCTATCAACCTATTCATCCGAATGACCATATCAATCTGGGGCAATCCAGTAACGACGTCTTTCCATCCTGCATCCATATTGCCTCGATGATCCTCTTAAGGGAGAGACTTCTGCCAGCCTTGGAAGGTCTTCAAAAGGCTCTTAAGAAAAAGGGAAAAGAGTTTCATCCTGTCCTTAAAATTGGGAGAACCCATCTTCAAGATGCAACCCCCATTCGGCTGGGCCAGGAATTTGGGGGATACGCACAGCAGGTCGCATCGGGCATCCGTCGAATTCGAAATACGTTTGAATCTCTTTCTCAGCTCCCTTTAGGAGGGACTGCTGTAGGCACGGGGATAAACACTCACCCCCTTTTTGCCAAGAAAGTGATTCCCGTCATAAGAAGGAAAACAGGTTATCCCTTTCGGGAGGCGGTTGACCATTTTGAGGCTCAAGGGGCCAGGGATGCCTTGGTAGAAGTGAGCGGGGCATTGAAAATGACCTCTGTCAGTATCCTTAAGATCGCCAACGACATTCGATGGTTGGGCTCAGGCCCCCGTTGTGGAATTGGTGAAATCCATCTCCCTGAGACTCAACCCGGCTCATCGATCATGCCTGGGAAGGTCAACCCCGTCATTCCTGAATCTCTGATTCAGGTCTGCGCTCAGGTGATTGGAAGTGATGCGGCAATCACTCTCGGAGGACTCAGCGGGAATTTTGAACTCAATGTGATGATGCCGTTGATCGCCCACAATCTACTTCAATCCATTCGCCTCCTCGCCAGTGCAGTCGATAATTTCTCAAAAAGATGTATTGAGGGGTTGGAGGCAGATCGCGAACGGTGCGAAGAAATGATCGAAAAAAGCCTTGCCCTTGCCACCGCCCTCACGCCGAAAATCGGATATGATGAAGCAGCCCGAATTGCCAAAAAGGCATACGCTCAGAGGAAGACGATCCGTCAGGTGGTTGACGAGGAGGGAATCCTCTCAAGGGACGAATTGAATCGCTGGCTCGATCCTCGATCGATGATAGCCCCTGCAAAATTTAATAAAAAGAAAAAGTAACCTGATCACCTCTCCCCTTGACACCCTTAGTCACAATGCTTAATTTGTTCTTAGAGGGGAAACAGAGGAAAGGAGGTTGATAGCCATGTATTTTGTAACAATTTCCGAAATGTTTGGAACAAAGGGAACTCAGATTGCTCTACAGGTGGCCAAGGGGTTGAATTATGCGTTTTATGGTGAAGCGGAACTGCTTAAATTCGCAGAGGAAATGGGATTTTTTGCGGATGTCAAGAAATTAGATGAAAAAGGCCCTCATCTTCTCGAAAGGTTCTTTAGCGAGAAGCCAAAAGTCTATCTCGATCGGCTACAATCTGTCATCTTTGAGGTTGCAAAGAAAGGGGATGCGGTATTCTTTGGAAAGGGAAGTCAACTTCTTCTCAACTCCTTCAATTGTGCCCTTCATGTCCTTGTAACAGGATCTATGGAAAAAAGGGTTCAACGAATCATGGAAGAAAAAAAGGTGGATAGAGAAATTGCCGAAAAAATGATTCATCGATCGGATCAGGACAAAAGAGGTTTTTTGAGGTTTGCTTTTGAAGAGGAATGGTTAAACCCAAATCTCTACGATCTCGTTCTGAATACGGATAAATTAACCATCGATTCGGCTGCTAAAATGGTCATGGAGGCCGCTAAATCGGATGGAATCAAAGCCTGCGGGATTGATTCGATGAAATTGCTTGAAAAACTATCCCTTCAACGCAAAGTAGAGGCCGCTTCCCTTGAAGCAGGGTTGGAAAGTCAACATACTTTTTACAACGTAGAAGACGGGGAGACGGTGCGGATTTATGGTATTGTTTATTCTCTCCAGGAAAAAGAGGCCTTAGAGAAAATGATGAAAGGCATAAAAGGAGTAAGGAAAGTGATTAATAATTTGACCCTATTCCAGGGGGGCATGGGAGGTGCCTAACCGGGGGTTTCCATTATACGAAGCAAGAAGAACTTAACCGAAGTCCAAAAGAAGGGTTGTGGCTGAAAGGCTATCCTAAGAAGGATGGTCTTTTGTTTATTATCCTCTTTCCTATCCCATCTCAGGTTTTAGCGATCATCAACCTGGTTGACCCCTTAGGAGTTACTTCCTTCTCAAAAAAACCAAAAGAAGGATCCCACCAATGATCATAAAAGCTGAAAGCGTTTGTCCCATGGTGAAGGGGCCCAGGATAAATCCGAGCTGAGGGTCGGGTTCCCTGAAGTGTTCAACAAAAAAACGAAAAATACCATAAAGCGAAAGAAACAGCGCTAAAAGCCCGCCATCGGGAAGCTTCTTGTCTTTGAGAAACCAGAGGATCAGAAAAAGAACTCCTCCTTCTAAGGCACTTTCATAAAGCTGAGAGGGATGTCGCGGAAGGAGGCCTCCTTTTGGGAAGACCATCCCCCAGGGGACTTGGGTGACGCGGCCATAGAGCTCCCCATTGATGAAATTACCGATTCTCCCTAAACCCAATCCAATGGGAGCGGTGACAATGAAAAGGTCAACGATCTTCCAAAACGGCTTTTTATTCTTCCAGGAAAAAAGAATCGCAACGATGAGGACGCCGATCAACCCTCCATGAAAGGACATACCCCCATGCCAAATGGCAAAGATCTCGAGAGGATCTTTTAGGTACATCTTAAGGTCATAGAATAGAACATATCCTAAGCGAGCCCCGATAATTAATCCCAAGATCAGATAGAAATAGAGATTTTCCACGTCCAGTTTTGAAACTCCAAAATCTTTTCTCTTCATTTGATACCGGACGAGGAGATAGGAGGCGAGAAACCCGAAAACATACATCAACCCATACCAACTTACCCGAATGGGACCCAGTTCAACCAAGATCGGATCAATATGGACGGTCATATTTTTCTCCTGATGTTTCAATTTTATTGGAGAACGGGCAAATATTCAAGCCCTTTTCAGGACACAGGGACACAGGGCGTCGGGTTGACGTTGGTCAATGTTTTTTGTATAATTTCTACAATTCTATGGAAGAAACTTCTAAAAAACAACAAATCCTGCAGGATCTGAAGAAATTCATTCTGTCGAAGACCTCTATCGTCTATATCCAATCCGATGAAGAAGATCGGGTAGAAGGCCTGCTCAAGGAACTCAGCGCCACCTTTCAGCCCAAGCCCAAACTTTTCATCTGGAACCCCTTTCAAGGATTGACCGGAGAGAATGAAAAGATTGAGAATTCGAAAAACCCTTTTGAGGCTTTGGATAAAGTGATCCAGAGTACAGAACAGGCTTTTTATCTCTTTGAGGGACTCCACCCCTTTTTAAAGACAGACCTTTCCCTTCCAAGGAAGTTAAAGGATCTCCACCGCTCGCTTCGAAATCGATACACGACGCTTTTTATCCTGGCGCCTGTTCTGGTCGTACCGGAAGAGCTTAAGCGAGACATGATGGTTTATGAACTTCCCATGCCCGACGCAATCGAAGTGGAGCGAACCCTGATGGGTATCCTCTCCACGAGTCCCCAGGCTCCTAAATTAACAGAATCCCTGACACCCGAGTTGAAGGATCGAATGGTGAAGGCCGCTCTTGGCCTTTCTCTCGACCAGGTGGCCCGGGCTTTTCGGAGTGCTCTGATTGGAAGGACGACCATCGATTCCTCTTTGATCGATGCAGTGCTTGAAGAAAAAGGGCAGCTCATTAAGAAATCGGGGATCCTCAATTTGGTGACCCGTCGGCCTGCTCTGGAGGACATCGGCGGGCTGGAGAACCTCAAGGATTGGTTGAAGAAAAGGTCCAACGTTTTGAGTAATGAGGGAAAGTCCTTCGGTCTCCAACTCCCCAAGGGGGTCCTGATCACCGGGCTTTCCGGATGTGGCAAAAGCCTCTGCGCCAAGGCATTTGCCTCTTTCTGGCAAGTGCCTCTGCTCCACCTGGATATGGCCAGGCTCTATGACAGAACGATTGGAGAGCCGGAAGAGGCTTTGCAGGTTTCCCTTCGGACGGCGGAATCTGTAGCGCCCTGTGTTCTCTGGATCGATGAGATCGAGGCAGGCATCAGCATTCAAAGTCAAAAAGCCGGAGGGGGGACTCAATCTCGGGTCTTTGCTTCCTTTCTCACCTGGATGCAGGAAAAGAGCGCCTTCGTCTTTATCGCTGCGACAGCCAATGTGATTGAACTCCTTCCTCCAGAGGTGTTGAGAAAGGGTCGTTTTGACCAGATCTTTTTTGTCACGTTACCTAACGCTCAAGAAAGAAAGTCTATATTAGCCATCCATCTGAGGAAAAACAGCGCAGATTTGTCCCAGGTCAATTTAGATATGTTGGTCAAGGTGACCGAGGGGTTTAACGGTGCAGAGATCGAGCAGGCGGTCAACGGAGCGATGATTGAAGCCTTTAATTCAGGCCGACCCGTGAATGAACATGATCTGGTGATCTCGGCGGGTAATATCGTCCCTCTCTCCACAACCATGAGGGAAGAGATGGGAAGGATGGAACGCTGGGCCTATAATCGGGCGATTGCAGCCTCTAAATAATAAATCAATAATCCTCTTTATCCTCGTCGTCGTAATCCTCCTCCTCAAAACCGTCTTCTTCTGAATCCTCTTCTTCCTCTTCCTTTTCCTCTTCCTCTTTTTTCTTTTGCTTTATTCTTAAATTGATCTTTTCTAAGCTCTCATCTCCAAGATCGTCGATCACTTCATTAAAAAACATGGCTAAAGAGATGATATATTCCTCGGGTAAATCCCGGAACCATTCGATGACCCTCTCTGCTATTTCCATCTTCTCGCTCGTCGAGGAATCTTCTATAAGATCGATCGCCTTACGATAATTTTTATTGAACGCCTTGATCATAAAACGATTCTCGCCTCCTGTTCAATTTTTGATCTTCTCATGAATATTATACTTTCCTTCCCCCTTGGGGACAATAAAAAATTTTCGAGTTGAAAAGCGATGAGAAGAGGATAAAGAGATTCTTACCGAAATCTTGTGATTTTGACTCCGATGAAAGGCATTTTGGAAAGATACTCCCTAAGCAACACCTTCTTCACTGCTCCGCCTTTCCCCTTAGTACCACTGGCATGAATGAGATAGATTTCATGGCTCCGTTGATTTCTCTCAACTTCTGTAACCTCGATGATTCCCATGTGTCCGATGATCTCATCGACTTCCCTCTTCTCAGGTTTTCTTGCAAAAAAAACGAGGTCTCCGCTTTCTAAACTTTTCATCCCTTGCATCAGTGCTACAGATGAGAGGACCTCCACAAACTCCTTTCCCCTTGACCCCTTTATTGTCATTATTTTCCCAACGGTAGAGGTCACATCGTTACCCCACTTTCCACTCTCAATCATATCTTCCCCATATTCAAAACGGTCATCGTAATTGATGACATGACCATCCTTAAGAATACCTTTTGAATGGAATCTTCTCTCCAGGGCAACCTGAATGGCCTCCTCAGGGGTGTGGCTCAAGGCAAGCTCCACTGTCCTGAAAGTCAAATACATACAATCCACCCTCTCATCTGACACAATCGTTGCCTTGGAGACGTACTCCCCTAACGGGTCCAGATCATAAGGAACGCCTATAAATGTCTCTGCCCAGAAGGCAATTCTCTCACCGATGGGTTTCCCGATTAAGAGGGTCTGGAATTTTTGAATTTCTTCTCCGGTAAGGGCAAAACAGGGCTGAAGGGATAGGTGGAATATCAAGAGGATGAAGAAGGTTGTTTGCAGCATCACCAGGAAAGGACGAATGCAAGGAGAGGGTCCCGGAGGTCGGAGTCGATCGGACATAGGGTTTGAGTCCCACAGGAGTTGGATTGCGTTATCTATTCTAAATATACTTTTCAATGGCTTCTATAAAAGGGAGAGAACCGGTCTTAGGTTCCTCTAAGCATAGAATGAATTTATCCGAATTCTCAGATCTTTGCAATGACAGAGAAGAGGGGGAAGGCAGGTATGGCTGCCCTTCTCATGAGGATTCGCCTAAACACCCAGTCGCTACATCCTTCTCTCCTCCCGTCATTCAAATTATTCTTCAAATGGTCCGGTGGCAGGGTTAAAGTTTGAAGGGCAAAAAGAAGTAAATCATTCTCACTTTTTCCTTCTATCCCTATTCTCCCCATTCGACCCTGCATGACGATTCTTTAGAATCACCTGATCAATAATCTCTCCGCAAAGGATACATCTCCATCCCACAAAGTGCTCATGGGATCCATAGAATCTCTCACAGACCATTATACTACCACAACGACGACACTTCATAAGAAACTCCTAAAAATTGATTTTCCCCTCTTGTTAAAATCTGCAATTTGTAAAATTTAAAGACCTTTTTGTCAAATTTTTTCAGACTGTCCTTTACGGATGACCTTTCCAATTCTTATTGACGCTCTCGCATGGATGGCGGGATAGTCTGTGTCGTTTGTAGTATTGCCCCCTGTTTGGCGAGACTTCAAGCCCAAGGGGTACGCAGTGAACCAAACCCGAGCATTAAAAATTTTTAATCCAATTTTAATCTTTTTTTAATTTTTCTATCGTATACTGGTCATTAACCAGTACATTTTTCGCCCCCCGTTTGATGTACTGGAAGGGATCAGTTTACCGCCCTCCTCTAACTGATCCCTTTTTTATCCCCCTGCGCAAAAGAGCACGCCTGTGTGCCGTAACGTCTGTCCGAGTGAAACCTTTCCAGTGAAGGCAGACACTTCGGCGTGCAGGCACGGGCGGTCCCGTGGATGAATGGATAACCCGTGGGCCAACCATTCATGTGCCGAAATATGGATGCTCCAGAAGATTTCGTCTCCGGCGGAGAAACAATTTGAAGATAACTTACTGGACTTACCTTCCCTCACCGTTTGATAGGCTTAGGTTGAGGTCGGCACTGTCAAATTGTGAAAAAGAGCAAGAGAATAATCACAGAGCCAACTGATGAACAGAAAAAGATGTCTGATCATCTCGATCGTTGTGTTAAGCCTTTTAGTATCTACCTCGACCGTGTCGGCCATAGGTGATGACAAGTATAGCCGCCCATCGCTTAAGGGGCTTAGGAAACTGTCTGTGGTTGTGCTAATTGAAAAACAGGTCACTGAGGATTTCAAGAAAGCCGGCCTCACTGAAGAGCGAATCCGAACGGGGATAGAGCTTAAGCTTCAGGAGGCAAAAATTGATGTGGTATACATAGAGAACCTACCCTCAGATACCTCCATTCTCCACGTGGAGGTGAATGGTTCAAAAAGAGATGGTAAAACATTTTCATTTCTTCTTGAAGTTAAATTATGGCAAAAGAGCTTTTTGAAACGAGATCCCAAGATCGAAGTGATGGCGTCAACGTGGTCCGCAGGAGTTTTCGGTTTAGGGTCAGCCTCAAATATTGCAAACGAGATTATGGGATGGATCAACGGTACGATGGACACCTTTGTGAAGGCTTTCTTGTCGGTAAATCCTTAAGCAAAATTCCTTTGAAAGAAAATGATCCCTTCATTCTTTTCCCTGGGAGGAGGTTTCATTTTTACATGAAACGCCGCTATCAATGCAGCGGTCAGCACATTGGATAAACGTCAGGATGCGGGGCCTCAACTTTTTGACTTGAGAACTTATGCCGATACAAAAGGATAGAAAATTCTTAAAGAATATCTCGACCACAGGGCGATAACCGATCAAAGAGGAGCAGATGAATGCTTGCCCAGATAAAAAGGTCCCGTATATCTTCTCTTGGGGTGGGGTTTTGTTGGTGGGATATAAAAGATATACGGGGCCACAAATTGGTTTAACGTTAACGCAATAAACCACAATAGAACAGATTTGTCAAGAATTTTTTTACCAATTTTTTTGCAAATTCCCGGCAGCCTGTTAGACATTTTTAGATCCCATTTATATTCAGTAAGTTATCATTAAATCAAAATACCCGCGTTTGAGCAGTTCGGTCACTTTTGGTTATTTGTCTTTACTACGATTAACGATTGGATTGAACGGAGACAAGATGATTCTCGGGATCCCAAGGAATTAAAAAGCATTAAATAATGAGGGAAAAAGATATCTTGGTTTGTCAGATCACGTCGAGCTGGAAAAGCAGAAAATCGAGTCGGCTGGATGATTATGAGGCTCACCAGGAATAACTCTTGAAACTGCGGAGTCACCTCGCCTATATCACTCCATCTCAAGAGGATTTGGTGCCGGAGGTCGGAATCGAACCGACACGGGGTGGAAGCCCCGCGGGATTTTGAGTCCCGTGCGTCTACCAGTTTCACCACTCCGGCATGAAACTAACTATAAGAAAAACCCTTCCCCA
>Ga0154838_1026_pt2 | contig 14030 bp, 12 predicted proteins | sample Rifle2008BG16ft_FD_116142 | JGI IMG/M metagenome (GOLD analysis project Ga0154838, IMG submission 116142) | Deltaproteobacteria bacterium RBG_16_48_10 | reverse complement strand
ATCATCAGAAGTTTGGGTCTGGTCATCAATGCTCTGCCAATGGCGAGCATTTGCTGCTCCCCTCCGCTTAACGTGCCAGCCCATTGGTTCTTCCTTTGAGAGAGAACAGGGAAGTGGGTGATCACCCGATCGTAATCTTGCTTCACCCCTTTTTTATCCTTCCGGGTATAAGCTCCCATCTTCAGGTTTTCATCAACACTCAATTCAGGAAAGACTTCCCTTCCCTCCGGCACATAAGAAATTCCCAGGTGAACGATTTCCTCTGCATCCTTTCCATCAATCCTCTTTCCGAGAAATTCGATAGTTCCTTTATCCGGCTGGTCCTCCAGGAGTCCCATGATGGTCTTCAGGATCGTCGTCTTCCCCGCGCCATTGGCCCCCAGAATGGCGGCGATCTGCCCTTCCTGAACTTCTAAAGAAACTCCTCGAATGGCCATGATCAATCCGTAGAGCGTTTCAATGTTCTTAACCTTAAGCAAGCGTTTCCTCCTCGCCCAGATAAGCCTTGAGGACTTCCGGATGTCTTTGAATCTCTTCTGGGTATCCCTCTGCGATCTTCTCTCCATAATTCAAGGCTAAAATTCGGTCAGAAATGTCCATGATCAAGTTCATGTCATGTTCCACCAGGAGAACAGTGATACCGAGATCATCCCGAATATCCTGGATCGAGAACATCAAGTCTCCTTTCTCTTCCATATTCATTCCAGCCGAGGGCTCATCTAAAAGGATGAGTTCGGGGTCCAGCGCTAAGGCACGGCCGAGTTCTACGAGTTTCCGAGTTCCGTAAGGAAGGTTTATAACAAACTGGTTTCTTGAAGCCTGTAGCTCAAGAAAGTCGATGATTTCTTCTACCTTGCCTCTATTCTCAATCTCCTCCCGGGCAGCCTTTGAGCCTCTGTGAATGAATGTGGCCCCCCTCCAGACACCTGTCTTCATATGGAGGTGGCGTCCCAGCATGAGATTATCCATGGTGGTCATATGAGAGAATAGCTCAATGTTTTGAAACGTTCGGGCGATCCCCTTTTGGGCGACCTGGTAAGGTTTTAAATAAGTGATATCCTTTCCTTTGAAAAAGATTTTTCCAGAATTGGGTTGATAAATCCCGCTGATGCAATTGAAGATAGTGGTCTTCCCGGCTCCGTTCGGTCCGATGATGGAATAAATAGCCCCTTTTTCCACTTCGAAGCTGACGTTATTCAGAGCCCTGATGCCACCAAAAGAGATGGTGAGGTTTTCTATCTTGAGGATGGGGTCCATAAATAAAAATGATCAATTAGCAATGTAAAATTAACAGTGCAAAATTAACAGTCCCAATATATGGGCTGGTGAACCGTGTTGGGAAGTCGAAAACCCAATCACAGGTCACCAGCACCAATCACCACCCAATCCACTGTTCATTGTTAATTGGTAATTTTGCAATTATCACTTATTTTACTTCGTAATCTGGATCCAGTCCGTAAGTCTTTGGATGTTCCCGTCAGGTTTGACCTTTCCATAAAATACGTGTTTGCCACCCTGTCTATCCATAGGGTGGGCAGGTTTGGAATAGCTGATGGGGGGGCCTATCCCTTGCCAATTCTTCAAAGTTTCCATGGCACTAATCCATGTCTCTGGCGTCAAATTCCTCCCGGCTCTCCTCACCCCTTCGAAAAATGGTTCCGCGAAGATGATCCCCCCGTAATAAAACACACCCCATCTCTCCTGGGGAGCTAATTTCTTGTGCCATTCTCTATACTTCACCATCAGAGGGTGACTGGAGTCAGGCAATTCGCTCCAGAAAGAATTGATCATACCAGCCCATAACCCCTTTGTGATCTGGATCATGAGGGCCGAATCAGAGAGGGTGTTACTGGTTGCCCATTGTGGTTTAAATCCGATTTTGGCGGTTTCAGCTAAAATCAATGCACCGTGGGTGGGCATCGTCCACATGATGACGGCGTCTGCTCCAGAATTCTTGAGCTTCAGGGCGTGAGTGCTCAAGTCCCTGTCCGTCACTTCAGCCGAAACCTTTTCAACGAGTTTGATCTTATGTTTTAAAAGATACCTCTCTACTCCCATTACGCCTTGCTTTCCATAGTCGTCATTCTGGTAGAACATAGCAATCTTTTTAAAACCTAATTTCTCATAGAGATAACCCGTCAGGTTAAAGGCTTCATCATCATAGAGAGGATAGATGGCGAAGAGGTATTTTTGAATGGGGGAGATCCACTCGTAAACCCCTGTGACAGGACCGCACCAAGGAACCTTATTTTCCATCAAATAATCCCGAGCGGTCATACCTGTTGCCACTCCAACACCCCCAACGACAGCAAATACGCCAATCTGTTCTACAAACTCTTTAGCAATGGCTTTTGTTTTGGCTGGCTGATAAGAGTCGTCACGAAGAAAATATTTGAATTTTCTTCCGTGAATCCCCCCTTCCTCGTTAATGATCTTGACCAATAGGTCTGTCCCCCTGGCCACAGCACCCCACGGAGCAGCAGGTCCGGTTTGGGGTCCCCATTGTCCAATGAGGATCTCCGTGTCTGTCACCCCGCGAACCTTTTGAGCCAAAACTGGAGTCGACATTAAGAAAATGGCTAAAATCAATAGTGAGTAAAAAACCAAAGTTCTTTTTGACATTTTTATTACCCCCTTTCTGTGATTGATGATTCACGGATGTCCAAAAATGAGATTACTTCGGCTTCGCCTCGCAATGACAGAAAAAGAAGATGTCATTCCGAGCGTAGCGAGGAATCTCGTTTTGGAGGTCTCTTTATTCAAATGACTGAACCACCTCCTTTTTATTGGGTTTTAAACCTTTTTCACATAATGCCTTGCCAAGAGTCCGCTCGGTCTAATGCACAACATCAGTACGATGATGACAAAGGCCACCGCGGATTTAAAGGATAAAGAGATGTATCCTCCAAAAAGATTTTCGATAATCCCTAACATTGCGCCCCCGACGGCGGTCCCTGGCAAGCTGGTCATTCCTCCTAAGACTCCTGAGGCAAATCCCTTTAGAAGAGGGTCCATCATCATGGGGGGGTCGAGTACGCCAAGAGCCGCAATGAGCATACCGGCCACTGCCCCAACCATAGAACTGATTGCCCAGGTGAAGGAGAGGATCCACTTGGTACGAATGCCCATGACTCGAGCGGCCAATGGGTTCTGTTGAGTGGCTCTCATGGCAATTCCCAATTTGGTGTAACGGAAAAAGAGAAAGAGAATAAACATCAGGACCAGTGAGATCACAATGGTCCAGAAGTTGATCTTGCTGATAATGAGACCATAAACGTTGTAAGCCTCTATATTGGAAACTGGAAAAGGAAGTGATCTCTGATCGGGTCCCCACTTCCATCCAGCGAATCCCATCAGGATCATTTCGAAACCGAGGGTAATGATGATAAGCCCTATGACTGTTGGGTTCTTGGCTTGCCTTAAAAAGACAATTTCAAAGAAAATGGCCAAAAAGATAGCAAATAAGAAGGTGAGGACAACGGCCCATTCGAAAGGGACATGATAATTCTCGAGAAGGGTAAAGGTTATAAACGTGCTGATCATCGCCATTTCTCCCTGGGCGAAGTTAAGAACTTCAGAAGTTTTGTAGATAATGACCATAGCAAGAGCCAACAGGGCATAACAGGCTCCCACTGCCAAACCGCTCACAATCAGTTGGCCGAACATCTTTTCTCCAATGCGGATTTCGGATTGCGGATTTCGGAATTCAATCCGCATTCCACATTCCGAATTCCGAAATTAAAAGGGCCATGTCTTCCAGTAGCGTTTGGTTCGAATCCAGAATCCAAATATCCCCAAGGGCTCAAAAAGAACGATCAAAATCATAATCAATCCATAAACGATTACCGCGATATTGGAAATCCCGCCAATGGACATATATTTTTGTGAAAAGGTGACCAACGCAGGTCCTATCGCTGGGATGTCCTGAATAGCCTGAAGTTTAATGTCAAAATAGGTCATGAGAGCGGCTCCGGCAATGGAGCCCATGACGGATCCCAGACCTCCAACGACTACCATGGCTAGGAAGGTGATCGACATAATGAGGTGAAAGCTCTCAGGATTGATGAAACCGAGAATAAAGGCGTAGAGGCCGCCTGCCACCCCGGTGTAAAATGCGCTCACAGCAAAAGCGAGGGTCTTATAATAAGTCAAGTTCACTCCCATCGCTTCGGCAGCAATGTCACTGTCCCGAATGGCAATGAAGGCTCGTCCCACTCTTGTCTTGATCAACTTCACTGCCCCGATTACCATCAGAACAGCGATGATCATGATCACATAATAATAATGGATGTCCTTCATCGGGGTCCCCAAGAGATAAATTTTTGGGACTTGGAGTCCCATCCTTCCCCCAAAAAATTCCATATGCTTGATAATCGTAGTGATGGTCATACCGAAACCGAGCGTTGCAATAGCGAGATAGGGCCCCTTCAAACGGAGGGCTGGAAGTCCCAAAATAAATCCGAAGCCGGATGAGATGAATCCTGCGATGGGAAGGGCAATCCAGAGAGGAAGGCTCCAATTCAATACAAGGATAACCGCGGTGAAAGCTCCAATGGCAAAGAATCCCGCATGGCCCATCGATATCTGACCTGTATATCCGACGAGGATATTCAGACCGATGGCCACAATGGCATGGATGGTGATCAGATTTAGGATATAGATGGACATCCCCAGAAGGTGATACTTCTGAATGAGCCAGGGCAAGATCCCTAAAAAGATGAGAAAGAGAATGGACCAAACGAGGATGGTTGTGCTTTTAAAAAGCTCGATGTCTTCATAATAGTCACGCTTCATGTCCATGGGAATAACCTACGGAGCGGGGTTTTGTTGTTACGCCCGTTTCCGTCTCTCTTCTTGGGCCAACAGGCGGCGCAACACTTTGCCCACCATCGACTTGGGCAGACCCTCGCGAAACTCGACATGTTTCGGTACTTTGTAAGGGGCCAGTTTCTGCCGGCAGTACTGACGGATCTCATCGGCTGTCGCCTGCTGTCCGGACCGGAGGACGACCCAGGCCTTGACCGCCTCTCCTTGATAATCGTCAGGCACACCGGCCACGCCGACCTCAAGCACCGCCGGGTGCGATGAGACGACCTCCTCCACTTCGCGTGGCCAGACCTGAAAACCGCTGGGCTTAATCACATCCTTCTTTCGGTCAACGATGAAGATGTAACCGTCTTCATCCATATAGCCGAGATCACCTGTATGGAGCCAGGGGCCTCCTTCGCCATGGACTCGAAGAACTCCGGCGGTCTCCTCCGGATTCTGCCAGTAGCCCTGCATGAGCTGGGGGGCACGGAGGAGAATCTCTCCTACTTCACCGGCTGGAAGTATCTTATCTCCGGAGTCCGGATCGACAATGCGCGCTTCCACATCTGGCAGTGGCATCCCGACGGATCCAATCTTCTTCACCCCCAGCGCAGGGTTCACCGTGCAAGCCATCATGGCCTCGGTCAAGGAGTACCCCTCCAGGATGCGACCCCCAGTCAGTTCCTCAAAGGACTTCTTCGTTTCGGCCATGAGGGGCGCTGCCCCTGAAATGCACAGCTTGATGGACTTGAAATCGACTTTGCCCGCCTTCACATCGGGGTGGTTTAAAAGGGCAATGAATAATGTGGGCACGCTGATAAAGAAGGTAGGACGGTCCTTGCGGATGGCATGAAGAACGTCCTTGATGTCACGCGGGTTTGGAATGAGCGAAAGCGTATTTCCACTCACAAAGGCTTCACACTGGATCCCGGCGTTTGCGTATACGTGAAACAGAGGGAGCGGCAGCATGATAATATCTTGCGCCTCACTCTTTAGGTTCTTCACCCAAGAAGTCAATTGAAGCCCGGAACTGACGAGAGAACGGTGAGTCCCCACGGCGCCCTTAGGCGTTCCCGTCGTTCCACCGCTGAGAAGGATGATGGCGGGATCGTCCGGACTGACCGATACGCTTGGCTTCCTCTCGGGTCCCTTTGTCTTTAACAGGTCACTGAACCAAAAGTCTCCGGGTTGGAGACGGATCCGGTGTCCTTCTTTTTTCTCTTTGGCCAGGGTGAAAAGAAGACGCAAAACCGGCGGGAGGAATTCCTTTATGTTGGAAGCGATCACCCGCTTCAGTTTCGTATTCGGCTGGATCGACTTGACTCGGTTGTAGAAGAGGGTGAGGGTTACGATCGTTTCTGGAGCGCAATTGGTGAGGGGGCCTTCCAACTCACTTTCGGTATAGATGGGGTTGAGCGATAATACCGTTGCTCCGGCCTTCCAAGCACCCAGTTCCGCAATGATGAACTGAGGGGAATTGGGTAGGAGCAAGGCGACACGATCACCCTTCTTCACACCCCGGTCGGCCAGGGCCACTGCAAAGGCGTCGCTAAGCCTTTCCAATTCACCGTATGTGACGCGCAGCCCTTTGAACAATAGTGCTGGATGATCAGGGTGCTCCCTTGCTGAATCAGCAATATAGTCCAGAAGGGTCCGCTCAGGGTAGGGGCGAAGGGTCCTTGGAACACCCTCGTCATAGTGCCTGAACCAAGGGGTCTGTTCCATATGTTACCTCCTAATGGCGAGGCGGATCACGGCCCGCCTCCTCAGATTTAGACAATTTATTCTTGAAAACAGGGGCTGCCAGGGGTCAACGCTGCAATCGAACCGACAAAAGCCGCCACGCCGTCCTAAGAAGCCGAAATGATTGTTTGATTATTATAGTCGTCCATTGACCCTTGTCAATCTTTTTTTGCGATGTTTTGGCGATGGGACCTTTTGTAAAATAACCTGCTGTCAGAAAGTAGAATTTGTTTCTGTCACAAAATCATTGACACCCTGTTTTACTCTGATAGAATGGGAAGGACTCAGCCTCCTCAGCCCTTTCTCTACGGGGGAAGGAGAAAGGGGAGGAGAGCCAGAAGGTTGGTCCATCCCCTGCAAGGGAAATTTCCGGAAAGGTATGGGGGATGATTGAAGTTGCCCCGAAAAATCGCCTTCGGTTTCATTGAGGCATCCGGCGATCATTTGTCAGCCCAAGAGCGGTGGTGAGGAGCTCCAAGTTTTTCAGTGATCGATGATTCCGGGGTTGACTTTTCGGCAAGGTCTTATAAAATAGAAGGTTGAAACAGGGCGCTTAGTTCAGGGGGAGAACGCCTGCTTCACACGCAGGAAGTCAGAGGTTCAAATCCTCTAGCGCCCACCATATCTTAGAAAGTGGAAAGTAGAGAGTAGAAGGTGGTCCCGAGTTTTCGACCTGCCACTTTCCACTTTCGACCTGCGAGAGCAAAGCGAGATGTCCGGACATTCAAAGTGGAGTACGATTAAGCGAAAAAAAGGTGCGGCGGATGCCAAACGGGGAAAGCTCTTCACCAAGATTATCAAAGAAATCATGGTCGCAGCTCGAATGGGCGGAGGGGATATCAATGCGAATCCAAGGCTCCGATCCGCTGTCCTCGCGGCGAAAGCAGAGAACATGCCGAAGGACAACATTGACCGGGCGATCAAGAAAGGGACCGGAGAACTGGAAGGGGTCCACTATGAAGAATTGACTTACGAAGGGTACGGTCCGGGAGGCGTGGCCATGATGGTGGAGGTGTTAACGGATAACAAAAACCGGACAGTGGCCGATGTGAGACACACTTTTTCCAAATACAACGGTAGCCTGGGTGAGAACGGTTGTGTTTCATGGATGTTTGAGAAGAAGGGATTGATCATTGTTGAGAACAGAGGCGTTGACGAAGATCGGCTGATGGAGGCGGCTTTAGAGGCGGGAGCGCTGGATGTGAGGGATTCGGGGAAGGAATTTGAAGTAACGACCGATCCGGCGAGTTTTGAAGGGCTGAAGAAGGCTCTTGAGGATGCTGGTTTCAAATACAACTATGCTGAGGTCACCATGGTTGCCCAAAGCAATATTCGTTTGAGCGGAAGAGAAGCGGAGCAGATGCTGAAATTAATGGAAGGTCTTGAAGACTCTGATGATGTCCAGAAGGTTTACGGGAATTTTGACATTCCCGAAGAGGAGATGGAACGCCTCAGTGCATAAACATTCCTGTTTCAGTTAGCCACAAGCCACCCCCTTCTAAAGGAAAGTGATCGGGTGGCTTTTTCACATCTGGGGAGACATTTTTGGTGAAGGCGATTGGAATCGATCCAGGTCTAGCCATGACAGGCTTTGGCGTCGTAGAAGCTCTTTCTCGAGGAGGGAAGGCCTGTGCTTGGGGAGCCATTCGAACCGAACCGGGTTCTCCTATTCCTCTCCGTTTGAGAATCATCTATGATGAACTCAATGGACTTCTTGAAAAATGGAGCCCCAGCCTTCTCGCCTTGGAAGAGGTCTTTGTCTTGAAACAATTTCCCAAGGCAGCCATTCAATTGGGGGAGGTGAGAGGGGTCATCTACCTGGCCGCTCAGGAGATGGACATTCCTGTGGTCGAGCTGAAACCGACGGAGGTAAAGAGTGCGCTGACCGGAAGCGGCAGGGCTGACAAGGAGCAGATGAAAAAGGCGATTCGTCAAATTCTTAGGATCGAGAATCCCCTTAGCTCAAGCCACGCAGGGGATGCCCTTGCCCTGGCCCTGACCGGCCTTTCCCGAAATAAGAATTTTCATTGGTAACTCAAATCCCCCTAACCCCCATTTTCCAAAGGGGGGGCGAGGGGGATTTTAAATGGAAACTTTCATTGCTGACGGTGATGAGCGATAGTTTCTTATTACCAACACCAATACTATTCACTATCACGAAGTAGGAAAGAAATGATCCGGTATATCGAAGGGAGATTGCTCAAAAAAGAAGAGGACAGAATCGTTGTTTTGGCGAATGGCGTAGGCTATGAGATTCTCCTTCCCGCCATTGTTCGACAGACTTTCGGCACCAAGAAGGCAGGGGAAGATGGAGAGACGGTGAGGCTCTTTATTTATTACCACCAGACCGAACGTCAACCCAAACCCCTTCTCATCGGCTTCAACTTCGAGCCTGAAAAGGAGTTCTTTGAGAAATTCATTACCGTGGAAGACATCGGCCCTCCCACAGCGGTGAAAGCCTTGGTGATGCCCATTGCTAAAATTGCCAAGGCCATAGAGGAACGGGATTCGAGGACCCTTGAGAAGCTGAAGGGAATCGGAAAGAGGACAGCAGACAAGATCATCGCTACCCTTCAGGGGAAAGTGGGGAAGTTTGCGTTAATGAGATCAGATCAAATTCCAGCGGATGTGGAGGTAGTGGACTTTAAGAAACAGGTGGAAGAGGTTTTGGTCAAGGATCTTGGCCATAAGTTGAGCGAAGCACAGAGGCTGGTCAAGGAGGCCATGCTGAGAAACCCCAATATTTCTACGCCGGAAGAATTGTTTGAAGAGGTCTATCGAGGTCAAAAGGATATTTCAATTTGACCTGCCACCATTAAAGTTTCATTAAATCGGCAGGTGAGTGCACTTGCAAAAATTTATAAAGCCGATCTTTCCATTTTATATGAAACATACAATTCTACCTGAGGTGGTCTTTGTGCAATGTTTGGAAACAGAGCAGCGAAACGATAGAAGTTTCGCTATAAATTTTCTCCAGCACTCCCACCTGCTGATTGACTGGGCTGGAAAGATTTAGGGTTTCTCGGTTCAGCGGAGAAGAGGGAAAGAAGATGAAGGAATCCGAAGAAGAAAAAAGGTCTGATCCCGAGAAGAGAGTTGAAGAGATCCAACAAGAAGTTGAAGATTATCTTGATCTGAGGCCTCGTAAGCTTTCCGAATATATCGGGCAAAAGCAGGTGGTGGAGACTTTGGAGATTGCCATTCAGGCCGCTAAAAAAAGAGGGGAGCCTATCGACCACATCCTTTTTCATGCCCCTCCAGGATTGGGGAAAACGACTCTCGCCCATATCATTGCCACCGAGATGGAGGTCCGTCTTGTGACCACCTCCGGACCGGCCATTGAAAAAGGGGGGGATCTCATCAGCATTCTTACCCATCTTGAAAGAGGGGATGTCCTCTTTATTGATGAGGTACACCGTCTCCCCAAGGTCGTAGAAGAATTTCTCTATCCGGCCATGGAAGATTTTTGCATCGATTTCATCTTTGATAAAGGAGCTCATGCCAGAAGCCACCGGTACCGGTTGGCAAGGTTTACTCTCGTCGGGGCGACTACACGGGCCGGACTCCTTTCTGCACCACTCCGGGAGCGTTTTGGAATATTGAGGAACCTCGATTTTTATGCCGTCGAGGAACTCTGCCGGGTCGTCAGGCGTTCTGCCGCCCTCCTGGGAGTACCCATTGATGGAAAAGGAACAGAGGAAATTGCCAAGCGGTCAAGAGGGACCCCGAGGATTTCGAACCGGCTTCTCAAGAGGGTCAGGGATTTTGCTGAAGTCCGAGGAGAAGGAAAGATTGATAAAGCCATTGCCGATGAGGCACTGCGCTTGGAGGGGGTGGATGAGATCGGTTTGACGAGTCTTGACCGGAGGTTCCTGGAGACCATCATCCGTTATTACAAAGGAGGGCCGGTGGGTCTTGAGGCAATTGCCGCCACTCTCCAAGAAGAAGCCGATACCCTGGTGGATATGATTGAGCCCTTTCTTCTCAAGATCGGTTTTGTGGCAAGAATGCAGAACGGGAGGAGAGCCACAGAATTGGCCTACCAGCATTTCGGAATTTCCTATTCAGAATCAGGGAGACAACTCTCCCTTCCCACCCGAAAAAAACATTAGTTCTTTTTCAGTTTGATAGCAAATAGCCTCTTTAGGTAGTATGCTCCTTAAATTTTTATGACGTTGACGTGATGAATGTACGCCCCTCCTAAGCTATCCACAATCTAGTGTAGTGTCTTAACACTTCTTTACAATGATGATGAGAGTCGTCATTCCCGCGAAAGCGGGAATCCAGATCGAAAACACTGGATTCCGGATCAAGTCCGGAATGACAAAACGTGTAAAGTTTTTTCTGAGACAGCACACTAGGGGAATAACTTGGAGGGAATTGATGAAGGCTCGATGCATTGTATCCAAGATAGATATGTAGAGAGCCTTTTTTATTTTACCTTCCGAAGCAGGAATTTCCATGAGTAAAAAGTTACCGGATAGCAGGGCGAAAAAACCGGTTAACCGGTTGAAACAAGGCGGCCAACGAAGCTTTTGGCCTGTCGAAACGGTGCAACTTTTTCCTGTGAGGACAGGAAAGACTCAATCATGAGAGAGTTTATTCTTAAATGGAATGAATCTGTTTGTGGGGAATGGACTAACACAAACGGAATAAGCAGATTGTCATTAAGAGGAGCTACGCGACGAAGTAATCTCATGGAAGAACGAGATTGCTATGCCTGCGTGTCGTAACGCCTTTCTACGCTCCATGCAAGACGAGCGCTTCGGCGTGCAGGCACGCCCTTTGGACTCCCAATGACAAGTTAGTTAATGCGTTTGTTTGAACAGGCGGAAGGGATGGTTTCTTTCATTCAAGAGAGATCCTCCTGCCATAGATAGAAAAAGACCTTATTAACCCTTGAGGATGTCTTTATTGATGTCGATTTTGGTTTTGGACCGGAGTTGACTGAGCCAACTCTGAAAGGCCTCTTCCTGCTTCTGATAGCTCAGTCGTTTTTCAAGATTTTTCTTCACGGATTGAAATTTGCCCTGATCCGCAGGCTCATGTCCAGATAACCTTACCACAAAATACCCATCCTTTGTCCGAATCACTTCTTTAGGCACAGGGTTTTTCTCTGTCAGAGAGGCGAGTATTCCCATGAATTCTCTGGTAGGGCCAATCTTGGGAACGACCCCTGCCGTCCGGGTGAAAAAGCCGGTCTCCGCCAAAGGATAACCTTTTTCTCTTGCAACCTCTCTCATGTTTTTGTTTGTTCGAATCTGATTCAGGAATTCTTCAGCGACCTGACGGGCTTGCGCCTCTGCCTTGATTTCGATGACCTTTCTTCTCACTTCCTCTTTCACCTCGTCCTGAGGGGAGACCCGGGAGTCCTTCTTGTTCACCGGCTTCAGGACATAGTAATTGGGCGGGATCTCCACGACGGGGGAAATCTCTCCCACCTTTAAAGAGAAAGCACTGGAGTAAAAGAGAGGATTCTTGCCAACCTCCGGGATCTCATCGCCTTCCTTGAAGAGGCCCGTGGTCTTGATTGGAACATTCTTTTCTCTTGCATATCCTTCCAAATCGCGGCTACGGAAAAGGGAATAGAAGGCGTCGTCCGCTTTTCGGGAGGCTTCTGCTTTGGCCTTTTCTTTCTTTAAGGTTTGAAGGATCTGGGCCTTTACCTCCTCGAAGGGTTTTTGTTTGTCCTCCTTGACCTCCTCTATTTTAAAAATCAGAAACCCATCTCTTCCTGGTAACACTCCGCTTAACTCGCCCGCTTTCATCGAAAAGAGAATCGATTCAATCTGTTCGCCCAACATCCCTTTTTGAATCCATCCCAGGTCGCCTCCCTTAGAGGCGTTTTCCGCTTCGGAATGCTGTTTTGCTAAGGAACCAAAATCTTTTGTCTTTTTCGCTTTCTCCAAGATCTCTTCGGCCTTCTTCTTTTTCATCTCCAATTGATCCGGTGAATCTTGAGGTCCTGCTTTGATCAGGATGTCCTTCACCCTCATCTGTTTGGGTATTTTAAAAGTATCTTTTCGGAGATCATAATAGCGTTTGATTTCATCTGGGGAGACCTGGATTTTGCTCTCAAAATCAGAAGGTCGGAAGAGAAGATATTGAATCTGAACAAAAGCGGGGATTCTGAATTCCTCTCGATGCTTCTCATAGTAATCTCTCATCTCAATATCGTTTGCATTGACTTGACTCTTGAAAGAGTCAGGAGCAACCTTCAGGAAGGTGAGGTTGATCCTTTCGTTCTCATAGAGATAGGTATCCAGCACTTCTTCATCGGAGACCTTCCCTTCGTTCGTTTTAATCAAACTGACCGCCTTTGAAATCAGAAGATTTTCTCTTTGGCTCTGTTCAAACTCATCAGGCGTCATTCGGCTTAAGCGAAGAAATCTTTCGTAGTTCCTTCTGTCAAATTGACCATTGACCTGAAAAGCCGGGATCGATTCAATGCCTTCCCTCAGTTCTTCATCCGGGATGGAAAGTCCCAGTCTTCTTGCCTCATGCAGGATGAGGATCTTGTCGATGAGGCTATCTAAAATTTTGTCTTTCAAACCGAGCTCTTCGATCATCTTCTCTGAAAAGGATGGGCCCAAAGCGTCTCGATATTGTTTGACGGCATTCTGAAAAGCATCATTATACTCCCTCCATTCAATGGTGATGCCATTCACTTTAGCGACATAAGTCACTTTTTTCTCCCGGAAAAACGAATATCCTCCCCAAGAGATGAATGTGACAGCCACCAATATCAATATGCCCTTGAGCATCCATGAAGATGCATGTTCCCTTAATATTCTCAACATAAGCGATCTCTCCTTCGAAACCCAATTTTAATCAATCCCTCCTAAAAACACAAGGGCCTACCCGCGATGAACTTCTAAAAAGAATCCTCTTGATTCTTTATGATTTTTAGGTAAAGAATTCATCATGAGAGAAGCCAATACTCCCTTTGGGGGGACCCTATGTATGAATTCCTATTAACCGACGAAGAGAAGGAGCTACAGGAGGAAATCAGAAGGTTTGTCAGGGAAGAGGTGCCGAGTTCACTGATTCGGGCCATGGATGCCGATCAAGTGAAATATCCGAAGGAGTACATGAAAAGCTTGGCAAGACAGAATCTCCTCGGACTTCGCTTCTCCAAAGAATGGGGAGGCAGGGGAATGAAGTGGACGGGGGAGGTGGCGGCCATTGAGGAAATTGGTGTTCTCGGATCGGGAATGAGCTGCCTCTACTCCTTGGTGAGCATCTGCGGCGAGGCGATCCATCATTTTGGGACTCCAGAGCAGAAGGGAAAATATTTGAAACCCACCCTTGAAGGGAAGCTCTGCTGTGCAGAGGCACTCACCGAACCCCGGGGAGGGTCCGACTTTTTCGGCGCCACCACCCTTGCCAGGAAGGATGGAGATCATTATATCCTGAATGGCCAGAAGCGTTTTGTCGTGGGAGCGGAAGGGGCGGACTATTTTCTGGTCTATGCAAAA
>Ga0154838_1022_pt2 | contig 14476 bp, 17 predicted proteins | sample Rifle2008BG16ft_FD_116142 | JGI IMG/M metagenome (GOLD analysis project Ga0154838, IMG submission 116142) | Deltaproteobacteria bacterium RBG_16_48_10 | reverse complement strand
CGCTAATTAACCCCGAAAATCATATCAGCTTGGGCGGTAAATTGTCTTGTCCCTCAACTTTCAGGTCAGGGACGATCATCATGGTGGCGGTTCCATGGGCTAAGAGGTTTCCCTCGGTGCCGCTGATGAAGACATCCCCCAATGCCAATGTTTTCCCTATTTTAATGCACCGCCCCTTTGCGACAAGTTTCCCCTTTTGAACCGGGGCAAGATAGTTGACTTTTATTTCGACTGTCGTGAGCCCCATTCCATCTTTCACCTGAGGGAAGACAGCCCAGAAGGCGGCTGCATCCAGGACCGAGGCGATGGCTCCTCCGTGGACATTGCCAAAAGGCTGGAGATGCTTTTCATCCAGATCGACTTCCAAAACAGCGGCTCCCCACTCAAGATTTTTGATCTTCATCGAGAGAAGTGCGAAATAAGGACTTTGGTTTACAACCTCGGATATGACTTCAACGTATTTCGGATTCAACCGCAGCTCAGACATCAATATCTCTCCTTCCTTGATAACAAAATAATAGCCAAAAATATTTGAAATTCCCCCTTCTCTCCCCAATGGGGAGAAAAGGGGGTAAGGGGGGGAATCTATAAAACTTCTTGGGATCTTCCTGTTTAAACCGCGCGAAGCGAGTCGACGATATTCATCCGCGATGCCCGGACCGCCGGCAGCGCGCCTCCGATAAAGCCCATGACCAGGGAAAACCCGAGACCCTTCCAAGCAATGTCAAAGGTGAGGGTAAAGCTAAAGGCGAGTTCGGAGAAAGTCTGGAAATTCATCGTGGAGATCGTGAGAAGCTGCAGGAAAGACGCTAAAAAGAGGCCAACACAGCCCCCGATCAGGCCGAGAAGCAAGGCTTCGATAATAAAAGCTCCCAGGATGCTGATCCTCTTGAAGCCCAGGGCACGCATGGTTCCGATCTCGCCGGTGCGGGTGGCCACTGCCGAATACATGGTGATCATGGCGCCAATAATGGCGCCAAGAGAGAATATGATGGTTAATGAGATGCCGAGAATACGAAGAAATTTGGCCATCATTTTCGACTGCTCCACGTAGTATTGGTTCTCACGTTTTGCTTCCAATGTCAAGCGCGGATCGTTTTCGATCCGTTTCTTCACCGTTTTAAACTCGGCAGGATCGCGCAGCTTGAAGATGACGGAGGAGTAGGCCGGCCTGCGAAAGGCCTGCATGAGCTGATCTGCATCCCCCCAGATTTCTGAGCTGAAACCGGTGTTGCCTGCGTCAAAGATCCCGACGACCCTCCAGTCCCGCATTCCGAAGCGGAGGCTTTCGCCGATGCCGCCCCCTTTAAACCGCTCTGCAATGCTTCGGCCGGCGATGATCTCCGATAATCCAGACTTCGGCATCCGTCCCGCTACCAATTTCACCTGGGGCCGTAATGTAAGGGAGCTGGCGCCCATTCCCCTGATCACCACATTGGATGGCGAGTTCGTTGCCCGTTTGGGAAGCGTGATCAGGACAACCAATTCTTTGGCAAGGAGGGGTTGGCCATCTGCCCCGATGGCTGCTTCTGGTTCCGTTTCAATGATGGATGCCTGGTACCGACTCACCCCGCTCTGGACTTCGGAGTTAGATCCCTTTCGAATCACGATGACGTTGTCATACGAGCCTGTTTCAACCAATGTCTTTCGAAGTCCCTCTGCCAGCATCAGAATGGCAGCAAAGACGAAGACGACAAGGGCCATTCCCAATGCCGTGAGCACGGTGGTCAACCGGCGCGTCCAGAGGTTCCGGAAGCTATATGAAAAGGGAACTCCCACCTACCCTATCCTCCTCAGCCCATCGGCGATGCGGATGCTTACCGCACGCCAGGTTGGAATAATTGCGGCACAAAGACCCACCAGGATGGATGCCCCAAGAGCCATATAAACGGTCTCCATCTTCACCGTAAAGCCTGGAAAGTAAGCCCCAAGAAGCTTTCTAAAGACCGCCGTCGCGGGAGGGGTCAAGGCTATCCCCAGAAGACAGCCAATCATGGTAATGACCAGAGATTCTCCAACGATCATGCCGGCAATGCGCCAGCCGCGATAGCCGAGCGTCTTGAAAATGGCGTATTCACCAATCCGCTCCCGAGCCGTCATGGCCATGGTGTTTGCAGCCACTGCGATAATGATGATGATCACCACAAAGGAAACCAGCTGGATGGCCACAATGATGGCATTGGACATGGAGATGAAGGAGAGAACGAAGGCCTTTTCGGTTTCGGTAAGTGTCTCGGCCAGCGAATTCTTAAAGGTCTTGTCTATGGCCTGAGCCACTTCAGCTGCACGGTTCGGATCCTTCACCCCGACCATGTAGAAGCCAACCTGATCGGCAAAGATGGACCCTCGCCTTTTCAGGACCTCATTCAGGTAGTCCCAGTGGAAAAAGAAGACGGTTTCGTCCGCATTCTCATCTTTCCCATAGTATATGCCGCGGAGGACAAACTCCCAGTTGCCCGAAAAGATGGTTCCCTTCAAGGTAATGATGTCCCCGATTTTCCAGTGAAATCTCTCCACCAGTTTCCGCCCCGCAAAACAAGCCCTTCGATCACGGAAAAAAGCCTCTTTTTGATCTTGAGGAAGAACGTATTCTGAGTACAGTTCTATATAACTCTTTGCTTCGACGGCGTAATTGGCAAAGAAATTCTTCTCTTCGATGTAGATACCTCCAAACCAGTTTCCCCAAGAGATCTGCTTCACTCCGTCGACCTGGCGGATCTTGTCTTTATAGGCAAGGGGGAGTGGAAAGATGAGGGAGGTGGCATTGCGGGTAACGAGGCGGCTTGCCGAGGAGGCCTCGACCCCTGAATACCAGGCATTGATAAAGGTCCGGAGGAGTCCGAACGACAAGATGGCTACGGTAATGCCGAGAATGGTGAGACCCGTGCGGAGCTTATGGCGAAAGGCATTTCTAAGGAGCAGCTTGAGGATGTACATTGTTCAAGATACCTTTGTCGAGATACCGGATGGTATGCGCCTTTTTTGCCGCCCGAGGGTCGTGGGTCACCATAATAATGGTCTTCCCCGATTCACGATTGAGCCGATCCATCAGATCCAGGATCTCCTCAGCCGAGACCCGGTCGAGGTCTCCGGTCGGCTCGTCTGCAACCAGGATGGTTGGGTCGGTGACAATGGCGCGGGCGATGGCAACGCGCTGCTGCTCTCCTCCAGAGAGCTGGCCAGGATAATGATCCATTCGACTCGCAAGGTTGACAACCTGGAGTGCCATCTCCGCGTGTTCGCGTCGCTCTCCACGAGGTAGACCCGTGAGCAACAAAGGAAGCTCGACGTTCTCGAAGGCTGTCAGCACGGGGATGAGATTGTAGAACTGGAAGATGAAACCCACATTGACCGCCCGCCATGCGGCAAGTTCAGTCTCAGACAGTATCGTGATATCGATGCCCCCCACTTTGATGAGCCCGCTGTCCAGGTGGTCAAGGGCTGCGATCAGGTTGAGAAGGGTGCTCTTTCCTGAACCCGACGGCCCCATCAATGCCAGAAACTCCCCTTCAGCAATATCGAGATTGATATCCACGAGGACAGGGATCGTGTGGGTCCCTCTGCGGTAGGATTTGTTCCCGTGCTCTATCTCGACAATCGGGCCTTTACTTTCCATTTACACTCACCATTACATAACAAACGGTCCAAAAGGCAGTTGAGTGTGCTGGAGAACCTTTATAGCGGCACCTTTGAACGTTTTACTGCCTCATTTCCAGACACATTCCCAAGGTCACATCAGGTGACAATCACAGGTTGCCCATAAAGCATAGAAAAGAACCGCTTGGTAAAGGTTTGAAAGCATATCCAACTGCCTTCAACGCAAGGTCTGGGTTTACTTTTCCTCGATCTTTATTTTTGAGCCATTTTTCAGTCGATCCGAAGGATTCATCACGACCCGGTCTCCCACCTTCACGCCTCCAAGGACTTCTACCATGTCACCCATAGGGCTCCCAAGGCTTACAGGAGTCTCGACCACCCTCTCCCCTTTGACGAGAAAGACTACCTTCCCGTCCTTCAGATTAGCCAAAGCGGTCTGATGAAGAGCGGTTCGCGGTTTCTGTTCATCTGCCTTCACCAAACGAGCGAGAAAGGCAACTTTTGCCGACATCTCCGGCAATATGTGGCTGTCTTTATCGATGAAACGAACCTTAACCATGACGGTCGCCTTGCTTCGGTCAGCGGTCGGGACAATCATGTGAATTTCACCGCGGAAGCGCCGTTCCGGCAGAGCATCCAGCTGAATCTCGCATGGCTGGCCAAGTCTGATCTGACTCAGGCTCGATTCGGAAACATCTGCCTCCACCTCGAGAGAGTTCATATCGGCAATGGTGACCACAGCGGCTTTGGCATTGGCCGCTGCACCCAGGGGGGTCACAATATCACCGACGTCAGCGTCTTTGGTCAAGACGACCGCGTCAAAGGGGGCGCGGATCAGCGTATATTCCAGCAAGGCCGTCGCACCTTCCAGAGCAGCGGTATTCGCCTTCAACCCCGCCTCTGCTGAAGCAACCGCAGCAACTGCCTTCTCGTAACGGGCCAGGGCATCATCATACGCTTGTCGGGCAACAACTCCTCGAGCGAGGAGTTCTTTGTTACGGTTAAATGAAAGGGTTGCATCTCGAAGCTCGGCTTGAGCCTGTTCGATGTTGAACCGGGCGACACTGACATTGGCTGCTGCTTGATCCTTGGTTGCACTGACATCCCGACTTTCGAGGCGCGCAACCACCTGGTCCTTCTTCACAGGGCTTCCCTCTTCGACGCCCAACCAGATTAGGCGTCCAGTCACCTTGGATGCCAAGGCTGACTTACGCTGTGCGACCACATACCCGCTTGCATTAAGCATCGTAAAGGCTTGAGACGGATAGAACTGGGTGACCGTGGCCACCTGAACCTGGACAGAGGGCGTGAAGACCCCTTTGCCATAGAGCAATCCGAGTATAAGGATGGCGATCACTGCCAAAGTCCAGTAAATGAGTTTTCTCCTCTTTCTCGGGCGAAAAACCACCTTGGACTTATCTATCTTCAGTTTTGAAAGGTCTCCATTTTCCATGTTTTTATGGTTTCCCCGGATAATCCTATAATTTTCATAGAACACGGCCTATTTGTCAAATAATTACTGGGATTTGAAACGGAGAGGAGAACTTTTTAGAAAGGTTAGAGGGGGGGGAGTTATCGGTTCTTTTCATTTTTTCGACTTATTTTTATAACGATTCGCTTCAGCGAAAAAAAATCATGTCACCTCACCAATTTCCCGTCCACAAATAATCCAGTGATAATTCCTTTGCCATCTTTGCGCAGAGAAACCTCGACTCTCAGTTCCCTGGCATTGCGTGAAGACTCTATGGCCTTTCCCTTTCCCTCCTCGACAAAATAGTTTTCAATGCCATATTCCACATGAAGGACTCGCGACTTCATCTCTTTGATCCCTTCGATGATGCCGCTCAACGATTGACCCCGGCATTTGGGTCTATAATCTGCGTCCTCTTTATAGAAGTGGAGAACATTCCCTCTCTCATCAAGACAGAAGGTGATCCTGTCTCCTCTTTTAATATTCTCAAACCACTGAGGTTTCAGTTCATGAAGATTTTCTGAATCATCTTTTAATGTGACCTCCCACTTCGATAACGTCGTCTCATACTGGACATGGCCCTGAATAAATCTCTTCCCTGATGGAAGTCCTCTGCTGACAGACACAGCGCTGAAGACGCCTTCCTGGTTTCTTTCGAGGAGGACATACACCTTTTCATTCGATTTGAAGTTCCCTTTTACGCCTAACCCGTCGAGATCGAGGGTTGAAATATCGTACCGAAGGCTGACATAATCACCCCTAAATATATCTCTCGGGTCAATAGGGGCCGTCCGCAATAGGATTCTCTCTCCTGTGGCCACCCAGTATTGTCGATAGGCGATCATCCCTACAAGGAGTGCGACCTGGAGTAGGACAAACAAGATAAATTTCCACCTCATCCGTCAGCCTCCTCGATATTGAAAGAGGAAAGGATCTTCCTCCTTTTTCTCTCAAGGATGACCCCGCCAAAAAGAAGGAGAAGGCCTCCCAGGATGAAGAACAAAGATCGAGGCAGCAATTCCCAGAAAAAATCGAAGTACCGTGCTATGACGTCGAGAGCGAAGAATAGAAGACCGATGTTGACATAAACGGGATATCTTCTGATAAACCCCAGGATGATGAGACCAAATATTTCTAGTGCAAAAAGAATATTAAAGAACAACCTCAAGTCCCCTCTCACGCTATTGGGAGATGCCCTTGGGAAGAACAGGGAAAGAAAGATGATAACGACCATCAGAACAACCAAACCCAGGGTTTCCGGAATCCATCCTTTTTCTTTCTCCCCGGGCAAACATCGCGCAATCACGGCTACCAAAAAGAGAACCGCTATTCCGGGATAAAATATGAAGAGGGCATCCGACTCGAATCTCCCTCTGTAAAGATTGAAGGTCAGAACGTATCCGGCCAAAAAAGTGATCAGCGTTCCGATCAGAATATACGGGCTGGAAATAATCTTCAGAGCTTCCCGTTCCCTGTGAACCAGGCCAACCCCCCAGAGGGCGATCCCTGCCATGAAAAAGAGAGGAATCATGGTGGTGGAATGAAGGTAGCTGGAGTGGAGGGCCCGGAGGTGGGCTTCACTCCCAAGCCAGATCAACAGCACAAGGATGGCAAGAGAGATGAGACTCTTGAATCTTAAAAAGTAAGCAAGGGGGAGCACGAATAAACCCCATAGGAGAGGACCATTGGGATAGTGAACCGTGATGTGGTAAATTTGGGCGATTAAGAATATTCCTGCCCCGAATATAAAGGAACCCAAAAGAATGAGAGAAGCTCCTACTTTGGGATAGCTCTTTGCCTCATAGCGGAAGTAAAATCCAGATCCATAGCTTGCAAGCATTGACGAAAACACGATGAAGAGTCTGCCCCAGTTTGGGATAGCAGACCAATTTGAGGCGATAAAGAGAATGACACCAGCGCCAACAAGAATGGAGCCGAGGATGGAAATGGTGGCGATGAGCTTTCCGGGGCCCGCCTTCTCGTCAGCCGTTTTAAGCAACCTGTATCGTGCAAGGATGCGTTCCTTCTGATCGGGAAGGATGATACCTTCCTTGAGCCAGAGGTCCATCTCCTTCTCAAGATTTCTCTGGAATAAAAAGTCTTCCTTACGGGGGGACATGTTCCTTTTCTTATCAAAAACCTATTAAATTGGCAAGAGTTTTATTATAATCGGAAAGATCAAAAGCTCCGGTGACGATATGCGCACGAGTTTGTAAACTCTTATCTAAGTAAAGAACCCCGTCCATAGGACGGGGTTCTTTAGACGTGTTCTTAATAAAACCCATGTGATATAAATGAGGCCTTAGGAGAAAAATGACGGAAATTCTTAACAAGAACTTTTTCTTTGGTGGTAGCGCAGGTATTGTGATCATAATCCTTATCCCCGTGGTGGAGGGCTATCTCTTCATAGGGTGGTATTCCGGAGAGAATTTGCCGGGAGGTGAAAAAATATTGGAAAGTAGTTTGGAGGCGTCACCTCTTCCATCAGCTGTTTTGGCTGATTATGATTGGACTGTTCAATCTCTCGAGGGTCAAGATTTCAAAAGGACCAATGCAAAATGGAAAGTCGTATTTCTCAACTTCTGGGCCACCTGGTGTTCCCCCTGCATCGCTGAAATGCCAAGTATTCAACGACTTTATGAAAAGTTAAAAGACAAAGGAATTGTTTTTGCCTGTATTTCAAATGAAGAGGCTTCTAAAGTGAGTCGATTTGTCAGAAGAAAAGGATTCACCTTTCCGATCTATACCATGCGCGGGTTACCGCCGGTAGTTTTCAATACTCAACGTGTTCCAGCAACATTTATACTCTCCCGAGATGGCAGAATAGCTCTTGAACATATAGGCAGTGCAAAATGGGACGATAACAAAAGCGTCGATTTTATAAAAGGACTGATCAAGTAAAGCCATCTCCACAAAACAGGCTTTTTTCGAATCAGTCTTTTTTTATGCGAGATTTCAAGCTCCCGGCCATCACGATTGGCGGGACGGGGCACGCTGCAGTCAAAAAGTGTCATAGTCTTCATTCCTGGGAAATTTTATTTTTTTGGGAAAGCTTTAAATATCAAGTCGTTACCTGAATTAATGCTTTATGGCATTCAAATTGCTAATATTTATAAGAGGGCGATAGAAATTCTTAAATCAAATTTGCCAATCAAGCCGAATTACCATTTATCGGGGGCCCGGAAGCTGCCTGTCCCAAATCACCGGGACAGCCTAAGAATTCTTGAGGCCCATGGCTGTTACTGAACAAAAGCCTTTTTATTATGGCGACCTGCTCAAAGCAAAGGAGGCAAGGCTCCATGACAATTCTGGAAGGAGACAGACTCAAAGACAGGTTAACCGGACTGTCCTTCATTGTGAAGAAGATCATCGACAGGACCATTATCTTGGAGGCAGAAGATACGCCGAATAAATTTTATCTTGCCGACGCAGTCGTGCAATTACTATTCGAAAGGACGAAAAATAGAGAAGATTTGAATTAGATTTTTCTATTTACTCGGCACAAATCCCCAAGGAATAGAAGTCAAAGTTTCCAATCCCAAAAGCAACCAGTCCGATTCAGGTTTTCCAATTTAGGCCCTCCTCAATGCGTCTATTCCTTCTCTCCCTAAAGGCGAGAAATACGTCAATATTCCTAATGAATGAACGAAGGCGGCAAGTCAGAAAAGGCTCTGTTTTTTTGAGGCTGACGGGTTGACAATCCCCCGGTGAAAGGTATAAATTTGGCCTCATCATCCTTTAGAAAAGAAAAAGAGAAAGCAATCGTCTACCCAACCGGGCATAAGGGTGGTTTGACCTTTTCGAAATCTCAAAAATCGTACATGAAGGAGGGAATTGACTCATGCCTTTTCGAAAGCCGATTAAGGTCTGCTTCGGTGACATTGATAATGCAGGTATCGTCTACTATCCCCGTTTCATGCATTACTTCCATCTGGCCATGGAGGAATTCTTCAGCAGCGAAATGGGGATCGATTATGCGGAGGTGTTACACAAACGCAAGCTTTCCTTACCAACCGTCCATGTTGACGCCGACTTTGGACGGAGAATGCGTTATGGCGATCAGATCAACATCGAGGTCAGGGTGATCAACGTCGGCCGGACCTCAATTACCTGGGGGTACAGAGGCTACCGACTGGCCGGTGAAGAAGAGATGGTTGTGGAAGGGGAGAATGTCACGGTTTGTGTCAATCCAGACACCTTTGAAAAAACGGATCTCCCGCAATGGCTTCGAAAGGGTTTGACGGCATACATGGAGAGATTTAATGATTGAACAGAGATCATGACTGGGTGACCTCGATGCTCCTATTGATCCGTTTTACATTTTGTTGGGCTAAACGAAGACTTCCGATTTCCCTTCGGGAGTACAACCATCACTTATGCGAAAATGAATTTAATGCTTTTTGCCTGAGCAGATGATCGGCCAGAACAATAGCTACCATCGCCTCACACACCGAGTTGATCCGTGGAAAGGCACAGACATCGTGCCGCCCTTTGATTTTCAGTGAGACCGGTCGCATCGCTTGATCGACCGTCCTTTGCTCCAGGCTGACCGAAGGAATCGGTTTCACAGCCACTCGCAGCACCATATCCTCTCCATTGGATATCCCACCCAGAATTCCACCGGCGTCGTTTTTCTCGAATCCCTTTGGGCCGATGGGATCATTGCATTGAGATCCAAGCATGCGGGCCACCCTAAAACCCGCTCCTACCTCCACGCCTCGTACTGCGCCGATGCTCATCAGAGCCTTGGCTAGATCCGCCTCCAGTTTGTCGAAGACGGGCTCTCCCAATCCAGAAGGACAGCCCCTGACAAGAATCTCCACAATCCCCCCCAGAGAATCTCCTTGAAGCTTCACTTCTTCAATCTTTTTTTCCATGGCAATGAGGGCGTCTCTGTCCGGACAACGCAAAGCATTTCTTTCGATTTCTTCATAATCCATTTTTTCCGCCCGAACTCCTCCCAACTCTACCGTGTAAGCGATAATCTCAACCTTCTCTTTTTCCAGGATCCTCATAGCCACTGCCCCGGCAGCCACTCTTCCCACAGTTTCTCTCGCTGAGGCCCTGCCCCCGCCCCGATAATCTCGGATTCCATACTTAGCCTGATAGGTAAAATCAGCTTGACCGGGTCGGAAGACCTCTTTCCATTCTTCGTAAGGACTGGAATCCACGTCCTCATTCCGGATCAGAAGGGAGATGGGTGTTCCCGTCGTCTTTCCTTCGAAGATGCCGGAGAGAATCTCAACCCTGTCCCTTTCCTTGCGAGGACTCGATCCCTTCCCTTGGCCGGGCTTTCTTCGATCGAGCTCCTTCTGAATGTCTTCGTTTGAAAGCTCTACCCTGGGTGGACAGCCATCGATCACCACTCCCAGGGCGTCTCCATGGGATTCTCCCCATGTGGTAATCCTAAACAGTGTCCCGAATGAATTTCCTCCCATATTGCCCTCACACTTTTATAAAAGCACAAATCTCTTAGAATCAAGCGGGTGTCCCCAAGGCCGCTGACCGGTCAACCGCGATGCAGATCCCTCCTCATTTACAAACTCTCCAGAAGATTCTTCCAGGCTTGACGGTGGGACGGTTGAGTGTTCCAAAAATCCAGATGCTCACCAACTTTTTGAAGGAACGTAGTGCGGATGTGTTCTCCTCCAAGCGCTAGAACACTTCTGGCAAGATCGAAAAAGTCGAAGACATAGAGGTTCTGACCACTAGCAAATGTACGCGTGATACGCTCGTCGACGGCGGACTGCTCAGCCTTTTTTACTGTCGGAGCCGTAAAGAAAATATCCTTAATCTTACGTTTCCTGCATTTCCGAAGTGTTCCCTCAACGTCGGTCAGCGTCAGCGTACGCTCTTTTACCTCGATCGCCAAAACGACTTCACCATGAGCATTTACACATTCCAAATCGGCGGCCTGACCGATGGCCTCATCGCTAGCATTAATTCGTGCGCGATCAACCTTCGCATAAAGACCAAAGTGAATTCCTACGGCGTCAAAGAGTGCACCACAGAGAGCTAGACCTCGATCTCCTCCAGATTTCTGTTCCAAAAACCGGTGAGCAAGGGAGAGAGCATTTTCCAGGCTGATTCTCGGCGGCAGTGGGTAAGTAAACCGAAGAGATTTCTGCCGCCGAAATATTTCTAGCAATACCTGTCGAAAAACCACCTCGGTGAAGTCCGGGTAACCCCGCGACTCTACCTGTCCCAAAACGTCCACCAGAGTGTTCCAGCCTGCAACGTCCTTCTTGCTTTGGTCATCACGCACCATACGAGGAATTCGCATGGGGTTGCCTACGTAAGGGTCGTTTGACGTGCCGAGAACGTTTTCCTCCTTTTGATTGAAAGGCGCAACAACTTTACTCCCCAGGCTCCGTGCATCCCATCCAGTGATGTCGTTTGGATCCCCCTTTTTCTTCTGTAGACGCAGGCAATCAAGCTTTGCGTTGGTTAGCTTCCCCAGAAGCTGGATCGGGAGGCAAAAACGATAGGCTACTTGTTTGTGGTTGACTGAATCATGAATTGCCTGGCGCAGAGAGACATCAGCAATATATTCAATATCGGGCTTTCCGCTGGCTTCAGCCACGACGGCTTGCCAGTGCCTCTCAAGCAAGTCCCCGGCCCGCTTTAAGTCAAGGGTTTCTCTATCGCCGTCTCTTCTTGTCATGTTTGCGCGTATAGTAGCGAGCAGGTCGCTCAAAAAGATAGAGGTTCATGTCAGGCGGAACATAGCTGGCCGTCTGCGAGTAAGATTCCGGATCGTAATTTGCCCATAATGATTCCGTGCGCTCGCCCTTCGAAGAATTACAGAGGCGAGTATTGGCATCTACCCTAATCCAGTCACGATAGAGGCGATCCATCAAAGAGCAGCGATAGCCTGATACTGCCACAGCACCATGCACGGATCGAAGGATCTCAGCAAGCTCCTCATGTTCACGATCCGTCATTTCGTAGCCGTAGGCCTTACTATCGCCACGTGCTTCGTGAGGGTAAGGTGGGTCGCAATAGAAGAGCGTTTTCGGAGAATCATAGCGAAGAATTACTTCCGTCGCGGGGGCGTTTTCGATTTGAACGCGCTGTAGGCGCTGGACAATCTGGGGTAAGCCTTCTACGCTGCCTAACCAACGTGAGACAGCTCCGGCCATGCCAGCACGGGAGGTCAAGACACAATGAGCCCAACGGCCCTCTGAACTCGTCTGCGCCAATCCGGTTCGTGTCTGGCGTGCCCGAACGAAAAAGCGGCGGGCACGCTCGATCGTCGAAAGATTTGGCTCAGGACGGCAAGCTTTCACCAGCTCTTCGCGTGAGAAGGGAGTCAAGCTGATGAGTCGGATAAGCTCATCGCCATGATCACGTAAACGCTGGAAGAAATTCACGACTTCAGAATCCAAGTCGTTATAAGTTTCAACAGGTGCCGGTGGCCGGTTAATCAGGACGGCCGCGGAGCCGCCAAAAGGCTCGCAGAAATGAGTAAATGTGGTCGGAAGCAACGGCAGAAGGAAATCCAGGTGGGAGAACTTCCCGCCGTAATAACCAAAAGCAATCATTTTACTACGGCGCTCGCTCGCACGCGCGATTAGCCGACGATTGTTGAACCCTGGCCCTGCTTCCGAGCGTTTGTTTCCTTTGTAATTGTCTTGCGCAGAGCTATGGGATCGTGGCTTAACAGGATTGTTCATCTCCTTGATAGCACCTCTTTGCTCTGTTTAGAGATCTCTTTTCGTTTAGAATATACACTATTTTTAAATTTTTTGGAAATGCGAAAAAGTCGTTAATATATTTAGCATTGACTGTGAAGTAAATCAGTAACCACTACAATAAAAGACTGAGGTAAAGATTGAAGCAAATCTAAATTCAGCTAAAGTTATATGAAATCTCCCGTGTCATCATCCTGAACTTTTTCCTGAAATAAAAGTGTAAACCTAAATACTTGATCTGATATGAACGGGTTATTATCTGAATAATTCCTTTAGCGCATCAATTGCTTCGTAATAATACTTCGGCATCTCACCACTTCTATATCTCATACCTTTAAGTCTAGTTGGATGAGGTGTTGCCAAAACAAACTGTCTCTCAGTTTCCCATAAACTTACTTTCTCAAACTCTCTTATTTCTCCATTCGCAGGGAAAAAATGGCGAATAGTCAGCCCAGGATGTTTACCTTGTGTGATTATTATATCAGGATTTAGTATATTTATCTCTCTTTTGAGATGGATAGAACAATTAGATATTACTCGGTTTTGTCTAACTGCATCCATGTTATCACGTTCTGTCGAACATTTGACAGCGTTAGTAAGTGAATATTGTATAGAATATTTATATTTATCTTTCTCATCAAGGAGATATTTAAGAATCAAAGAAACGCCCCTCATATGGCCATTCCCAGGGGCCTCTGCTAAAGTTCTAAAATGATTTTGAGTTTTCTCAAATATTAGTTCTTCAGTCCCTCCGTAGCCTCCTTTATCCATTGCTACAATCAATACTTTTGTAAATTTTCCATTTATCTGAGCTTCCCCATACTGAGAACCGATGTATGCCCAAGTGCCAGATCTCCATTTATCTTTATCCTTTGTCCCAAGGCAAAATAACTTGGAAGGACATCTAAAATCTTCAAATTTAACCGATGGTGTAATATTCTGCGAGCTGTAAAGTTCAATAATTTTATCCCGCGCGGCTGTCTTAACAGAATCCTCAATTTCGATTTTTGAATCCACGGGTTAACCTATCTTTTCCTTATCATTAACAATGGCTAATATACGCTCAACGACCGCTTCCACATCCAGCGTTGACGTATCGATTTGGATTTCTGAAACCCGTTCGTAAATTGGTTCCCGTAGGGACATGACCTCCTTTAATTCATCTGATGTCCCTTTACCAGTCAACGTTGGTCTTCGCGTGTTTGTTCCCGGGTCATGATTCATCCTTTTGAGAAGGGTCTGTTTGTCTGCTTTAAGCCAGATGATGAACCCATTTTTTCTTAAAGCTTCGACATTGTCTGTGTCGAGCACTGCTCCTCCTCCGGGGGCGATGATTAAATGATATTCCTTTGAAATATCCTCAATGGTACTTCTTTCCAGTTTCCTAAAATGACCCCATCCATGGGATTTCACAATATCGCTGATCGGGACTCCCTGACGTTCTTCAATGAGATCATCTATGTCTACAAACCTCATCTTGAGACGAGCAGCCAGCCTGCTGCCCACCGTGCTCTTACCTGAACCACGATATCCGATCAAAATGAGATTCATCAGAAATTCAAGTGCCTAAAGTAACTAAAGTTTTAAATGCCTAAAGTGTCTAACAAAAGATATTGGATATTTCTTAACCTGTCGTCCTGAACCAAGTCCTGAGTTTACTTCAGGATCTGCAATTCCAGGATCTTATAAAAAGGTCAGATGCTGAACAAAGTCC
>Ga0154838_1178_pt3 | contig 14591 bp, 14 predicted proteins | sample Rifle2008BG16ft_FD_116142 | JGI IMG/M metagenome (GOLD analysis project Ga0154838, IMG submission 116142) | Deltaproteobacteria bacterium RBG_16_48_10 | reverse complement strand
CAGGAGATCAAGGGGTTCTTTAAAATCAAAACGACTCAGGAGTACGACAGCCGGAGAAAGAATGTAGAGGAATTCAAGCCAGGCCTCGCCGCCGATGCCATCTTCATTCCCGACACCCATGACCGGGTGGGTCTCATCCTCTCTCAGATGGCCTATTTCGATATCACAGGTTCGGCTTTCTTAGGAACAAATGCATGGAATGACCCACGCCTCATTTCAGTGGCCGGGACAGCCATCGAAAAAATCGTTTTTGTCGACTGTTTTTTCAAAGGGAATCCTTCCCCAACCCTCATCCATTTTGTGGAGGAATTCCGGAAGGTCTATCAGCGGGACCCGGAGACCCTCGAAGCCATCGGTTACGATAGCGCCAAATTCCTGATCAAGATTCTTCAGACGAAGTCGGTTTCTTCACCCCTTCAGTTGAGAGAGGAGATTTTACGGATTGAGAATTTTCAGGGGATCTCCGGCCTGAAGGGCTTTGGAGAAAACGGAAAGGCGATACGAAACCTCTCCATCCTGACCGTAAAGAATGGGCAAATCGTGCAGGTCTCACCCTGATATGAAAGGCCTTCACTCCTGGAATGTGAATGTCGATGAAGCCATCGGGATCCAGAAGACCCTTCGGGAACGGGTCACTCTGAAAGCGACATTTTCTGAATTGAAGCACATTGGAGGAGGAGATGTTGGCTACTCCAATAACAGGAATCAGCTCCTCGGTGTCATTGTGGTTCTCTCCTTTCCAGAAATGGAAATGCTCGATTTTGCAACGGCCTTTGGAAAGATTCGGTTTCCTTATATCCCTGGCCTCTTGAGCTTTCGGGAAGGTCCCATCCTGATCAAAACCTTCAATCGGTTAAGAATAAAACCGGATGTGATGATCTTTGAAGGTCAGGGGATAGCTCATCCCAGAGGATTCGGCCTGGCTTCTCACCTGGGACTGTGGCTTGACCTCCCATCAATCGGTTGTACCAAAACACCTCTTGTGAATGATTATGTTTCTCCAGGGACCTCCAAAGGAAGCTTTGAATGGATTCAAAGCGAAGGGAAAAAAGTGGGCGCTGCCCTAAGAACGAAAGAGGGGGTGAAGCCTGTCTTTATCTCTCCAGGACATCGAATGAACCTGCCAACGAGTATTCAGATCATCCTCGCCACCTGTCAGAGCTTCCGTATTCCGGAACCCCTCCGTAGGGCCCATCAATGGTCAAGGATTCTTTTGAGAGAACCTAAATATTCTGTATCAATTTAGTTTTTTGAAATCACTTTGCAAAATCCCTCCCTGCCTCCCTTTTCCAAAGGGAGGAGTCCTGCCTGAGGCAGGGATTTCCCCTTTTGACAAAGGGGGGACGCCGTCGTCCAAAGCCAGACTGTGGCGTCGGACGATGAAGGGGGACTGAATCGATTGTAGAGATTCTTCTGCCAATGGCTCAGAAAGACATAGCGACACATTCTCCGAGGGGAAGGATTGATAGGTTCTTATCGATACCTTTTCAGATACTGTTCTAACCGGTTCATTCCCTCGACGATATTTTCCATGGAATTAGCGTAAGAAAACCGAAGATACCCTTCTGCGTTCGTTCCGAAATCGATGCCCGGCGTCACCCCGACCTTTGCCTCTTTCAGGATGTCAAAGGCCAATCGATAAGAATCTCGGGAAAATCGGCTTGCATTGGCAAGGATATAGAAAGCTCCCGTAGGCTCCACTGTGATCCCGAATCCCAATCCTCGCAGCCTCGGAATTAAATAACGTCGGCGCCGGTCATAGGTCTCGATCATCTTCTGAATGTCGTTCTTCGCTTCTTTGAGTCCGATCAGGGCACCCCACTGGGCAAAAGAACTGGCAGAGATGAAAAGGTTCTGCTGAAGCTTCTGCATGGGCCTGATAAACTCTTCTGGAGCGATCACATAGCCTAATCTCCACCCGGTCATGGCATAGAGTTTTGAAAATCCGTTAATGACAAAAGCCCGGTTTGTAAACTCGAGGATCGAATGGGCCTCTCCTTCATAGACGAGGCCGTGATAAACCTCGTCAGAAATAACGAAAGGGGAGAGCAGGGCAATTTGCTCCATCTTCTTCTTCGATATCACGTTCCCCGTTGGATTGGAAGGAGAATTGATCATAATGCCTTTGACCCTTGGACCCAGTCTCTGCTCGATCATCTCTGGAAGATACTGGAAGCCCTCTTCTTCCCTCACCCCGACAAAAACTGGAGCGCCCCCTACATAACGGATGATATTGGGATAACAAGGATAATAAGGATTGGAGAGGATGATCTCGTCCCCGGGATCCAGAAGAGCGGAGAAGAGGAGAAGCAGGGCGGGAGAGGTACCTGATGCGATGAGGATTTGATCTCGAGAAACCTTCACTTTATATCGCCTCCAGTAATCCTCACTGATGGCCTCTCTTAGCTCAACTAAACCCAAACTATGGGTGTAGTGTGTCCTCCCATCACAGATGGCCCGGTAGGCTCCCTCTTTGATACATTCCGGAGTATCGAAATCAGGTTCCCCTACTTCGAGATGGATGATCTCTTCCCCGGCTCTCTCAAGCTCCTGGGCTTTCTCTAAGACATCCATCGCAATGAAGGGTGGAATCTCCTGCGCCTTTCTTGAGATCATGGCCAATTCTCCAAATTGTTAGGTAGAAAATAACCTTCTAAATCCCCCCATCCCCCCTGAAGCTGTGAAAAAATCCCAAAATCCACAGACCGGACAGGGAGTATCGGAAAAATTGTAGGGCGGCTACCTTTTCAGGTTCAACGATACGGATGAAAAAACTCTCTAAGATAGCTAAGTTAAGATGGTTCGTTACCCTTACATTTTCAATGTCCGCATCCTACGATTTTGGAGAGTCCCCCTGTTCGGTCTCCCATCTTCCAATAATTTCACACCCCCCCTTTGCTAAAGAGGGGTAAGGGGGGATTTTCATGGTTCGTGAGTGAGGAACACGGCATGAAAAACCTATTCTTGATTGGGTGCTTGTTATTTGAAGCTTATCCTTAGAGTATACAAACTTTGATTTTATCCCCTTTTTTAGCCTTCAACCTTTTCTGTGCATTTCCTTCTCGAACCGATATCTCTAAAAATCCGCCACTTCCGATGAGGGCTGTCACCTCCCCCTTTTTCCCTTCCCAGTATCCTTTCTTTAGGCCCTGTACCATTTGATCCCCGAGCTGAATAGAAAAGGCATGACCCTTTGCCAAATTTAAAAGACGTTGTTCATCGATATTACTGATGAGGTTTCCAAAGACGTCAATATGAAGAATTTCTCCTGAGAGTCCCTTCGGGTTTTGTTCCGGTTTTGTGGTACGCAATGATTTCCAGGAGCTTACCTCATCGCCGAGAACCTTTGGACCGATTCCTAAAGAAAGATGGGCTGCCACAGGAGCAAAGATGTCTCTTCCATGGAAGGTAGCGCTTACACGTGGAAGATAATATTTCTTGTGGGTGAGGGCAATGACCTGCTTTATCTTTTCCTGTTGTAAGGCAAGGGTGAAGATTCCGTTGTCAGGACCAACAAAAAAGTAGTTTGCGGTAACGATGAGAATGGGTTTTCTGGGTCCCCCGACGCCCGGATCGACCACAGAGAGGTGAATCGTTCCCTTTGGAAAAGAAGCATAGGAACTCGCCAGCAGAAAAGCTCCTTCCTCAATATCCTGGGGACTGACTTGATGGCTGATATCAATGAGAGTGCATCGGGGATTGATTCCCAAAATCACTCCCTTCATTGAGGCAACATAATGATCTCTCGCGCCAAAGTCGGTGAGCAGGGTGATGATGGAATTCCTCATCCAGACCTAATCCTTTTCAGGTGTCTCACAAAAGGTTTTCGAATGATCTCTTTCTCGGTAATGATGGCCTTGATGAAGAACTGGGGAGTGATATCGAAGGCAGGATTAAAGGCCTTTATTCCCTTTGGAGTAACAGGCTTCCCTTGAATGTGCGTCACTTCCGAGGGGTCTCTCTCTTCGATTGGGATTCCAAGGCCGTTGACAAGGTCGAGATCAACCGTAGACGTTGGGGCAGCCACGTAAAAAGGGATGCCGTGCCATTTGGATAGGATGGCAAGGCCATAGGTCCCGATCTTGTTGGCCGTATCCCCGTTACGGGCAATCCGGTCCGCCCCCACCAGAACAAGATTGATTCCCTCTTTTTTCATTACCCAGGCAGCCATGCTGTCTGTGATTACCGTCGCCGGGATCTTCCCCTGCGTCAACTCCCATGCCGTCAGCCTTGCTCCTTGAAGCAGGGGCCTCGTCTCATCAACAAACACATGAAACCGTTTCCCTTCAGACCAGGCGGCATAGAGAACCCCGAGAGCCGTCCCATAGCCAACCGTGGCCAGGGCTCCTGCATTGCAGTGAGTCAGAATTCGATCCCCGTCCCGAATGAGACTCTTTCCGAATTCTCCGATCTTTCGATTCGCCTCCACATCCTCATGAAAGATCTTGAGGGCCTCTTCCTCGAGGCTCTCCTTCAGGTCTTCGGCGCTCAGAGAACGATCCTGAACTAACCTGTTTCTCATCCTGTCTAAAGCCCAGAAAAGATTCACCGCTGTCGGCCGAGCCCGCCCCATTTCCTGAATCACTTCTCTTAAATTCTCACGGAAAACTTCAGGTTGATGAGAACGGATCTTCCTGGCTGCCAGGGCAATGCCCATGGCGGCTGCCACCCCAATGGCCGGTGCACCACGGATCGCCAGGGTTCGAATGGCCTCTGCCACAGTGGAGGCATCCTTGCAATCGAGGTACCGGATCTCATGAGGGAGTTTTCGCTGGTCCAGAATCCTGACGCAATCTTTCTTCCACTCGATGGTTTTAAATTTCATTGAAATTCAACCCTTGATAGTCTCGTAAAAAGTCCGAAATCCGTCACTCCGGCCCCTTTCCAAAACGGGGTAAACTCCAGCCGGAGTCCAGACGTTGTCCCCCGTATTAAGTACGGGGCAGGCTCTGCGAATGCAGGGAACCAGAAACATATGAATCTGGATTCCTGTTTTCACAGGAAACCCTGGATTCCTGCTTTCGCAGGAATGACAAACTGGAGAAAATTTGACTTTTTACGAATCCTTCAACCCTTGAGTTTCTCTTTGAGCAGTTCGTTCACCAGTTGGGGATTGGCCTTCCCTTTGGTCTGCTTCATCACTTCACCCACAAAGAAGGCGAAGAGTTTCTCCTTCCCCTTCCGGTAGTCCTCGACCTGCTTTGGATTGGCCTCCATGGCCCTCTCAATCGCCTTTTCAATCTCACCCCTATCCAGAATTTGAACCCAGCCTTTGTCCTGGACAATCTTTCCCGGCTTTTCCCCGGTCCGAGACATCTCTTCAAAAACATCCTTGGCAATCTTTCCACTGATCGTCCCCTGTTTGATCATCGAAAGCATCTCAGCCAGATGCCGGGGCGTGACGGGGCATTGATCGATCTCTTTCTCATCGCCCTTCAGTTCCCGGAGAAGATCTCCCATCATCCAGTTACTCACCGTCTTCGGTTCAGGGAAGAGACGAACACATTCTTCATAATAATTGGCCAGGGCCTTCGCGGAAGTCAGGATCTCTGCATCGTACTCCGGAATTCCGTAATCCTTCATGAATCTCTCCTTCTTCTCATCAGGGAGTTCGGGAAGGCTCTTCCGGATTTCTTTGATCCACGGTTCTTCAATCCGGATGGGAACGAGGTCCGGATCAGGGAAGTAACGGTAATCATGGGCCTCTTCCTTTCCCCGCATGGAAACGGTGATCCCCTGGTTTGTATCCCAGAGCCGCGTCTCCTGAATAACCTCTCCACCCTCTTCTAAGATCTCGATCTGGCGCTTAATCTCATAATCCAATGCCTTCTCGACAAACCGGAAGGAGTTCATATTCTTCAACTCGGTTCGGGTCCCGAATTCCTTCTGTCCCCTGGGCCGGACCGAGACGTTGGCATCGCACCGAAAATTTCCTTCTTCCATGTTTCCTGTCGAGATCTCTAAGTATTGAAGGAGGGAGCGAAGTTTTCTCAGGTAGTCCCCTGCTTCCTGGGGAGAACGGATATCCGGTCCACTTACAATTTCAACCAAAGGAACCCCCGTCCGGTTGAAATCGACATAACTGAATGCGGCGGTCTCCGGTGTCTCCCCATGTTTCAATTTTCCGGCATCCTCCTCGAGATGGATACGAATGAGGTCAATCCGCTTCTTCCGCCCATCAGCCGTGATATCGATGAAGCCCTGTTCAGCGAGAGGATACTCATACATGGAAATTTGATATCCCTTGGGAAGGTCGGGGTAGAAATAGTTTTTTCGCGCAAAGAGGCTGTAAGGTGCAATCCGGCAGGAGGTTGCAAGGCCTAACCGAATTGCAAACTCGACCGCTTTCCTATTCACCCCTGGCAGGGATCCGGGCTGTCCTGTGCAGATGGGGCAGGTCAGGGTATTGGGACCTTCGCCAAAAGCCGTGGAACACCCGCAGAAGATCTTCGACTTCGTCAAAAGCTGGGCATGAACTTCCAGTCCGATAACCGGTTCGTATTCCATAAACATCTCCCATCCCGATATCATTTCCGCTTCTAAAAATATAATAAACCCTACCCCTTGTCAAATCTTGAAACTGAACCCATTCAAAAGAAAGATTTTTGATCTGTACCTTAAATTGCGTCTTCCCTTGAGTTGACAAACGGGAGGAATTCCATTACCTTACACCCAAAATGCTAAATCCCATTCTAACGCCTCCCTCTTACTCTTTGATTAAGAAAGACAGAGTCTCTCTACTCCTGAAAGAGACGTATAGAGATCTCCTGCTTCAGCAGGGGATTGAAGATTTCGAAACCTTTCTGAAAAGATATGGACAAATCTCTCCCCATTTAAAAGGAAGAACCCTTCATTTCCTGGTTCCTCTCAGAGACGGGAGAAACATGGTCATTCGCCGTTATTCTCATGGAGGATGGTTCCGATTTTTCACCCGCGATCTTTATCTCTCCGGATCACGGTCCTTCCAAGAACTCTGCCTGACAGAGGAGGTCCAATCCTCCGGGATCCCGACCCTTCAAACTGTTGGCGCCATCCGTGCCTCGGTCTTTCCTTTTTTTTACAAAGCCTATCTCCTCTCCCTCGAAATCCCCAATGCTGAGGATTCGACCCGCTATCTTCTAAAAACCATCTCCCATCCTGTGCGAGAATGTCTCATCGAAAAACGAAAAATGATCCACTCGGCAGCAATTCTTGTCAAACAATTTCATCAGGCAGGATTTTTTCACAGAGACCTTCAATTGAAAAACATTTTGATCGCAGAAGGCAAACCCTTGCTGATCGATTTTGATCGTTCCTACCGGAAGAAGGTTTTGACCCTGAGGGAAAGGACCGATAACCTCCTTCGCCTCGACCGATCCGTTGAAAAGTGGAAACGTCTTGGCCTTCCTCTAACAAGGACAGACCGTTGGCGGTTCTTTTTGGCCTACTCGCAGAGTGATCCTTCAATGCGGGAAGCTTTAAAAGAAGCCCTCCGGACTTATTCTATCCACTCTTTTTTCCATCGATGTGTTTGGAGCTTACAGAGGGGTTCAAGGATTCGAGGGGTCAAGGAATCCTCTTCCGCCACATCAAAAATTCTCGCTGTTCAAATTGAAGGAGAGACGCCTCTGAAGAATTCCTTGAGAGGTAAAAGGAGGGACTGTTGGTGTGAGAAAAAGAAATGGTCTGCTCCCTGGATAATAGCTAAGGACTTGGGTTGATCGAGATATCGATACCATTCCTCGAGGAGAGGGAGAGGACAGAAGAGATCCTGACTCCCTGCGACAATGAGTTTTCTCTTCTTACATCCTTTCAAAAATCCAAAATCGTACATCTCGAGAGGTGGTGCGATGGCCGCCATCCCGTGGATCCGTCCATCCTGGACGGCAATAGGCATACCTGCCCACGCCCCGAAAGAATATCCGAGAAGAATTAAGGAATGTTCTCGGTCTCCGAAGGTTGCGTTCAGGCACTCAACGGCAGCCTGGACATCTTCCCTTTCTCCAACACCCTCGGTGTAATTTCCCCCGCTCTCCCCTACCCCTCTAAAATTGAAACGAAGCGTTGAAAGCCCTGTCTCCGTTGCTGCGTGCACCCCTGAAAGGATGACAGGATTATGCATATCGCCTCCGTACTGGGGGTGAGGATGACAGAGAATGACACCTCCTTTTGCAGAAAGGGCCTCATCAATGCTAATGAGGCCCTCCAGCTTGATCCCCGAGGATGGGAAAAAGATCTTTTCTTCTTTCATCCTATGATCCAAGAAGGGATGCTTCTACGGTAGGTCTCCTGGAATATCCCTCTCGTTTTCTTGAGCGGACTCTTTCCGCGGGAGGACTCAATCTCTACATCGACCTTCTCTTTGATCCATTCCAGAATATTCCTTAAGATCTCTAAAAATCTCACCTCGATCCGGCTGACATCTTTACTCTCAATCCGCTCGTTTAACGATTTTAACCAGGCATCCAGCTTCTCTTGAACCTGTATGAGAATCTGAACCCAATAGGTATCTGCTTCCTCTTTTTTCTCTTCGCTCTCGGGATTTTGAGTCAGTCTTGTCCGCGTATCTTCCCCCCGGTCTCCTTTAGGAACCGTGATTTTGAAGACACTAAAGGGACCCGATTGATAGACGAGTCCTAAGATGAGAAGAAGGGATAGAATGGGAACGATCCATTTCTTCATCGATTAGCTCCAAACTTGATCGCGATCCCCTCTCGCCCTTCAGTAATGGGAAGGGGAGCAGGGGGATTTGGATTTTTTTCCCAAGCAGAAAACTATTTACTAAGGAGCCCTAATTGACCAGACGTATTCTTCCAAAATCTCCCCCCACCTCCCTTTTGTAAAGGGATGGAAGGAGGGATTTAGTCTCTGGTGTCTATACAATTATGGACTCCTAAGTAAATCAGGGTTGGTGGGCGATGCGGGAGTTGAACCCACGGCCTTTGGTTCCGGAGATACTGGGAAAAGGCTCCCGCAAAAACGCCGTTAACCTATGGAATTTACATCAGTTTCCCCGATTACTCAAAGTTACTGATAAAAAGCCCAATTCACTGCCTTTGATTCTTCTTCACGGGCTTTCACGCAATTTAACAAATACTGGGAATAAAGTCAAAAAATAATAAGGCGTGTCCCCCCTGCCCCACCGTAAGTGCCGACCGGAGGGGTTGGGATACCGGGGAAGCGCGTTTAGGATGGAGATTGTTTTGCCAACGGAGGTGTCCCCGAAATCATCCGAGTGATCCAATTTGCCACGCGAACCTGTTGTGCGCGCGTTTGGGGTGTTTTCTGCATTTCGTCTTTCCCCGTTTCTTCTCGGCGGTAATCCCCAGCCTGGGGAGTGAATTGATATTGTTCTTGCAATGAGTTAATAGATACCCATCATCCAATGGTGGCAAGCAAAGGTTGAGGGTCGAACTGAATAAGCCTATCTTTGTTTAAAAACGATGTCGGAATTGGGTTATGAGTATAGAAAAGGGGTTTGACATTCCTTTTGTAGCTGACATGGCTCTGCGGGAGAAGCAGATTCAGCAGAATTACCGCCCTGTCATTGCCGTCCACAAATGGTTTGCCCGCCGGCCTGGTACCCTCTTCCGGGCACTCCTTCTTTCGGAATTTGCCCAGAGGCCCCTAAGAGAGTCCTTCTTTCATCCAAACAATCTGAAAGGCATTCGTGTTGCAGACCCTTTTATGGGCGGGGGTACCCCACTCATTGAGGCGAATCGGGTAGGTTGTGATATCATTGGCTACGATATTAATCCTATGGCCTACTGGATCGTCCGTCAAGAGATTGAGAATCTCGACGTGGAGGCCTACAGAAAAGTTGCAAACGATTTGGTCTCCCATTTGGACGATAAGATCGGGTATCTTTATTGTACAAAATGCCTCGAATGTGGATCTGAGAATGCTCTGGTAAAATATTTCCTTTGGGTCAAAGTACAATCCTGTCGTTATTGCGGGAAAGAGATCGATCTTTTTCCAGGATACCTGGTGGCTGAAGACCGCAGGCACCCCGCAAACGTCTTTCTCTGTGCAGCCTGCGGAACCCTTACCGAAGTGAAAGATCGCAAAAATCCGGGCTCTTGTAATTCCTGTCAGTCACCTCTGGTGCATGCGGGCCCGGCCAAACGAAACGTCTGTATTTGTCCTGGCTGTGGAAGAGAAAACCACTATCCGATCCCTGAATCGGGGCCGCCCCGGCATCGTATGTTCGCTATCGAGTACCACTGTTCCACTTGCAAGGCGGCTCATAGGGGTCGATTTTTCAAGATACCGGATGACCAGGACCTACATCGATACTCCGAGGCTGAATCCATATGGGCACGAACGGTCCCTAAGTTTATCCCCAATGACGAAATCCCGCCAGGCGATGAAACAAATCGCCTCCATCGTTGGGGCTACAGCAAATACCGAGAGATGTTCAACGCCCGGCAGTTACTCGGCCTGGAATTAAGCTGCCAAGCGATCCAAAGGGAGCCGGATGAAAGAATTCGAAATGCCCTGGCCACCAATCTCTCCGATCTGCTCCGATACCAGAATATGCTTTGTCGCTACGATTCCATGGCATTGAAATCGCTTGACATATTTTCTATTCATGGTTTTCCGGTGGGACTGGTTCAATGCGAATCAAACCTTCTTGGGATTTCCACTGATAACGGGACGAATATCGGAAGTGGCGGATGGATGAACATTATCGACAAATACGCAAAGGCGAAAGCATACTGTGAACGCCCCTTTGAAATTCGGTATCAAAAGCAACTAAAATCGCTTGTCTACCTCCCCGGAGAGTGGATCGGGGATCACCGAAACGGTGAGACTCCATCTGAAAACCGGCAGGTGGATCTCCATTGCCAGAGTGCGACATCCGCCGAGTTCCCGGCAAAAACACTGGATGCAGTTCTGACAGATCCTCCTTATTTTGGAAATGTCCAATACGCCGAACTGATAGACTTCTGTTATGTGTGGCTCCGACGATTAGTCGGCCAGACCGATCTCAATTTTAAACCTACTTCCACGCGACACCCGGATGAGTTAACCGGGAACGTTACGATGGAACGAGGCCTTGCCCACTTTACGCAGGGGCTTTCAAGCGTTTTTCAGAGAATGGCGACTGCCCTGAAGCCCGGCGCTCCATTCGTTTTCAGTTACCATCACAATAAGCTTGACGCTTATTATCCCATCGCGGTTGCCATCCTCGATGCCGGGATGACATGCTCTGCTTCCATTCCATGCCCGGCTGAAATGGGAGCTTCGATTCATATCAATGGTACAGCCTCCTCCATTATCGACACCATCTTCGTATGCCGTCTGCACGGAAAAGTATCGAAGAGTTTGATTGTCAGCACGCCCAAGGAAGTGGCTGATTTGATTCAGGAGGATCTTGAAAAACTCACAGAAGGAAATGTGAAGCCGACGCAGGGCGACATCCGTTGTATCGCTTATGGGCACCTCATACGGCTCGCTATCTGGAACCTACGAGTGTCGTGGAAGAAAAAGGAAACCACACCGGAGAAATTGGATATTTTGGCCCGTCATCTGAATGCCTTCGGTGGGTTTGAAGCAATAGAGAAACATTTGAGCAGTGATTTTGACAAAGCCCCATTGTTTCGTCATGAAATGGCACGTGAGCCAGCAACGCCTTACCAGGTGGGTGAAAATGAGATTCCCTTTTGAGGTTCCTTTCTCCGAGATGGAAGCAAGTCTGGACGAATTTGTTACGGCCGTATTCTCCTGTCTCGCTTCGGAATTCCTGGTGATGCCGAAGGGTGTTGGCTTCATAGAGTACCCCGTTTTTGAGAAGGGCTATGAAGCACTAAAGCAAGCGACTTCAGCCTTCGAAGACATCAGTCAAGAATCTATAACGAGAGTGGCTTTTGAGGTTCCAATCTCGATCATTGTGATACGCGCCATGCTGGGATTGACTCCTCCTGAATGGGCTTACCTTGCAACACAAAGGACATCTGTTCGAGTCGACCAGGGATTTGCCCGTGCCCTTGATCGTAAGATCCGATTTGCTCCACTGAAACCTTTGAAGCCGAGTGGGGTCAGCACAGAAAGAGTCAATGCGCTAATGGAAGTGGCATTTAAGCTTCTGAGGGACGGTGTGCCCCAGGTAGAAAATAATAAACTGCACCGGCTTGACAAGGCAGATACAAAATATGGGAAAGAAAGCATTCGACATCTCGCTAACATGGGTTTCCCGTATCCTATGGTCCTTTATGAAAGATTCTTGGGGCGGCCTTTTGCTGGACATCGAGACTCTGTCAGCGAACTTGTCGGAGACAGCCTTGAGTCGGCAATCGAAGACGTTCTAACCAAAGCAGGAATCAGCTACAGAAAAACAAAGAGGGCGGAGCGCATTCCGGGTTTTGACCAAACCCCTGACTTCATCATTCCAAACGAGTTTAATCCTGAAATCCTCATTGAAGCCAAGATTACAGAAGACGATGGCACGGCACGGGATAAGGTAACAAGGGTGCAGCATCTAGGCGCTCTCGCAATAGCCGATCAACCTACTAACCAGCCAAAATACGAAGTCATTGCCTGTATCGCGGGCCGAGGCTTGGGTGTCCGCAGAGAAGACATGAAGAAGTTGCTTCTGGCTACGCGAGGGAAAGTGTTCACATCACAAAATTTAGACCGATTAGTAGAGTTTACTCGCCTAAAGGAATTCCAGACAAAGAAAAAGCAACCTGCCTAAGCTACACGGGAAATGTTACTGACAACAATTATTGGGGCATGAGTGTATGGACCAATGAGAGGCCCTCTTGATTGACGAAATCAATCAATACCCTCAAGTTTGTTGTGTATAACGCTTAATTTCGTCAAGTTACGGCCGGCTGCTAAGCAATCTTTCCAAACCACTATGGGAAATATCACTGAAGGGGGCTCCGGATCACTCTCGATCTTTACAGACACCTTTATGATGAGGCGAATCGGGAGGCAGCCAAGAAGATTGAAGCATTCTACAAGACGGAATCAAAAAAAGCTGTCGAAAAAATCGCAGAGATGCAAAAAGATGCAGCAGAAATGGGGAGGTGCTGATGGTCTTTTCGAGTGCGTCACAGACCGTCACAAAACCGCCACAAAAGCGTCACAATCACAAAGAAATAGGGTTAGCTATGTTGGCTAACCCATTGATTTTACTTGGTGGGCGATGCGGGAGTTGAACCCACGGCCTTTGGTTCCGGAGACCAACGCTCTATCCATCTGAGCTAATCGCCCATTTAATTATTTCGATAAGTTAGCTACATTTTCTTTTCTTATTCCATCAAGTTTGACCAAATTGTGACCAGAATGTGACCAACTCTGGTCACACTCTTTTTGGCCCTCTTGTCGCTGATCAGAAAAACCAATATTCCCCCCCGGACTGGCAATCATCTTCGCCGTTTCCTTCGCCCGCTCAACCGTAATCCGGTAAGCAGCCTCCCTCTGCCTTGCGGCATCACGGTTGGCCCCCTCCATCATGTGACCGTAAAGATCCATCGTGCCTCAAGCTCGGCCACAAGTCGGCTTAAAAATTCGGCTGCTTTTGCCTCATCGGTTTGTCCCGTGGATTCCCGAACCCGCTTGCCGTTCCATCGGAAATCCGTCCAGATAAAAGGCGAGCCTTCTCTGTAAATCAAATGCCTGTGCATCATCCCTCCTTCCCGGCGCTTACAGTTGCTTTCCCCGATGGTAGGAAAATACTACAATCAGGACGTTTTTGCAAGGATCTTTTTGGCCCCGGAATCGCCACTTCTGGAATGGATTGCTTTTAATCGATTGATTTCAACCTCTTTTATTCATCTTAAGTCATTCCAATCCATTAAAAAAACTACACATTTTATAACAAGTGAACAAAAATATGGCACTTTTTTGTGCATAAAATAAATCACTTTGTAGAAAAACTGTGTAAATTCAAATAATTATTAAAATAGGCAAGATTTGGCACTCATTTTGCTTAATTCTCACCAATATGCTAAATACTACCTATACGGAGATCATGTGGGATTGATCATATTAAGACTTATAACTCATAACTTTGAAACTTATGAACCTCTGGTGCGTCATCCAAACTAAACCGAAGAAAGAAGGAGAGGCAGCCTCTTACCTCTTGACCAAAGCTTTGGAAGTCTTCAACCCTTTGACAGAGGCCTTCTCCCCAAAAAATGGAAAGATCGATAAAGTATGACCCCAATTGAGGGAAAAATATGCCGTTCTTTCAAGTCAACAAATTCGATCCTAAAGCCCGGCTGTCTCATTTGTTCCGTCATTCATTCAAACACACGATTTCTAATCTCATCTCCTTCCCCCTTACGATGGGGGAAGGTTGGGATGGGGGTGGACGTCCTGGATATTCCCCCCCACCTCGATCCTCCTCCACTGCGGGGGGAGGAATTTACTTTTTTTGACTCAATTGGGGTATGGAAGTCTCTCTCTCCCAATTATATCTTTGGGTTTCTGGCGGTGAGCGGGTGAGGATCCTTTTGAATTTAATTGGGTACCAACCCACAATTGAACTCCATTATTCGTTACTTGAAAAAGTGGCTTAAATAGATATACATGACGACGTAATTATTTGCGGATACGCTTCGACAAGCTCAGGGTGACCGGTTATGGTGAGCCCTTCGGCT
>Ga0154838_1198_pt7 | contig 14684 bp, 17 predicted proteins | sample Rifle2008BG16ft_FD_116142 | JGI IMG/M metagenome (GOLD analysis project Ga0154838, IMG submission 116142) | Deltaproteobacteria bacterium RBG_16_48_10 | reverse complement strand
CTCAGCACGAACGGCTTATGGAAACAGCATTGCGTTAAGGGAGATCTTAGAAGAATATGTCTTTTCAATTATGGACTCGTTAGTACATAGAAGATAACCCAGTTGTCTCGCTGATGACTAAATTTATCCTGAAGCGGTTTCTACTTGCCATTCCCACACTTCTCGCCGTGCTCACCATTGTTTTTATCATCGCCCGGGTGATCCCGGGCGATCCGGCAGTGGTCATCCTGGGAGATTCTGCCAGCCGAGAAGCCCTGGATAACCTCCGTCAGAGACTGGGCCTCAACCAGCCTCTCTCAAAGCAGTACATCGATTTCGTTCTGAAAGCCCTCCAGGGAAATCTGGGGGAATCGCTGGTGAGTGGAACACCTGTCATAAAAGAGGTTCTGAATGTTCTTCCCTATACGATTGATCTGACGATTGCAGGAATTATCATCGGGATTGTTTTTGGCATTCCCTTGGGAGTTCTTACGGCTGTGTATCGCAATTCGGCGATCGACTTCATTGCCCGTATCGCTTCACTGCTTGGCCTTTCTTTTCCTGCCTTCTACTCTGCCATTCTGCTCATCATCGTCTTTGCCCTTCAGCTTGGATGGTTTCCGGTCCTGAGCAGTGGCGACCTTTCAAACCCCATTCAGAGGCTCCATCACTTAATCTTACCTGGGGTCAATTTAGGCCTGATCATGGTGGCCTATGTGACCCGTGCAACCCGGTCCTCCATGCTGGAAGTCCTCCGGGAAGACTACATCCGGACCGCCAAGGCAAAAGGACTGCCGGGAACTGTCATCCTTTTTCGCCATGCCATGAGAAACGCCATGATTCCCATTATCACTGTCATTGGACTTTACCTCGGCGTGCTGGTGGGAAACTCCGTCCTTACAGAGATCGTATTTAACCGACCAGGCCTGGGCAAACTGATCATCGGCGCTTTGAGCCAGCGGGATTATTCGATGTTGCAGGGACTCATGGTTGTCTATGGGTTCATCATTGTATTAACCAATCTGATTACGGATTTGACGTATGGGTTTTCAGATCCAAGGGTGAAGTATTCATGAAGGAGAGTCGTTTGGGCGCCTGGAGATCATTCTTATCCGGACTCGTCTATACCTTTAACCGGAATAAGATTTCCTGGGTAGGTGTAGTCATTCTAATCCTGCTGATTGCGATGGCCCTGATGGCGCCTGTCATCTCACCCTACAATCCGGTGGAACAACACATCATCGATCGGCTTAAACCCCCTACTGCGAAATACTGGCTGGGGGCAGATGAATATGGCCGTGATATCTTATCAAGAATCGTCTGGGGGTCTCGGATCTCTCTATCCGTGGGAACGATCGCTGTGCTTCTTGGGATGCTGATCGGCGGGATTCTTGGAATTTTTGCCGGCTACCGGGGTGGATTCTGGGACAACCTCATCATGAGGACCATGGATGTCTTCATGTCCATTCCTACACTGCTGATGGGATTATTTGTCGTAGCTGCCCTTGGCCCGAGTCTGGTCAATCTGACGTTAGCCATCGCCATGACCGTGGCACCAAGGTTTGCCCGTATTGCACGGGCTCCCACAGTCTCGATTAAAGAGCGTGATTATATCGAGGCCTGCAGGGCCATGGGATTCTCTGACCTGCGGATCATGCTCGTACACATTCTCCCGAATATTCTTGGCGATCTCCTTGTCATGGGGTCCCTGTGGATTGCCACAGCAGTCAGGATAGAAGCCTCTCTCAGTTTTATTGGTTTGGGAGTTCCGCCGCCCACACCCACCTGGGGAGGCATGGTCCGTGAAGGTTTTGAAAAGATACTTGACTCACCATGGGTCTCTATCTATCCGGGAGTCTTTATCTTAATGACTGTGTTTGCTTTTAATTTGCTTGGAGATGGCCTCCGGGACGCCATCGACCCCAAATTGAGAGACTCGTAAATGGATTCAAATCAACCATTGCTATTCGTAAAGGACCTCACCGCCTCTTTTAAGATCCGAAAGGGAATATTCCCGGCCATCCGAGGTGTCAGTTTTCATCTCTCGGAGAACGAAACCCTCGCGCTGGTGGGGGAGTCAGGGTGCGGGAAGTCCATCACAGCCCTTTCCATCATGCGTCTGGTTCCAGAACCCGCAGGCCGAATTACCTCCGGGCAGGTCATTTTTAAGGGAAGGAATCTGCTTGACCTTTCAGAGGAAGAGATGCGGAAGGTTCGCGGAAACCAGATGGCCATGATCTTTCAAGAGCCGATGACCTCCCTCAACCCGGTCTTGACGGTTGGGTTGCAGATCACTGAGGCCTTTCTTTACCACCGGGACATATCCAGGAAGGAGGCCCAGGAGAAGGCCTTGAGGATCATGAGACAGGTGAAGATCCCCTCTGCAGAGAACCGTTTTAGTGATTATCCACACCAATTCAGCGGAGGCATGAGACAGCGCGTCATGGTTGCCATGGCTTTGTCCTGCCAGCCAGACATCATCCTGGCCGATGAACCCACGACTGCCCTTGATGTGACGATTCAAGCCCAGATCCTTTCACTCCTAAGTGATCTGAAACAGGAGCGGAAGATGTCGATGATCTTTATCACCCACAACCTCGGAATCGTTGCGAGAATCGCTGACCGGGTAGCGATCATGTATGGGGGCGAGATTGTCGAGATCTCAGGCGTGAACGACCTCTTCGATCATTCATTGCATCCTTATACCGAAGCTCTCTTAAGTTCTGTACCGAGGATCGACCGAACGGACCAAAAGCTTTCTTTTATCCCAGGGCAGGTCCCCACCATTGACCGTATGCCCCAAGGATGCCGTTACACGACGCGATGCCCGCTCAAATTGGAAATCTGCGAACAGAAAGACCCTGATCTCATCCCGATTCGTGATCCCCCAGATCATTCTGTCCGGTGCTGGGTGAGGGGAAAATAATGTAGAATGATGAAAAACGAATGATGAATGAACACATTTTGTTAAGCGTTGACTCCCTCAAGAAATTCTTTACGGTGAAGAAGGGGTTTCCGAATCCTGTAAAACTGACGGTGAAGGCCGTTGACCGTGTGACGTTTGAAGTGAGGAAAAAGGAATCCTTTGGCCTTGTGGGGGAATCGGGCTGCGGGAAATCGACCGTAGGAAGAGCCATCCTCAGGCTGGTTGAGCCTGATGCGGGAAATGTCTTTCTGGACGGAGAGGATATTCTCAAAACGGATAAAGCCAGAATGAAACAGCTCCGACAAAAAATCCAGATCATCTTTCAGGACCCATCTTCTTCGTTGAACCCCCGGCGTAAGATCGGGAAGGCTCTTCAAGAGCCCCTTGCTGTCCACAAACTTGGGACTGCAGAAGAGATTCGGTTAAAGGTTGATAAAATACTTGGGGATGTTGGACTCCCACCGGAAGCCCTGGACAAATTCCCCCATGAATTCAGTGGTGGGCAGAGGCAGCGAATCGCCATCGCCCGGGCCCTCATCTTTAAGCCTGAATTGATCATTGCGGACGAACCGGTCTCTTCTCTCGATGTTTCGATTCAGTCCCAGATCCTGATGCTTATGGAGAAGCTCCAGGAGGAATATGGTTTGAGCTACATCTTCATTTCCCACGATCTTGCTGTTGTCCGCTATTTCTGTCATCGTGTGGCCATCATGTATTTAGGACGGGTCGTTGAGCAAGGTCCGCGGCAGCAGCTCTTTGGTGAGCCGCTTCATCCTTATACAAGAACCCTGCTTGCAGCCTCTCCCATTCCTGATCCGAGGGCAAGAGGCGATTTCGTCCGACTCGAAGGAGAAGTGGCATCAGCCATTGAGACCCCCAGTGGATGCTACTTTCATCCCCGATGCCCAAACCGCTTCGCCCGGTGTGAGAAGGAATACCCGCAGTGGATTTCCTTCTCACCGGACCGTGGAGTCGCATGCCATCTGTATCGGTGAATAATAGGAAAGAGAGGTTCATCTTATCAAAAGATACGAGATGTGCTAAAGATATATGGATCAATCAGATTGAATCTAAACCAGGGAGGGTTTTGCCATGTCAAAAGCTGAGTTTATCTATTTAACCCAGGAGGATGTTATTGCCGCAGGAGGCCTGAATATGGAAAAATGCATGGAGGCTGTGGAGGAGGCTCTGGCCTGCCATGCCCGGGGAGACATGGTTCTTCCATCCAAGACCGTTGTCCGTTGGGGGGATCCTGAGACAGAGGCCACGAAAGGCCGGATCAATGCAATGCCAAGCTATCTTGGCGGTAAGGTCAATAAGGTCGGAATCAAATGGATCGGCTCAAGTCCTCTCAACCCTAAGAGGCATAACCTTCCACGGGCCTCTGGAATCCTCATCCTGAATGACCCGGAGACAAAACTCCCTTTAGCAATCATGGATTCAACCATCATCTCTGCCATGAGGACAGGGGCAACGGGAGGTGTGGGGATGAAATACCTGGCCCGCAAGGAAAGTCGCATCATGGGCATGATTGGAGCAGGGGTTCAGGCTCGCACTCAAGCCATGGCCGCAAAGATTGCCTTTCCACATCTCGAAAAGATCCTCATCTTCGACATTCTTCCGGACCGGTCAAACAGTTGGTGTCAGGAGATGTCCCTTAAATTAAATACCCCTTGTTCCCCTGCCAGATCTGCGGAAGAGGCTGTTCGTGAATCGGACTTCTTTGTCACAGTAACGACAGCTCACGCTCCGATTGTTAAGGCGGACTGGATCAAATCCGGACATACCTTCGTCCACATGGCTGGATACGAGGATGAGGTTGCCGTGGTCAAAAAGGCAGACAAGATTGTCCTTGACTCATGGACCGAGGTCCATCATCGAGGCCTTCAGACCGTTTATTTGGCTTACGAGCAGGGACTCATTAGTGAAAAGGACATTTACGCTGAGATAGGGGAAATCATCATCGGCAAGAAGAAGGGTCGTGAGAATAATAAGGAGTTCATTTACTACAACACCGTCGGCATGGGAATCGAAGATGTAGCTTTTGGCTCCTTTATATTAGAGGAGGCCCAGAAAAAGGGGATTGGGATCTCCTTACCCCTCTGGAAGAACCCCATCTGGGTTTAGTGCTATTCTGCCGAACCTGCAAAAATCCCAAGACGGAGGGGATTTCCTGAGTAATATTTTTTGTTTTCATTTTGAAGAAATTGATTTATAATGAGCTTCGTCTTGGATGCTTTGAATCATTTAAAATGTCACGTTATTAAAGGAGAAGAGGATAGGTAAAGATGAAAAACACCATTCATGAAGAAGTCCTTAAAGAAATTTTCCCGCGTAAGTATAAAAGACGCCAGATTAGTCAGGAGATTTACGTACAACTAAAAAAAATGATCCTTACCGGAAAGCTCAAAAAGGGTCAAAGGTTAATTGAAGAAAAACTGGCCAATCAACTCAATGTGAGCCGGAATCCTGTCAGAATCGCGATCCTGCAACTCCGAGAAGAGAAACTGGTGACCTGGAAATTCAAAAAAGGGACGTTTATTGCTTGATTCTCCGGAGTCACTTCACGGAAGGTTCATGATGATGAAGTCTATCCTATGGAATATTTTAATTTGTGGAGCTTTTTTGTTGCTGGGTTCTTCCTGCGCCACTCTGCCTATAGAACCTCTCCGTCCAGGCGAGGTAAGATTGATAGGAATCCATATCCCAGATGTCGAAGGCATGATAGCAAATTTGCAATACTCGGTCGATCTTAATTTTGAAGCGGACGGTAAGCCGGAGATGACAAGGACTTGCTTCCGCTGGTCTGGTGATGGTCCATACTGTTATAAAGTAATGAATGTCAGTTATGGCTCCCCTGGAACAGTCCGTGTACCCCTTCGCATTCCTAATAAGGGGTCCTATCATTTGGAAGGTTATGTGTTCTATATCAAAGATGGGAAAACGCTCATGACGAATGTCATAAGTTCTCAAGTTACTGTCGCAAGATAGTGAGCCTATTTATCAATTAAAGATTGGCTGAGAGGGAAAAATGCGGGTGAAAGGAATGGTCGTGCTTTCAGTTTTGGGACTTATAATCCTTTGGCACTCAGAAGGAAGGGGAAGGGAGTGGAAACCATTCCAGGCAACGAAACAAGGGGATATTTACTACTTTGATCCAGAAAGCATTGAGAATCTTCCAGAAGGTGTTATCAGGGTTTGGGTAAAAACAGAAAAGACAGACTTTATAGGAGGAAATTTAAAAAAACACGTGGATGAAGTTACCTCTGGGAAAAAAGATAAAATAACGGGTGAGATTATTCAGCTCATCGACATTAATTGTTCAATGAAAACGTTTCGCGTAATCAATCTCGTTGTTTATGACAAAAATAAAGAGATAAAAGAATACTACAATGATCCTTCTGAGTGGGATCGGATCGCCTCGAAGTCCGTGATAAACTATTTGTCAAAAGCTGTTTGCAAGTAAGCCTTACAGTTACAGTTTTTTGGAGTATCGTTACCTCCCGATGCTCCAAGAAGATTTTTAGTCTCTTTTCACAACATGTCTCTAACAAGCCCTAAAATCCCTTTTTCTTGTCCGGTCTGTGGCAATAAGACCGAATATCCTGTGGAGAAAATGGTAGAAGGAGCTCTCCTACACTGTTCTTTCTGTAAATTAAATCTCAAATTGCACGGCCACATGTGGCAGGATGTTCGGAGAGAGATTGACAGGTTGAAAAAAGAGGGATAAAGATTGGCCGGGAGTTCCTCCCTTTTTAGCTTTTTATTGATTTGTTGATTGATAAAAGACTGCCTTTCTTCTTTCAACAGGAAGTTGTAATGAAATTTTATACTTAGATTCCCTCTCATCCACTTCATATTTAATCGTTCCTTGATTCTTTTTAGCAATCATATCCACCAGTCGATATACAAGGTCTGATGAAACATCTTCTTGAGGTGATGGGACTCCCAATCCCTTCCCGGATTGTTCCATCGGCGTTTTGTAGCCTGTATAGGCTATTATGATCTCAATGTATTTCCCATTCTTCTTAAAAGACTCCTGGTCTTTTAGAGCCTCCCCCGGGACAAGGACCGATTGGGTTAAAACCTCGATATTTCCATCGGCCGGCATCAGGGCCATCGCATACTGAAGAAGAGAATCCAAAATGAATTTCAATTGTTCATCCGGTGCCATCGTCTCAGGAAGGTCTTTTTCAAATTTCTTAAATATCTTGGTCTTCTTTTCTTCCAAGCGGACCTGATGTTTCTTTAACACCTCTTCGATGAGCCTGTTGACGGTGTCTCTCTTTAGAATAGGGGTGGTTGATTCAATGTATTTGGAAAAAGTGTTGAGTAAGAGATTATGCTTCTCAATATCCTTGGTGACCGCCTTATAGAAAAAGTCTCCAAATTCTCTGTCACTGAACTTCCCCCGAGAAAGCTGTGCTAACTTATCGATCGTGCCCAGGATGCTTTTCGTGCGATGAATCAGTTCAATAAATAGAGGTCGCTCCATTATAGACTCTCGACCCCACCCTTCGAGGGGGGAGGGGGGGCAAAAAATTTGAATGACCCCGAAGATAAGAAAGGGTCGCTTTGATTCCCCGTCTCATCTCGGGAGGTGATTCCCATATGGTAAGTCCCTTGCTCCGGAGGGAATTCTGGCCAGTCATCGGGAACGATTAACTCCGTTTTTCCAACGATTTGCTTGTAAATAATCCCCTGGGTAGCTTCCCACAAGAATCTGCCGGGATCAAAGATTGTACTGTCTTTGCTTACATATACTACATAACTTGTAGCTTCAGGAACAGGTTCCCACCAAATCCTGCGTTTACGAATCAATGGCATAAATTTTCTCCTTTAATGATTTATTTGCTTATACGTCTACCTGGGTAAAATAGATACTATTGAAATCAACTCCTGAGCTGTCACGCAATACCATTTTTACCCAATTTAAAATTGATTCCCTGGTAATTCTTTGTGGATTTTTTCTTCTTTCTGGCAGTATTCCAATCAAATGCTCTTTCCCTTTCCCGTTAGTCCAATAGAATTCATATGCTACCATTTGCCCCCCTATTTTATCCACCTACGCAGAAAACCACGGGTTTCAGCCGCGGACGAATGTGTGAGGAGGAGTTGAATCATTTATGGGCCATAGAATCGATGCTTTGGTGGATTCCGCCACTGGTGGATAACCCTCCGAAGCCTTGGTGCTTACGCGCTGAAACGCTGCCAAGTCCGCTGAAGCAGTTTTGGCTACGTAGGCTGGATCAGCGCCCAGGGGCGTAGAGGGTATTTCATGAAGCCACCACGGCCTTGCCGGTGGGACTCCATAGATTCGTATTCCGAATTTATTCTTTAAACCTCACAATGCCGATCAGTCCTGACCCGAGAGGCAGCATGGTGTATCTTTCGAGACCCGGAACACGTCCCAATGATTGATTTCACCAATGGTTACCTGCCTCTATTCCTAAATAAATAGAGCAACTTTGATACCAAATTTTGCTTCTTAATATAACCCTTTATAATTACAGGATTATTCTAAATACCTGATATTCTAATCGACGTGTAAAAGTGGAAATTTTTTCGACAAGAATTTTAAATTAATTCGTTTACTACCCGTTATTATTCGGAAAATATCGATTTTGAGAGTTGTAAATTTTCTTTACAATTTGGCCAGATTCCGGGGGGTAGGATTGGGCGATGAATGGAAGTGGTAGGCAACAACTTCTATATTTATTCTATGCTGGAATATTATTCTTCCAAGGGAAGAAAGGATACCCTACCACTTATGATTATTGATTCTTATGGTCGGGGAGACCGGAATTGAACCGGCGCCCTCTTGGTCCCGAACCAAGCGCGCTACCAGGCTGCGCTACTCCCCGACCCCAATTAAGATAAGAGATTTGGTTTAAAAAGTCCAGAGATTCTAAAAGGGAACGGTTGACAATCGTCAGAAAAGTGGGTTAATTTTCCTCATCTTCGAAATATGAAACGAGGTCAAGGATGAAGATCGAAGTCATCCAAGCAAGGGACTTACCGGATGCCTGGTTCCAATGTGTCTATAATATCTTTGACAAAGGATATGAGTATACGATCGACCGTGGAAGTTTCAAAGGACACAAGAGACTTGAATACGATTACATCGTCGTCCACATTGCCCATCCTGGGACAAGGCCCCTCATTCCTGACATCCCTCCCGGAGTGAATGTCCCACCACCGACCTCAATGGAGTATGTGGAACAATATCTTGAAAAACTGATCACCTCCATCAAAGGGACCCATGAATCCTATACTTATGGTGAGGATTTAGAAAAACAGATTGAGGAAGTGATCCGAATGTACCGGGAGGAGGGATATAACACGAATCAGGCCTATATGGCTGTAGGAAATGCAAGTTCTATCCTGCTTGAGGATCCCCAGTGTCTTCGCGGTATTGACACGCGGATCCGTTATGGAAAACTTCATTTCATGCTCTATTTTCGTTCATGGGATTTATGGGCAGGCTTCCCTTCAAACCTCGCTGGCCTTCAACTCTTAAAGGAGTACATGGCGAAGGAGACCGGGGTGGAGGATGGCGAGATCATTGCCTCAAGCAAGGGCATGCATCTCTATGACTACTGTTGGGATCTGGCAATGGCAAGAACAGGAAGGAAGAGATAAACGTTCCCTATTGCAAAAAGGGATTGAAGCGCGAACCGGGCTCACTCTTCTCCCTTTTCCACAAAGGCATAGGCACTGTGATTATGGATTGATTCGAAGTTTTCAGACTCGACGGTAAACCAGGTGATATTCGAGTCCTTTTTTAGCCGCTTGGCAATCTCTCTTACCACATCCTCCACAAACATCGGGTTTCTATAAGCCTTCTCAGTCACAAACTTTTCATCCGGGCGCTTCAGAATGGAATAAAGATCACAGGAGGCGCACTCCTCGATCAATTCAATAATGTCTTCGATCCAGATGAACTTTTTGAACCGGAGATTGACGGTGACGATGGACCTCTGGTTGTGAGCCCCAAATTGACTGATTTCCTTCGAGCAGGGGCAGACGGTGGTAATCGGGACAATAATGCCCACATAGAAATCGTCTTTCTCATTGGTTGATCCACAAAATCGACAGATATATTCCATCAGGCTCCTCGCCCTGGTCACGGGTGCTTCCTTTTCGATAAAATAGGAAAATTCAACCTCCAGGTGAGCGGATTTGGCCTTCAGCTTCCGTTTCATCTCTGATAAGATGTTTGAAAAATTTTTAATAGAGATGTCCCCCTTGAATCTATTGAGGATCTCGATAAACCGGCTCATGTGAGTGCCTTTAAAGTGATGAGGGAGATCGACATACATGTTAATGCTGGCGACTGTATGCTGGACACCCCTGACCTTATCGAGAACGGCAATGGGATACCGGATGTTCTTCACACCGACCTTATTGATTTCAATCTTACGATGATCTCTTTGGTTCTGAATATCGTTCATCTCATTTTCCAAAATAGGTGGCGCTGGTGGTATCGGACTCCCAGGCTGTCACGCGTTTGAGCCTTACAGAATACCGGTTTAACTCTGTTTTCAGCTTATCGAAGATATATTTGGCAATATTTTCAGAAGAGGGTTCTCTCCCAGCAAAAAAGGGCAAATCGTTGAGATAGGTATGATCCAGAGATTTCAGGATCTCTTCGACCTTCTGTTTCAGGATGCCGAAATCCAAAACAATCCCTTCCTTATTCAAACGATTCGAGAGAACGGAGACTTCAATCTTCCAATTATGACCATGAAGCCCTTCACAGCGGCCACGAAGGTAGCGTAACCGGTGGGCTCCTGAGAAATGGGAATAAACAGTAATTTCAAACATAGTCAATTTCCTTATGGAATTTTGGAATGCCGGAATATTGGAGAAAAGCATTCTTCCAGCTTATTCCATTCAACCGTTCTGTCTATTATCTTTACATTATTTTATCGTTCCACTATTCCATTGTTTCATTATTCCGTCATTCCAGTTTAATCGATTAGAACGATTCGGACATCCATCACGTTCGTGCGCGTTGGCCCGGTCATTAAAAGGTCCCCCAATTGTTTGAAGAAGGGGTAAGCATTATTATTTTCCAGATGCGTTCGGGGGTCTAATCCCATTTCATGAGCCCTCTTGATGGTTGTAGAATCGGCAAGGGCTCCTGCGGCATCGGTAGGCCCATCGGTCCCATCCGTTCCCCCACTGAGAAGAACAACCTTTTCAAGCCCCTGGATCTCTATCGCTCCGGCCAAGGCAAATTCCTGATTCCTCCCTCCCAGACCTTGACCCTTAATGGTGACGGTCGTCTCCCCACCGGAGATGAGACAAGCAGGTTTTGAGATGGGGTTCCCAGTGTGGATAACCTCCCTGGCAATGGCGGCATGGAACCGGGCAACTTCCTTCGTTTCACCCACAAACGAAGAAGAGAGGACAAGGGTATTAAACCCGAGAGAACTTGACTCCCTGGCTGCCGTTCGCAGGGCAAGGAGGTTCGATCCGATGAGGATGTTATAGACCCTCTCGAATGAAGCATCGCCAGGCTTCGGTGTTTCTTCGATCTTTCCTTCCTTTCCCAATCGGAGATGATGATGGATGGCAGGGGCAACTTCATTCAAGAGGTCATATTTTTTTAAGATCTCCCAGGCCTCTTCAAAGGTTGAGGTGTCTGGCACTGTGGGACCCGAACCAATTGCATCGAGAGGGTCACCCACGACGTCGGAAAGGATGAATCCAAGCACAGTCGAAGGATAGGCCAGTCGGGCAAGCCTCCCTCCTTTGATCTGGGAGATATGTTTCCGAAGGGTATTGATCTCCCTAATATCGGCCCCGCAATCGAGAAGAAGTTGAGTGACCTCCTGCTTGTCTTCGAGCAGAATGGTATCGGCAGGCATGGGCAGGAGAGCGGAGGCCCCCCCTGAGAGGAGAAAGACGACCAGGTCTTCGGGACCCGAATCCTTGAGGAGATGGATCATCTCCTGGGTTCCGTCGAGGCCCTTCTGGTCCGGGATAGGGTGGCCTGCTTCAATGGTTTTTATCCTTTTCAGGGGCAGGGAATGGCCATATTTGGTTGTGATGATTCCTTTTGTGATCCGGTCCCCAAAGACTTCTTCAATTGCCTGAGCCATGGATGCCGAAGCCTTTCCTGCTCCAATCAGATAGATATTTTTGAAATCCTTTAAGTCAAAGTCCTTTGTGGAACCTTCTGACACGATCACGCAATGATGGTCCTTCTCGATTTTGAGAATCTCTTTTAGCCTCTGATAAGGATCCACTGAAGAAACGGCCTTTGAGAAGAGGGTTTTTGCAATGGTTCTCAACTCCTCAATGGAAAATTCTCCCATTCGTCGCACCTCAAAAAAGATTAGATAATATTATAATTGAAATCCCGATTCGTCAACTCTTCGACACAGTCTGAGGTAGGTGGATAAAGCTGACCTTGGTGTTAGCGTTGAAAAAAAGCAAATCCGTTTTACACAGCATATCATTATTTGTTATATTGAATTAGTTCGATGAAATTTTCTCCCTATTTCCATTTGCCATAGGTACAGATTTTTGGATATTTTATGGACCTTAATCCGAAACTCCCTCTCCGATACATTCTGACCGTTACAGAACTGACCCAAGAGATCAAGAACCTTCTGGAGGAAAGGTTTTCAGAGGTGTGGGTGGAGGGGGAGATCTCAAACCTGCGAATCCCGCCTTCGGGCCACCTCTATTTTACTCTCAAAGATGATTTTAGCCAGATCCGGGCTGTTCTTTTTCGGATGCAGGCGCGATCCTTGCGTTTCCTCCCTGAAGATGGTCTTCAGGTCCTCTGCCGAGGACGGGTAAGCCTCTATGAAAAGCGAGGGGACTATCAACTCATCTTAGAATCGATGGAACCTAAAGGGATCGGGGCTCTTCAACTTGCCTTCCTCCAGCTAAAGGAAAAACTGGAGAAGGAAGGACTTTTTGCGCTGGACCACAAAAAAACCATTCCCATGGTCCCTCAACGAATCGGAATTATTACCTCTCCAACGGGTGCGGTCATCAGAGATATGCTCCACATTCTTCAGAGGCGTTTCGAAAATGTCCAAATCCTTCTCTACCCTGTGCGAGTTCAGGGGGAAGGAGCCTGGCAAGAGATTGCCCAAGGGATTGAATATTTCAATGGGGAGAGAAATGTAGATGTATTGATCATTGGAAGGGGGGGAGGATCCCTGGAAGACCTCTGGCCTTTTAACGAAGAAGGGTTGGCAAGGGTGATCTATCGATCCAAAATTCCAATCATCTCTGCCGTAGGACATGAAACCGATTACACGGTTTCTGATTTTGTAGCCGACCTAAGGGCTCCAACTCCCTCGGCCGCGGCAGAGCTGGTTGTCAAGGATAAGCGAGAGGTAAAGAATACCCTCTCTCAGTTACGCTATCGTTTGGAAAGTCAGATGACCCAGACCCTCCAGGAGTTTCGAACCCATTTGAAACATCTTCGAAAGATATTGGGAAGTCCGAGAAAGGCTGTAGATAATTACTTCCTAAGGGTTGATGAGCTGTCCAGCCGACTCCAGAGGATGGTCTCTTGGATCCTCCAGAGATATCGAGAAAGGAGCCTCCATCTGGATAGGGGCCTCTGCCTCCGGAGTCCAGAACAGAAGATCCTCCATCATCGATTCCTGGTCCTGGAATCCCAAAAGCGCCTCGAGCAATTTCTCAGACACTCGATGGAGATTCAGAGAGAGAGAGTGAAAGGGATTTTGGGAAAATTAGATTCTTTGGGCCCTCTTTCAATCCTTCAAAGAGGATACAGCATCACGAGAAAAATCCCAGCGTTGGAGATCTTGAGAGATGCGACCCAAGTCTGTCAGGGGGATGAGGTGGAGGTCCGGCTTCATCGAGGAGCTTTACTCTGCGAAGTGAAAAAGATAGGAGATCAGGGATAGAGCTATTGACGTCAAGGAGTTTTATTGTTTAAAATTAGTAATTTAGATTACCTGATTCAAGATCGAGTCGGCAACCGCAGGCAGGGGGGTGGGAATGGCTAAAGAAAAGTTCGAAGAGGCTCTGAACAAACTTGAGAAGATCATCTCAAAGCTGGAAAAGGGAGACATCCCTTTAGAGGAGTCTCTGAAGCTCTTTGAAGAGGGAATTCGACTTTCAAAATTCTGCAATCAAAAACTGGACGAAGCTGAAAAACGGGTAGAGATTCTTCTGAAAGATAAAGAGGGGATCTTAAAGCCTCAACCCTTCGATCCTTCGGTGAACTCAGGACGAGGTCCTTTGAGTCACTCAGGAGAAGGTGCTTCCAAGAAGGCAGAGGATTCTCTATTCAGTGAGGATGAATGAGGAGCTCATAAACGATTTCCGTGGATATTCGAAGGTATCTTGAAGAGAAAAAAGAGGTTGTTGATTCGGCGCTCGAAAAATATTTTCCACCTCTGCGAACCTCCATCAAGGACGTGGAATTTCTCTCCTCCCTCCATCAGGCGATCCGTCACAGCCTCTTCGCCGGAGGGAAGCGGATCCGACCGATCTTATGCATGACTGTTTTTGAAGTTGTCGGGGGGAAAGGCGAGGGAATACTTCCGTTTGCTTGTGCCCTCGAGATGATCCACACTTACTCCCTGATTCATGATGATCTTCCTGCCATCGATAATGATGATTACCGAAGAGGCAAACCGACCTGTCACAGAGTCTTTGGAGAGGCTCTGGCCATTCTCGCCGGAGATGCGCTCCTGACAGAGGCCTTCAACATCATGACAGAACGGGCTCCCAACGGAAAGGGTGATGGGGGAGGGCTGATCCTCGATATCGTTAA
>Ga0154838_1165_pt3 | contig 14744 bp, 18 predicted proteins | sample Rifle2008BG16ft_FD_116142 | JGI IMG/M metagenome (GOLD analysis project Ga0154838, IMG submission 116142) | Deltaproteobacteria bacterium RBG_16_48_10 | reverse complement strand
TTGCAGTTTATAAACAGACTCTAATTAGTGGTTCTACGGCCCGTGAATCTCTGAAATAGCCTAATGCTTCGGCGGCGGCACTTTTTACCTCGTCATTTTCATCCTTCAAGGCATCCAGGATCAACTCAAATGAGTCCCGATCCGCTATTCGCCCGAACACGTAAATAATGCTTGCCCTTGCCAACGGCTTTGAAGTCTTCAATGCGTCAGTTAATGGCCTCAGGGCCGATTTCCCAATATCAACTAATACCTCTTCGAATCTTCCACGTATGAACTCATCCTCGCTCTTTAGCTGTTGAATCGCATATCTCGCTGATGGCTCGCCTATTTTCTTTAGAACCTTTATCAATCTGTCCACGAGAGTTCCGTTTTCTGTAGCAATTAATTCTTCGATTATACACGGTAATGCCGGTTCTCCGATATTCACCAATCGACGCTCTGCCTCTTTTTTTATTGCCAATTTTTCCATCAGTTGTTTAATTAAAGATTTTGCCTCTGCCTTTACATTTAGATCTTCCATTTCTGCCTCCCTTCCTTGCTTCTATAGCCGCGCTTAAGGAGCACTGCCACCTACGCCGAGGCTTCTTCATCACTTCCATTCAAAAGAGGCAATTCTTTACGTTTAACCTGTGGTAATGCCTCTCTTGGCTGATCCCCCTTTAAGATATTGGAAGTCACGGGCCCAAGGAGACTCATATAATAACCAGATTGGGTAATCGGGAATCGACAGAGTAAGCATGCAAATCGTTTGGCCATAAATTCACCTCTGACTTTGTTTTCTGCCTTCTTTTTGCCGTTTCTTTTTCAGCAATTTGATACCGGCAATAACCTTATCTTCAATATCAAATAAATCTCTGTGAAACTCTACGGAATTCATATCCAAATAACGTGTGGGCGGTCGCTTCTTTGTTCTCTTGGTTGCCATTATGATTTCTCCTTGATCTCTCATCAGGGGTTGTCTCTCCCTGAAATGTGCATAAAATCCCCCCGCTAAATATTTTCAAAGTCGATCTCTGAGTCTGCGAGGACCAACAGATCATTTAAGACTTCATTGGATAGTCCTCCAAAGTCCAATTCTTCCATGGGAACGCCTTCAGGGAGATCTTCTAACATCTTCTCAAACAATGTCTTTTCCTTGGCCATGAGAACCTCCTTCTTAACAAACGCATTAAATCTCGTTACACTGAACGGGATGTTCCCTCACCCTCACCCTCTCCCCGACGGGGGAGAGGGGAGGACGAGGGGGGATCATTCGTCATCGGGTTTCTTTCTTACGAGTTTCACGGATGTCTGATCCAATATTTCGGCAAAATGTGAAAGTCGATTGATGATTCGTCTATCAAACTCCTCCATCTCGAACATCTTTGTAAGTCTTCGTAGATCCAATCCTGAAACATCCTCCCATATCCCCACCCTCTTAATACATTTTTCGAATTCATCGCGGCCCTCTTCATTAGCATGAGGGAATCGGAGAACCTCATCCTCGATAATCTTTAAGAGATAATCTCTTGCGGTGATGGCAGTAATTCCCTTCATTTGGGCAAACTTGATTGCGGCATCGGCTATCAGGCCCAATTCTTTCTGCAATTCCTTCTCCCGCTTTTTTAGATCCTGTATGTCAGATGCAATTGAAACGTATTTATTAACGAGAGAAACCCCTGCATCCTTCAGATACTTGTTTAACGGCAGAGGCTCAACAGAGACCTCATGTTTCATTGCTGGACAGTATCCCGGGAATTCGCACCAGTCGCATAATTGACTTCTATTAGGGTTAAATCTTGTGTCCTTTTCAATGGTCTTGATCAAAGAAATGGTTTGCTTTTTTACGTCTGTTAGCTGAGCATCAGACCGTGTAGAAACGAACTCCTTATCAAATAATAGGAAATGCCAGATAAGATTCACTTTCTTTGCATCTCTGAACTTATCTCTGATTCCAATCTGATAGAGGGCAAGCTGCCTATCGTTGTCAAGTGTGTCCTGGGACTGAAGGTAACCGGAGGCCTTATAATCATGGATTTCATAAACGCCCCTTCCCGTATGACTTAATCGGTCTATGATCCCTTGAATGGTGTACTCTCCTATTTTGAAAAAGACCTTATATTCTGTTGCCAGGGTCTTGGACTGGTTGAAAGGGTGGTAGCACGTGTAATAATTCTTCAATGCCTCAACTCCGGCTCCTTTGTAGTGATCCTTCTTAAATCCTTTTTTGGTTATCACCACATTATTATTCCAGTTCTTAGCCCATTTTCCACGGTAATACTCCAGGAGGTCCTCAAGACTGTTTAGTTTCGTCAGAATCAGCTCTTTATGGAGCTTCTCAAGTGTTTCATGAACGCGGTGACCGAGAAAAGCCTCCACTGTCTCCCCGGCCTCGGGTATCTTCAACCGGTCAATATACCTCAGCTTATATTGCTGCGGGCAATTTTCATAGGTTGTCAATTTGCTATCAGAATAAACAGGCATCGTCTTCTCCCCGATACTCAAAAACTGATGCCAGATTATCGAAAAGCTCAGGGAATGTCAACTTCTTTTCACGTATTTCTTATTGCGAAGTGCCTTCAGGAGCACAAGGCCGAGAAGGGCTGATTTGTTTCCGTCAGGGTCATCAGGATCCTCATCGATTTCTTCAAGTATCTCTTTTAACCCCTTGTTTCCGGGGAACTTCTTCAATCCCTGATTAAGAATCTCCTTTGCTTCGTTCGCCCAGTCCATCTCAAAGTAGGCAGCTCCAACCATTGCATATATCAGAGGATCTTCGTCAGGGAATTCCTTTAGACCTTCAAGGGCCACTTCTAAGGCGGCCTCTTTTAACCCCATGCTCATGAACGAATGGAAGAAACCCTCGAAGATCCCCACACATAATCCTCCGGTCTCATAAGCCTTTTTATAATATCGAAGCGCTTCTCTGGGATATTTTAAATCCAGCAAACAGGAGCCCAATGCCATGAGGTACATCGGTTCACTGGGATCTTTCTTCACGAGACGCTTGTATAGCTTTAAAGCCTCGACGTGATGTCCCATTTTAGAGAGGGATGTGGCCATATCGTAAAGCGCTTCCAGTCGTCCTGACGGGGCATATTTCAGTGCGGATTGGAAACACTTGAAGGATTCAAGATCATACCCCAATTTCTGATTTAACATGCCTTTTGCAACCCATAGCCCATAAGATTCCGGAAACCTCCTCAGGCCTTTGTCTATCAGTTTCCTTGCCTCATCGTAATATTCCATCTCCATATAGGCCCTGATCATCCCGTTGAATTTGGACTCTCCTGAAGGGAGGGATTTGTACAAGGATAGACCCTTCTCGTACTCGCCCATGTCAAGCAATGTCCATGCCATTTCTTCCTTTAAGCCATAAACATGGTCCACAAGGAAGTCATGAACCATACCGTCTCTGGGCAGGCTTTTTAAGGCATGCCGAGCTTGTAGAAATTCCTTTTTCACATCTTTATAATGGGCTTTCAGTGTTCCATCTTGGTGCATAGAGACCTCCTTTCCTTGTTGCTGTGGTTGAACCAATTAGATCCAATATCCTCAAGAATTTTATAAAGTTATTATAAGAGAGGACCTACCCCAATAAGTGTCCTATGTTTTGAAAGAAGAGAATCTGGGATTGAAACGGCCAGGATTTACAGATGGAGGGGTATAATCAGGAGGGGATTACAAAGGAGTCCACAATTGACAAGACATATTCGCCGGGAAATCTCCCCTGACCCCTCTTTGCCAAAGAGGGGGATTTCCTCCCTTTGTAAAGGAAAGGAGGGATTTGGTGTTCAGTTCTACACAATTATGGACTGCTTATAGTCAACGCCATTGAAAACTTATCATTGCGAGGAGCGAAGCGACGCGGCAATCACTTGAGATTGCTTCACTTCGTTCGCAATGACAGTTTATGAGATGTCAACTTATTTGAGACGTTCACTATAGTAAATTGGGATTCCTCAATAAGTTATTAAGATATTTTCTGCCTCTTCCCTGATTAAATCTCTCAAGGCTTTAGGCTTAATGACCTCGACTGCGTCACCATGTCTCAAAACTTCCATTTTGATTTCGGTGAAATCCGAGACAGGAAAGCTGATTTCAAGAGACCCATCCCTCAGTGTCTTTGCTTTTTGATCTTTGTGCCACACTTGGCCTTTGATCCATCTTGGTTTCACAGGAGAAAATCTTAGCGTTACGTTCTTGAGGTGCTGCCCTTTGTAAATTCCGAAGGATGAATTGAAATAGTCTCTTTTGTCAAAATCCTTCAGCTTCTTGAAGTCCTCATTTAAAGTCTTAACCTCTGTTATTCTTCCCAGGGAGAAGTCTCTTATTCCTTTTCTCATGTGGCAATAAGCAATCAAATGCCATGTCCCTCGATAATTGAACAAATGGTACGGATCGATCTCTCTATGGCTTTCTTCCTCGTTTTCAGGAGAGTGATAGGTTATCGAGATGGACTTTTGGTTTAACAGGCCCTCTAAAACCGCTTTAAAAATCTCTGCCGGGACCAGCAAAAATTCTACGGATTGGATGGAGATGGCATCTTCAATTAACTTTTCGGTCCCAGCATATTTTGACAGAATATTCGTGATCTTGTTTAGAACTTGAGAAATCTCTCCTCCGATATTTCCCCAGAGATGTCTTGAAGGATCTTTTTTGCGATGAGCAATGAAGAGAGTTCTTCGACTGAAAGATAGGTCAAGGGGATTGAGAAAGTGCCATCGTAGTAGTAATAACCCTTCTTGCTTGGCTCATATTCCAAGGGGCCGCTCAGCCTGTCCCTCATGAAATCGATGTCCCTCTGGGCAGTCTTCCGGGAGATTTCAAACCGATCTGAAAGAGAGGTTGCATTTGGGTGTTTTTGTGATCTTACTGCGTTATCAAACCAGACAAAACGTTCATAAATGTTCTTTGCTCCCATGTCCTATTTCCGGCTACTATTCCCACACTCTATTTATACTCCCCATCCCACAATGCTCTCAAGAATTCTTTACAGGGGAGGACGGTGATTCCCTCAACGTTACGTTCCGAGTTTCAAAGCTGACACAGAGGTAGCGCTTCGGTCTTTTTTTCTCCTGGAGCATTCTTAAGGGCTTCCAATCAGAAGAGCAGAAAGAAATGGAGTCTCACCTCTTCTGCTAATTCCAGGGCTCCCCTTTACCCTCCCCTTAAATTTTCATGTTCTCAATGACGGTGTGGATGGGGCTGAGCCGATTGGCCTTACCGGTCATCCATTCCACGGGGATCCTTATCACCCGTGTGTTTTTTATGTTCACATCCACAAGAGAAGGCCGGGAGTCGGCTGGAACGAATTTACGAACCATCATCTCCAGGATCCGTCTCTTCTCCTCCAGCCCTTCCAGAACTCAGCCCTCCCGAAACACATGACACTCTCATAGATCTGGCTGATCCCGCAGCCATGTTGCCATGTGACCTGTGGGCCAACTTCGTCGACCAGAAAACATACACGCGGATCCGCTTGAAGCCCCTCGATCTTCCTCCCCTTGAACCCGCTATGAATATAGATGCAGGCTTCGGCAAACAGGTAATTCACCGGCACCACATAGGGACCATCCTCCGTGGTTAATGCAAGTTGTCCCACAGCTCTCCGATTCAGCAGAGCCTCCATCCCTCCAGGGTCCATCATCGCTCGTTCCTTACGCCTCGGCCCTGTTTTCATTCCATTCTCCCATATCGATTTGCTGTCGGCAATTTCCACTCTACATTTTCTAGGGAACTCGGAAAATTGCCAATTTTTCTGCAACCTTATCCTTCAAAAAATAGCACAAAAAATCGGGAAGTCAAGGCCGCCTCCTTCTGAGACTCCTCCTTCAAAAAGGGTTTAAGAGGCCGGAACGGGGTCAGGGCGACAACTATTCACTGAGTGGGAAAGCAAAAACTGAGCCGGGGATCAAAGACTTAAAGAGGAGAAGCGGGAGGGCCTTTGAGAAGCCCTCCCCGCAAGAGGTTAAATTCCAAAGAGAGATTCGTAGGCTTTTACGCCAGCCTGATACCCCGCCTCATCCTTACCCCATTCTTGATGACACCCATTGCACGAATTTGGGAGCACATTTTTCGGGTCCTTCTCAAACATCTCTAGACTTAAACGGGGCCTGATAATTCTAAAGTCATGGTTGTGAATATCCCCAGCCTCTGCTGAAGCAGCCGTCTTTACCAAGTGGCAGTAGGAGCATCGGCTGGTTCCCCGAGTCTCAGGAGCATAGTTGTGCTTGGTATGGATGCGGATGGCCCAAGGATTGGCAAACTTTTTGTCTTTGCTATGACAGGAAAGACAGAGGTTGTTGTTGTGATCGGCTTTGATCAGTTGAGATCGACTGGGCCCTCCATGGGGATTGTGACAATCAAAACAGAGGACCCGAGCATAAAAATGGCCGCTCTTTTGAAAGTCGAGCCATTGCTGGTGATGGGATTTAGAATGGGCTTGCGGGTCTCCCCAGATTCCGGGTTTAAATTGGTAATAGTTGGATAGGGGCTCTCCCAATTTATAAGGTTTGTTGTCCTTGTCATTCCATGGGTATTCAAAGGTCCCATTTGGAACACTAACCCCTCGAGAATGGCATTGGCCGCACACCTCCAGGCTTCGTTCATAAGCAAGTTTTCGGGGATGGATGATTTTTCCCTTGGTCTTGGGAGACTTGGCGTGTTCGGAGCCTGGGCCATGACATTTTTCACAGCCAATATTGAGCTCCACATATTTGGATTCATAGCCTTTATCAACCTTCTTCAGTTCCAGCCCTGTGTTGTGGCAACCAGCACAGCTCATTTCAAACGATTTTTCGACAGCGGGAGTCGTCAGGGTACCATCTTCTTTGTACCAGTTTTGGAGATTGTAAGGGACCCATCGGGAGGTCGCCTGGTTCCATTGGAAGGGGAGAATGTAGTGGTGATTTCCAATCTTGACTTGATACCGTTGTTTCCAGCCCCATCCTCCATAAGTCCTCACCACGTCATAAGTGACCTCTTTGAAGGGTTCTTTCGATTCCACTAATGTGGCCTGGTGAACGCCTCCAGGCCCATCCTCCAATTTGACGATGGCCTCGGGGAGGTTTCCGGATTTCAGTTTGAGCAGGCCTTTCCAATCGACCACGAGTGTATCGTTGGTGCGACTCAAGATCTGTTGCGATTTGTTGTGAAGCGTATCCTTCCACATGTCGTAAATTGAACTGTGGCATGACATGCATTTTTTAGAACCCACATACTTGGCCTGAGCCATAGCCCATGAAGGGATAAGTATTAAAACAAGAAGAAAAAGGGGCCCTTTCGCTGAACACTTGTTCATCAAATCTATCCTCCTTTTGTCAGAATCATTTAAAATGAACCTTTTTCTACCTTAACGTTGACAAAAAGTTTACTTTAGGGACATGGGTAAGCCGGTCGGAAAGGCTTCGGGGCGAACCGCAAGTCGAATGACCACTTGCGTCTCCGACCCCTGCTGGAGTTCACTATAGGTGGCATCCTCCGATTCCCTTAAAATGTCAAATCAATCGCCTTCCGAAGGCTTGAAGAGCGGTTTACCCATGGCCTTTTATGCAACTGACGGGTCTAACCTCCTGACTATGTCTCACTTCTTGGCCCTTTTGAAAATCATTTTATTGGGGAGCAGTGATTTTTTTGAGTTCCTCCTCGCTCAGTTCAGCCTTTCTTTTTAAGCTCCACGACCCCACCCAACCCTTAAAGATCTTCAGATTTTTCTGTCTTTCTTCTTCATCTTTTCCAAGGTAAATGTACATATTTCCAGGTTTTTTATCCTCTTTGCTTTTCCCGTCATCAAGCCGCCTCATGATAGCCCCTGCGTCTTTGCCTTTAACAAACTCCAATAGAAGAGTGTAGCTATTCATCCGAGGGCCTTTGATTTGTTTTGTATACTTCTCTTTGTCTCTCTTAAATTCATCCACCAAAGGCGACCCCGGTCCATGACACCTTGAACATTTTGCCTCAACAACGGGGCTAATATCTTTTTGATATGTCATCTGAGCCTTTGCCATTGCCGGAATCAAAAGAATAACAATAGAGACGACGACAAAAAACTTTTTCATTTCTTTCATCCTTTCTCCCCCCTTTAGAATTAAAAATAAAGACAATGCGGTTCCACTCGCCTTTATCATCGAAAACCCTTCCCAGGATCCTTTTTCCCAAACTTAGATTCGTAAGCCTTCAACTTCCTAAGTCCCGAAGTCTCTTCATCCAATGTTTCCTTCTTTCATTAGGTTTAAGGGAACCTTGGATCCTCTTCACCTCCTTTCTTACCCTTAATAAATAAAGAAAAAGCGATTATCGTTCCATACTCCTCAAAATGTTTCGCTCTCATTAATATCACCCCTTTGGAAGATAAAGTCCTGTTTTTAGGGGTAAGGGATCAAACCTTTCCTGGCAAGGTCAATATGTTCCTCTTTGGTGATGTGAGGATGATGACATCGGGTACAAGATTTCAGACCATTCTCTCTCGCGATCTTCCCGCCCTCCAACGCATCTGCTCCCGTCATCATTTCCTGATATTTCTCACCAGGACCATGGCATGCTTCACAACCTACGTTCTCTTCTCTGTAGGTCTTCTTTTCCGGGTCATATCCAGTGGCATGACACGGAGTACATTTTGTTTTATCTTTTTCATTCTGGATGAGGGAAAAGGCTTTTCGAGCCATGGGAGATTTCCTCCAGGCATCGATATGCTCCTTATTGAGATTTTCGTGGCATCCGACACAGGATTCGGAGCCCATGTAAGCGACTTCCTCCTGGATAAAAACAGGCCTCTCTTTGGGCGATACTTCTTCCGGCAAGGCAGGCGCTGTCTTTTCCCAACTTCGAATGAAGGCAACTAAGTCATTGATCTGTTCTGGATTCAACGGCCCTCCTTCTTTGTCACCGAGGGCAACCATTCCCGTTCTTGGGATTCCCCGTTCGATGATTTTGTAAAGGACGGTGTCGTCAACATGCTGAAGGTAATTCTTCGAGTTGATGGCCCTGATCCTCTTCTGGGGCCCCCCATTCTCTCCATGACACCTGACGCAATGTGTCATATAAAGACTTTTGCCTTTTTCACCCGCTTTTAACCTCATCCTTTCAGCCTCTACCTTCACCCGGTGGGGTTCCAGCACCCAATAGACAGTTAGGAAGATGGCAATGGCCACTGTCAATATCATTGCCAAATAGATTTTCTTTTCCATCCCTTTTTCTAACCCTTGATCACCTGGGAGGGATCGAACCCTTTTCTTTCAATGGGGTTGGCCAGATCGACCACTATCTTTCCCTCGACCACCTGAAGTTTATAAAGGTCCAATGGACGTGGGGGAGGACCTTCAAGCACCTCTCCCAGGGCGTTGAATTTGGCGCCGTGACAGGGACATTCGAACTTTTTGTGCAACTCATTCCAGTTGACGATGCAACGGAGATGAGTACAGATAGCGGAAATTGCCAAAAACCCTCCTTCCGTCCTCAGGACGAAGGCCTTTTCCTTACGGAAGGGGACAACCTCACCTGCTTTAAAATCGGCCACTTTGCCAGCGATGAAAACCGTTTCAACTTTGGGTCCCCTTCGTCTTGGCCAGAGAAATGCAAAAGTTCCGCCAGTCAATTCAGCCAAAACGATAGCGGCTGCCCCGATCCAGGCATAGGCCATCAATCTCCTTCGTGATATCGGGTTCTTATTCACCTGTGGTTTTGGATCCATTTTGTTACTTGTCAACCCCATCCTTGCCTTCCCCCGTCAAGGGGGAAGGGAATAAGGTATGTTACTTCCATGGGAAGACAAAACTCCAGTTTTCACCTCGAAAGAGGGTGCCGATGAGAGTGAAGAACAGCGCTCCGAAGACGAATAGAGTGAATAGATAGACCAACACCCGCCGTTTCTCTCCTCCAATAAAGATCCGATTGAAAAGAGAAGTAATGCGGGTTGTGGGTTTTCGATCGATATAAGGAATCATAATCAGCCAGGCCACGATAAGCAGAGGAATAATAATGGCGGGAATCACGGGTTTATTTGTGTAATGAATCAACTCCTGAATTCCCGTAAAATACCATGGTGCCTTACCAGGGTTGGGAGTCACCAGGGGGTTTGCCAGATCCTCCAAAGGAGCATCAAAGAAGAGGGAGATAATCAACAGGGCAAAGGTGACCGCCAGAGAAGAAATGGTTAAGAGGATGAGGTAATGTGGAAAGGTCTCCACCGTATCCTCCGGAGCCTTCTCCACCATAGGGGAAGTCCCATCCACAATCTCCATCAGACCGTAAGTTTTGTTGGGATCCTTGACGAAAAATTTATCATCGCCTTTCTCGATCATGAGGCCTCACTTTTTAATTAAGTTCGCAGTAATTAGTCTGGAGTTCGAAGTGTTTAATATTTAGACTCCAAACTCCGAACTCCGAACTCAGAAACCCAATTCTAGAGGGGTCCGGAGATTCCTCCGTCTTTTCTCACCCTCCAGAAGTGAACGGCCATGAGAAGACCGCATACAAACGGGAGGACAACACAATGGAGAACATAAAAACGAAGCAGGGCCTCATGGCCTACTTCATCCGCACCCAAAACAAAGAATCGAATATATTTCCCGATAAAGGGGGTATAACTCATAATAGTGGTCCCTACGGTAATCCCCCAAAAAGCCAATTGGTCCCACGGCAGAAGGTATCCTGTATAGCTGAGGCCAAGGGTCAAAACAAGAAGGCCAATTCCAATCACCCAATTAAACTCCCGAGGAGGCCGGTAGGAGCGGGTGTAAAATACCCTGACCATATGCAAAAAGACTGTTACCACCATTCCATGGGCAGCCCATCGATGCAGGTTCCTTAAAATCTTGCCGTTGAATATGAGGGCAAGTGCATGCATATCGAAGTAGGCCCTTTCGATGGAAGGTGTATATTGAAACATCAAGAGAATGCCGGTGATCGTGAGGATGATAAAAAGAAGACAGGAGATGCCTCCCAGGCAGAAGGTATAGGAAAAGTGAAGGCCATGGCGTTTCATCTTCGCCGGGAAGATATGAAGGAAGAAGTTATGATAGATCACCATTGATCTTTTCAGATCGGTGTCGGGTATTCCCGTTCTGAAGATCGAGCGCCATACCGACGATTCTGAAATCCGTTGAAGGATCCTTTTCTTCATCCCTCTTCTTCTCTGGAAAAGCTTGATTCCCTGCGGTATTCTTCCATCGTTATTGCCCCGGTCGGGCACCTTTTAGAGCACAACCCGCATTGAATGCATCGGGATTCCTCTTTGATCATGGCTGTGCCCAAGTCGAGCTTCCCCGCCTCTTCCAGAGATGTTCCATAGAGATCTCTGATGTAAGCTGAGAGTCGGTCATTCCCTTCGATCCCATCAAGCCGCACCATGCGGAAGCAGTATTTTGGACAGATATCCACACAACCGCCACAAAGGATGCATTTGGTGCGATCGAAAATCGTGAAGAGGTGACATTGGAGACATCTTGTTGCTTCTTTCACTGCCACCTCTCTGGTGAATCCAAGCTCCACTTCGACATCGATTGACTTTCGCTGCTGAACAGGAAGGGTATCAACCCTTTGCCGGGGTATCTTTTCGAGATCTGGATCGATTCGAACTTCCGGTATCACCTTAAAATAGGCCGGTCTCTTTTGAAAACGTTCACCGCTGAGATAGGAGTGAATCGAGAGGGCTGCTTTTCTCCCATCGGCGATCACCCGGATCACATCCCGAGGACCGGTGATGAAGTCTCCACCGGCGAAGATACCCAAAACATTCGCCTCAAAGGTTTCTGGATTGACGGCCAGTCGGTCCCATTTAGAGATTTCAAGGCCGATCTCCTCGGGGAGGAATGAGATATCAGGTGATTGACTAACCGCTGGAATAAGAAGATCAATGTCGACATCAAATTCGGAACCTTCCATAGGAATGGGCCTTCTCCGTCCATCCGCTTCGGGTTCGCCCAGTCGATTACGAATACATCGAACACCAGACACCCTCACCCCATCCTTGGAAAGGACCCGGATCGGGGTGGTGAGGTAGTGGATCCTGACCCCTTCTTCTTCCACCTGTTCCAATTCCCTTTCATCCACGGGCATCTCTTCTCTCGTCCTTCGATAGAGGATGAGAACCTCCTTTGCCCCCAACCGGAGAGAAGACCGAGCCGTGTCCATGGCTGTATTCCCTCCTCCCACCACAGCGACTCTCTGACCCACGTTCAGTGGCTCGCCGAGATTCACCCTGTACATAAAGGTTACGCCGTGAATAACCCCCTCTAAATCCTCACCATGGATTCCCAGCTTTTCTGCCTTATGGGCCCCGGCGGCAATATAGACCGCATCGTACTCTTTTTTTAGACGCTCCAGATTCAACTCTTTTCCGACAGGGGTTCCCGTGAGGACCTCCACTCCCAATCGTTTTACCTCCTCAATCGCCTGATTGGCAACTTCTCTGGGAAGCCGGTAAGGAGGGATTCCCACATTGAGCATGCCTCCGGGGACCGGAAATGTTTCATAGATTGTTACGAAATATCCCAGCATGGCAAGATCATTGGCCGCGGAGAGTCCAGAGGGACCAGCACCGATGATCGCCACCTTCTTACCTCTCTTTTTGATCATCGCCTCTCTCTCTGGAGAAAGGGTTTTGTAGTCTGCCGAGGCACGTTTTAATGAACAGATAGAGATGGGAAGATCGATCAGGAGGCCTCTACGACATTTCTCTTCGCAAGGGTGGACGCAGATTCTGCCCAAAATGGCAGGGAAAAGGTTGTCCCCTCGATTGAGTTCAAAGGCCAAATTATAGTTCTCCTCCCGGATTGCTGAGATGTATTGCGGAGCACGGGTATTGACAGGGCAGGCATTTTCACATCCAATATTTTCTTCGAACCAGCGCTGGTCCGGGATCTGGACATGAAAGCGACTTTCAAGGGATCGGCTCATGGGACCTTCGGTTTGAACATTTTGATAAGCTTTGAGACACCTTCTCGCATCTCATTGAGGCGATTGAAGTAGATGGAAGCCAGCTTTTTCATTATCTCTATCCCCATCTTTGCATCCTGTTCGATATATTTCCTTATGTGATCCCCCTCAATGAATAATACCTTCGATGGTTTCAAACACATTGCCGTAACATTGTAACGGAAGGGTTCGAGGAGCGAGGGCATCCCGAAGATAGCTCCTTCCTTATCGATCGTGGAGGTCATAAAGTCGATCTTCTCCCCCGTCTTGACTGTTAGATCCACTACGCCTTCGATCAAGATATAGAGGCCAACGGCTTCATCCCCTTGGTGGAAGATCGTTTTCCCCTCTGGGAAGGATTCAACAGAGGAATGGGATAAGATGATGTTTAGCTGAGATTCTCCTAGACCCCTAAAAAGTTCTGTTTTCTTTAACCATCCTGCGTTAACCATCTTTTCCTCCGTAACCCCTGGTTCCATCAGAGAACCCCTCTCGTTTGGGAGAGGGATGGGTAAGGGAAGATTTCAGATCTTTTCAATCTGGAATTTGAAATCTGCAATCTTCAATGCTATGGCATCCCGCGGTTGAGGTACTCCATCAGGTCCACCATCTCTTTTCCATCGATTTTTTGCCGCGGAACCTTTGCCTTTCTCATCTTTTCCAGCATCTCCGGTCCGTGATTCCACATGGCCTGGGCCATGAAAATCGGTGAGATTTGTCCTCTAAGCCGTGAAAGATCTCCCTCCTTAGCTCCCTTGGTATGACAGAGGTTACATTGTTTCCTGATGAAAACGGCCTTTCCTCCTTCTGCGTTACCTGGTTCGTCGAAGTAGCGAGTCGAGAAGAGATAGGCGACGAGATCGGCCATCTCCTCGGGGGAAAGAGGTGGAAAACGGATCCCCTTTTTCTCCATTTCTTTCCTCATCTCCTCTGAATGGTTCCACATCACCCCAGCTAACTGTGCTAAGGTTCTTGGGAATTCCTTCTTTTTTAAGATATCAAATCCTCCTGCAGGGGCATGGCACTGAATGCACTCCTTCTGAGTGAATAGTCTCTCCCCGGATTTGGGGTCGCCGGGAGAAAGGTAAACCTTTTCAGCGCCGGGATTGAGGCTTCGGACATAAACAATCATGTCAACCATTTCGTGTCTCTTAAATTCAAAGTGGGGAAGGCCCATCCGCTTCATCTCTTTTTCCATCTGGGCAGAGTGATTCCACATCATCTGCGCCCACAGGATTGGATTCGTGTACATTGCCCAACGGGTGAGGTCAGACTTCGCCCCTTCCTTTGTAACGTGACATCTGCTACAGGCTCTATCGACTATTGCTTTTCCCTTCGAGGGATCTCCGGGTTCATCCATATACCGGATGAAGTAGAGGAAGGCAAAGAGGTCTGCCATCTCTTTCATACTTATCTTCTCGAGAGGGATCTTTTTGGCTATCATTCTTCCCCACATTTCTGGACTGTGGTTCCACATCAAGGCGGCAAACTGAGCCTGGCCGACATACGCCTGTGGAAGGGCACCAAGATCGGGCCCTCCCTTTCCACCTTCTCCCCAGATCGAATGGCACTGACCACATTTCTTCTGAATAAAGACCCGCCACCCTTCCTTGACGTCTCCCGGAAGAAGGTATTCACTTTTCTTCTCCGCTGCTACCCCATGACCCTGGAGGATAAAACTATTCACGAAAAAAAGACAAGCTAAGAAAATCAAGATGCAAAACCTTTTCATCTTTCTTTTCCCTTTCCGGTAGAGCAAGCTGGCCACATCGGGTAAGCTTGGACAAAAATGTTCAGCCTGTAGTCGCAGGCTGACAGGGTATTACCGTCTGTCAACCCCTATTTCTTCT
>Ga0154838_1020_pt1 | contig 15070 bp, 12 predicted proteins | sample Rifle2008BG16ft_FD_116142 | JGI IMG/M metagenome (GOLD analysis project Ga0154838, IMG submission 116142) | Deltaproteobacteria bacterium RBG_16_48_10 | reverse complement strand
ATCAGAAAATCGATTCCTCCGGCATCCACCAGCTTAGGAATCTTACGGATCATGGCTTCGATATAATGTTCCATCTTTCCAAACCTGAAATAACGCTCCATCCCACCACCGATCCGCTGGGCGAGTTCGATGAGAATATCTGGGAAGGGGAGGGAGTGTGCCATCGGTTTAACGATGGGTTGTCTCAAGGCTATATAAGGAATTCCATCCATCGGAGGAGGTGAGAGAAGATCCCAACGCTCAAGGTAACTCGCTTCCGGCAACACGATGTCTGCATAGAGATTGCTTTCATTAAGGAATGGATCGATGGAGACGTGGAAAGGGATTTTGCTTTCATCCTGGAGGGCATAAGAAATAAGTTTTGAATTCGGTCCCTTGTAGACGGCGTTATCCATATGGGTCATCAGAACCCCGACAGGCTGCGTCCCCCGAGAGACCCGGACAAAAAGGTTCTGGGATTCCGGATTCATCCTCTGCGATTTTGGGGGTTTCGGATCAGGAGGGTCGAGAAGATAACCTTGAGGAAAGATGAAGCCTCCTTTCGTATCCAGACTTCCCACCATGGCATTGAGAAGGAGGATACTTTTTTGGTTTGAGGTTCCATTGACATGTTTCAGAGCCCCCCCTCCTCCAAAGGCAACACTCGGCTTTGCCGAAGCAAACTCCAATGCGATGCGTTTGATCTCCGAGGCCCGGACGCCGCTCATGGCCTCTGCCTTTTTAGGGGTGTAGACACTGAGGTGACGCAAGAGTTTGGCAGGAGAGGTATTGGTCTGCTGCTCAATGAATTCTTTGTTCCACAGACCTTCACTTGCAATGACATAAGCCATCGCCAATGCCACCGCACCATCGGTCCCGGGGATGATCGGAAACCATTCATCGCTTTTCCCGGCTGTCTGGGAGATCCTCACGTCAAAGGTGACCAGTTTCGCCCCCAGATTGATCCTGGCATCAATCAGCCGCTGGATGAAAGGGACAAATAAATAATGGGACTCGTAAGGATTGGCTCCAAAGTTGAGAATATATCGGGTATGGGACACATCACCCACTCCCATCGAGTGACCAGATACATCATGGATACCAAATGCCCCATTGGGAGACTCCAGAACGGCGTGATGAAAAGTCGTTGAACTGTCAAAGGCAGAGGCAAATCTCCATGCCAAGTCATTACTCGACAAATCCCACGCATTACGGAGGATGAAATCATGGTGTTGCCTTTCGGCCTGAAGGGATTTAAGCCGAAGGGTAATCTCATCAAAAGCCTCGTCCCATGAAATCTGCTTCCACCGGCCTTCACCTCGCTTTCCAACCCGCCGCAATGGAGAAGGAATGCGATCGGGATTGTAAAGATGGTTCAGTCCTGCAATCCCTTTGGCACAGAGTCTGCCTCGGCTGTTCGGATCAAGGGGGTTTCCCCCGATATTCACCACCTTCCCATATTCTAAATATCCCAAGATCCCACAGCTGGCCGGACACATCATGCAGACACTGGGGATCGATTTCCGCATTCTCCCCGTGGTCCTTGAGATACTCTTCCCTTTTTCTGCAGGGGCCCCCTCGATTGGAAGTCCGCCGGCCAAGACGGCCATTCCTCCAAAACCCCATTTGATGAAATCTCTTCGACTGATTCCAGACATCTCTATTCCTTCAACTTAAGGGGAGGGTCAATCCCCCGATCACCATAATGCATCGCATGGCAAAGATCCCGATCATGACCAAAACAGAGGCGACGGCGTACGCGGGAATCCAATGTTTTGTGAAAGGGCAAAGGAAGAGTAAAAGCGGAATGATCGCTCCCGCCATGAGCTCAACCCCCAGGAAAAGGAAACTGAAGGGACCATCCAAAAGCATCAAGGCCGCCCGGTATGCTTCCGTGGTGGAGGTGAGGAGAACGGAGAGATCAATGCCGATCAAGATGAGGTCTAAGACGATGCTGGCGACCAGATATTTTCCGAGAGCATAAATGAGGTCTCGATTGGGCTCCTTTCCTCTCTGGAGGATGAAGTCCTTTATAATCACAACCAGAATCATCAAAGCGAGTCCCGAAACCATGGCTGAGACGAGGAAGATGGGAGGCATGATGGCCGTATTCCAGAGCACCCTCGCCTTTCCCAGGGCCAGGATGAATCCTGTATAGCCGTGAACCAGAAGCGCGAGAGGGATTCCGAGCAGTCCGAAAATCTTGGTTCTTCTCATATCCCCTTTGAACATGAAATATCCATAGATCACACAGTTGAGGGGATAGAGGGTTAAAAGGAAAGTCCCCCAGGTGATGGGAGAGGTAATCCTCAGATAGAGGATGAGGTGCCAGAACCTCAGCGGTTGCTCAAGGTCAATGAGCAAAATCATAGGAGCCATCATTAAGAGAAGGGTGGCCATCACCACCCCTATCTTTCCCAAAGGTTTAAACTTGACCATTCCAAATCCATAGGCCATGGTGGAGATGATAAAAGACCCTGCACTCAACCCGGTCAGGTAGAAGTAAGTAGCGATGGGAATACCAAGAGGCATTTCATGTTCAATATTGTAGATAATATTTACGTCCATTCCTTCCTCCCGGCAAAAGGATCCATCGCATCTAAATCGGCAGCAATATAGTAGACCTTCGGAAAGGTCCCCATCTCGGGTTTTAGTATCTGAAAGGGATGTTTTGAGATCAGTTTGCTGACTTCCTCTTCAGGATTGTTCAGATCGCCAAAGATTCTGGCTCTGGCAGGGCAGACCTCGACACAAGCGGGATCGAGGCCTGCATGGACCCGGTGATGACAGAAATAGCATTTCTGGACGATCGGAATCAGAGGGTTAATATACCTCGCATTGTAAGGACAGGAGGCCAGGCAGTATTTGCAACCGATGCATCGGTGCTCGTCAATGATAACGATCCCGTCTTCCCGCTTCCAAGTCGCCTGGACAGGACAGTTGATGACGCAGGGTGGATGATCACATTGATTGCAGAGGTTGGGAAGAAAGTGGCGCGAAATATTGGGATATTTTCCTTTTTCAATAATCTTTACCCAAGAGCGATAGACTCCTATGGGAACGCGGTTTTCGGCCTTACAGGCGACCGAACAGCTATGGCAGCCGATGCAGCGCCGGAGATCGATCACCATCCCATACCTTTTCTGTTTGACCTCGCTCTTCTTCATCTCTGCTCAACTGAGTTTATTTTTTAAAAACCGTTTTGTCTATCGGTGAATTCACCTATATTTAGAAAAAAAGACCCCTATTTTTTGGGGTCTTTTTACTTAAACCTGCATCAGGCATCTGCCTAGGGAAAAGAAAGGTTGTCTGAGGGTTGATTGACTTCGGCGATTGGAAAGATGGTTTGAGCGCTTTGCGCTATGCTCCATCCCATGGGCTTAAAGTTTTGTGAGTCCGGTCCGGATGGCATATTTGATGAGTCCTACCTTATCATGGATATTCAATTTCTCCATGATGTGGGTTTTGTGTGCTTCAACCGTTTTCTTACTGATACATAGGAGGGAGGCGATCTGGGGAACGGAATGTCCCTCGGCAATCAACTGTAAAATCTCCCTTTCTCGACCGGAGAGGAGATCTTCAACCCCTTTTTTCTCGCCTGATTCTGCTTTCCGAATGTACTCTTCGATGACCATTTTCGAAATAGAGGGGCTGAGATAAGAATCCCCCTGATAGACTGCCCGAAGAGCGGAGATGAGATCGGTCATTGCTGAATCTTTGATGAGGTAGCCGGAAGCACCCGCCTTCAGGATCTGAAAGATCCACTCCTCGTTTTCATGCATCGTGAGGACGAGAATCTTCATGGAGGGGAACAGTCTTTTAATCTCTCGGGTGGCCTCAAGCCCGTTTAATTGCCGCATCCCGATATCCATCAAGATCACCTCGGGACCCAGTTTCTTTGCTAATTCGATGGCCTCCAATCCATTGGAGGCTTCTCCTACCACCTCCATATCGCTTTCAGTGCCTAAGAGCGCAGCGATCCCCTGACGAACAATCGTGTGGTCCTCAGCCAGTAGAACTCGTATCTTTTTCATCTCCATCTCTCACGTTTTCATATGGAATCTCGAAATGAATGAGGGTTCCAAAACCGGGCCTCGTTTGTATTTCCATCTGCCCTCCAAGGAGAGAGACCCTCTCCTGAATTCCAACGATGCCAAAGCCCCTTTCCGGGGATTCCGGGTGTAATGCCTTATCCAGATCGAATCCCTTGCCATTATCTTGAATGGAAGCATAAATTCTCGAATCCCTCTTCATTAAGGAAATCTCAACCCGGTTGGCTTGTGCATGTTTTGCAATATTGTTCAAAGCCTCTTGAACGATTCGATAGAATGCGGTCTCAATTTGCGGTGAGAGTTTTTCCTCAAACCCCATGGTTTCGAAATTGGAGTAAATGTTTAACCGATTAGAAAAATTCTGGATATACCATCTCAATGTGGGTATCAAACCTAAATCATCCAACATGGTAGGCCGCAGATCCAATGCGAGCTGGCGCATGGCCGTGAGGGTCTGACTCGACAAAGATTTGGCTTCCCCCAGTCTCCCCCGGATAACGGGGGTCGTGTGGGGAAGATCTTTGTCGACCATTTCCAAGTTGAGCTTAATGGCATAGAGAGCCTGGCCGATCTCGTCATGGAGTTCTCGTGAGATTCTTCTCCGTTCATTCTCTTGGGCTTCGATGATCTGAGAAAGATATTTTCGCTCCAGTCTCATCTTCTCCATCAGGGCCTTGGCCATCATGTTGAAGGACTCTGCCAACTTCTTGATCTCATCATCACTTCTAAAGCTGATCCTTTTATTGAATTCACCTCGACCGAATAGGGAGGCGGCTTCCACGAAATGTTGAAGCTTTTTGATCACTAATTGATTCAAGGCAATGCCGATGACCAAGGTAGAAATACCAATGGCAAAGAACAAAAGAAGGATATTTTCTTTGAATTCTGCTTGAAGTTGTTTTTCGATATTGTTAAGCGTGAAATCGGTAACGAGGACACCGGCGATCTTCTCTTCGGGCTTATGGCAGGAGAAACATTCCTTCCGATTATAAATGGGATTAACATTTCTGAAGATTTTTTCTCCTTGGAGAGAGGAGTAAATCACTGTCTTATTAAGCGCCTTTGTCGTTCCATGGTGGCAAACCTGGCAGGTAGGATCACGGATATCGATGGTTCTCCCCATATCCTTATCATTGATCGACATGACAATCCGGCCGGTTCGATTGAGGATGAAGATACTCTTCACGTCCGGATATTGACGCACCGCTTCAAGGATATATTTCATCTCATCCTTGTTTTTGGATAACATAGAGCTTTTCAGAACGTCATTGACCATTTGAGTCAGATGGGGACTGATGTTTTCCTGGAGATTATAGATCATCTTTTTTCGATGGTGAAAGTACTGGACGATGAAGAGGATGGTCATGGTGAGGGTGAGCAGACCAATCAGTCCGAGAATGATCTTAAAGCGGAGGCCTTTATAAAACTTGACTTGTCTCATTCAATATCCCATCTTTCTCGACCTGAGAAAGGAAAGGTTAAGGAGACAAAACTGATTTGAGATATCCGCAATATGAAATTTTGATGGGAGTTTTAGCAGACAACTATCCATTTACTTGACAGCAATTTCTGTTCCAATATTAGTCGGGATTTTTCCCTTCTTAAGAATAGGTAAGAATTCATTAAATGTTTCGGGAAATCCCCTTTATTCCATAAAAACCAAAGGACCTCTTTAACCCGAATGGACATCTTGTCCCAAGAAACAGAGCCCCTCTGCGAAAAACCTCTCAATGTTCTGCGGATTTTCACACAGCGAGAGATGGAGATTTTTTCCTTTGGGTTCTGCAATAGATAGCTTCAATCCGCATTTTTCATTTGATTAATTTGTTTTTATAGGCTATTTAACTATTAATTACAAATAGAAAAGGGAGAAATTTAGATGAAGAAAGAGACTGTGATCCTGATCGTCGTGATTGCATTTCTTATTGGATTTATCTCAGGCGCAACCGTTGCAATCCTTAGAGGGACAAAAGGGGCAGAAAAGACTGCCGTGGTCCAGAAACCGCAAATGGCTCCACCGGGCGCTCCAGCACCTGCTCCTCCTGCTCGTGATTCTATCGAAGCGGCTTCTCAGATTCAAACTTTAAAGGAGATCGTCAAGAAAGACCCGAAAAACCTTCCGGCCTGGGTGGAATTGGGAAACCTTTATTTCGATACGGACCAACCCAAAGAAGCCATTGAGGCCTATAGTCGTTATCTCGTCGTAAAACCCGAAAACCCAGATGTCAGGACAGATATGGGAATCATGTATCGAAAATTAGGGCAATTTGATAAGGCTCTCGAAGAGTTCAGAAAGGCGGCCCAAAGTGACCCAAAGCATGCCAACAGCCGGTATAATATCGGCATTGTCCTTCTTCATGACAGACAAGATATTCCGGGCGCGATCAAAGCATGGGAAGAATACCTAAAGGTAGATACGAATAGTGAAAGGGCCCAGCGAATAAGAGCCCAAATCGAGAAGATGAAAACGATGGCCGTTCCCGCTAAATAAAATTTCCGAATACGCCTGCCTGCCGGTAGGCAGGGATTGCGGAATGTTGATTTCTGTTAAAGGAGAAAACCAAAAAGATTTAGCGCTATCCTCTATGCCTGCCCGCCGAACAGATTTTTTGGCAGGCGGGCGCTCTGCGCGATGCTGTTTACAGAGATGATGGAAGACGAGAAAGAAGACGAACTCGAAGAAGCAAAGGAATTGTTTAAGGAAGGTTTAAAAAAGATTTTCGAGGCTACTAAAAAAGCTTCTGAGAAGGTTGTCGATGGTTTCCGAGAAGGCTACGCGGAAGACGTCACTAAAAAAGAGAAATAAACGCTGCTCTTTCCAAACCTCCGACAAAGGCCAAATTCCAACCTCTCAATGACGGAAAAACCATCAAAAAGGAAAAAGTGGGCCGTTGTTCACCCTCACCACTATTCTATAAAATTGATCCTCGAGGATGCAGCCTGAAGCCGGTCTTCGGGTATGCGCTCAGAGAGATTGCCTACCACCTGAGAATCCACTCAACGACCGTCAGCAAGATGATTTCCGAAGGACAGCCGGGAGAGGTTGATTCTTCAAAACCCCTTTGCTTCTTCCTGCGCTTCGCGATTTCCAGTCCTGAAAAGTTTCTTGAAAATCAAAACAATTCATGCCAATATTAGTAGCCTGACAGTTGAAGATGTCATCCCAAGTGCATCTTCACAGGAGGAAGGGGTCCACTGTGAACGAAAAGACGGTAGAAACAGATGTTTTGTGTGTCGGCGGAGGGATCGCGGGCCTCATGGCAGCCATACGAGCCAGAGAAACGGGAGCGAAAGTTGTTCTCGCTGATAAGGCGAATACGCTGCGCAGCGGTTCTGCGGGAACCGGCTGCGACCACTTTCGCGCTTACGTTCCTGAATTTCATGGGACGGATATGGAACCTGTCGTTCAAGAGGTGCACCACTCGCAGGCAGGCTGGACGCGGACCAAGGAATTTGTACGCACCTGGATGGAGAGGTCTTTTGAGATTGCCAAATTGTGGGATCGCTGGGGAATTCCCATGAAGTACAAAGGAAGATGGGAATTTGCGGGGCACACCTTCCCCGGACGGCCTTTCACCGCCTTAAAGTATTCCGGACAGAATCTAAAGGCGATTCTTACCCGGGAAGCCCGAAAAAGAGGCGTGGAGATTATCAATCGAGTGATGGTTTTTGATCTCCTTCGGGAGGGGGGGATCGTCGGAGCCATCGGCGTGGATACCCGCGCTGATCGTTTGATCACCTTTCTGGCGAAGAGCGTCGTCCTGGGAACAGGCGGGTGTGTGAGACTCTATTCCGCAACAACGCCGGGCTGGATGTTCAATCGAGCAGATTCTCCGCATACGACCGGAGATGGCAGAGCCATGGCCTACCGGGCAGGAGCTGAGTTGGTCAACATGGAGATCCCCATGCGGTGGGCCGGTCCTAAATACTTCGCCAGATGCGGGAAAGGGACGTGGGTGGGTGTGTTTAGAGATCCACAAGACAGACCCGTGGGCCCCTTCGTGAAAAAACCGAATCGGCGATATGGGGATCCCATTTCGGATTCTTACAAGTCTCTTTTTGAGGAATACACCCGATTGGGCAAAGGTCCCGTGTACATGGACTGCAGGTTGATTTCCCCCGAAGATTACCAATATATGATGTATTGGATGAGCCATGAAGGGAATACAGGCTTACTGGGTCACTTGAAGGAACAAGGAATTGACCTCCGCAAGAATCCGGTTGAATTTATGACGTACGAAATGACCACCCGGGGAGGAATCTACTTCAACCATCAGGCAGAAACCTCTTTAAAAGGGCTTTATGCCGCGGGGGATGAGTATTTTGGCGGTGCCTCTTGTGCAGCGACGTTCGGCTGGATTGCAGGTGAGAACGCTGCTCGTCATGCGAAAAATGTCAAAGGCCAGACGATTCGCCAATGGAAGGGAGTGGAGAAGAAGAAAGCCTTCCTGGATGAGATCCGGCAGCGTGAGACAGGAGAAACCTGGCAAGAGGTGAATATTGCCCTCAATCAGACCATGGTCGATTATGCGGGGTCGACTCGGTATGAGAGCCTGCTGGAGGCCGGCAGCAGCCACCTACGGAGACTGAAGAAAAAGGCCCAGGGAAACCTGATGGCAAAAAACCAGCACGAGCTGATGCATTGTTTGGAAGTTTTGAACCTGCTCGACATCGGTGAAGTCATCTTTGCGGCTGTTCGCGAGAGGGAAGAAACGCGGGACAAAGTTGCCCGTCTCGATTATCCCTTTACAAACCCCATGCTCGATGGGAAAATCCTCATTTGTAAGAAAAAGGGGAACAAGCCGGTCACCGAGTGGAGAGAGGTATAAGGATAGAAGGGGAAAGCGATGCCTCCGATCATTGATAAGAATCAATGCATTGCCTGTGGGATCTGTGTTAACATCTGCCCTCAGGATGTATTCTTTGGCTCGAAGAGGAAGAAGGTACCAAAGATCGCCTATCCCGAAGAGTGCTGGCACTGCAATGCCTGTGTCCTGGATTGTCCCCAAGAAGGTGCGATCCGGTTAAGGATTCCAACACCGATGTTCATTTGTTATAAATGAGTCTCGATACTTAAGGAGGTAAGAGAGCATGGTTGACGATATCGTTGTCGATACCCATCATCATTTTCTTCCTTCAGAGGCCGTCAAGTATGCGAGAAAGACAGAGGATGGAGATTACACATTCATTCTCGGACGATTTTCCACAGCCTCCAAGTTGATGCAGGACGTCGAAAAGACATTAGCTTATATGGAGGCTTGTGGTATCCACATGGTCCTTCTGAGCATGGGCGCCTGGATCCCGAATGGCCTGGAAACTTGCAGGGCGATCAACGACGGTTACGCCAAGATTCAGAAGGAATACCCCGGTAAGTTCATTACCTGCGCCCATGTCCCTGTCCACCAAGGGGCTGAGGCCATGGATGAGTTGAAAAGATCGATAGAGATTTTGGGGCTCCAAGGTGTTGCGCTCATCACCTCTTACTCTCACATGGCGATTGACTCTGACGAAATGATGCCGTTCTATGAGAGAATCAGTGGCTACCAGGTTCCTATAGTGGTTCATCCGACCTTGAGACGGCCCCTCTGGGGGGTGTGAAATATGACCTATCGACCACTCTCTCGAGAGAATATGATATTGCAAAGTGCGTGGTCGAGATCCTTTATGGAGTATTTTCCAGGCACCCTGATCTGAAATTCCTGATCTCCCACTTCGGAGGAGGAATGCCTTTTCTAAAATGGAGGCTTCTGTCGTCCCATCAGCCCGAGGGATGGAATCTTCCTGAAGGGCTGAAAGGCCACGGCCTCACCCCAAGAGAGTTGAAGGAATGGGGATTGTGGGATGACTTTCACAACCGATTTGATAAGATCTATTTTGATTCGGCAGGCTTCGGAGGCTCCATGGTAGTGATGCGAGCCTCCGTTGATGGGACCAGACGAGACCGCATCACCTTTGGCACTGATTATCCCTACGAATTCCGGGACGCTGGGGATACCCGAGAGTACATTGCCAACGTGAAGTCTTTGGATATTCCTGAAGAAGAGAAGAGGAATATTCTCGGCGAGAATGTGTTGAGACTTTTCAAAATGAAAAGATGATGTGAAGTAAAGGGAGGATGTATGAAAAAGATGACCGCACGTTTATGGGCTGGATTGATCATCCTTGGTTTTTCAACGTCCATCATTTGCCCATCTTATGCTCAGACTTATCCCAGTCAGCCCATTCAGATGGTGATCACCTTGGCTCCTGGAGACACACTCGACCTAACGGGCAGGGCGATCGGCGCGGAGATGGCCAAGATCCTAAACACCCAGGTCCTCCCAGTCAATAAGACCGGTGGGGCGGGGATGGTAGGCGCCGATTTTGTCGCAAAAGGGAAGAAGGACGGTCACACCCTTCTTTACATCAATTCCAACATCATTTATTCTTATGCCGCGACTCCGGAGAATGTTCCGTACAACCCCTTTCAGGATTTGGAACCTATCTGTTTGGCAGTCTCTGTTCCCTTGCTCATTGCCGTACAGCCGGAGTCTCCCTGGAAATCTCTTCAGGAGTTGGTAAGTTATATGAAGCTAAACCCGGGAAAGATCCGGGGGAGTTCGACAGGGGTGGGCTCTGTAGGCCACTTCGGCTACGAGGTCATACGTGCGGAAACAGGCGCGGAGATCAACATGATTCCTTACAAGGGAGCCTCTCCAGGGTTGACAGCCCTTTTAGGCGGACATGTGGAGGTTGCCATTCCTTCTTTCGGATTGGTTCAACCTCAACTACAGGCCGGCAAAGTCCGTATTCTTCTGACCTCCACGAAGATTCCCGACTATCCCCAGATTCCAACACTGACCCAATTGGGATATAAACGTGACATGTCCTCGGTCTGGTTCGGATTCTTTATTCCGGCCGGGGTTCCCGACCCTGTAAAGAAGATTCTTGCCTCTGCTTTGGAGAAATCGATTAAATCGGCTGATGTGGCCAAAACCCTCCGGACTCTTGGAGCCCTGGAGGATTATAAACCGGCTGGGGAGTTCAAGAAGGCGATGACGGAAGAGTACGACATGATTAAGAATCTTTTTAAGACCGCCAGCCCTCCCTCGAAGTAGAGGATGATCAAGGACACGACTCGAAACTCTTAAACTTGGGCCGTATTATTTCATCACTCCCGCCTGCACGTTCCTAAACCTGGCGGGTGCTGCACCGTGTCCCACATGTGCCACCTGCCCAGGCTCTCCTTTTCCACAGTTTGGCGTCCCCCACATCTGCCAGTGATCTCTATTCGCAATGGCGTCACAAGAACCCCAAAATTTCGGAGTAATCCCGGTATACGTGGGATTTTTAATCATCTCCCCCAGTTTACCGTTTTTGATCTCCCAGCCGATTTCAGTTCCAAATTGGAAATTGATCCTCTTGTCATCAATCGACCAACTTCGATTGGTCGTTAAGAAAAGCCCTTCCTCCGTATCGGCGATCATCTGGTCCAATGTCCACTCTCCGGGTTCCAGATTGATGTTCGTCATCCGGATCAGGGGAATTCGATTCCAGCCATCGGCTCTCATGGTTCCATTACTTTCTCTTCCCAGAGGGTGAGCCGTCTCCCTTGATGTTAAGAGGTTCACCAAAACCCCGTGAGAGAGAATGGGAACCCTCTGAGCCCTTATTCCTTCATCGTCATATCCGAAGGTTCCCAACCCACCAGGATAAGTGGCATCGGCGACGACATTCACCAACTCTGAGCCGTATTTGAAATGATCCACCATCTCTGGTTTTAGAAAACTGGTGCCCGCATAGCTGGCCTCGGTCCCGAGGATTCGATCCAGTTCGATGGGATGGCCAATGGATTCATGAATCTGAAGGGCCAACTGTGAGCTATCCAATATCAACGTGGTGGTCTTTGAAGGACAAGGTTTTGCGTTAAGGAGCTGCGAAGCTTCCTCAGCCACCCTCTCTGCCTGGTCGGCAAGTGATAATCTTTCAATCCACTCATAACCCTGGGTAGCAAAATTCCCCCGAAAAGAGTTGGGATAGGATCGGACCTGAACTTCATCCCCTTCAATGGCAGTCGCTGCGATCCCTGCTCCGCATTCAACGATCTCCTGCTCGATATAGAACCCTTCCGTGGATGCAAACGTTTTCTCTGTTTTGTAAGAACCCAAAAAGGTTTCTGAGATCTTCACCTTCTTATTTTTCCGGAGAATCTCATCAGCTTTAAGAAGAAGATTAATTTTTGTTTCGGGGGCCACATCAAAAGGATCAATAGAAATTGGGGTCTTATAACGATCTGTTACCGGAGAAGTAGATGGAAAAAAGATTTCTTTCCCTTTGGCCTTTGAACTGGCTTTGGCAATCTTGAGCGCCTTTCCCAAAACGGTCTCCATCTCTTTCTGGGTCACTTTTGAACTACAGGCGAATCCCCAGGCTCCTTGGAAAAGAACTCTTATTCCGAAGCCGAAATCTTCGTCATGGATCAAACCCTCCACCTTCCCGTTCTTCACTTCGATCTCTTCGTTATGACGACGAACGATTCGAATATCCGCGTACGGCACCTTCTTCAGCCTTGCGATATCAAGAATATTCTCGATGAGTTTCTTCATTCCTTGCCTCTACAAAAAGTGGCTAAAGTTACAAGTGACTAAAGTTATTTCTTGCTAATACCCCAATAATCCTGATACCGAAATCACGGGTCCTTTTGTGAAGCTCCCCGGCCACAGGCCGGAGCTTCCCGGAAAGGAAACATCGTTTTAATTGTGCCCCTTAACCCCGCCTATCCCGCTTTGGCGGGACGGGGCACTTGCCGGCCAAGGAGTTTTGAAAACTCTTTATTGTCCATCATTTTTAACTTTAGTCACTTTAGCTCACCCAAATTTTCCACAAAACTGTCACTAAACGGACACGGGCAGGCCGTTCAGAAAGGCTTCGGGGCGAACCTTACAGCCGAATCAGCACTCTCTTCCCTGACCCTGCTGGAGTTCACTTTGAGTGATGTTTTCCGTTACCCTTAAATTCCAAAATAAACCGCCATCCGAAGCCTTGAAGAGCGGTTTGCCCGTGCCCGTTTTGCCACGGGTGGGTTCACTTCTGCCCACTTATAAGGCGGATACCCCCGAAAAATTGAATCCATCAATTTTGACAGCAGGAACGACCGTGCCTGTAACAAAACGTCTTGAATAGACCGTTCCTTCTGAGCAAATTTTTCGATCTTTTGAGATAGCACTCACTTGAGAAAGAGCCTTCAGGATGGATTCAGTAAACCTCAAATTCTTGATCGGTCTTGTAATCTCCCCTCCTTCAATCAAGAACGTCCCGTCCCGGGTCATCCCGGTGATCACGGCTTTCATGGGTTCTACGACGTTGGTATAGTGGAAACGAGTGACATAAATTCCCCTTCGAACAGACTGGATCATTCCTTCCAGGGAAGATTCCCCTTCTTTCATAAAGAGGTTGATGGGAATGGGCCCTGCCGTATTGGGCGCGATCAAACCATGCCCAGTGGAATTCTTTCCTTCTCGCCCGGCTGTGAAGGAGTCATAACTCACCTCTTTCACCACCCCTCTGTCAAGAAAGGTGACCTTCTTCTTCGGAACACCTTCGAAGTCGAAGGGAACCTGCAATCCTTCTGGGTTAAGACCGTCATCGTAAATGGTCACTTTTTCATCCACCATTTTTTCCCCGAACCGATTAGAGAAAAAACTTCGGCCTTCTTGTACCGCCAGCGCATGGAAGCCTAGATAGCCGAGAAAAGATAAGAGTTCACTCACCGCATAGGGTTCTAAAATAACCTCGTACTCGCCTGGCTCAATCTCAATCGGCTCTTCCTTGGATGTCTTTTGGATCGCCTCTTGAGCTAAAGAATCGATATCTAATTGATCAGGGTCCCTTGCCACGAACCCCGCATAACTAGAACTCTTTTCATTTTCCACGATCAGATGGAGAAACAGGTCAGAAAACTTCTGATAGGCCTCCACGCCGAGCGAATTGACCACTGCCAGTACGACCTCTCCATTCGAAAAGGCACCGGAAGCCTTGCATCCCTTTTCCTTCACTCGTCTCAAGAGGCTTTTAACGATCCTCACCTTCTGATGGGGCGTGAGGAGACTGATATTTTTGGAGAAGGTCTCAATCTCAGGAATGGATTTCGGCCCTGGCAAAGAAATGAATTCATCGTTAGGTTGTTGAACCTTAGCAAGGGAAATTGCTTTCTGAAGAGATTGCCTTAACGAAGACGGCAGAAATATATTGGTTGTGACCACGGCGATCTTTTTCCCCAAAACCACTCGGAGGACGATCGTCTGGTTTCTCTCCGCCACGTGCTGGTGAACGGCAGAGCGGGCAAAACGGGTGAGTGAGGAGTCTTCGGTTAAGAGGATGGCTTCTGTCTGATCAGCAGGGGATTCTTGGACCAACTTTTTTAACAAATGGAGGGCAGACTCTTTTTTGATCATTGGATCACCCCCCTCTCTTTTTCTGATAATCTGACACAGCCGCACGGATCGCTTTCTCTGCCAGGACGGAGCAATGGACCTTGGAGGGTGGAAGTCCACCGAGGGCCTCGGCGATCGCCTGATCTGAAATCATAAGAGCCTCATCAACCGTTTTTCCTTTGATCATCTCTGTGGTAATGCTCGAAGAGGCGATGGCCGCCCCACACCCGAAGGTCAGAAACTTCGCGTCAATGATCCGACCCGTCTCTACTTTGATGGAGAGCCGCATCGTATCACCGCAGACAGGATTCTGCGCTTCTCCGACTCCATCGGGGTTTTCCATCTCGCCCATATTTCTCGGATGCTTCAAATGATCCATCACCACTTGATGATAAGAACTTGTCTCTTCGGTCATTCTTAAGTCCTTGACTCAGTCCTAAAGCGGCAAAGCGAATAGGGCATGGCGATAAAGAGGTCAGGTAGTCGCTTAGTCCTATAGTCAATAAACTACAAGACGATGGGACATTCAAATCCTAAATGCGATGCGCTCTGCGCCAACCTTTATTTACCTGTCAGTTGCATAAAATATTGACAGAAATGAGCTTAAATCATTGTGGAATGGCCACC
>Ga0154838_1199_pt1 | contig 15142 bp, 16 predicted proteins | sample Rifle2008BG16ft_FD_116142 | JGI IMG/M metagenome (GOLD analysis project Ga0154838, IMG submission 116142) | Deltaproteobacteria bacterium RBG_16_48_10 | reverse complement strand
TATGAAGGGAACTCAATCCAGGCTGGGCTTTCTCCCCGAGCAACAGACGGACTTCATCTTCTCAGCCTTGGGAGAGGAATGGGGCTTGATCGGATCTCTCTTTGTCATAGGGCTCTACGCGGTACTGATTCTGTGGGGGCTTCGCATCGCCGTCCAAGCGAAAGACCGTTTTAGCGCCATCCTTGCTTTCGGGGTGGTGGTGATGCTCTTCTGGCATGTCTTCATCAACATTGGAATGGTGCTGGGAATGATGCCGGTGGTAGGAATTCCTCTTCCCCTGCTCAGTTATGGCGGGTCTTTCATCATCTCCACTCTGATTGGAGTGGGGCTTCTCTTGAATGTCAGCATGAGGCGTTTCCTCTTCTGATCCCACATTTCTCGATGATTCAGTCTGGAGTTGTTAGTTCGGAGTTCAGGGTTTAAGATCAAACACTCCGAACACTGAACTCCGGACTCACAACGAATCAGAACGGTACGTCATCATCTGGTCCCGGGATCCCTTCTGGGTCAATTCCCAACTCTTTCTCGGAATCGGGTGATTCCACGGGGGCTCCCGCTACTCCCAGCATCTGCATCTGAGTTGCGACAATTTCGGTGGTATACCTGCGGTTTCCATCTTTGTCTTCCCAAGAACGGGTTCGAATTCGGCCTTCAATGTAGACCTGTTTTCCCTTATTCAAATATTCTCCGCAAATCTCAGCCAATCGTCCGAAAGCAACAATCCTATGCCATTCCGTGATCGTCGTTTTTTCTCCGGAAGATCGATTTACCCGATTTTCACTTGTCGCCATCCGAAAATTTGCGACCGTGGTGCCGTTACTTAAATACTTAACCTCGGGGTTTGCACCCAGATTCCCGATAAGGATGACCTTGTTTACTCCCGCCATAAAACCCTCCTGACTGCTACGAACCGACATAGGGTTCCTCCCATGTCTAACAGCACGTAGGCACGAACGGAGAAAATAATCTCCCTCCCGGGGCTGAGAAGCTTGTCTTGTATGAACGACAGTCCCATGGACCCTCCTGGCGTCCCTGCCTGCGGCAGGCAAATCTCCCTTCCGCCGCAAACCGGAAGCTCCTGTCTTAACTTGACAGGTTACCTTATCATTTCTGAGACCTCTTTTCAAGAAGATATTGACCCTGCGATTGTCTGCATAGTATATTCTTGAAAATATGACAAAAAGCCCACTCAGGGTCACCCCTGAGCCTTTGGTTTAAGTCTTAGGTGTAAGCTTAATCATAGGCCTATGCCAAAGGCAGGTTCAAGCCTTTTGTCTGGAGAAGCCGAAGGGTTGACGGGGTCAAGAATATGTTTTAGTGTTGTGTTATATCTTGCTTTTGGAGGGGGAGATGAAAAAAAGAATCGTCCTTTCGCTTTCAATCCTGATGGGAATGGCTACCTTCTTCATCCCTTGTCTCCAGGTTGGAAGGGCCACTTCTCCATCTCAACCGGAATTTCCATCCTGTAGTTCTTTTGGTGTTCAGAGATTTCAGGAGAAGAAGCAAGCTCCTGCTTTTTCACTCAAGGGATTGGATGGGAAACAAGTTTCACTTAGCGACTTCAAAGGAAAACCGGTATTCATTGTTTTCTGGGCTACCTGGTGAGAATCTTGCGGAGAAGAGCTGGTAGCTCTCGGAAAATTCTCTCAAGGGAAAAGAGATAAGTTAGTTTTCATTGTGGTGACCATTGACGGAGAAAGAAAGAGAGCCGCTCAAAAGATCATCGACCAAAACAAGATCACTCTTCCTGTCCTCTTACTCTTAAAGGAAAAGACGATGGACCAATATGGAGTAAGGGGCTGGGTTCCACAATCATACCTTGTCGATCAGGAAGGAATGCTGGTGGGAAAGATTATAGGCCAAAGGGATTGGTCTTCAGCAGAAGCTTGGTCCTGCATGAAAGAACTATTCAGTCTCCGTTGACAAATACCGCGGTTTTCGTATAATAATTCCTGTTTTCAATTCGGAGCTGGAGTTTTCTGTGAGATATCTCTATAAATCAGAGAGCATTTCCATTCCGCAAAGGCTTCTCTTCATTCCCCTGAAGGAGACGATTATTTTCCCTTACGTGGTCGCCCCTCTTTTTTTCCAATCGGATGAAGCCTTAGCCATATTAAATAAGGTATTATTGGAGAATAGTCTCATCGGGTGTGTCGGTCTGCGTGATCCTTATCTCAAAGATCCCCAACCCAAGGATCTCCTTTCTATTGGAACCGTCTGTAAAATTCTCCAATTGGTCAAGTTGCCAAACAGAGGGATGAAGATTCTCGTGGAGGGGCTTTCAAGAGTTTTTCTCCAGAACATTACCCGGGAAACCCCTTATTTCAAGGCAGATGTCAATGAGATCAACGAGCATCAAGAAAGGACGGCCCTTTCTGAAACGCTTATCCAGAGCATCGGAACTCTTTTTAGAATTTCACTCTCCATGGGGAAGCCCCTTCCCGAGGAGCTATTGAAGACCCTCGATAAAATTGACCATCCGGGCAGACTCGCTGACCTGATCGCCATTAATCTTCATTTGGCATTGAAGGAACAGCAGGAAATTTTTGAGACCGTCGACCCTCTGGAACGATTGAAAAAAGTCTTTCAATGCTTCAGTCGAGAGATTCAATCCTCCCCGACCCGACCTCACCCCCTTCTCAATCCTGGAAAAGAGGCAGGGAAATTTCAGAAGGATCATTCCCTTCGTCCTCCCGTAAGAGGACAGAGGGAGGTGCCGGATGAGGACCCCTATCAGGCCGAGATCTATGACCTGAGGGAAAAAGTCCAAAACGCCGGGATGCCCCAAAAAGTTGAAGAGATCGCTTATAAAGAGATCACCCGACTGGAACGGATGAATCCCATTTCCGCAGAATACACCGTTTCTAGAACCTATCTCGATTACCTCACCACGATGCCATGGAATAAGAAAACCGTGGACAACCGTGACCTCAGCCGGGCTCAAGTCGTCCTGGATGAAGACCATTATGACCTTGAAAAAGTGAAGGACCGGATCTTAGAGTTCTTGGCCGTCAAGAAATTAAAGGACCCCATGAAGGGCCCCATTCTCTGTTTTGTCGGTCCCCCGGGTGTTGGAAAGACATCCTTAGGGCGCTCCATCGCCCGTGCTTTGGAAAGGAAATTCATCCGTATCTCTTTAGGAGGAGTCAGGGATGAAGCGGAGATCCGGGGGCACCGTCGAACGTATGTGGGAGCTCTTCCCGGTCGTATTATTCAGGAGATCCGGAGGGCGGAAACGTTCAACCCCGTTTTTATGCTCGATGAGGTGGATAAGATCGGCCAGGACGTCCGTGGAGATCCAGCGGCAGCCCTTCTTGAAACCCTCGATCCGGAGCAGAATTTTTCATTCACCGATCATTACTTAGATGTCCCCTTTGATCTCTCCCATGTCTTGTTCATCACAACCGCGAACACCCTATCCCCTATTCCTCCTGCCTTATTGGATCGTATGGAAGTGATTCCTCTGGCAGGATATACCGAGGAGGAGAAGGAGAAGATTGGCTTTCAATTCTTGATCCCTCACCAAAAAGAAGAAAATGGGCTGAAAGACCATGCTCTCTCTTTCACTCCTGAAGCTCTCTACAAGATCATTCGAGAATATACTCGGGAGGCAGGGGTTCGAAATTTTGAAAGAGAGATTGCCACTCTCTGTCGAAAAATTGCCAAGGAAGTGGCCATGGGAAATACTTCGAAAGAGGTGATCGATGAAGCGGCTGTCGAGGAGCTTCTGGGGCCACGAAAATTCTTCCGCGAGGTCGCTCAGGAAAAAGACCGCATCGGCATGGCCACAGGACTGGCCTGGACAGAAAATGGAGGAGACATCATTTTTATCGAAACGTCTAAAATGAAGGGCGATAAGGGACTTATCTTGACGGGATCTCTGGGGGAGGTGATGAAGGAATCCGCTCACGCGGCCCTCTCTTATATTCGAACGAATGCCTCCTCGCTTCATATTCCTGATAATTTTTATCAAGAGTGCGACATTCACATCCACATCCCGTCTGGGGGGACTCCTAAAGATGGACCTTCTGCTGGAATCACCATTGCCACAGCGATTCTCTCTCTTTTAATGGACAAACCCGTTCCTCATGAGATTGCAATGACGGGCGAATTGACCCTGACCGGGAGAGTGCTTCCGGTGGGAGGGATCAAGGAAAAGATTCTCGCTGCTCGTCGGGCCGGAGTGAAAACCGTCATCCTGCCTAAAAAGAATGAGAGGAATCTCGATGATATTCCAGACTATATAAAGAGTGAGATGAACTTCATCTTAGTCGAACACATCCAGGAGGTGTTAGAACTAACCTTGCCTTCACGGGAATAAATAGTTTGGAGTCATGAGTTCGGAGATATGAGTTTTAGAGCTCCGAACTCTAAACGTCGAACCCAAAACTCATCAATCTTTTGGAGAATGATGGCTCCCTTCAAATCTGGCTTCATCTCTATCCTGGGAAGGCCGAACGTAGGAAAATCGACCCTCTTCAACCGTCTCCTCGGTGATAAGATCGCCATCGTCGCTGAAAAACCTCAGACCACACGAAACCGGATCCTCGGCATCAAAAATACGGAAGGAGGTCAACTCATCTTCCTGGATACCCCTGGAATTCACCAGGGACGATCTGAATTGAACGAGCGGATGGTCCGAACGGCCATTGCTTCAGGCCGGGATGCAGATATCCTTCTCTTTCTCATCGAGGCCACCTCCCCCCTCATAGAGAAAGACCAAAAGGTGATGGAATCCCTTAGGGGAAGCAGCGGCGTTCCCATTCTGGTCATCAATAAAATTGATTTGGTGAAAAGGAAGAACCTCCTCCCCCTCATGGATCAATATCAAAAGCTTCATCCCTTCCAAGAGATCCTTCCCGTCTCGGCCCTGACCGGAGAGGGGATCGATATTCTATTAGATGAAATGATGGAAGTCCTTCCCGAATCCCCTCCCTATTATTCAGAAGACATCATCACGGATCAGACCGAACGCTTTTGGGTCTCTGAAATCATTCGAGAGAAGGTCATCCGCCAATCCTATCAAGAGATTCCGTATTCGACGGCTGTCACGATCGAAGAATTTAAAGAGCACCCTGAAAAAAATCTTGTGGTCATTAAGGCAACAATCCATGTCGAAAGAGATTCTCAAAAAAAGATTCTCATCGGAAAAGGTGGACAGAAATTGAAAAAGATCGGAGAGGACGCTCGAAAAGAAGCGGAGGCTTTCTGGGGGACACGGCTCTTTTTGGAATTGTGGGTGAATGTAGAGAAAAATTGGACCCAGGACCCCCGTGTCCTCACTCGGTTGGGCTATCCGTCGACCTTAAACCATTCAGCTTGAGGGAATTGACCTGTGGATGAAAGGGAAACCTTAGGGAAATATCTTAAGAATCAGCGGGAATCCAAAAAGATTTCCTTGAGAGAGGTGGCAAAGAATACGAGGGTGAGGGAACACGTCCTCAGGGCCATCGAAGAGGATCAGCATACCCTTCTCCCTCCTGCGACCTATGTGAAAGGGTTTCTTTTAGCCTATGCCAAATATCTCAAGCTGGATCTCAATGATGTCCTTCTCCGTTACGAAAGAGTTTTAAAGGGAGAACCCATCGCCCCTCCTTCCATTCAATCCCTAAGACCCAAACAGGAGATTCCACCCGCTCAAGCTTCAAAACCCAAACCGAAGGTGCAATGGAATACAAAACATACTTGGGTGGTCGTAGGGGTCATCGTGGCAAGCTTCATCGTCTTTTATTTCTTCTCCCCTTACTCTTCTAAACCTCCGATGGAACCCATCCCCGGAAAACTTGTCGTCGAAAAGAAATCTCCCGTCGCTCCTTCACCTCCTGCCGTTGCGACACCCCATACTCCAGAAGGAAAACCTGTCATCCAAGAGAAGAAACCTCTCGCACCCTCTGCTCCCGTCACAGCAACCACTTCTGTTCAAGAAAAAAAACCTATCTCTCTCCAGCTCAAAGCCATCGAAGAAACATGGTTGAGCCTTCAGGCGGACGATCAGCCTGAAAAGGAAATGACCTTCAAACCGGGAGAAGGGTTTTCCGTTCAAGCATCGAATCGGATTCACATGAAACTTGGAAACGCAGGGGGTCTCGACCTGGTCTTGAATGGAAAGCCATTGGACAAGGTTGGAAGATCAGGGGAAGTGGTCACCCTAGTCTTTACGCCTCAAGGAGTAGAGGTCAGGCGTCACGAAAGGCCAACAACTGAATAAATAGGCGAGAACATGATTCGGCATCACGACGAAGATGAAGGGGAGAAGATTTCTTGGAGAGAGATTGATCGAAGGAAAGATCGAAGTCCGTACGCTCCCAAAGAAACTCCCAAGGATCGAGTGAGATCCCATCGCTCCGAATGGGTAATGAAAAAGTATCGAAAGGAGGCCGACAAACTCTTCATGGGAAAGAAAGGAACCAAAAAGCATCAAAAAGCCCGTAACGACATTGATCGTTATCACGGCACAGATCAGTTTGAGACGGCTGTGAAGGCTTATTTAGATCAATACGGTCTACCGGATAATTGGAGCACCCTCTCGCTTTTATTGGATTATTCAGATTCTCAGAAGGTCTTGCAGGCCCTTGCCGCAATGAAGGATCTCTATGAGGCCAGGAGTCCGATTGAGAAGCAGGGCTTCAAAGCCAAGGTTGATATTCTAGCCATGACCGCCAGTGATAGCGACCTCAGAGATTTTGCGGAAGAAATGCTCAAGACCTTATAGCCTCTGATGCGCTATCTCCCAATCTTCTCGCATCCCACCTTCTTCTATTTCTCTTAGCCTTGAGAGATCTCTTTGGAGGAGTTTCTTTAATGGGCAAACCGCACTCTTCGTCATGAGCCCTCCGACTTAAGAAAGGGAAGGCTGAAGGCTTCGATGTTTTGATGGAAGAGCGTTTTTAATATACTTATCCAGAAGGCTCTCGAGCTGGCTTTTATCCCACCCCGCATAGGTCTCTTTTCCTTCCACAATGAAAGTGGGGTAGGTCCGGATCCGATAACGCAAGGATTTGTAGATTCCGAGAGGCGATGGGGCGTCAATCAGCTTAATCGAGAGACGATGCTTATAGAGCCGATTTAATTCTCGAATCCAGTCTGAGAGCTTCGTATACTCCTCTTTCAAATCCGGAGGATACTCGTCCATCTCTTTCTGATGGAACTTCTGGTCAAACCCTGCTTGATCGAAGAGGATCTTGCAGCGACGACATTGATCAAAAGAGGTGATCACTTTTGTAACGATTTCCAATAGAATGGGCTTCATGATCTTTCTCCTGATAAGAGTGTTTAAATATAACCCAATGATCTATGAAATTTCAAATGGGAGACTTCAAATGGCCAGTTTCGAGAGGAAAGCTTACCTGCCTTCGGGGGTCTGTCTGCCAGAGGCAGGCGTTGACCCTTTTCCATGGAATGGGTTAAATATTAAGGATGAAGATCCTATTGGTCTCACCTGAGAGGGAGCGAAAAAAGGAAGAAGCCTTTCTCTTCAGACTGAGTTTTTTAAACCTCCCCTATATTGCAGCGGTCACGCCTCCCGGTGTGGAGGTAAAAATTGTGGATGAAGCTTTTGCTGAAATCAATTTCGAAGAAAAGGTGGATCTGGTGGGGATCACTGCTCAGACGCCTGTTGCTCCCAGGGCTTACCAGATCGCGAAAGAGTTTAAAAAGAGAGGGATCCCTGTGGTCATGGGAGGTGTCCATGCGAGCATGCTTCCTCAGGAAGCGCTTCAACATGTCGATGCCGTGGTCGTTGGAGAAGCAGAAGAGGTCTGGCCGCATCTGATCGAGGATCTGAGAAGAGGCCAGATGAGGCGGATTTATGAGGGGAGTGATTTTTTCAATCCCTCCGACCTTCCCCTCCCCAGAAGGGAACTTCTCAACCAAAAGTTTTACTTTCCGTTGAAGCTGCTCGAAACCACACGGGGGTGTCCCCATCATTGCGACTTCTGCGGTGTCTCAAAATTCTTCGGATTTCGATACCGCAGTCGGCCGGTCAGCGAAATCGACCGAGAACTCAAAACACTCTTCCAAGAGGGGCCGGTGATGAACCCTCTCTTGAAAAAACTCCTCTCGTTATTTAACAAAGACCTTCCCTACTTCCTCAAAAGAAGACTTCTTTACATCATCGATTCCAACATCGCGGGAGACAGGCGATTTTGCCTTGAACTTCTCTCCCTCCTTAAAGAATTCGATCTTCTCTGGTATGGCCATGCCCCGGTTTCCATCGCCTTTGATCAGAAACTCCTGGAAGGATTCGCGCAAAGTGGCTGCATCGCTGTCAATATCGGTTTCGAATCCTTCTCCACAACGAACCTGAAGGCGATGGGGAAGGGGTTCAACCAGCCCTTCCGATATGCGGAGGCGGTCAGAAGGATTCACGATCAGGGAATCGGTATCATGGGAACCTTCATTGTAGGTTTGGATGACGATGACCCCGGCGTCTTCCAAAGGATCAGTGATTTCTGCATTGATTCGAAGCTCGACTGGGCCCTGACCTTTATCATGGCCCCTTATCCTGGAACGGATTCGTTTCTCCGATTGGAAAAAGAAGGAAGGATTCTTTGCAGGGATTGGGAGAAATACGATTCCCTTCATGTCGTCTATCAGCCCCTGGGGATGTCTGCGGAAGAATTGGAGAAAGGGATGAGGAGGGTCTGGAAAGAGGTTTTTTCAACCTCTTCCATTTATAAAAGGGTTCTCAAAAGACCCTGGGTTCATCCTCTCTTTTACTTAGCGATGAATTGGGGGTTTCACCAATTGACAAAAACATGGTAGGCTTAAAAAGCACCAAATTCCAAGCACGAAATAACAAGTAAAGAAAGTTGCCCCGTGAGACCTATCCCCGCCTACAAGGCGGGGCTTTACGGCCTCACGGAAACCCGGCAACTTTCAAATTCTAATTCTAAACCGGCATTCATCCCCGTTCACAGAACGGGGTTTTCTGGCTGTTTTAATAAATTTCAATGATCAAACTTAAAAATTTCCAAGCAAAATCGTTTTGGTCATTGAGATTTGAAATTTGGAATTTATTTGGGATTTGTAGTTTGGGATTTGAAATAGATCATTTTGGTAAGGAACGGACTATTTCACCAATTGCAAAAAACATGGTAAAATAGGTGTCAATGGATATCCATTTTTTTAAATTTGCCTCCTTTCTTTACCTCTTTGGGACGTTGGCCTATTTGGCCTATGTTCTCTTCCTCAAAGGAGTCCTCTCAAAAATAGCGGCCGCTATCGTTTCCATCGGCTTCGCCTCCCATACCCTGGCCATCCTCACGAGGTATTTTGAAGCGGGCTATACTCCTGTGACCAATCTCTACGAATCTCTTTCCTTCTTTGCATGGCTGATCATCGGCCTCCTGTTGATGGCCAATTTTAAATATAAGATCAAGGTCTTGGGTTCCTTTCTCACCCCCGTTGCTCTTATCCTGATGCTCTTCGCCCTTGCTCTTCCGAAAGAAATCCTCCCCTTGGCTCCCGTTTTGAAGAGCTTCTGGCATCCTTTCCATGTGATCTTTGCCTTTTTGGGCAACGCCATCTTCACCCTGACCTTCTGTTTTGGAGTGATGTATTTGATTCAGGAACATCAGCTTAAAGCAAAAAAAATGGGGGCGATCGCCAGAAGGCTTCCTTCATTGAGCATCCTGGACGATCTGAGCTACCTCTCGCTCAAATTCGGATTTCCACTGTTGACCCTGGGGATCATCACAGGGGCTGTCTGGGCAGAATATGCCTGGGGAAGATATTGGAATTGGGATCCCAAAGAAACATGGTCCCTGATCACCTGGCTTCTCTATGCGGCACTCCTTCACCAGCGACTGACGGTTGGGTGGAGGGGACGGAAGGCCGCCATTATGGCCATTGTAGGGTTTCTTGCCGTCCTCTTCACATTCTTAGGAGTGAACCTCCTTCTCCCGGGACTGCATGCCTACTCCAAGTGGCAGTAAGGACTGAGGCTAAGCCTTAATTAAGGTTTTGTTCATATTGCTATGGAACTTCTCGTTATTGGATTAAATCATAATACGGCACCTATCGAGATTCGCGAATGTCTGGCCTTCCCGGAAGATAAATTGGAAGAAGCTCTTTCCAAGGTGCATGCCCTTTCTTCAGTCAAAGAAGACATGATCGTCTCGACCTGCAATCGGGTAGAGGTTTATGCCGCCACACGAGAGACTGAAAAAGCCATTCACGATTTGAAGGAATTCCTCTGCCAGTATCATGGAATCTCCTTGAAGGAATTCGAAAAAAGTCTCTACACTCATGTCGGGGAAGAAGCCGTAAGGCATATTTTTCGAGTCGCCTCTAGCCTCGATTCAATGGTTTTAGGGGAACCCCAAATTTTAGGCCAGATCAAAGAGGCCTACGACATCTCGCAGCAGGCCAAAAGCTCGGGTCTGATTCTTCATCGACTCCTTCACAGGGCCTTTCATGTGGCAAAAAGGGTGCGAACCGAGACAAAGATTGCCATTAGTGCGGTATCGGTCAGTTCTGTGGCGGTCGAGTTAGCTGAAAAAATTTTTGGAACTCTCGAAAAGAAAACCGTTTTGCTGATGGGAGCGGGAGAAATGTGTGAACTGGCCGCCCGACACCTCGTCGCGGGAGGGGTGGAAAAAATGTTGGTGACCAACCGCACTTATGAACGGGCCGTGTCACTGGCTCAGGAATTCAGGGGCGAAGCCATCCCCTTTGAAGACATGACAGAGGGCTTGAAAAAGACCGATATTGTGATTAGCGCTACCAATTCCCCCCGATATCTCATCGGGCATGACCAGATCACCAAAGTGATGAAGGATCGAAGGCAGAAACCGATCTTCTTCATTGATATTGCTGACCCTCGAGATATCGAACCCAAAGTCGGTGATATGGAGAATGTTTACCTCTACAATATCGATGACCTTCGGAAAGTGGCCAATGGAAATATTAAGGATCGCGAAAAAGAGGCCCAAAAGGCAGAGACCCTCGTCCAAGACGAGGTGGTGAAATTCGTGAACTGGTATAGATCTCTGGATGTAACGCCCACCATCGTGGCCTTAAGAAAAAAGTTTGAAGAAATCAGAAAGAAGGAGGTGGAAAAAACCCTTTCCCTTCACCCCAATCTGTCTGACAAAGAGAAGAAATCCTTGGAGGCCCTCACCTCTGCCATCATTAATAAGATTCTCCATACGCCCCTCACCCTTCTCAAGCAAACCAATGAGGAGGCGATCGCAGACCTTTATCTCGACGCCCTCCATGTTCTATTTGGACTGCCGGAGAAATCTTTGGAAACATTTATGGAGAAACTCGAAGAAAAGGACGAAGAGGAGGAAACCAATTTCGAAGATGCCTTCTGAACTCAAAATTGGGACCCGTGGAAGCCAACTCGCCCTCTTTCAGGCCAATTGGGTGAAGGATCAACTGTCCCACGCTCATCCTGGCCTCAAAGTCACGCTGATCAAAATCAAAACCACAGGAGATAAAATTCAGGATGCTCCTTTGGCGAAGATCGGGGGCAAAGGCCTTTTCGTCAAGGAAATCGAAGAGGCACTCATCCAAAAAAGAATCGACCTCGCCGTTCACAGCATCAAGGATGTTCCCACCGAATTTCCTCAAGGTCTCCATCTTTCTGTGATCACAAAGAGGGAGGACCCTCGAGATGTCTTTATCTCAAGGGAGGGTAGGACATTAAAAGATCTTCCTCCGGGAGCAAAGATTGGCACAAGCAGCTTGAGGCGGCAGGCCCAATTGCTCCATTTCAGAAATGACTTGGAGCTGATCCCTCTGAGGGGAAATTTGGATACGCGACTGAAGAAGTTAAAAACCATGAACCTCGATGGAATTGTGCTGGCTCTTGCCGGGGTAAAAAGACTGGGCCTCGAAGAGAGGATCACAGAAATTATTCCCGTGGAAACCTCTCTCCCGGCGATCGGACAAGGGGCCTTGGGAATCGAGACAAGAATGAATGGCCAGGAGGTGGAAGATCAGATCCAGTTCCTCAACGATCGGGATTCGGCCATTGCTATTACCGCAGAGAGGGCCTTCCTTAAGAAACTGGAAGGAGGTTGTCAAGTTCCCATCGCCGCTTATGCCCGACCCGTCGGGACCGGCCTGCAAGTGGACGGTTTGGTGGGAGCGATAGACGGGAGGAGGCTTATCAGACATTGTGTCGAGGGGTCTATTGAGAATGCGGAATCGCTCGGGATTGAACTGGCTGAGATCCTCTTGCGCAAAGGAGCAAGAGAGATTTTGGACGAAGTCTACCAGAGATCAGGTCCTGTCATTTCTATTTAAAGAATGAATAAAAAATCCCTCGCTGGAAAGAGAATTCTCATCACCCGAGCCCGTGAGCAGTCGGGTGATTTTGCAACCCAGCTTAAAAAACGAGGGGCAGAAGTGATCGAATTCCCCACCATCGAGATGGTTCCTCCGCTCCATTGGGAAGAAGTCGACCGTGCCATTGACCAGTTGAAATCCTACGACTGGATCATTTTCACCAGTGCGAACGGAGTCGACTTTTTCTGGCAAAGGCTGGCACAAAGGAGTGAGCCTCTTCACCTCCCCTCTTCTCTAAAAGTATGTGCCATCGGACCTGCGACAGCCCGTCAATTAAAGGAGAAGAGAGTCTCCGTCCACTATATACCGGAAAAGTTTGTCGCTGAGTCTATTCTTGAAGGATTTGAAAAAATGTTTATCAAAGGGAAAAGAATCCTTCTGGCTCGGGCTAAAAAGGCACGGGATATTCTCCCAAAAGGCTTGAGAAAAATGGGCACAGAAGTGGATGTGGTGGCAGTCTATCGGACGGTCAGGCCAAGGGGCGGATCGAAGAAATTGAAGAAACTCCTGGCAGAAGGGAAAATCGATGTGATCGCCTTCACCTCTTCTTCCACGGTCAATCATTTTGCCGAACTTCTTAAAAAGGAAGATCTTAAAAAGCTGTTAAAGGGTATCGCGATTGCTTGTATCGGACCGGTCACCGCCAGGACGGCAAAGGAATGGGCACTGAAAGTTCAGGTTCGGCCAAAACAATATACCATCCCTGATCTGACCCGGGCGATTGCCGAATATTTTACACCCCAGTAAAAAAGACTGGTCCAGGCTATTTCGGAATTCGGATTGCGGAATGCGGAATGAGAAAGAAGGAATCAAAGTCGTCGTATTTGATTTAGGGAATGTCATCCTACCCTTCAACCATTATCAGATCGCAGAAAAACTCTCCCGATTCTGTCAAAAAAAAGAGCTTGGGGATCCCCAAAGAATATTCTCTTATCTCTTCGATCTTCAAAAAGGGATCATCAATGACTTTGATGTTGGCAAAGTCTCCCCCCAAGAGTTTTTCCAATCCATAAAAGAACATCTTGGCCTCTCTATTTCCTTTGATGAGTTTATTCCCATCTGGAACGATATCTTTGTTGAAGATCAAGGGGTCTCACAGATCATTCTTTCCCAAAAAGGGAGATGGAGGCTTGGTCTTCTCTCGAATACGGACCCTCTCCACTTCAACTATGTCCTTTCAAAATTCTCCATAGTGAGGGGTTTTGATAAATGGATTTTGTCCTATGAGGTAGGATTTAAAAAACCAGCCGTCGAGATCTTTCAAATGGCCATCGCATGGGCCTCGGTCGAACCCCAAAAGATTCTTTTTATCGATGACACGAAAAAACATGTTGAGGTTGCCATCTCATTGGGGATGCAGGGCATCCACTTTATCTCTGCTGAACAATTGAAAAAAGAATTAATGTTTCACTTGCCTTAAACCTCAAAACCGCCCAAAAATCTCCTTCCGATAACCCTTACTTGATTATTTTTCTTCCTCTCAAGAAAAATTGGATTGCGGAGATAGACCTTTGACACCCCTAGAGTTTCATGACCGCTTACCCCAGGAAAGCAAGAGAACCTCTTTTCAAAAAGTTTTAAAAACCATGGATAAGGATGGCTTGACAAGAGGGGTCAAGTGAATTATGAATTTAAAATATTCAAGGTGAAATTATTTCGCTCTTGAATCTCTAGAAAGTGCTGAACCATTCAATGGAGAACGGCAGCAGACATGGGTAGAGGATGGGGGAAAGGAGAAACCATTGAAAAAAGCAGGGATTATTAGTGCTGTACGTACACCCGGGGGGAGATACATGGGTGCTTTAAAGGATGTGCCTGCCTATGACCTTGGTGCATTGGTCTTGAATGAAGCTGTTAAGAGAGCGAAAGTGGACCCGGGCCGGGTCGACGAAGTCATTCTGGGCCAATCCTACCAGAGCGGTGAATATGTCAATATCGCCCGGATGTCCCTTCTCAAGGCAGGCTGGCCCGATTCAATCCCTGGAATTACCCTGGACCGCCGTTGTTGTACGGGACTCGATGTGATCTGTTTTGCAGCCATGAAGATCGAGAGTGGACACGGGGAGATCGTTGTCGCGGGGGGTGTAGAAAGTATGAGCACGGCTGAGTTTTATGTGCCGGGGGAAATTAAATGGGGCATCGGCGGTAAAAGGGGGATGCCCCGTGGGCATGGAGATCTTTCGATATGGGGAATTCCTTTTTATGATCGAATCCAAAGGGGCAGAGTAATGTCACAACCTGAGGAGCGGTATGGGATACTGCCGGCCATGATGTCCTGGGCAGAAACCGCTGCGAAAGAGGAAGGCATTCGGCGTGAGGATTGTGACCGTTGGGCCTTTGAAAGCCATAGGAAAGCCTGTGCAGCCATTGAATCGGGAAAATTTAGGGAGGAGATTGTGCCTGTTCCTCTAGGACCTTCCAAAGAAGGCGAGAAATTCTTTGACCGGGATGAGAATCCAAGGGCAGATACCACACTGGAGCAGTTAGCAAAGCTTAAACCCGTGTTAGGAGGTGTATGTACGGCAGGAAACTCCTCTACAGAAAACGACGGAGCGGCGGCCTGCGTGATTGCTTCTGAAGAGATGGCAAAGAAACTCGGAGCGAAGCCCTTGGCTTCTATCAAAGCCTTTGATGTAGCAGGGGCTGATCCGCGTCGGACCTATCTGACTGTGCCGAAAGCCGTGGAGAAGGCCATTGAGAAATCTGGGTTGAATCTTAACCAGATCGACTTGATAGAGATCCAGGAGGCCTTTGCCGCCCAGGTTTTGGCAGATCTGAAGATGATGAATCTCACGGAGAAAGATTACTCCAAAATCAATGTGAATGGGTCCGGCATATCCCTTGG
>Ga0154838_1138_pt1 | contig 15440 bp, 11 predicted proteins | sample Rifle2008BG16ft_FD_116142 | JGI IMG/M metagenome (GOLD analysis project Ga0154838, IMG submission 116142) | Deltaproteobacteria bacterium RBG_16_48_10 | reverse complement strand
TTCCGCCCTCCTGGAAGTTCTTCCGGATTTCGGCCTTTAGACTTTCCAATTTCATCTTTTGATCTTCGTTAAGGTCAAGCTTTCCTGCGGTCTTGTCCACCTTCTTGATGAATATCTTTTCAGCCTTTGACATCGTATCGATTCGAGGTTTGCATCCAATAACACCCCCCACCAAAAAAACAGTCAACATTAAATAAACGAAAAACCGACTTCGCTCCATGTTTTTTCTCCTTTCTTTTCAAAAGAATGGACTCGATGACCTAGTTACCCTTTAAATTAAATTTAACAACGAGACTTATGGAAAGTCAACCTTAGTCTGGGGAGTGGTCGAAGAGGTCAATGATATGAATTTTTCATTTTGTGGACTTTTAGGGAGGATGCATAGAGAATTAAAACTTACTCTTGCATTACGCACAGGGTTCCGAGACTGTTCGATCTGCATCCATATAAACTACCCGAGAAAGACATTACATCCAGTGCTCCAGTCCGTTTTCCCATGAGAAAGATGACTCTTGAGCAAATAATGGCAAAAGGATGAAGCCTTCCAGTATAAACTACATAAGAGCAATAAGCGTGATGGAGAACGAAGAAGTAAGGTAAAAATTTTCTTCTATTGAATCGTGGCAGGAAATGTGTGATAAAAGAAATAATCCATTTGGAAGCGGCAGTGATGCCTAAAAAGAGTTTGCATCGTGAATACAGCCGCCTTGCTGGGTTTCTAAGGAGAATTTCACTTCGCCTTCAACTCCTGGTCGCCCTGCAACTCCTTCTTTTACTGCCCACCGTCATTCTTCTTATCCTTCTTGGAAGTCTTTTCGTTTTAGAAATGAAGGGAATATTTCCCTACCTTCCGATCTTCTACGTTGCGATGACCATCCTCTCTTTTGGTATTCTTCTCTTTCTTGGAGCTTGGCGGATCCTCTCTAGGCCATCTGTGAAACGAGTTGCCAGGGGGCTGGAGGAGAAGTTTCCTGAATTAAGGGATGATTTGACGAATTCCTTGTCCCTCATGGATCAATTAAATAACGGCAGTGGCTCGAAGCCGGTTTCGAAAGAGTTGATTACAGCCCATCTGAAAAAGACAGTCGAAGAGATTTCTTCCATCCGTCCCCATCAGGTTGTGAACCTGAAGAAAGCACTCGCTCACCTCAGGATTTTATTACCTTTGATGGGGACCTGTTTGGTTGTTCTTGCAATCGATCCTACCTTCTTGAACCGATCTCTCGGCCTGATCATCCATCCTCTTTCAAACATGCCCGATCAGAAGACTGTTATCTCTGTCGAACCCAGGGGGTCAGTCATGCTGCGGGGTTCCCCACTCGAGATCAGGGCCTTGGCCACAGGATATGTTCCCAAAAGCCTCGCATTGGCCATCTGGCCTGAAGAAGGGGAAGTTAAACGCGTCACGATGAAGCAAGAAAGAAGTGGGCAATTTGCTTATCAGATACCATCGGCTCAATTCTCCTTTGCCTTCCAAGCCTATCATGGTGGTGACGCCTCTCCAATTTATAGCGTTCGCGTTGTAGATCCTCCTGACATCGGGAAGATGAAACTCACCCTGATTCCGCCTGATTACAGCGCTCTTCCCAAAGAGGTCAAAGAAGATGGACAGATTGAAGCCTTGAAGGGAACCATGGTCAATCTTGAAGTTCGGGCCACAAAGCAAGTCAAGGAGGGAAAGATCATATTGAGTCAAAATAACCAGCTCCTTCTCAAGGTTGACGGCGATCGACTGATAGGAAGTCTTCTCGTCTTCTATCCTGGCCTCTATTCCATTCATTTAATGGATGACCTCGGGTTCGAAAACCCCAACCCTGTTCAATACCCGATTCGCCTCGTTCTGGATAAGTATCCTGACGGTGAGATCATGAGCCCGGACCATGACCTTGAAATTTCGGGAGATGAGATTCTCCCTGTTCAATATGCGGCTAAGGATGACTTCGGGATCACAGGGGTGAAATTGAATTATCAGGTGGGAAGAAAGGAATATTCTTTAAATCTCAAGAATCCGAATCAAAGCCGGTTCATCGGTCCTGAGATATTCAAATGGGATCTGAGCAGTTTGGATCTGACCCCTGGAGAAAGGGTCTTATTTCGCCTTGAGATTTGGGATAACGATTCGATCTCTGGTCCGAAGAAAGGTTATTCACGAACATTAACCTTATTGGTGAGAGATGAAAGGGCCCGGGCAGCCAAGGAAGGAGAGGAAGCCCGGCAGATCGCAGAAGCCCTTTTGGACCTTCTGGCCGATCAATTGGAGGACAAAAAAGAGAAAAATCAAATGACCCAAGAGATTGAGGAGATTTTGAAACGAGTCGATAAGAATCGGGAGAGGATGGAGAAGAGGGCAGAACGTTTCGACTTTGAGGCTTTAAGACATAATCTTTCCTCATTGAAGGAACGACTCCGCCAAGACCCTAAGGAAACCATCACCCAGGAAATGGAACGATTGGCCCTTCTGGCAGAAGAGATCTCGAAAAAGGCCAAGAGGAATGAAGTGGAGGCCATGGCCCGGGAGATTAAGAATCGGCAGAACCGCCTGATGGACTTTCTGAAGGAGTTTAAAGGTCCTTTGAGCCGGGAAGCGTTGGAGGCGATCACAAAGGAGTTGAAGGCCCTCGAAGAGCTGATCCGATCGGTTATGGAGGCCTTAGCCCAATTGGCCCCTGAACTCCCTGAGGAATTTATGAATGTCCCGGAGCTTCAAGGGTTTGAGTTTCAGGATCTCCTTAAAGATTTGGAGGAGATCCACAAAAAACTGACGGCCGGAGATATCAAAGGGACTTTGGAAGCGGCCCAGAGGCTTATTCAAGCCCTGTCTGAAATGATGGCCCACTTGGGGAGATTGGGAAGGCAGGCGGGGATGGGTTCCTTCGAAAGACTTCAGGGAGAGATGGCTCGACAGGCCGGAGAGCTGGATAAGATCTTGGCTGAACAGAAGGAGATATTGAATGAAACGGGGAAAATCGACGGGGAGTTAAAATGGAGGATTGAAAGGGAGACGGAAAAGAGATTGGATCGATCCCTTTCGGATCTTAACCATATTCTCGATAAGCTCCGTCATTCTCTCACAGAGGAACAGAAAGACTTGATCGAGGAGCTGGAGAGACTTTTAAAAACCGGCAATCTGGAAAGATTCTCCCAATTGGGGGAAGGATTGGAAGGAGCCTTTTCTGAGAAACCTGATGATCAAAAGGGGATCAAAGAATTGATGGAGAGGATGAAGGGTTTTGCCCCGCAACAAGACGAAATCATGACCCCAGAGCAGAAAGAAAAATTTCCAGACCTCTCAAAGAGGGAGGGGAATCTGAGGGAGAGGACAGATCGCTTAAGAGAGAAACTGGAGATGTTCGCCCAGCTCTTCCCTGGCATGGATACGGAGATCCTCAATGACTTTAAGGGAGCCTCAGGGGACATGGGAGAGGCTTCAGGGAAGCTGGAAAAGGAAGATGCTCCTTCTGCCATCCCTCCGGAACAGGAAGCGATCAGGAGGTTAACCCGATCTCAACAGGCCATGCAGCAGATGGCTCAGCAAATGGCCCAACAGATGGCCCTGCGGATGCAGGCCAACCGATGGGGTTATCAATGGTGGGGATACGATCCAAGGCCGGGTTGGTATTACGGTCCTGGGATCCCCATGCCCACCCGGCCTCAACCCGAGTTTAACCGTCCCATGGAGAGAGGCTATACGGGTATTGACCGGGAAGAATTCGAGCCTCCATCGAAAGATGCCTATCAGGTTCCTAAGATCTTCAGAGAAAAGATCATGGAATCCTTGAAAGAGGGAATTCCTCCCCAGTACAGGAGAGAAGTGGAAAAATATTTCAGAGGTTTAACGGAATGAGACGAATAGCTATTGTCTTTATCTTCCTTTTTATCCTTCCATCCTTAGGGAGGACTGCTTCCCTGGAAGCCCTCGATTCCCTCACAGCGACATTGGAGGCCTGGGAAGTGTTGGAGGCATGGAGAGAGGTCAACCGTCTTCTTGCGGATGAGCCTAACGATCCTAAGCTTCTGGAGCTTGCCTCACACATCGCCTTTCACAAGGGGGATTACGGGGAAGCCTCAAAGTTGATTAAACAGGCATTGGGACAAGGAGGGGCGGAAGACAAGAGGAAAGCCTTTGCCTCGTTCATTGAAGACACCCTTGGCGTCTTTTCCTCTTTCAAGAGAGTGGAGAGTTCCCATTTCGTAATCCTCCTGGACGAGAAGCAAGACGGCATCCTGACGGATTACCTCATCGATACCTTAGAGAAGACCTACCAGATCATGGCGCAGCAATACGGCTTTCAACCCCTGGAGAAGATCCGGATTGAAGTTCTTCCAAATGCGAAGGCCTTCTATTTGGTCACTACCTTGTCTGTCCGAGATATTGAGGTGACAGGAGCTGTTGGAATTGCCCAATTTAATAAGCTGATGATGCTTTCCCCAAGGGGGCTGGTCCATGGCTACCGCTGGCTGGATGCCATCAGCCACGAATACATGCACTATCTCATTTTCAAATTGACGAAGAATAAAGCCCCCATCTGGTTTCATGAGGGTATGGCGAAATATGAGGAGACCCGTTGGCGAAATGGCCCTTCCTATCTTTCGTCCTTCTACCAAACGCTTCTGGCCCGAGCCTTATCGGAAAGTAAGCTCATTCGTTTTGAGCAGATGGAGCCCTCCCTGGTCAAACTTGAGAATCCAGAGGATGTCCAGCTTGCCTATGCAGAGGCTGCCTCTGCCATCGAATTTATCCTCATGAGGTCAGGTTACGATGGGCTTCAAAAGGTGATGAAGCAGATGGCCTCAACGAATCAAAGAGGAGCAGGGGAGGCCATCAAGGAGGTCTCGGGCCTTCCTTTCTCCGAGTTTGAGGAGAACTGGAAGAGATTCTTATCCTCCAGGGGGTATAAAGAGATCGCCGGGGTCCATGGGCACCGATATAAGATCAAAGAAGGAAAGTATGATGAGGAGCGGATGGATATGGAGGAGATTAAGTCTCTTGTGGCAAAGAATAAGGCCCATCTGGGAGACCTGCTCAAGGAGAGGGGAAGGATGGAAGCTGCTCTTTTGGAGTATCGGCGGGCTTTAGAGGAATCCCGTGATTCCGTAACGATCATGAAGAAACTTTCCTCTCCCCTCATCACCCTGGCCAGATATGAAGAAGCCCTTGAGCTTTTGAAAAAAGCCAAGAATATCTCTTCTGATCATCCCAGCATCTTCATGGTTCTGGGTCAAACCTATTTAAAGTTGGAGAGCTTCAAAGAGGCGAAAGATTCTTTCCAGGAATCAATTCAGATCAATCCCTTCGATCCCGAAGCCCATATGGGTTTGGCCACAGCTCATGAGATGCTTGGAGAAAATGCCTCGGCTTCTCGAGAGAGGGGGATCGCCAACAGACTTGGACGGTGAGGGGATATACTTCCACTTCCCGGAAGCAGGAACAATAACAGCGGATAATGTAACTTCTGCCCAACGCAGAAAAAGCTCGAAGCACGAAATCCGAAATTCGAAACAATTTCAAATGACTAAATTCTAAATGTTCAAACAAGCAAAAGTTTAAGAAATTTGAATTCCAATTTGTTTCGAATCTCGATATTCGGGTCTTAGATGAGTGCGCAAAGAATCACAAGAAGATGAGGAGGATCGATGGAGGCTGTTAGAGAACATTCCATGCCTGAAGAGGATCTGGCACAGGTGGAGGAGATGTGTCGAAAGAAGACCGAGATCACGGCGGAGATTAAGAAGGTGATCGTGGGGCAGGAGAAGGTGATCGAGGAGATCCTGATCGCCCTTTTCTGCAGAGGTCATAGCCTACTGGTGGGCGTGCCCGGGCTTGCCAAGACATTGCTCATTTCAACCCTGGCTGGAATCATGGAGTTGAAATTCAATCGAGTCCAATTCACTCCGGATTTGATGCCATCCGACATCACAGGGACGGATATCTTGGAAGAGGAGGCGGGAAGCAAGAAACGCTCTTTCCGATTTCTAAAGGGGCCCATCTTTACCAATATTCTTTTGGCCGATGAGATCAATCGAACTCCACCAAAGACTCAAGCGGCCCTGCTTCAGGCGATGCAGGAGTACAAAGTGACAGCGGGAGGGGTGACTTATGCCCTGGATCTTCCCTTCTTCGTCCTGGCCACCCAGAATCCCATCGAGCAGGAGGGAACCTATCCACTGCCGGAGGCTCAACTGGACAGGTTTATGTTCAATATCGGGATGGATTACCCCCCCTTCACGGAGGAGGTCGAGATTGTCGCGACGACAACCACTTCCTATCAGCCGGTACTGAACAAGGTGATCAACGGCGAAAAGATATTGCAGATGCAGGATCTGGTGAGAAGAGTTCCAGCTTCCTCCCATGTGATCGAGTATGCCGTGAGGTTGCTCCGTTCGTCGCGGCCAGGAGAACCTGAGGCCCTTCCCTTTGTGAAAGAATGGGTGGAGTGGGGGGCTGGACCCCGGGCGTCCCAACACCTGATATTGGCCGCCAAAGCAAGGGCTATCATGCGGGGTGCTTATGTGGCATCCGTGGAGGATGTGAAGGCTATGATCCGTTCGAGCTTGAGACATCGGATCATCGTCAACTTCAAGGCTCAGGCAGAAGGGATCCATTCCCTCGATATCATCGAGCGCCTTTTAGAAGAGGTCAAGCCTTGAACTATTTTGATCCGAAGGTTCTTAGCCAGTTAAAGAATCTTTTTCTAAGAGCACGCCATGTCGTTGACGGGGTGATGGTTGGAATTCATCCTTCCCGTGCAAAAGGCTTCACCTCTGAATTTGAGGGGCACCGGGAATATTCTCAGAGTGATGATATTCGCCATATCGACTGGAAGGCCTATGGTAAGTTTGACCGTTACTTCATCAAGGAATACCGGGAGGCTACCAATTTAAGGGCCTTCATCCTTCTTGATACCAGTTCTTCGATGGGGTATGGTTCTAACGGATGGAGCAAATTCGACTATGCCTCTACCCTGACCGCCTCTTTAGCCTACCTGATGTTGAAACAGCAGGATTCGGTTGGCCTTATCACTTTTTCAAATCGGGTCGAACGAATGGTTCCTCCAAAAGCCACCTCCGGACACCTCTTTGCCATTTTAAAAGAACTAGAAAATAAGCAACCAAGAGGAGAGACTTCTGCAGGTTCCATTCTCCAGGAATTAGCCGGGTCTTTAAAAAGAAAGGGACTCATCCTCCTCATCTCCGACCTCTTGGATAAACCTGAAGAAGTGATCAGGGGTTTGAAGCAGCTTCGGTCGAAGGGAAACGATATCCTGGTCTTCCAGGTTCTGGATAGCGATGAACTCGAATTTCCTTTTAAGAGACCGACGCTCTTTCTCGACATGGAGGAGGAGATCAAATTGCTGACCGACCCTTATACGATCAGGCCGGCTTATCTTAAGGCGATCCATACATTGATTGAGAGCTATCGAGCATCCTGCGCCCAAAATCTAGTCGATTATTCCCTATTTGATACGTCGATCGGGCTGGATCGGGCGTTGGTCCGCTATTTGAACTGGAGGGAGAAGTTTAGGTAACAATGACAGAGAGGTTCAACAAAACAAGCTGACACCGAGAAAGCGAGATGGTGAGACACGGAGAAAGAAGATTTTCTCCGTATCACTCCATCTCCGAGTCATGATCGATGATCCTTTCATTCTTAAATCCTTTATTTCTATTTGGTCTGACCGCTGCTGCCGTTCCCATTTTGATACACCGTTTGACCAAGAGGAAAGCCCTTACTCAAAAATTCTCCGCTGTTCGCCTTCTCCTCCAATCCCAGCGAATCATGACAAGGCCCCAGAGGCTCAGACATTTATTCCTCCTCGCTCTCAGAATCCTGGCCATCATGAGTCTGGTCTTCCTCATGGCACGACCTGTATGGATGGAGCCTGGCCTTCTGGCTCAAGAGGAGAGTGCTAAGGCGATCATTCTCGATAACTCTCTCAGCATGGGATACAGGGAAGAGAGCGGAGAACGATATGCCCTCGCCAAAAAGGCGGTTAACGAAGTGATGGATAACTTTAAGGGGCAAGTCGCACTCATTCCAACCGCATTCGTTCAGAGGAAGCCCCTTCAAGACAGGGAGATCCGCTGGATGAGGAGCGAAGAGGCTCTAAAAGAGTTATCCTCCATCCCGCTCTCCTTTGGAAGAGGGGACCTCAACGCCAGCCTTCACCTTGCCTATCAGAAACTGAGAGAACTCAAGGTGGGCAAGGAGGTCTCCATTGTCAGTGACCTGGCCCGGGGAGATTGGGAAGGCTTCGCCCTAAATAAACTGGATGTTGTTCCTGCAGAGGTGGGAATGACGCTCCTGAGGATCGGAGGTTCAGGAAGAGACCCTAATCTCACGGTGAAAGAAGTGAGATTGGTTGAAGGAGAGACGGTGGTGGGTGTGCGGTCCCGTCTGGAGGTGACTGTATCGAACCTCTCTGACCGGTCTGGAACAACCCTTGTTCAGCTCTTTCTTTCCGGAATCAAAGTGGATCAAAAATCGATCGACCTCAAAGCCGCTGGCCAAGGAAAAGTCTACTTTGAGCTCTCCCTCGATAAGAAGGGTTGGGTCAATGGAGAGGTGAGGCTATCCGGAGACAATCTGTCCCAGGATGATATCTTCTATTTTCCACTGAAGGTCCGGGAGAAGATAAAAGTTCTCATCATCGATGGATCTCCGAAGGCTTCTCTAAAAGATAGCGAGAGCTACTATCTCATCAACGCCCTTCGTCCAGGCGATTCAGAAGGATCTCCTTTCCTCCTCCGGGTCATCTCAGAGGAAGAACTCGGCAATATCGACAGAAATCTCTACGAAGTGGTCGTGTGGATGAATGTGGGAAAGCTTCCAGGATCTCAATTGGCTTCGATCCTGGAATCGGGAAAACCCATCATCCTCTTTCTCGGGGATCAAGTCACCCCTGAAGAATATAACCGGGTCCCCCTCTTTCCCTGGAGGATAAGAGAGATGAAGGAGGCAGGGATCGGGAAAGCGGAGCGGATTGCTCAAGTCGATGATCACCGTGATTTTTTGAAACCTTTTTCTGGCCCGGGAGGAGAGAGCCTCAGAGCTGCTTCCTTTCGCCGCTATTTCAAAGTGGAAGGGAGTATGAGGAGTCTTTTGATCTTTGAGAATAAAGATCCCCTTCTTGTAGAGTCGGATATCGGAAAGAGTAGAATTTTCTTATTCACATCCAGTGGTGATCTGGATTGGAATGACTTTCCTTTGAAAGCCGCCTACCTTCCCTTAATCCAAGGGATGACTAAAGAAGCGGTGAGCTTCTTTAAAGATTCCATCCCGTCCAGTGTTCGATTGGGTGAACCCTTTCGGGAGAAAGTTCGATCGACCCAGATCCTTGGACCTCAAGGAGGGCCCGGGATCTATCAATTTCTCCTTTCCTCAGAAGAGGTGAGACAGGGCGTAAACACACCGTTTGAAGAATCGGATTTAGGGAAGCTAACGGATGAAGAGGTCAGAAAGAAGTTTGGGAAAAGGGATATAAAAATTGTGGAATATAAGGAGAGGGCCTCAAGCAGTTTTAAAACAAGGCGGAGAGAAATCTGGCCCTTTCTTCTTGTATTCCTACTCATTGTCCTTGGTGTGGAGATGGTGGTGGCCAATGGAGTTCTCCCCTCCTACCCCCCTTTTCTAAGGGGGGAAGGGGGGATTACACATCTTCATCCGTCCCGCCTATCTACCCTGCCTGCGGCAGGCAGGGTAGATAGGGCCGACGAACCGGTCATGTGAAATTTGTTAAAAGATCCCATGGGAAGAAATTCTGACCAGAGCCATTGGAATATGTTACAGGGGAAGCGTATCATTTCCCGGAGAAGATTTATATCTCTTGGCTTGGGACTTGCGGCTGGAGTTTTATTTCCGAGCTTTAAATCTCCTCTGTCTGCTTCTTTCCCACAATTCTTTTTCACACAGATTAAATACCAAGGGGGGGAGTGGGATCCCAATCCCCAATTGCTGGATTCCCTGATGGAGGAGTTGGATCTGAGGACAAGTATCCGCGGAAAGAAAGAACGGCGCATCATTACCCTTTCTGATCCTGATCTCTTCTTCTGCCCTCTTCTTTATATGGCAGGGAAATATGAGTTTGACCCTTTCACTCCCAAAGAAAAAGAGACCTTAAAGCGATTTCTGACGTATGGAGGATTCCTTCTGGCTGAGGATACCATGGGAGTCAAAGGGTTTGGGTTTGATAAGTCCTTCCGGAGGGAGATAAATCAGATTTTTCCGAATCAAGAACTGACCAGGCTTCCGCCGGACCATTCTGTCTATCGAAGTTTTTATCTGATGGAGACCCTTGGGGGCCGGCAGAGGGTGAATCCTTATTTGGAGGGCATCACCGTGGATCAATGGACCCCAGTCATCTATTCGCAAAATGATCTTTCAGGAGCCTGGGCAAGGGATCGGTTTGGGAAATGGATCAATCCATGTGTCCCCGGAGGCGAGCCTCAAAGGTCTTCTGCCTTGAAGGCGGGTATCAATATCATCGTCTATTCCCTTGCTTCCGATTACAAAAAGGACTTGGTCCACCACCCTTTTATCAAGAGGCGGCTCAATTTATGAATTGGAATCAGATGACCATCGCCCCAGTTTTTCCGTTATGGGTGATCCTGATTCTTCTATCTCTAGGATTGGCCTTAACCCTCATCCAGTATCGGGTGATTCGAAAAAGATTAGGCCATCCGAAAGCTATTCTTATATGCCTCCTTCGTTTTATCACCCTTTCGGTCCTCATCTCCTTTAGTTTGAATCCGTCCTTGACGGTGAGGAAAGAGAGAAAAATCATTCCAGCTCTCGCTATCCTTGTCGATCGTTCCCAAAGCATGAGCTTTTCTGGGCAAGGAGGAAAGGGGACAAGGCTGGATGAGGCAGAGGCCTTTCTGCTGGAAGGGGAGAAGCCGCTTCTTAAATCTCTGAAAGAAAGTTTTGAAGTGACGCTCTACACCATGGGTGAATTAGTGCAAACCATTGGAGAAGGCGAACTTCCAGGACTGAAGCCAGCGGGAAGGAGAGGGAATTTGAATGATGCGCTGGAAAAGCTGGGCCCCATGAACTCCCTCCTCCTGTTATTAAGCGATGGAAACTTCCAGTGGAACGGGAGCGACAAGAAAGGACCGCCTCTCATCGCAGTTCCCCTGGGCGATCCTAAAAGTTACAGAGATATTTTGATTAAAGAGGTCAGGGCACCGAACATGGCCTTTCGGGACAGGCCGGTACAGATCGACGTTGTTATAAAAAGCGATGGATATTCCGGGTCTACCGTTCCAGTGGTTCTTAGAGACGGGACTAAACTTCTTAAGGCCAAGAGCATCACCCTTCGAAAAAATTCGGAGGAGGTGGTGACTTCTTTCTCCTTCACTCCGGAGCAGGTGGGTTCCTATCCCCTCTCCATCTCCATTCCACCCCAATTCGGAGAGAGTATCACTTCGAATAACCGGGCCAACATAGCCCTTAAAGTATACAGGGATAAGATCAGGATATTGATGGTGTCAGGAAGTCCCAGCTTAAATTACCGTTACATGAGAATTGCTCTTAAGAACGATCCCACGATTGATCTGCTCTCCTTCGTTATCTTGAGGACGCCAACCAATATGATCAATGTTCCCCTTCAGGAACAGAGTCTGATTCCCTTCCCAGTGGAGACGCTTTTCACGAAGGAGCTCAAGAATTTTGATCTTGTCATTTTTGATAATTTTTTCTTCCCGCCTTACTTAAACCCAAATCATCTGGAGGGGTTAAAAAAATTTATAAAAGGAGGGGGTGGCTTTGCCGTCATCGGAGGGCCCAATTTCTTCGGCGAGGGAGGATACATAGGAACTCCTATTGAAGAGATCCTTCCTGTCAGGTTTTCTGCAACAGAGGGCTATCGCCGAGATCTTCCTTCAGGGGTAAAATTAAGCCGTTTGGGAACAATTCATCCTGTGACCCGATTTTCCTCAGACGAGAATAGCCTTCAAAGCCTCTGGCAGGAAATGCCTCGTCTGGATGGAATTAATCTTTTGGAACCGAAAAGCTCAGGATCTGTGCTATTAGAGAGCGCAGATGGAACGCCGAAACCTATTTTGACCGTGGGCAGCTATGGCAAGGGAAGAGTTTTAGTCCTGGGGACAGACTATTCATGGAAATGGTATATGGGAATGTTGGCTCAGAGAAAGGGAAACTGGGCCTACCTCAGATTCATGGAAAGAATGGTCCGCTGGCTTACGCGAGATCCAAGTCTTGATCCGATTCAGATCACCCTGCCACAGAAGGGTGGCGAGATCGGACAGGAGATTGGAGTCAAGATCCAGATCAAAGAAGAAGATTCCTCCTCTGGATCGAAGGGGGTCATTTCATTTTCTGTATTCAATCCAGAAGGGATAAAAGGGGTGTCTCAACTTAAGGCAATGGGACACCAGGGTGAATACCTCGGGTCTTTTCTTCCTGAAAAAGGAGGAATCTATAAAGTGAGAGTGGAAACCTTGGAGGGTCCTCTTGAAGAGTCCGTGGTGGTTGCCGAAGGAATCGAAGGTCTGGACGGAGTTCCAAACCATGATCATCTAAAGATGATCGCTGGGACAACGGGAGGGAAGGTTCTATCAAGCGGTAAAGACCTTTTGAAGGAAGTTGAGATCTACGCTGAGAAAAGTAAGGAGCATTTTGTTGAAGAAAGACGTTTTCCTCTTTGGGGGACACCGTACCTGCTCGTTCTTATTCTGACCTTTCTTGGAACGGAGTGGTACGTTAGAAGAAGAGGAGGAATGGTTTAGAAGGTGATCAGGATAACAGGGGATCAGGGTACCGGGGCATTAGGGTACGGGAGATCAGGAAATAAGGGTATCAGGAAAATCGATAGGGAGGTCAAGATGAAAAAATACTCGTTGGTTCTTGTATTCCTTGTAATCGGCATCTCTCTCTTTTCATGGCAGGCTGAGGCTGCTTGCCGGAACCCCAATATTGTCAGGGGCGGATATTCTTTGAGGCCAGCAACCGCCTCGGGGGCTGTTGAGATTAAATGGTTTGGCCATTCGTTCTTTCAGATCACCTCCAGTGAGGGGACAAAACTCATTACAGATCCATTTGGTCTCATGGGTTTTCCCATGCCAGAGGTATGGCCCCATGTCATCACCGTGGGAAGGGAGCATGGGAATCATAATAATGTAGGCCTTGCCAAAGGAGCTCCTCTTATTCTGCGGGGTCTGAAAGTAGGTGGACAAGACTGGAATGAAGTCAATCTCCGGTTCCGGGATGTACTCATTTATAACGTGCCTGTGCACCAGAGAGGAGTTCCAGGATTTCCCGAGGCCCTAAAAGGGTCTGCCTTTGTCTTTGAAGTGGATGGCCTTTGTATCTGTCACTCCGGCGATGTCAGCGAGCCATTCAATGAGGACCAACTTCAACTCATCGGGCATGTCGATATCTTGCTTCAAACGATCGGAGGAGTCTATACAATTGGACCGGAAGGAGCAAAGAAGGTGGTCGAACAATTAAAACCGAAGATCGTCGTTCCCATGCATTACTGGTATCACATGAACGTTTTGGAAAGATTCGTTGATGGTCCCTATCAAGCCCGATTCTTGAATACCAATAGCTTCACGGCCAACAAGGATACGCTTCCATTCAAAACGGAGATTTACATCCCAAAAGTAATGAGAGAGGGTGATCTTTAGAAGTTTAGTTTATCCTTACAGCTGAGACAGAATTCGAAACCTTTCCTGTCCGTATCCGTTAGACTATTCGAAAAGAACATGACACATCGGGGATTTCCACAATGCCCCAATGTAAAAGTATGTCCTAATTCATGGACAGCTTCGGTTAAAACTCTCTGACGAAAAAGGTCTCTGTTTTCGGTCAGATGATAAAACGATTGTCTCAGACGGTTTAGGGAAATGACCGCGGCATTCGAACTCGCTTGGCCAAAGACAAAATTCAATTCAGGGACAAATAAATCGCGGTCCACAATCCCTAAGATTTTTTCATAATGGGCATATTGCATTTGCTCCATGAGGGCATTCAATATCGCTGTGGAAAAATACTGCTTTCTTTTATGATCATAGGCGTAAGCTGGTCCGGGCAATCCTTTCCCTGTAGCCACGTGCCCGTTAAATACTTTGGTTAAATCATTCTTCAGCCAGTCCATGACATTTCTGTCTATCTCGCCAACCGCCACCAGGACGATTTCCATTCTTTGATTCCTCTCTTTTCCAAAAAGCCCTGTGTTGAAAAGGAGACTAAGAGAAAGAATGAGAACTGGGGATATCATCTCGGATAAGACCTTCTCAATCTTTAACCACGTGGAACCATTCCACGGATTTCTCATCATAATATATTAAATGGAGGTTCCCGTCACTTCCTTTAACTTGATAGAATCTTTTTATTTCCCTGTGGTCAGATCCTTCTTGGATCCACTGCCTCAAAACCTCAGTCACCTCAATTCTTTCGCCGTGAAGGAGGATCGTCCTCGGCCTCTCCTCGCCGCGATAACCGGAATAAGCGATGACCTCGATTTTTTCTTCAGCCATGTTTCAGAGGCTTTACCCCATCCTTCAATCCCCTTTCCCATCCTCCGTAGCAGGGCGACTAGGGAGGATGGGCGCCAAGGGATGGGAGTTTTCTGGGTTTATTTCTTTTAGAATGTCCGAGAAGAGCAAATCCCTATTGTTTCTTGTTATCTCAAAGAGCTTGACATCCTGTCTTTGCTTTACCTCGGTGATCAGCCCGCTGCCTTTCAACGCAATGGTAGCGATCACCCATTTTTCAGAACCCAGGGCCTCTCTCAAGAGTTTCTTGAATCGGTCAGAGAGACATTCCATCTTTCCGATTTCATCAATGATGATGAGGCGGGTGAACGGGTTGGAAAAAGAAATCCCGCCGAGAAAATCCTCAAAGCCGCTGATGTCCACCTTATATCGACCAACCCGATAAGGGCTTTTTATGTCGCCGTGAGAAAGGATTCCTCTCTTTCCCTCGAGATTGACCAGTGCAAATCCCTTCCTCTCACCTCCCTCTCTAATCTCTTCGGTATAAAAACCGACCGGACGAAAATCCTTTAACGCTTCATAAAGTTTTTTAATCAGTGTGGTCTTCCCCACACCCGGAAGTCCTGTGATGAGGAGATTCTTCTCTGCAAGGCTCACGGGTCAAACCCTTGACTTGGATTTGAGTGGTTCGACGAGAAGGATTCACCCTCTCCTGTTTCTTCTTTGTACTCCGGGATGACGATTCCCCTTTGTATCATGATGCTATAAATGACATTGGATCGGTTGATCACATATCGCTGATCTCCCATCGGGCTGTATCTTCTTGGATTCGGGAGGATGGCTGCCAGCCCGGCTGCTTCCTGAGGGGTTAATTCGGAGGAAGATTTTCCAAAGTAATGTCTCGAGGCGGCTTCTGCACCAAATATCCCCTCTCCCCACTCCGCCACATTGAGATAGAGTTCAAGAATTCGTTTCTTGGATAGGAC
>Ga0154838_1114_pt2 | contig 15577 bp, 13 predicted proteins | sample Rifle2008BG16ft_FD_116142 | JGI IMG/M metagenome (GOLD analysis project Ga0154838, IMG submission 116142) | Deltaproteobacteria bacterium RBG_16_48_10 | reverse complement strand
CTTCTCAAACTCCTTTTTTCCCCTTACTACCATAGTCACTTTGCAGATCTTCCCAGTTGAAAGGTTGGTATCCTGATAAGCAAACATTGAACCCGGAACGAGAACTGGAGGATGGTTAGCACCAATTTTCTTATCGAGATAAAGATTGTTGAGCCTGGAACCCGCACTTTGCGTGTCATTATGGGCACCACCGGCACATTCTATACAAATTAAAGTCAAAACTAAAATTACCATTCTTTTTGCCGTTTTTAAGGTTCTCACCATTTTCAAATTATCCCCGCATTCTTTTTTCATTTTTTGTATTTCCTCTTCTTGGTTTTCCCGACGTCAAGATTGGAGTCAGATTCGCTTACATCCCTTTCGTTTCTGACATGAGTCTTAGTCTGCGAAATTGGTCTCCATGAACCCACGACGCATGCCAATCAGTCTGCCCCATCAATGCAAATTACACATGCCATGCCTACTTCGTTCGAGCAGGTGAAAAAGATCGAGAGTATTCTTTAACCATAGAAAAACCATTTTGTTCGATTTTGTTGACAAGTATAACGAATCCGATTATTAAATTGTTATTTATGAAAAGGCCTTGCATTTTCTCATTCTTCAGCTTAATCAGTCTCGTTCTCATCGTGCTGCCGCATTCTCTTCTATTTGCTAGAGATGGTGCTTATACCTATCGTTTTCCTATTCGGCCCTATGGAAACGATATCCAGGCAATCACTGTAATTGGTAGTCTCCAAACTTACGTCATCCAAAAAGACGATACCTTGTTAGATATCGCCCGAAATTTCGATCTCGGCTTTTCCGAGATTCAACTCCCTTATAAAGACCTCGACCCATGGGTCCCTCCGGAAGGGTTGGAATTAAACATTCCAACCTTCTGGGTATTACCCGAAGGGAAGTGGAACGGAATATTGATCAATATCCCTGAGATGAGGCTTTATTATTTTTTTAAAAAGATATCCATGGTCAAAACTTTTCCGATTGGGATAGGCGTTACAGAAAATACGACCCCAATCGGACGATTTTATGTCAAAGAAAAGAAGGTTTCCCCCACCTGGCACATTCCCGTCTCTCTTCGAGAAAAATATGAAGGAAGAAAATCCATTCCTCCGGGGCCAGAGAACCCCCTTGGCACCCACTGGATGGGTTTGTCTAAAAAGGGCTATGGAATTCACGGGACCAACTTTCCATGGGCAGTTGGCCGCCTGGTGACCCACGGTTGCATTCGCCTTTATCCCGAGGATATTCTCCGTCTCTACCCCATCGTTCCGATTGGAACACCCATTACTATCGCCTACGAACCGGTTAAAATAGGATTTAAAGAAGGACATATTTTCATCGAAGTCCATGAGGACATTTATCACCGGATCCCCGACCCATTCCAATTCACTCTAAAGAAATTGGAGGAAAAAGGGATCAAAAATCTTGTCGACTTAGAAAAAATGAAGGAGGCCCTGGGCCAGAGAAAGGGGGTTCCCATCGATATCACCTCTGATTTCAACCACGGGAAGTGAAAATAGTCTGACCTAGCCCCCTCCAAATATATCCCTACTTCCCCAATTTCTTCTCAAAGATTGCTTCTGATTTCTTTGCCGCTTCTTCAGCCTTCCTGGCTGCCAATTCTGCCCTATTTGCAGCGGTTTGAGCCCGGCTTGCTGCATCTTCAGCTTTTGATGCGGCGGCCTCAGCTTTCGACGCTGCGGCGGTAGCTTTCGATGCCGCATTCTCAGCTTTCTCAGCAGAAGATTCAGCTTTTAATGCTGCACTTTCAGAGCGAAGGGCTGCCTGTTCGGCCTTCTTATCCGCACCATCCACTCTTGAAGCAGCGGCCTCCGCCTTCTTTGAAGCTTCTTGAGCTGCTTTCATGGCGGCTTCGGCCAGTGTCTTCACCTCCTGGAGCTTCTTTGTGGTAGCACAACCCAACATCACGCTCCCAAGGAGGAGGGCTACTCCAATAAAAACCAGTTTCCTTCCTCTCATCTCTCTTCACCTCCTTCTATCCCATATTTTCTTGCCCTCTTTCTCTTCCTTCTGCACTGTATTTCACTGTGCTCCTTCGCTTATTTCTTTAGGTGTTTTTCGAAAGAACCCACTGCCTTCTGGCTGGCCGCTTCTGCCCTTTTTGAGAAATCTTCTGACGAAGCAGCAGCCTTTTCTGCCCTTTGAGCGGCTGCCTCCGCCTTTTCTGAGTATTCCTTTACCTTCCCTAGAACCATCTTCGCTTCGCTGTTTGCTTTTTCTGCCGCATCCCTTGCCTCCCTGATCTCTTTAATGGGATTGCATCCTAGAAGGAAAGATATAAGAAATACAATAAGAATAAATCTACTCATGTATGTCCACATTTGGCTCCTCCTTTCTGAAAGCGATTCACTCCTAATCAAAAGATAAGTGATCTTCATGTTTTCGACCCTCATGACTCCCACCAGCTTCCTCGCAGAGGCATAAATTGAATTCAACTTTTGTATTAAGGATGGTCTGGTCGCGGATTTTCACTGTCAACCAACAGAGTTTTCAGCTTCAACCGGCGTTACTTCTGTCCAGGTGACGGGATGACGTCGAGCTGTTGTAGCATGCCAAACAGGTCGATAATCTCCCAGTCCTCAACAATCTTGTCGCCCTCGAAACGGCTGATGCAGATCACTGGCACTGTTACCTGCTTGCCAGTGGGAGCTATTCCCATCAACTCACCTTTATGTGTTCCGTGGCTTATCACATGACTCACCACCTTGTCCCCTTCGGCGATCAGATTCTCAACCTTTACTTGGATGTCGGGAAAGGCCGTGTAATAATCGGTGAGGAATTGTTTAAGACCCTTCAGGCCATATATTTTTTGGCCACCAACTCCATGGTAGACCCAGTCGGTGGTGAAAAGTTCGTCGATTAAAGATAATTCCCTCCCGTTAAAGACCTCTTCCCAGAAACGACGGGTGACAGCCTTGTTTTTCTCTGTTGCTGTCATCTTTATCACCTCCTGACATAGTTTAATGGTGGTTCTTTAGAGGAGCCACGTGGCCAAAAGCTTTTATCACTACAGGGCATCGCGTGAGTAAGGCTGTGATAACCTATGGTCTATGGCTGGACGCCGCACCCATTTGTGAAAGTGAAGACTCGTCGAGGTTATCTGAAAGCCCGTGCGAAAGCACACTGCTAATGCGGGATAATTGTTTGCCAACGTTCTAACTGCCACAAAGACTGCCTTTTCCTCAGCAAGGTGATATAGCGCCCATTGATTGAGCGCAACCCCTAACCCTCTGTTTCGCACTTCAGGATGGACGCCTATGAAGTCCAGACTGCCGGATAATTGCCCTACCTCTCGACCGAAGGTCAGGTTCATCTTGGTTATGATAAACCCCTGTACCTCACCCTGCGAATGGGCGACCAGCACATTGAACTGATTATCTTCGAAGCAGTTTGTTACCAGACGTTCATATAATGATTTGGTGGCATTTTCATCAATGATGGGATCGCACACAAACCGATTGTGGACATGCGTTTCCCCGGCTATTTGGACTACCTGGTCCCTTTCTTGGGGAGTGCAACGTCTGATGTTGTAATCTGGACGGGACTTGGGAGGGGAAATGGACTTTAGAACCTGCCCCATATAAATCTCAGTACCTACATAGCGGAAGTCGCAGATTTCCAAAGCGTGGGCTGAATATATATCGTCAATGGCCACCCTGCAATCAAGAAAATCCACATCCTGAAGCTCCTCGATCACATATCTCAGAAGGCGTGCATGAACCAGTGGACTGGTAGAGTTGGTTAATAAATGAGGGACGGCAAACATCCGAAGACCAAAATGTTCGCTCATCCAAGGTAGCGATTGAAGAGCTATCAGTCCTACCAGTCGCCCCTTCTCTCTCAGAGAGATGCTTTGCATGTTGGGTTTGGAGAGGCTTTTTTCAAGATATTTTACCATTCGCTCTTTTGAAACCCCCATGAACTTCAACTGATGATCTTTATGCTTGTAATCACAAAAGAGCTCACCCACATCACCGTCCCGATGGGAATTGTAAGGAGCAAACGTTAAATGGTTCGTTAACATTTTATTCCTCCGCAGCTTCTATTCGAATTTGAGTCTCTAAGAGGAGTGTCTTCAGTGGAATACCAGGCTTCCACTTCTGGTAAGGAATATGGTCAGGTCCAGGAGCAATGAATAACGGGATTCCTGTCGGTGTGACTGAGGTGGACATCCAGCCGGTGCCCGGGGTGCACACTATAGAAAAGAAGTGACCGAAACGCCCTGCCGTACGGCATGGTTTGCCTTGTGCCCTCAAGAAAGCGCATTCCAAAAGAGTCGTATCGGGGCAAGCGCCCAAGCGGCGGGATAGGGTGACCTCTATGTCTTGGTACATGTTGTCCAGGTCGGAGTAAATTGCCTTTCCGCCAAAGTAGTGATCCCTTTTTTTCTTGTCATAGGTCACTGTATCCTTAAGGAATTTTGTCAGGCGGCGATATTCCAACCTAACATTGGGAGAACCTGATTTTCCCTGTACCGCCCAGGCAACAGCCTGAAGCAATCTGGCGTCGATCTTATATCCGGAGTTCAGGAAAGGGTGGATCTCTTCAGGGATGGGGGCGTTTTGGAGCTGGTCCACCAGCATGAGGTCATGGTCAAGCAGTGCGGACATATCGACCAAATATCTGAAGGCAAGAAACAATTTTATTGTCTGTCCGTGCCTGACTTCTGGATAATCAACGCGTAACCACCGATTACCCGCAGGATCAGTGTGGGTTTCGTTTGAAGCTTGCGGCCGAATGATATTCTCGGAATATAACAGTCGTTTCCCGAAACTGTTTCTCGGAGTTGTAACCTCAAGCACCAAAGGGCCCAAGTATCCTTCTTTCCCGACTCTGAATCCTATACGATAGATTCCGCTCATGATGAACCGATCCAGCAATTTTCCCTTCATATGATCGGGCAGGGGGGACCTGTTCATCCATCTCTTGAGCCTTGTGGAAAAAATAGCTTGTCGAAGTCCCAGCAAAAGTGCGGGATCCCGGTCCGCGGGAACCAATCCAAGCTCTCCAAGGGTGGCAAGATCCTCGAGTGATAGCGCACGCTCTGATTCAATTAGAACAAGAACTTTTAACTCTGGTTTTATCTTGGCTAAGCGAGACCAATCGAGGGTTTTCTCCTGGGAAGAAGCCTTGGTCTGGAAACCAATTAGTAGAAGTAATACCATTAGAACCGGGAGAAAAAGCGAACGGAGATTCCTATCGATATTTATTTTGTCTGTGCTCTTCTTCATTCTTTTTCTTCCTACCGGATGATCAACGCTGAAGTAATGTGACGTTGAATAAAGGATCTATCCAATATTACTTGCGTACTTTAATTTTTGTCGATTCTTGATAAAAAGAGTTATTTGGATGAATAATTTGAGTAAATGGAGTGTGGAGGGGAATTATCGAAACCCCAATACATGAGAATGGTGTTAGACGAGGGTCGAAAATTTTCCATTTTGTCTTGTCGCTCCTAATCTCTTCGCTTGTGGACTTGCCGGGCGAATCCTTATTTGAATTTGCTTTTTATCATTTATTATCCCATTTGTCAACCCTGGTTCCTCCAATCGTGTCCGTCGCTCCGGATTCTTGTACGCGATTTATTGATTTCTCAACCGTAGACAGGTACAATATTTATATTGTCCTTTAGGAAAGTATGACTGGGGGAGGTGCCAATACGGACCTTTCAAGAGGTTTAACCTCCTGTCGAGGCTTCCCTATTCAATAAATCGCGAGGGGTGTTCTTTGCGGATCAATTTACGAATTATCCTTTCAATTATCATCGTGATCAGTGTCCTTGTTCTCCTGTTTACCCTCATGCAGGTGCGGCAGGAGAGAGAGAGGTTGACGATCGACCTCCAGCGCCGCACCTCCCTTTTGGGTGAAAGTCTGAAAGAGACCATCGAGCCCTTATTGGAAAAGGGGCGCCCTGAGCGTCTGCAAAAAATCGTAGAAAAATTTGGAAACCGGGAAAGACTGGCCGGGGTGGCGGTGTATGATGTCAAGGACAAATTGATCGCCGCCACTCCTGTATTGTCCATTCATCTGTCTGCAACCCCGACATTTGTGACCCACGCCATGAACTCCGATGCGGAGGGCGGTCACTTTTCTCACCTCGGGGAAAAAGAGATGTACCTATATGCCATGCCCCTCCATCGGGAAGAGGGGGTATCGGGCGCGCTAGTCATCATTCAAAATCCTTCCTATATTGAGGACCGGCTCTCGCTAATCTGGAAAAATAATTTCATCCGCCTTTTAGTGAATGCCCTTGTCATTTCTCTGGTTACCCTCCTTTTGATTCGTTGGAGTATGGCCGGGCCGATTGCGAAAATGGCTGAATGGATGAAACAGTTGCGGACAGAAAAGAATAAAGAGCCCTTCCGCCTTCCTTCGGGAGGTGTTTTTGAGCCCTTGACCAAAGAAGTTACGCAAATGGCCAGAAGTATATCCGCAGCTCGAGAGGCTGCCGAGGAAGAAGCACGCCTCAGACATACCGGCGAATCCATCTGGACCCCAGCCCGGCTTAAGGAGCAGGTGTGTATCCTCCTTCAGGAAAGGCCTCTCGTCGTGATTTCCAATCGCGAACCTTACATGCATGAGAAAAAGGGGAAAAAGATTGAATGCATAGTGCCGGCCAGCGGGTTGGTGACGGCCTTGGAACCTGTTCTCAAGGCCTGCGGAGGAACCTGGATTGCCCATGGAAGCGGTGATTCCGACCGCGAGGTGGTTGATGACCAGAGCAAAATCAGAGTTCCTCCTGAGGAGCCTCAATACGTGCTCAAAAGGGTCTGGCTCGCCAAGGAAGAAGAAAAGGGTTATTATTATGGATTTTCGAATGAGGGGCTCTGGCCGCTCTGCCACATCGCGCACACACGTCCATCCTTCCGGGCGGAGGATTGGGAGTATTACCAAGCCGTCAACAAGAAATTTGCTGAAGCCACTTTGGAGGAACTGGTCGATGCCGAAGAACCCCTGATTTTGATCCAGGATTACCATTTTGCCACACTTCCCCGATTGATCAAAGAAAAACGTCCGGATGCTCGGGTTGCTATTTTCTGGCATATTCCCTGGCCCAATCCGGAATCCTTCAGCATCTGTCCCTGGCAGAGGGAAATTCTGCATGGCATGTTGGGAGCAGACCTCATCGGCTTTCACATCCAGTTTCACTGTAATAACTTTCTGGATACGGTTGACCGCGCCTTGGAATCCCGGATCGACTGGGAGCATTTTGCGGTCGAAAGAGGCGGTCAAACCACCCTGGTGAAGCCATTTCCAATCAGTATTGCCTTCCCGGGCCAATCCAACGGGTCCTTAGCAGACAAGGCGACCAAGCCCAACAAAGAGAATCTCCTGAAGGAGCTTAGCGTCAGGGCAAAACACTTTGGCGTGGGAGTGGACCGAATCGATTATACGAAGGGGATTCTGGAACGCTTTAGAGCTACCGAACGATTCCTGGAAAAATATCCTGCTTATCAAGGGGAATTCACTTTTGTCGAGCTTGGGGCTCCAAGCCGTACCCACATTAAGGAATATCACGATTTGATGGCGATGGTGGAGGCAGAGGTAGACCGGATCAACTGGCGTTTTAAGAACAAGGAATGGCAACCGATCGTTTTCCTAAAAAAACACCATAGCCATGAAGAAATTAGGCCGTTTTACGAGACGGCCGACCTCTGTCTGGTTACTTCTTTACACGACGGGATGAATCTAGTGGCTAAGGAATACGTTAGCGCTCGGGATGACGAATCAGGCGTCCTGATTCTCAGCCAATTCACGGGAGCATCAAGGGAACTCAGGGATGCCCTGATTGTCAACCCTTATGATATTGAAGGGATGGCTGAGGCGATTCGCACGGCCCTGGAGATGGACCTTGATGAACAAAAGGCTCGCATGCGAAGCATGCGTGAAACTTTAAAAAATCGAAACATCTATTATTGGGCTGCAGATCTGATCACCGCTCTTGCTCAAGTACGCATGGAAAAGCCTTCCTGAAAAAACTGCGTTTCCCCATTAAATTGCATCTTCAACCTGCTTTCAGCTTGTGCGTCCCAAATAATTCATTAGTGCTAACCAATCGCCCAAGTTGCGGGTAATCAAGAAATTCTGCCGCACGTATTCTCTCCCATCCTCCCCTATCTTGGTCATCACCTCCGGATTGTCCAGGAGGTGATGGATGCGGAAGGCAGCCCCTTCCACAGAGTTGACAGTGAATCCGGTTACGCCGTAAACGAGTTGTACGGTGATTCCGCCGGCGGAGCTGCCGATGACTGGCTTTCCCTTCCACATCGCCTCAGCCACAGTAAGCCCGAACCCTTCCCGAAGGGATTTTTGCAAAACGATAGTGGCTGCCCTTTGCAGGGCGTTAATCTCCAGGTTGGCATCGGGGGGGGGAGAAGGACATGGATGTCTGGATCATCCCGGGCTGCTTCCCGGACTTCGGATAGAACAGTTTCTCCCCCTGGATCGTCTGTAGCCTCCCCCCCGGCCAAGACCAGTTGAACGTCGTGGTGCTTCTTGACCAGACGGTAAGACTGAATAACCCCCAGAGGGTCTTTGAAGCGGTCAAAACGGGATACCTGCAGAAGCATCGGTTTGTCCGTAGGAACATTAAGCCGGCTAAGTATCTGTGACTGCTCTTGTGGGGAGAGATCTCGATTCTTATCACTCAAAGGGTCAATAGAAGGAAAGATGAGGAACTGGGGGATAGGGAGCCGCTGGGCAAATCGGGGCAAAGAGAAAACGGCCGCATCGTAATTCGCCACAAACTGTTTCAGGAAAATCCAAACTTTCCACTGCGGCCGAGAGATATCAATATGGCAGCGCCAGACCCACTTGCCTTGGGCCGGGCGGCTTTCAATCAAGGCCGCTGGTTGGGGGGTCGTGGATGACCACATAATGCGCATCGAAGGAAAGGCGTCTGGCCTTCTCCCGGTTAACTTCCAAATAACCCGGAGCATCTGCTGTGAGAGGTGCTGGTCTTGACCCTGGAGGGCGTTGTGGAAGGACTTCGTAACATTGAAAAACTCCTCAGTTCCGGAAATGATCTGCCATTCGGCTTCGATCCCAATATCCTGCAGGAGGAGAACATCACTACGCAGCATTTCAGCCACCCCTCCGCCCAGCTTGGTTGAATTGATGTGCAGGATCTTTCTCCCCTTGACCCGCTCAGCCAAGCGCTTCAAGAAATCAATCGTGCCCTTGGGAACCACTTCCCGATAATCTTCGAGGTGGCTCATTCATGAGTCTCCTTCCCCAGAGTCTCATCACACATCTTGATGATCCGATGACGAATGGACTCCAGGCTGGTTATGTAAAAGTCGACTCTGCAAATTTTCTTGGCCAGATCGGGCAGGTCAAGCTGCTCTTCGATCCAGAGAGCAAAATCACCCTTCCTCCGTCCAAGCCGGAGGATAGCCTCAAAATTGTGATAGTAAATTACGCTAGCATCCACAGTGGCCAGAATATTTCGGAATTCTGTCAGAGTTCGGGCTTCCAAACCTGTCGGCACTTCGATGATCCACGATTGCATAAAGTGAAAAGGTTCTCCGTAAATGACTCGGGGAATGATTTGGAGTTGGGAAAGATGCTCATCAATAATGTTTACAATCTCAGTGCGCAAGACTTCCAGATTTTCGAAATCATATGGGTCCAGGATCCCCAGTTTTTCACCCAACACCCGGTCGCGCACCTGAATCGCTGCCCAGGTTGCAAAGTCATTCGGGTATGGACCTGCGATGTATTTATGACGGAGGAAGAAGTTGTGCGTGTGATAGGAGAGGGAGTCAGAGGGGATCTCTTCGATGGCCTCCAAAAGCTGCTGCTCATCGCGGGCACTGCGCCCCACCATTTCCCTTAGTTCCCAGCAACCAGTGAAGAAAAAAGGATGTTCGGCGATTTCAAGTACCATAACACTATCTTACCACAATCGGCTAACCCCAAGAAGCAGAAGTTTGTGGTCCATTTCACGTAGCTCCAGAACAATGTATGCCGACCCGCCTCACCTCCTGGCACCGGAAAAGGAACTCTTGAACCTCGTTAGTGTTTCGGAGAAAAAAATCAGCCTCCGAGGGAAGCGTAGCCGGTCCGATAAAAACCGAGATGCCTTGGCCCTTGAGCGCTCGAAAGGCATCCTCATCGGTTTGGTCATCTCCCAAATAGATTGGCAAAAGCCTCAGGGAGGTAACAGTTTTTAGAATTTCTCTAACGGCTTTCCCTTTATGAAAATTGGATTGGGGTCGGATTTCCAAAACCATTTTACCCGATGCCATCTTCCAGTAATTCTTCCATTGCTGAAGTTCTGCTTCTACAACCTGGGGAACTTGCGTGAAAAACTTCTGGGGCACGTTGCGGTAGTGATCAGACAGAATGGGTCCTTTCTCTTCAAAAAGAATTCCGGGAATTTCCTTCAAAGAATTCTGCAAATTCTGGGTGATTCTTTTGAGTTCCCTTTTTCTGGCTGACACCAAAATTTTCTTGTGCCTCCCGGCTGGGTTCTCGATTTCCAAACCATGGTTTCCCGCGTAAGTAATGCCTGAAACTCCTACTTTTCTTGCACATCTTCAAGGGATCGTCCGCTGATAATGACCACGTAGACCCCGGGAAGATCACGCAATTTTTCCAAATGCCTCTTTACTTCGGACGGGCAAAGAGCAAGTTCAGGTCGGGATACAATTGGAGTAAGGGTTCCGTCATAATCCAAAAAGAGAAAAAGATTCTGGGCCTGCTGAATCCTGGCTTGAATGTTTTCCCAATCATCGAAAAGATATTTCGCAGTATCCTCTTCTGAAGAGAACGTGATCTTATTTTATCACCAAATACAACGGATACAAGGGTAATATATCGCTTTGTCAAATATGTGCATTGCCGTCGAAGGTTTTGACTGTTCGGTTCACGAAGAAACTCGAAGAGATGAATTATAAGCCCCGAACAACAAGAGGAGGGAAAGCAGTATCTTCGAAATTCTGAACAAGAGTTGCTATTCAGCAACAAATTACTTCAATACAAGAAAGAGAAAGGACCTTGGAAAATGAATCCATCATCCCGATATCCCCGAAAGAAAATCCCCGAGCGAAGCCAGGGCTTTTCTGTAATAGAGCTGGCTCCCAAGGGGATTTCCTTCGACTGCGCTCTTGACAAGTTCACCCCTGTTGCCCTGTCGAAGACTAATGGTTCGTGTTATGTGTATATATGTAAAAAAGGGGTAGCGATCTTCGCTACCCCTTTTTTCTTTGGCGTCCCCAAGGGGATTCGAACCCCTGTTGCCGACGTGAAAGGCCGGTGTCCTTGGCCGGGCTAGACGATGGGGACGAAATCAAATGGAGTGATGGATAATTGGAAAAATGGAATAATGGGTCCTAGAAAACCGATCAGAACTTCAGTTAATTAATCCAACACTCCATTATTCTATCACTCCATCATTCCATGTTTTTAGTTGGTGGGCCGTACTGGACTCGAACCAGCGACTCTCTGCTTAAAAGGCAGATACTCTACCGCCTGAGTTAACGGCCCCTCGTTTCAGAGTAAGAGAAAATGGATTAGATTGTCAAGCAAAAATGCAGAGATTTCCGAAAAAAACAGAAATCTCTGATTACACCGATTATGAAACGATTACACCGATTGGAAATGCATTAGAAATAAGGAAAAATCAGTGTAATCTCTCTTTGGAATCTCTGTAATCGTTCTTATGAAGAATTATCTTCTATGAGATTTCTTTAAAAAGGGGTTTTTAACCTCTACGGTCTCATCTCTTTCTGAGCCGACAGAAATCATCGCAATGGTTGTACCCATCAATTTTTGAATTCTTTTGAGATAACGCTGCGCATGACGAGGAAGGTCCTTAAAGTTTTTTGCCCCTTTGATTTCGGATTTCCACCCCTTCAACTCTTCATAGACGGGTTCAGAGTGTTTCAATATTTCCAGATTCGAAGGGACATGGCAAAAGACCTTTCCATCCACACGATACCCCACACAGATTTTGATCGTATCGAAATCATTTAAGACATCCAGTTTTGTAATGACCATTTCTCGAATGCCATTGACCCGGATGGAATGGTTGACCACCACCGCATCGAACCAACCGCATCTTCTCGGTCTCCCTGTCGTGGCCCCATATTCCCCTCCCCTTTCGCGAATTTTCTCACCTATTTCATCTTGAAGTTCTGTGGGGAAGGGTCCCTCTCCCACTCGAGTCGTATAGGCCTTGGCCACCCCGATCACGGAGTTGATCATCGTGGGGCCAATTCCTGAACCCGCGCAAGCATTTCCCGCCAGCGTATTCGAGGCAGTCACATAAGGATAGGTACCGTGATCCAAGTCCAACAGAGCGCCCTGCGCCCCCTCAAATAGGACATGCTTCCCTTTTTGAATTTCTTCATGAAGAATGAGCGAAGTATTTTTCACATATTTTTCAAGTCGATTTTTATATTGAAGATATTCATCAAAAATTTCTGAGAACTCAAAACCTTTCTCCATTAGCGCTTTTGTCAAATAGATATTTTTCTGTATGACATTGGCTTCTAACTTCTCCCGAAATATTTTTTCATCGACGAGATCCACGACTCGAATTCCGCACCGGGCCACCTTATCCTCATAGGCAGGCCCTATCCCCCTTCCAGTGGTGCCTATCTTGAAAATTTTTTCTCTGGCAACATCAATCCTCCGATGATAGGGGAGGATGAGGTGAGTTTCTTCGCTGATCATTAACTGAGAGTCATCTTTGAAATACCCTCTCTTTTTAACCTCATCGATCTCCTCAATCAGCACGGCCGGGTCCAATACCACCCCATTACCGATCACACATTTTTTATCCGCGTAAAGGATACCCGAAGGGATGAGATGGAGGACAAACTTTTCCCCCTTTAAAACGATCGTATGGCCGGCATTATTTCCCCCTTGGAATCTTACCACCAGATCGGCATACTGGGTCAATAAGTCGACAATCTTCCCTTTCCCTTCATCTCCCCATTGAGCTCCGACGATGACGACATTGGCCATATTCACCCTCACCTTCACCTTGTGGAGTAAGCTTCACTACTCCACAGGGCAAGCCCTCTCCCATTGAGTGAGAAAGGATATTTTTGAAAAAGCCGCTATAGTTGAATTTGACGAACCGAGATGATGTTCGGCAACCTCAAAATCTCGCCCAGCATCCCCGGAGGTAAGGGAGCATCCAAATGAAGCAGTGAGATCGCATTGCCACCCATTCGATCGCGCCCAAACTGCATCGTCGCAATATTGATATTTCTGCTCCCCAGAGCGTTCCCAAGGTTTCCAATCACCCCCGGTTTGTCATAATTGTTCACTAACAGAATATATCCTTCGGGGAGGGCTTCGATTAAAAAATCGTTAAGTTTGACGATCCGCAATTCTCTCCTTCCGAAGAGGGCTCCTGCAATATAATTCTGCTCCATCTTCGACCGGGCAGTGAGGGCAATTAGGCTTGCAAAATCTTCGGCTATGGCACTGGTGGATTCTGTGATTCTTATCCCTCTTTCTTTCGCCATGACCGAAGCATTGACAAAGTTTACGGTCTCCCCGACAAAAGGGGTGAGGAGACCTTTTAAAACCGAAATGGTAATCGGTTTTGTTCCGTATTCCACAACCTCACCCTGATATTCGATCAGTAACTCTTCAATGGCGTAATTAGAGATCTGACCTAAAAAACTTCCCAGTTTTTCCCCAAGCCGGAGATAGGGTCTTAAGAAGGGGAGGATAGCTGGACTGACGGCCGGCATGTTGACGGCATTGCGAGCTTCTCCCAAAGTCAAATAATCGACAATCTGTTGGGCAATGGCGATTGATACATTTTCCTGGGCCTCCCCCGTGGAAGCTCCCAGATGCGGAGTGCTAACCACCTCTTCCAATTCCAGAAGAGGGTTTCCAGTGGCAGGCTCTTTTTCAAAAACATCTAAGGCTGCTCCAGCCACCTTCCCTCCCTTAATGGCATCGTAAAGATCCTTCTCATTGATGATTCCCCCTCGAGCACAATTGATCAGAATGACCCCGTCTTTCATCTTATCCAAGGTATTTCTATCAATGAGATTTCGTGTTTCATCTGTTAAAGGGGTGTGCACCGTGATGAAATCAGAACGGCTCAGCAGTTCATCGTAGGAGACCAGGTCCACTCCCTTCTTCTCCGCAACTTCTTTCGAAAGATAAGGGTCATAACCGATCACCTTCATCTTCAGACCTCTCGCCCGATCGGCGACGACGGTCCCGATGACACCTATCCCAATCATTCCAAGGGTCTTATTGTAAAGTTCCACCCCCATAAACTTTTTCTTTTCCCACTTACCGGCTTTCATCGAAGCGGTCGCCTGAGGAATTCTCCTCGAAATCGAAAGGATCATAGCGATGGTGTGTTCTGCCGCCGCAATGGCATTCTCTTGGGGAGTATTCATCACTACGATGCCCTTCTTCGTCGCCGCAGGGAGATCCACATTGTCTAAACCAATCCCTGCCCTTCCGATCACTCTCAAGCGTGTTCCGGCCTCGATGATGTCGCCTTTTAACTTCGTCTCGCTTCGGATAATAATTCCGTCATATTCCGACAAAATTATTTTCAACTCCTCTGGAGAAAGTCCAATTTTCAGATCATATTTCAGGTTTTTCGCCCTTCCCAATATTTCCAATCCTTTATTCGACAAAGGATCGCTGACTAAAACTCTTTTCATCTCCTCCATCTCACATCACCTCGAACGCCCAGCGTATTCTCTCATCTCATCAAGATCTCTTCAGCTGCCTTCACCCCAGATCCCAGCTCAAATGAATAGCCCATCTCCTTTAAAAGCATCTCCAGAGCTGAAATGAACATGACCATGTCCAGTCGCTCATAATACCCCAGATGGGCAATTCGAATAATCTTGCCTTTTGCCTGATCCTGGCCTCCTGCTACCGTAATGCCGAACCTTTCAAAGAACAAGTTTTTCAATTTTCCCCCTTGTATTCCCTCTGGAACTTTGACAGCCGTGAGAGCATTACTTGGAGAATCCGGAGCATAGAGTTCAAGGCCCAATGCCTTCACCGCAGCACGGGTGGCCTCTGCCAACTTTTCATGGCGTTGGAAAACTTCCTTCAGACCTTCTTTCCGAATCAGATTGAGCGATTCTCTAAGACCAACGAATAGAGAGATGGCCGGGGTGAAGGAATTTTGATTTTTCTGGGCAGATTTCAACTCTTTCTTATAGTCAAAATAGAATTTGGGTAGGTTTGATCGTTCCACGCACCTCCATGCCTTATCACTCAAAGCGGCGAAGGCAAGTCCCGGGGGGAGCATCAGGGCTTTTTGAGAACCACTGATCAGCACATCGATCCCCCATTCATCCATCGGAATACTAAAGACGCCAATGCCTGTAATGGCATCGACAACGATGATGGTTTCTTCATGTTTTTTTACGATCTCTGCAATCTCCCGAATGGGATGCCTTACTCCGGTTGAGGTTTCGCTGGCCTGAGCGTAAACGGCTCGAATGGAGGGATCGGATTCCAGGGCTTTCTTAACCTGCCTTGGATCCACGGCTTTTCCCCATTCCACCTCAATGGGAAAAAACTCAACTCCATAGGCCTTGCATATCTC
>Ga0154838_1155_pt1 | contig 15749 bp, 19 predicted proteins | sample Rifle2008BG16ft_FD_116142 | JGI IMG/M metagenome (GOLD analysis project Ga0154838, IMG submission 116142) | Deltaproteobacteria bacterium RBG_16_48_10 | reverse complement strand
CCGAAGTCGTAGAAGGAGCCTGGATCGCCAGTTCAAGATCATGATGGCCTTCCCGATTCTCGTAAACGGTCTCGAACTGCTTCCGGATACTCCGGAAGGGAATGGCCCGTTTCCAATTCTTCCCAAGGACCTCCTTTCCGCTCACCTGAAAGTAATCCTCCGCGATTCGATTGAAGATGCGAATCCGGCCTTGATCATCGGCAAAGATAACCGCCTCCTTCAAATTTCGGAGGAGGATCTCATATAAATTTTGTTCAATCGTCTGCATCGAAACGATTTTCCTATTAGAATGAATCTAAGGAAGCAGAGAGCATCATGCCTCGAGACCATACCGCTTCAGGGCATGGTGAAAGATGGTCCTGACCAATTGGTCGTAGTGCCATCCCATCCGCTTGGCCATGATCGGGAGGTCTCCATATACCGGGGAAAGGCCTGGAAGGGGATTGATCTCCAAAAAGTAAGCTTCTCTGTCCTCGCCCACTCGGAGATCGACTCTTGAAACATCTCGGCATTCCAAAATCCGGTAGGATTGGAGGGCGACCTCTTCGATTCTCATCAAGAGAGAGGCATCAATGGGCGGAGGACACAGGTACTGGACTTTCTCTTCCCATTCTCTCTTGACCTCAAGAGAGTAGATGGCCTCGCCCGGAGGAATACCCTTGATCCCGATCTGCATCACCCCAAGCACGGAAGGGGCTTCATTTCCAAGAATACCGACAGTAAACTCAGGGCCCTGGATGAACTCTTCAACGAGGACGGGAGACCGATAGGTCTCTAATAGCCACCCCGCCTTTTCTCTAAGAGACTTGAAATCCCATACTTTGGAATCGAGTCGAACCCCTTTGCTGGACCCTTCGTAACACAATTTGACAAAAATGGGATACGGGATGGCTAATCCTTCAAGATCCTCCAGCCTCTCAACCTTTTTAAATCGAGGAGTAGGAATACCTTCGCTCACCAAGACTCTTTTTGCCACAGATTTATCGAGAGTGAGAGAAAGGGTAAGGGGATCAGAACCGGTATAGGGAATGCCAAGAAATTCCAGCAGGGCGGGAATATGGGCCTCTCGGTTTCGGCCCTGGTGCCCCTCGGCAATATTGAATACGATATCGACGGACGCCTGCCTTAACCGGTCGATAAGCCCCGTATCACCCCCCAATTTGACGACATCATGTCCCTCGTCTTCGAGGACACGTTTAATAGCATCAATCGTCTCTTCGGCGTCGAACTCTTCCAGGGCATCGATGGGTTGATCTTTGGAGGGAGAAAAATCTTTTTTTAAATTGTATGTGATCCCGACGTTTAATCGCATGGCAAAAAATATCTGGCAATTTCATTTCGATATACCCTTGTTTTAATCCTTTGTCAACTCCATTCTTCAACCCGGTTCCATCCCTTTCTAAAACGAAATCCATTGGATTCTCTGATAACTTTGGGCTTTCCTCGGGATCTTGTTTAGGTCCTTTTATGTGAGCGTCCTTTAGGGGTATTGGAAACTTGGTTATTTGGATAAGGGATTGGGATTATAGATGCAGACCCGATTCCTTCCCCCCCACTTTGCTTCATAGAGGGCTTGATCCGCCATCTTCACCAAATCCTCTTTTGATTTGGCCTGATGGTTTGGAAAATTTGAAATGCCCAGACTGATTGTGAGATTGACCCGTGTATGACCCACTTCAAAACAAGTATTTTCCACCAATCGCCGGATACGATCGGCAATCATCGAAGACTCTTCGAGACCCGCTTCCGGCAAGATCAGGATAAATTCTTCGCCGCCATAACGGGCCACCGTGTCTTTCTTTCGAACAGAGGTCCTCAACAGGGAGGAAATCTCCCGTAACACCTTGTCGCCTTCGGTATGTCCGAAGGTATCATTGACTTTCTTAAAATGGTCGATGTCAATCATGACCAGGGAAAGTGAGGCTCTCCCATAAAACGCTTTCTGCGCCTCCAAACTCAATCGCTCCTCAAAATACCTCCGATTATAAAGGTTTGTCAACGTATCATAGGTGGCCATCGTTTTAATGGAGCTGAACCGCTGAAAGTGTTTCAGGGTGGCGGCCATCTGGGATCCAATGACCGAAAAAAACTGCAGATCCTGGGCATCAAAGGCATTGGATTGCTCGCTGTTGAGGGAGATACAACCAAAGATCTCTCCCTCAATCGCCAGGGGTAACGTGAGATGAGATTTCAGGGTGGCTTGAGGATCGATGTTCAACTGTTTGGGTCTCAACCTCCGTCTCTCGATCTGGAGCTCAATCTGCTCCACATCGATCTGCTCTCCTCTGAGGGTCGACCAAACCCTGGCAATATTCTTCTTTACCTCCTGGGTAAAGGTCGGAGGACAGGACTCCTCCTGATACAGGTACAGGATGGGCCCTTCTTTCCAGAAAACGGCGAAGGAGGAAAAATCAAACAGATTGGGAAGATTATTCCCCGCCGATTCGATAATCTCTTTGATCTCAAAGCTCATGCTGATGGAATTGATGGTGGATCGAAGGATATTCAGATTTTTAAAGATGAGGCGCACGGGGCTCTCCTATTTGGGGAAGAGGATTCGCTCTGCTTCTTTCACTTTGGGAAAAACCTTGGGAAAGAGTTCCCGGCTGATCACCCCTTCGGCCAATGCTGAAAAGAGATGGAAGAGATGATTGATCAGGCTTTGAAATCCCCGATGGACTTCGATGGGGGAAAGGGTCCGACAGTCCTCTCTCATCTTATCCCATGAGATACCTTCCTCAGTGACCTTTAATAAAATCAAAAATGGGTACTTATCTTTCAGCGTTTGAATGGTTAAGTCCAGAAGAAGGGCTAAAATGGCTTCACCGGTGAGGGCAGAAACAGTCTCCCATATTTCCATCAACAGGTTGAAGTAAAGGTCGAGGACAAGATCGATGGATAACTTTATTTTTTTATCCTCTTTCAACCCAGGCCCCCCCTTTCCTTTTTCCCACTATGTCTTGGGTCTCTTGAGCCTCTTAATGAACTCATGAATCTCATTGTGATAAATATAGAATACCAAGAGCACGAGTGTCGATATTCCAAGAAGAATCAAAAAAGTTTTATACTGCTCGTCAAAGGCCTTTGCGCCTTGAAGGTTCGCCATAAGAGTTCCTGGTATTCTTCCGATAGTAGAGATCACCAGAAAGATACCCGTATGCATGGGGGTCAGCCCCAATATATAACACAAGGCGTCTTTCGGAAAGCCCGGGATTAAAAAGAGAAGGAAACTGAGGATCACCCCTTCGTGGCCGATCAGATAGTCGAATTTCTTTCTCGTTTGAGGAGAAACGAACTTCTCAACAGCCCACTTTTCAAAAATCTTTGCGAGACCAAAGGCCGCCCATGAACCGAAAACGAGTCCGATCATGGAATAGATAAACCCAGCTTTTGTACCAAATATATAACCCCCCAAGAACTCGATCGCCCCCCCTGGAATGGGCGCCACAACTACCTGCATCACCTGAAGGAGGATATACGCAACAGGAGAATAGGCACCGAAGGAAAGAATAAATATTTTTAATTCGCGCCGACTTCCAAAAAGGTGGTAAACCTTAGTCACTTGAACCCATAACTGGGAATTGTATTGATAGATAAGAACTGCGATTACAACAACGAAAAGGCCGAGGATCCAGATCCATTTCGATTTCAGCTCGGAGTAGAATTTCATAGGTAGAATTGATCCATTCGAAGGTGCCAACCGCCACCCTTCCGGGTGGCACATAAAGCACGGTGCAAGATCACCCTGAGCAAACCCCGGCATTTATGCTGGAGAGCCGAAGGGCCGATTTATTGAAAAAGAATTATGTTTCCATAACATAAAAAAGAAATGGAGTAAAGCTTTTCTTTCTCTCAGGGAAACGACCCAACTGGAAATTGATTTAATCCTGACTAAAACATAGGAGAAATAAATTTTAAGCGAGATCGTTGATCTTAAATTCTTAATATGGCATACATTATACAAAATTATGGGACCGGAAATCCAAAAAATGATTGAATTGCTGAATCTTCGCGACAGGGTGTACGAAATCCTAAAGAAATCGATCATCTTCCAAGAAATCCTCCCAGGCGAAAAAATCGATGAAGAGGCCATTGCCAAACAGTTAGGGGTCAGCCGGACCCCGATTCGGGAAACGCTGTGCCGCTTGGAGAATGAAGGAATTGTCAAGGTCATCCCCAGGCGAGGTGCCTTTGTCGTTAAGCACTCCAGGGAAAGAATAACCGAAATCCTGCTGGTTAGGGAGGCCCTTGAAGGATTTGCAGCAAGACTCGCTGCAAACCACATGAACGAACAAACGATCGGGCAGTTAAGGTCCCTCTTTAAGGATTTTTCTGAAACAAACATCCGGGACCGGTCCAAAGAGTATACCCAGGCCGACCTCGATTTTCATAACCTCATCATCAAGGCAAGCAAGAACAAACTGCTCATCAATCTCATGAAAACCCTCAATGACCACATCCAGATGCTCCGGCTCCAGACCTTTTCGCTTGAAGGAAGGCCTGAACATTCCATCATCGAACATTTTAAAATTATCGAGGCCCTTGAAAAGAAGGACCCGTCATCCGCAGAGTCTTTCATGAGGGAACATATCCGAAACGTAAGGGAAACAGCTCTCAGAAATTTTGAAGGAGATTAGAAATCTCTCTTTCATGGAAGTAGAGGTATCCTGGATTGATATTTAAGTGGGTGTGCTCGAAAAACTTTATTGAGACCCTTGTCTCTTTCTCACCAGGCATAGCGGTATCATTACTAACAGTTCATCCTCATCGGTCACGCTAACTGTAAACTGAACCTACATTCCCCTCCCGCCAGTTTGGGACGTCTCCCTCTGAGAAATTCCATCCTCGATATACTGCCGATAGGCTCAATTTGGCCCTACCAAGCCGTCCATCCACCATCCACCGGAAGGGTAACGCCTGTCACCATGTCCGAAGCGTCACTGGCCAAAAAAACGGTAGCTCCCACCAGATCCACGGGCTGGCAGAACCTCTTGACCGGAAGTCGGTCTAACATCCATTTCTGCCATGCCTCATTGGCAAACAACTCCTCGTTGAGGGTGGTACGGGTCGCCGTCGGGGCAATGGCATTCACATTGACATTGTATGGACCCCATTCGATCGCAAGAACTTTGGTAAGCTGGCCGACGCCTCCTTTGCTCGAAGCATAGGCCGATCTTTTTTCAAAACCTACGAGACCAAAGGTAGAACTGACATTAATGATTTTTCCCTTCCGTTGCTTGACCATGAAACGACCCGCCGCTTGACTGGCTAAAAAGTAACTCTTCAGATTCGTATCGAGGACGAGATCCCAATCCTCTTCGGTCATGTCGAGGGCAGCCTTGTTAATGTTTGTGCCCGCGTTGTTCACGAGGATGTCAATCCGGCCGAATGTTGCCACCGAGGCATCGACCATCGCTTGGATATCCCCTGCCTTGGTCACATCTACCGACTGAACTAATGCCCTCTGCCCCATGGCCCGGATGTCTGCGGCTAAGGACTCCAAATCGGCCACGCTCCGGCTTGCCACCACGACGTCCGCTCCAGCATGCGCTAGCCCCAGGGCCAGGGTCCGACCGATATTTCGGCTGGCGCCGAGCACGATAGCAACCTTTCCCCTTACGTCTTGGCTCGGAAATTCCATTCTCTCTTCTCCTTTCATTCTATGCATCTATGTGCAGTTTCTGCTTAGATTACATAAAAGGTTCCGGAACAAGGAAAGACTTCCGCCAGCCTCAAGCCAATTCACAGGTCCTCCAACCTCCACAGGAAGGCATATCGAAGATCAACCCAGAATCTCCATTCTCTTTGCGGCCGGTAGTCTTTGCGGATACTTTTCCATTCGTGCTTTCTTCGTTCATAGTGTTACTTATTGCTTCCAATGAGGATAGGCTTACGGAGAAACTCTCTACTCCTTGTACACCCTGCAGGGAATGCTTCTGAGATTTGTCGATCCAAAGATCGGGTCATAAATATCGTTCGGAATAACAAGGTTGACATTGGAGTCTAAAGAGCCATGTTCAGGATCTTCCTTTTCTGGAAACCACCAGCCGTGTTCCACTGCAACCACCTGTTTTGGAAAACCATCGACAAGCTTTGCCTTAAATTTTACCCGTTCTCTCTCCCTGAAATAGAGCGTCTCGACCCAGACCCAATCTCCGTCTCGAATATCCTTTTCGACAGCAACCTCGGGATTGATTTCAAGGGTCGGTTCAGGATACCTCTTTCTCAGCAATTTTATCTGTCTACCAGCGGTGTGAACATATTCCAGGCTCTTCTTGCCTCCCATAAGAATGAACGGGAACTCAGGAGTCGTCTCTGGAGGTGCCACAGGCCGCGGCAACGGATTGAATCCGAACTTTTCCAAAAGGGTGGAGTAAAGTTCTACTTTTTTAGACGGGGTTTTAAATTCGAATTGGCCCTTGGTATGGCGCTCATACTCCTTGGGAAGGGTTATAAAATTGATCCCTTCCAATTCTTTCAATGTCACTCCTCTTCCTTTTAACCTGAAATCGGTGTACTCTTCAAGGCTTTGCCATGGAATATCCATCTCCATTCTCCTCGCCAGCTCGATGAAGAACTGATTGTCATCCCACTGCTCATAAAGAGGATCAAGGGCTCTGTGCTGGATGGGAATAAGGTAAGGATATCCCGGATGTCCTCTGAGACCGTCCCTTTCAAGCCAGGAGACCGCTGGAAGCACGATATCAGAAAGCTCTGACGTAGGTGTCATAAAAAGGTCCATGGTGGCAGAGAATTCCAACTTCTTGAGCGCCTCGATAGCGGACCTTGAATTCTGATCTCTCAGGATTTGATTGTTCGCACCGGTGATTTGGGCCTTGATGGGATAAGGGCTCCCGGTCAAAACGGCTCGGACCCAGAAGGTGGGATGAACCATTTTACCAGGCCCATCCGGTCCACTGATAATGGGCATCTCTCGGGCTCCAATGCGTTTCTCCAAAACCTCACGGGGCAACTTCTCCATCTGTGCTCTAACAGCGTTCTCAGTAGGGACATCTCCCACTCTGGGAAGCAGATTTCCACCTTTTTTGTCCAGGTTTCCACAGATTGCGTTCATGATAAAAATGGCACGGGACGTCTGGACGGCGTTGCAGCTCTGATCGATGGGGACCCGCTGAACAATGCAGGAGGGCCGCGCCAATGCAAACATCCTGGCTGCTGACACGATATCCGTTTCAGAGATCCATGTGATCTCCGACATCCTGCTGGGAGGATACTGTTGAATATGGATCTTCAGTTCCTCAAAACCAGAGGTGTAATCATTCACGAATTTCTCGTCGTAGAGTCCTTCGTTAATGACAACATGAAGCATCCCTAAAACCAGCGCGTCGTCCGTCGCAGGCCGGATCCTCAACCAGAGGTCCGCCTTCTTCGCGAATTCTGTAGGCCGTGGGTCAACGACGATCAGTTTTGTCCCTTTTTTCTTTTGTGGCAAAATGCCCTCTCCAACGGGATAAGGATGGGTATTCTTTGGATTACTGGCCCACAGCAGGATGCACTTTGAGTCGAAAATATCCTCATTCACCATTTCCTGGGCAAAGAGGGCTGCCGGATAGCCGATAGTGGCCCAGGCTGCCGTTCCCGCCGGGTTAAAACAGACATATCCACTCGTCATCATGTTCGGTGTGCCCAATAGGTAGGCGAAGTATCCCATAGTACCGTAGTTGGAATAGAGCCCTGCGCCCGTTGCCAAACAGATCGCCTCCGGGCCGTATTTTTCCTTAATGTCATTCAAGCGGAAACTAATGGTATCCAGAGCCTCGCCCCATGAGATCCTCTTCCACTTCCCCTCACCCCTCTCCCCTGCCCGTTTCATGGGATAATTGAGGCGGTCCGGGTGATAGAGAAGCTCAATGCCTGAGAGCCCCTTGGGGCACAGGGCCCCTTTGCTCCAGGGGTGGTCAGGGTCTCCTTCTATTTTGATGACGCGCCCGTCTCGGATGTGAGCGAGGACGCCGCAGCTGCTATAGCAAATAGAACATACTGTTTTTACGACACGTTCCCTCAAATCAAGAGTCATTATACTCATTCCTTCCTCCCTTCTAATCTCACTCCGGGATACAGATCAGGCCTCCAATGACTCAACAGCGAAATAGGCTGATGGAACTTATATCCTCGAGCTTACACCTCGGACAGTGTTTGAGCCGAAAATCTATTTCAATTCTAAAAAATCTTTTCAGGCCTGTGCAGTCATCATTCCCACTCCTTTCAAGCTCGGCTCAATGCCCGCATCCTCCCTGATGGGCACGACACGCATTGAAGACAGAGAGCTCTTCAAGCTCATTCCGACCTAATAACTCCAGATTTTCCTTAACAGTAGGAGCGGCGGAGGCATAGACCCTGACCCCCATGGCGTTTAACTTATTGATGGCCCCTGCACCGATCCCCCCAACAACCATTACATCCACACTCTTCCCATCAAGGGCCATAATTGGATTACACGCGCCGTGGACATGGTGTAAGTCTTTATTATTCACTGTTAAGACCTCTTTCCCTTCGGTATCGACAATGACGAACGCCGGCGCAGAACCAAAATGGTCATAAACCCTGCTCTCTATTCCTTCATTACCCTGAACTGCGAAACCTACCTTCATGACTTTCTCCTTTCTCATTGACGTGGGTCTTTATTCCTGAGGCTTTCCTGTTAATCAGTATGGGCAACCTTTTAATTTAGGGCTCCTCCAGATTTCCGCAATGTTTCGGTACATTTTCTTCTTTATCATTGTTTTTGCTGGTTACCACCGCAACACCTGCCCTGCCCTCTACCAAAACCGCCGGCACATCCTCTATCTTCTTGCACTCTGTGAATATTGCCACTCTTGCAGGAAGGACAGCTCTCCGGCCTACCCTTTCCATATGGTAGCTCCCAGGAGTGTTGGCAATCATAACACTTAAATTTTCTCATGGCAGCCATTTCAAACTCACCTCCTTCAATCTTCAATGCCTTGCCCTTAACCAACGCCTCCGCCACTTTTTTGCGGGCTGATTCGATAATCCTTCCAAACGTTTGACGGGAAACGTTCATCCTCTCCGCCGCCTTCTCCTGGTATAAACTCTCAAGGTCAGCAAGCCGAAGGGCCTCAAATTCGTCAACCGTTAAAATGATCTCTTCCAACGCAGAGAGAGGAATCCCCCTTGGCTTAAAGTAGGTGCTTTCAGGCATGGAACCAACTCGCCTGCAGATGAACGGCCTTGCCATGTTGAACCCCTCCATTTAAAAATAATTATAAGCTTATGCTCATAATCCGTCAAGAGACAAATTGTGCTACTGCCGTGGATGACGGAGCCATGTCCTAAGGTGACCCTCTTCCCAACATGACAGACTCGCTTAGGGGTGTATGGATTACCACATTTTCCTCAATAGCTGTACCAGATCCGATCTTAACTCTACTGCAGGGCACCTGACTACCATGTACCTCAATCAGTATAGGACCTCGGAGTACCCCATACCTCAACATCGTTATCGTATCGCCAGGATGAATACCCATCTGGCCGAGACGCTGTCTTATCCCTTGGCCCCCTTGAATATCGATCACCGTTGCTCTCTTATTCTCGTAAACCTGATCCAGCCTTGTTGGCATGCTCTCCTCATTTGATTAATTGATTTCTGGTTCTGTCAATTTTGGGTGGATTTCATCGATGGTCTTATCCTCCGTAATAATCACCTCAACGTCTGAATTGGAAAAGACATAGGAAGGTCCTTTTCCATCAAAGGTCTTTCTGGTATAAACGGTATCGACTCCATACTGAAGGAGCCATTCACTCACCTTGATTCCTTTCCCTTTTTCCTCTTTCAGGTAAGGGTTTCGCAGGATTTTTTCTTCCTGAACGGTGTGCCCCTCTGTACTTATCCGAACAAGGTAAAAATAGGGGGCATCACCGAAGTGATCAGAGATTTTGTGTTTATCTTCTTCAACAGGAATGGCGTAGATTAGAAAATCTTTTTTCACTGGTTCATAATGAATGGTCACCTGATCCACCTGAGGAATTTCCTTCAGGATCAATCTCTCGATTTCTTCGCTCAGTTGATGAGCCTGAGCAAATTTCTTTATGCCAAAGGCAAGGCCGGCCCGGACAAAGACAAATCTGCCGGAGTTTCTTGCCTGAATGGATTTGATTTCCCTGACTTGTGAAAAGCGCCGAATAACATTTCGGATACGATCCAGCGTGATTGGATCAACCGATGCATCAAGCAACGTCTTCATCGAATCTTTCAGGATATCCCATCCGACCTTCGCAATGAATCCAACCATGATGAGGGCGGCCAAGCGGTCGAGGATAGGATACCCGACTCTTGATCCCAAAAGGGCTAAAAGGACAAGGGCAGTGGATGCGATATCCGAATACCAGTGGGAGGCATCCGCTATGAGACTGGGAGAGTGGAAGTCTTTTGCCTTCTTTGCCTCAAAGCGTGAAAAAATGGCAATCGCCAGTATGATAGCTAAAAGACCGAAGAGAGAGGAGTAGAAATGACCGAGCATTAGGGTCTTTTCTGCCTTAAAGACATGGTGGACGATTTCATAACCCGCGAAGAAAATGAGACCGGCACTCACCAGGGCGACAAAATTTTCAACTTTGTAAAGACCCCACGGAAAATCTTTGGACTTTCTTTTCGATAACCATATTCCCACAAGTACCATGATACTTGCAAAGGTATCTGAGAGGCCATGGATGGTGTCCGCCAAAAGGGCAGAGCTACCCGAGAGCCATGCGAGAATTCCCTTCGTCCCTGCCACCAGAATGTTCAGAAGAGTTGAAAAGAATGCAATTTTCGCGGGGTCCCTGGTTCTCTTTTGGTCATTTTTATTTTTTACCATCTCTCTTCGGTCTTCTTACCGTTCCCCAACATCAATCACTTGGGTAACTTCTAAAATAATATGTAATGAATTTCCCCATCCTTTTTCGTCCCCCTTAAGACCTCCATATGCCTCAGCGTAGCGAATTCCCTTCGAAATTCTTCCTCAGTTAGATTGAGATTCGTTACAATCTCCTCCATGGCGGCCTCTCCTTTTCCCCTGATGTAGTCGACGATCATCGTCTGCAAAGGTGTTAGAGTGGAAAGTTTATCCTTACCTTTTAGAAAGGTCTGGGCGGAATGGACCGCCCATGGGTCACAGGCTTTTGGAGGGGACACCATATCCATATAACAATCTTCGCAAAATAAATTTCCTTGATGGTCATAGCTTTGGTGCTTCTCTATTTTCTTGCCACATCTGGCGCACTGGGCAAGCATATTTCATCTCCCTATGGCGTTTTAGTTAAGGTGAGAAGCCTCACTCCAGTGACCTCTTTAAAGGTGGCGCCTTGGCTGATGAAACGAATGAGCCTTTCCGAATCGATCACCTTGGTCCCGCAGATCACGTCGATCCCGTGATCGAAGAGGATAGGCGAGAGTGGGGTGGTCGGACCGATCATGACGATATAAGCTTTTTTGCAAAGGCTCAGAAGACCTTCCAACGTATGATTGATAAAGGAAGTCCCTGTGATTCCAACGACATCGCACAGAGGTAGAACCCGCTCCGCTTCCTGAGCCGGCAAATCTCCCTCTCGAACTCTCTGTTCAAGAACCCAGAGATTGCCGACCTTCCCTCGCAGTCTTGGGATCCATGGAAAGTGACCTACCACGGCGACATTTTTCCCCTCACCTTTCTCGACAAGTATCTCGAAGGCATTCTTCTCGACACATTTCGACTCATCCACCTCGACCAGTGAGTTGATCGTCGCCATCCCTATGGACGCCTCCAGAAGGCTATTGGATCTTGCGTATTCAGCAAGCTCCAGCACTGTCTTTTGGGTCAGACTTCCCACATCTCTGACGCCTCTCTCATGGGAGGGACCTGCTTCCCTGAATGTAGAAGAGAGACCGCAGCGATTGCTCTCAACCGCGGTCCAAAAGACGCAGGTATGAACACTTCTAACGGGAGCGTCTCTCCCCTTGAGGCTGAGAATGACATCCTCTAATATTTTCATCAGCGATCGCCCCCCTTCTCTCCATAGATCAATTTAGACTGTCCAGTGGGGCTCATCTCTTTTGCGATGTTTTTGAACCTTTCGCCTAAGACGGCTTCTTCCTCCTCGAGGAAATTCTTCGCACCGCTGGCGCCCAGAAAGAAGATTCGAATATAGAAGAGGAGCCTTGGGATGAATTTCTCAGGTTTCGCGTGCTCCATCAGACAGAATCTTCCTTTTTCCTTAAGGACCCTTGCCACTTCCTCGATTGCTTTCGACCTTTCGGTCCCTTTCAATTCGTAGAAGGCATGAGAGCATGCCACACCGTGGAACGAAGCGTCCTTAAAAAGCAGTCGGCTCGCATTCCCCTGTACAAGGTGGAGATGATTCAGGCTTAGAGTTGCTGCCTTCTGTCTCCCCTTCTCGATCATGCCCTGAGAAAAATCGAGACCCACCACGAACCCCTTTTCCCCCACCTGTTTGGCGAGTTCCACAGCCACGGAGCCGGTCCCGGTGCAAAGGTCTAATGCCCCTTGTCCTTTGGAAAGGTTTGCCTTTTCAGTGATAAACCTTCTCATCGACCCTTCTCTATCCCGGGAGTGCAGCCGGATGATGAAGTCATAGTCTTTTGAAAATAGATCATAATAAATCTGTCTCGGGGAACTCATTAACAACAATCTCCCAGTTTACTCCTTCAATGTGGCAAGGAGTCTTTTCGGTTTCAAGAAGAGATCTAAGGCATTTGAAATATCCCTTACAACGATATCTGCATTCTTCATCGCTAAGACAGACAATCCTTCATCCCCTAACACTGCAATCCCAAAAGCAGCCTCTTTCAGAATGAGATGATCATTATTGCCGTTTCCAATAGCAACCGTCTTCGTCGGGTCAAGAGATTCCAAAACCCTTAATTTCACTTCGGTGCTATCTTTTTCTGAGACCTTTAGCAATTCCACCCCCATATCTGAAGTCTCTTCGCTGGCTGTGCCATAAGTGTCAGCTGTGAGTATGTAAATTCTCGCTTGATCCGATAGAGAGTTTATTTTTTCTTTCACTTCGGAAGATATTTTTCCGTCTATGGCAATCGTTCCGTTCAGATCCAGGACAATATTCTCAATCTCCATATTCCCCCAGCCGGGGATGCTTATGCTGATCATCTTTTGTTCCCTTAAACCTCCCATACGCTTCCGACACATCCATAAAAGAATCGGTCCCAAAATTCTAGGTGGAGTCGAAAGACTGTTCTCATGCCTGTGCAATGGGAAACACCAATACCTGTATCGAAAAGATAATTCCCCCGACCCTTTTCAATAAAAGCAGAAAATCCATGCTCCCCTGAACGGATCAATTTACCCACCAAATTCTCACATAATATCGTTATTGTTTTCATCCGCCGCCTTCTCAATCTGTGATCAATCTAATCGAACCTCCTATTTTTATCTCCCCACTTTCGACTACCCTACAGAACACGCCTTCCTTGGGCAAAATCGAATACCCTTGATAGTTATAAGCATGAGCTTGTAATGGGTCTTTCCCGATCTGAATCACCATGAGTTTTGCCTCCCCAACCTGTAAATGTGTTCCAATTGGAAACGAAGTCAAATCAATTCCTTCAGTGGTGATGTTTTCTGCAAAACACCCAGGCTCTACCGAGACCCCTGTTTCCCGGCATAGCCTATCAACACTTTCTATTGCAAGAAAACTCACCTCTTTTTCTGTTCCAGCATGGGAATCGCCTATCAGCCCTAAACCCTTTTGGAGGACACCTTTGCCGACATTCACCTTAGGATCGGCTCGACTTTGACTCATACATACAGCAAGGACTCGCCCAGTCTTCTCCAGAGCCATTTGTTTCACTTCCTTTCCAATGTCTTTTTCTTCCTACTCGCATCCCTTTGCACCTTCAGGGACTTCCTGAACAAACCGTATTTCAAGGGTTTCGGGCATGGTGATTGGCATTGCAACGGACCCGTCGCCGCGACCCCGATCTTGATTCGGGGGAAGCAATCCCCTGAGATTGCCACGGTTGCGCGCCGAAACGCTGCCTACTCCGCCGGAGCAGCCATTGGCTGCGTAGGCCGGGTCAGCGCGCAGGCACGTCGCTTCGCTCCTCGCAATGACGCTTTTGGGGCTTTGGAGGCAAACTATTTTAGGCGCCTTTGCCCCGATGGATTCCAAAGCTTTTGCTTGTAATAGGTCTTGCTGGTATACAACGCTGCAACAGGATTGTGTCCAGTCACTCTGTCTTTAACAATTAATGGAGTGACATCCGCTTTCGAGTTCTTTATAAAAAGGATGTCATGCCCCAAGCAGAGCCCAACCATCACATTCAAATCCGTTTTCTCTTGGTTTAAGACCTCAGCCTGCATCAGTGGGTTACAGGCAAAATGAGAAGAACCGCCATCCCGTTCTTTCAGCCCAAATTTTGATCTGGGCGCACCTCCTGCCATGCAACTGACCAAGGCCACATAGAATCCTGCTTCGGTTAGGATTCTTCCGATGATCTTCGACTCCTCGATTAAGCCAATACAGCCTGCAATGCCCATCCTCTTGTAGCCGAGAACCCTTGCGTATTCGATGAGTTCTCTCATCCGCGTCCAATTATATCCGAGAGAGTCATGGCCGCGTTTCAGGACCTCTTCACACGCAATATTTATCTTTCGGATCGACGGATCATTTCTGCTCTTCTCTATAGTTTGCTTCAAGAGGCGGGGATAATTCTTTCGCGGGCAATCTTGAGGTGGAGATTTTTTGACTTCGGGGTAGTGACATTTGTAAGCTTCACAATCAATGCAAGTGACGTTCATTTTTTCCTCCTTTATTAAAATCTGTTGGCGACGAATGGGTTACCGTTAAGCATAAACATAGATCTTTGCTCTTGCCGGCCTTTTATTGGCCTCTATCCTTTGAGCCTTCCTGTTAATGATAGCACCAGTCAGATTTCCCTTTCAGGCTTTCCCTGCTTTTGCAATGCTTCAGTTATATTTCTCCTTCTTTATTGTCTTTGCGGGGTTCCACGTGTACATCTTCAACGCCAGCAAGCACCTCTTGGGCCAATTCTTCACCGTGGCACATCGGATGAAGGAACCTCATTTCTTTCATCAAGGTCCTCCCTATTCCTCCTCACTCAGGATATCCTTTGCAGCCTCTTTGAGTCCAAGTTGCTCTAGCTTTTTTCTCGTTGGAAAACCGCTCTCTTTCTCCCACCCCCTTAATTCATAGTGTTCATCAACCGTGACATCGAGATCCACAACCTGTCCTTCGAAAGCGCCGATCAAGTTTCTGGTTAGAAAATGTGGTATTTTTGTATCGAACCTTATATTCCTGCATTTTAGGTTTTAGTCTCGTGCTTTTCGGGATTACACTTTTTAGAGTCAGAATAATTTTTAACAGCTTCTTTTAGAGTATTTGATGCCAGAAGAGCACAATGGACACTTTCTTCAGGTAAGCCATCCAAAGCATCTAGTATCATCTGCTGGCTTATCTTTGTAGCCTCTTCGATCTTTTTTCCTTTGGCCAGTTCTGCTGCCATACTGCCTGCGGCTATGCTGGAGGCACATCCATCCGTCTTGAACCTGATTTTTGAAAGTCTCCCGTCCTTGACCTTGAAGGAAATCTGCATCGTATCCCCACAAGGACCTTTAATTTTTGCAGAACCATCCGGGTTCCTGACCTTTCCCAAGTTCCTTGGATTTAACCATCGTTCGATCACCTTTTCAGAATAGATCTTTTTGGCATCTTCCATGATGGATACCTGAAGTTCGTTTGCTGTCCTTTCAAAA
>Ga0154838_1077_pt1 | contig 15907 bp, 17 predicted proteins | sample Rifle2008BG16ft_FD_116142 | JGI IMG/M metagenome (GOLD analysis project Ga0154838, IMG submission 116142) | Deltaproteobacteria bacterium RBG_16_48_10 | reverse complement strand
ACAGTCGTTGGACAAGCCAGAGTCGGAAGGAGGGTCACATCTTCATTTGTCAGATTTTATACAGAGCGTCATAAATATGTGCGTATTAAAAAGGATTTCCTTTTGTTGTCATTCCGGGCTTGACTAAGCAAGGTCGTAGTGAAGTTTTAGCGCTTGGTTCACCTTGTCGAACAACTCTTCAGGAAGCTGGCCTAATTTCTTTATAAGACGGATCTTATCGGCCGCCCTGGTTTGGTTAACCATTATTTTGGATCGGGTGCGTAATCCTCCAACACCTGGAGGAATTTCCACTTCAAAAGAATAGACCTTTGTCACCTTTGAAGTGATCGGAGAAATGGAAACAATGGGAGAATGAGCATTGTTGATATCATTGGATATCACCAGTGCGGGACGAGCCTTCTTTGCTTCGGATCCCAACGTTGGATCAAAGTTGACCCAAAAGACCTCCCCTCGCTTAATCGATGCCATCCGAAATTACCCCTTCAAGCTCGTGGTTGATTCTCTTAATTTCCGCGGCAGCCTCTTCATATTCAGCTGCAAGCCGCTTTTTCTTTAATTCGTTGAGAGAGCTTTTAACCGCCTGAGCAATAAACCGGCTCCTCCTTCGGGGCTCGATATCTCTAGAAAGTTCTTTGAACATTTCTTCAGGGAGGCTGATATTAATGCGAACCGAACTCATTGTGTCTCCTTAGCATCCTCAAGAGAGTGCACCGTTAAATACCATCGACGATGCCCTCTTATTTTCCCTGGGCTACGCTTTTAAAAACATCCCAGCTTTTAAGAAGTTCCAGGGCACGCTCCATCTGGTTGTCTGCGGGCTTCTTCTCCTTCTCCTTTCCCTCTTCTTTCCTGACTTTCTCTTTAGGCACAACCTTTTGGGTATCGAGGTGTCGCTCGAGGTCCTTTTCTGTAGGCATTTTTGGGGGGGTTGTTTCTTTCTCTTCTTCAGGCTTTGAGAGTTTCACAATGATGTCAGGCACAATCCCCTTCGCCTGGATGGAACGGCCGCTGGGTGTATAGTAACGCGCGGTCGTCAACCTCAACCCCGCCCCGTCCTTCAGCGGAAAGATCGTCTGCACAGAGCCCTTTCCGAAAGTTTGGGTCCCAAGGATGATCCCTCGATGGTGGTCTTGAATGGCGCCGGCAACGATTTCAGAGCCACTCGCGCTCCCCCCACTAACCAGAACGATGAGGGGATAACGGGGAAGGGTCCCTTGAGCATGGGCCTGGAACTTCTGTTTCAGCTCTTCCTTCCTTCCCTCGATGGAAACGATGATCCCTGAGTCAATAAAACGATCAGACACTTTAACAGCCTGATCCAAGAGACCTCCAGGATTGTTTCGCAGATCCAGGATCAGACCCTTCAGGCCTCCTTTGCTCTCTTCCTCCAACGCCTTCACGGCCTTTTCAAATTCACTATCGGTCTTTTCTTGAAACTGGGAAATCCGGATGTAACCATATTGTTTCTCCAGCAGTTCATGGCGAACGCTTCGAACAGGGATGACATCCCGAGTCAGTGCGAAGTCCCGAGGTTTGGCAAGGCCCTCTCGCATGATGGTGATGGTAACTTGGCTCCCTTTCGGCCCCCGCATTTTCTTAACACTGTCCATGAGGGTCAGATTCTTAGTCAGTTCTCCATCGATCTTAATGATCTGATCGCCAGCAAGAATGCCCGCCCGAAACGCTGGGGTATCCTCAATGGGGGCGACAACGGTAAGAATGCCATCCTTCATCGTGATTTCAATCCCCAGGCCCTCAAACCGACCCTTCGTCTCGGCCTGCATTTCTTTAAAGGTCTCAGGCGGCATGAAGCCGGAATGGGGATCCAGGGTCTCCAGCATCCCTTTGATAGCCCCATAAATGAGATCCTTCGATTTTGTCTCCTCCACATAGTCCTTCTGAAGGTGGCTGAGGACATCGGCGAAGACCTTCAGTTCGTCGTAGACGCTGGAGGATAAGGCAGGAACTTTATTCGATTGGCTTAACCCAATTGTGACCCCGAATAGAAAGATGAAGATACTGAGCAGGATGATTTTAGAATTCGAGAACCTTTTCTGATGGGACATAGAATCCTCCTTTAGAGTCCTTTACTTCTTTTACTTCCTTTCTCGTTTCCCTCTAACAGGGAAACGACTTTTTCAAGATGAGAGATCCATTCCATGGGGTCTTGGGGTTTCCCCTTATGCCGGATTTCAAAGTAGAGGCAAGGGCCTTTGAGGGAACCTGTACTGCCGACCAGGGCAATGGCTTCTCCCTGAGAAACCGCTTCCCCTGCCTTCTTTAACAATTGGGAACAATAGCCGGAGACCGTGAAGGTATGATCTCCATGATCGATAATCATAACATTTCCAAACCCTTTGAACCAATCGGCATAGAGGACTTTTCCAGGGAGGACCGCGTGAACCTCTGTTCCCATAGGGGCTTTGATCTCGATCCCGTTCTGCCCCTTTTCCTTAAACAGGCTGATCACATTTCCCTGAACCGGCGGGATCAGCTTCCCTTTGACATCCGGCATCGATTTTCCATAAGCGGTCACTTTCTTTTCTCGTTCCAATTTGTCAATGAGGGCTTGAAATTCTTTTGCCCTCCCTTCCAGTTCAGCAATGACCTTCTGGTAGACCACCTTCTGATTCCGGATGGACTTCAGAAGAGCGTGCTTCGTTGCCTTAACCTTCTTGATCTCTTCCCTCTTCTTTGCCACTTCAGCGATAGAGCGTTCCCACTGGGATTGATCTTCCATGAGGGTCCTTTGGTATCTCTCTTTGAGGCTCACTTGATAGCGATAGGTATCGACCAGACGGGCATCCGATTCGATGATGACCCGTAAATACTTATCGATCTTTAGCAGATCAGGGTAGGATTGGGAGTTGAAGAGAAAGGTCTCCGGAGGGATTCGGTCCATCTTGTAGAGGGCAATGAGCCTGGAAAAGAGCTCTTCCCGGGTCCGCTCCAACCCTTCGTTCAATTGGTTGACCTGATTCTTTGCATACTGTAACTTTTCCTTGGTCTGGGACAGACGGGCCTCCATCTGTTTCAGTTCTTTTTCTTTCTTATAAAGCTCGGTGTCTATCCGTGAGAGGCTATCGAGGATGGAGGATTCCTGACCGCGGATCTCCTTTTCTTTCTCCTTCTTTATGGTGATCTCTTTCTTAATATCCTTAAGGTCCTTCCTTTTTCGAGTGATGTCCTTTTCGGCCGAATCGGTCCGGCCTGCCCAAAGAAGGGTCCTCCATGGATTAAGAAATAATCCCAGGAGGAGTAACCCAATCAATCCCCATTTCCATCTTTTCATCAATGGCTCACTCACTGACCTTAAGAAACCTCATCGAAGCCATAAAGCTACCGAGAAAACCAAGAACCATTCCGCCTAATAATATCCCTATCAGGGTTTCTGGCGGTAAGAAAAGGATCGGGATTTTTAGTATCCGGTCTTTCATCGATAGGGGAATATAGAGCAGGATGATCCTCTGTAGCAGAAAGAGGAAAAAGAGAGCTAACCCAGCGCCCAGGAGGCCTTGGATCATTCCCTCGATATAAAAGGGGACTTGGATAAAAGAGGGGCTGGCCCCTACCCATTTCATGATTTCGATCTCTTCTCGGCGAGAAGCAATGGCCAGCTGGAGGGTGTTCGAGATGATCAATAACATGGCCAACAGGAGGAGCCCTCCCAGGACCCATTGGGTGAGGCGAAGGATATGGACAAGGGAGGAAAACATTTCAACCCACTCCTGGCCGTATTGAATTTCCTCGATCTGTGGAATCTGTTTCAATTGGAAGACGACCTCTCCGATCTTCGTGGAGTTTCGATACTCTTTCTTAAGTTGAACCTCAAGGGAATGGGGGAGAACCGTTGGCTGAATTCCCTCCAAGAGGTTTTTCTGATTGCCCAATTTGGCTTCCAGGAAGCCTATTGCGTCCGATGGAGAAACATACTTTACATATTCGACACCCTCCATCTGACGGGTTTTGTTTAAGAGACTTTCAATTTCGGTTGCAGGAGTCTTTCCCCGCAGATATACAATGACTTCGATCTTGTCCTCCCAGATCTTAAGAAAAGAGGCAAGGTTAAAGGCAATCAGGGAGAAGGTTGAAAAGATGAGAACGGAGATAGCGATCACCCCGATGGTGGTCACGTTTAGAAAGAGATTCCTCCGCATATTCTGGATGGCCCGGACCAGCATGGTTTTGGGAAAAAGCCTCATGTCTCAGCCTTGACCTCAATCCCTATTTCATCGTCAACCCTTTTTCCCTTAAGGAGTTGGATGACCGGATAGGAGTAACGTTGGATGAGATCCTTGTTCTGGGTCGCGAATACAACGGTCGTCCCTTGTTGATGGAGGGCCATGAAGAGCTTCATGACATCGCCCGCCATCTGATCATCGAGATTTCCTGTCGGTTCGTCTGCCAGGATCAGGGGAGGATTATTCACAATAGCCCGGGCAATGGCCACTCGCTGTTTTTCTCCAGCAGAGAGGGTGAGAACCGAATCTCTTTCTCTGCCAAGGAGGCCCACCCATTCCAGGATCTCTAAGACCCTTCTTTGGATTTCTTTTTGGGGATTTCCGATCACCTGAAGGGCAAAGGCGATATTTTCAGCCACGGTTCGGTCTCTCAAGAGTTTAAAATCCTGAAAAACCATTCCGATCGTTCTCCGGAGCTGATAGATTTTTTTAAAGCTCTTTTGGGTAGTGTCGATTCCGTTAACAATGACTTGTCCACGGGTCGGTCTTTCCGAACAGAACAGGATGTGAAGGAGAGTGGTTTTCCCGGAGCCACTGGGCCCGACGATAAAGGTGAATTGTCCAGGAAAGATCTCTAAGTTGATGTCGGCGAGGGCAGCAATCTGACTCGGATATGTCTTTGAGACATGGGTCATCTGAATCATATTTTTTTCACCTTAACATGAAAACTGTTTTTTTTCAAGAAAATTAAGGAGTTAATGGTAATCCCTTGGTGATGGGTGCAATTGTGAACCGGGATGGGCTCTCCTCCGAAACCTTGTAAAGCGGAATTTTAGAAGGAGAATCAGCCACTAAATTCTCTCCTGTAGCCATCTCCGGTTTAGGTATCGTTTAGAAATTAAGAAGGCCTGGACCAATTGGGAAAGATTCATCGTCCACCAGACGGAAACCGCTCCAAAGCCGAGTAAAATAACGAAGAAGTAACAGAGAGGGATTCTCACGAGCCATACGCTCAGGGCAACCCTCAACAGGACGCTTTTGGTATCGCCTGCGCCGTTTAATCCTCCTGCAAGAATGATTCCCCAGGCCATGATCGGCTCGCCCAGCATGCTGATATACAAGTATTTCTTCGCCTCCTCGATGACCAATCCATTTTCGGACAAAAAGGAAACGATCCACCTTGCATTGAGGATCACGGTGATCACCATCCCTGTAATAATCATCACGCCGATAAGAGCGGTCACTATTCCACTTCGGAAGGCTTCCTCCCTTTTCTCTTCTCCAATGAGGTTTCCCATGATGACAGCATTCGCCAGGTTGAAGGCAAAGGCTGGCAGATAGATAGCCGATTCAATTCGGAGTCCGGTACTGAAGGCTGCCAAGATTTCGATCTTATTTTTAGGAAGGGAACTGAGGATTAAAAAAAGGGCCATGGATGAGAGTTGCCACAAGGCCTGGAGGAGACCGATGGGCCAGCCAATATGAAGCATCTTCTTAATGATAGGGAAACAGAGGCTTCCTCCCTCCGTCACTTTTTTCAGATGCGTCAAATTGACAAGACTTCCGATACTGACACTCGATGCCGTCGCAAGGGCAATCCCATTAAATCCCAGGGAGGTATTCCACAAGAAGAAGAAATTGAGAGCGATATTGATTCCACAGACCAAGGCCATCGTCCTTAAAGAACTCTTGATCCTGTTACAGGACCGTAAAATCCCATTGGAATTGATTAACACATAATGGAACATAAGGCCGGCTGCATAGATTCTCATCATCGGGGCGGCCATGGGTTTGAGTTCTTCAGGGATATTCAGGAGGTTGATGAGAACCTTCGTCAGAAAGAGGCCTCCTATTGTCAGAATGGCTCCCGCGATCGTGGCTGCGATCGTAGAGGAAAAGATTGCACGGTATAATTCATCCTTGTTCCCCGAGGTAAACAGTCTTGAAACGACGGAGACTGTGCCCACGGTAAGGGCATTGGCAAGAATGATGAAGATAAAATAGAGTTGAACGGCAAATCCGTAAGTGGCCTGAACTTCTTTTCCGATTCGGCCAGCAATAAAGATATCAGTCAGGCCGATCAAGAACTCGAAAAACATGATCAGGATCATTGGCCAGCTCACCGACCAGCTCCGGGAAAGGGTAGACCGGGAATCCTTTTGTTTTAGAAACGTATAGAGTCTATTCATGTTCTCAGCTCGCCCCTGACAAAGAAAGGAGCGTGATTCGAGGTGAAGATCGGCGGGGTTTTTCTCAAAATCGAGGCAATGGCAGGATGTCTCTTGAATTCCTTGTCTAAAAATTGCCTGACCTTTCTTCTGTGCCAACCTTTTGGGTGTTCAAAATCGACATAAAGCGAAAGATCTCCCCCATAGAAATCTTTGGTTTCAACCGTTGAGGCTTCCTGAACATCAATCGGAAGGTTGAATAAAGCAAGGTTTAGAAAATGGATCTGATCATGGTGGTTCACAACAAATTCAAGAGTCCTTCGTGCCTCCGTCAAATCTTCTTCGGGAGTACCAAAAAGAAGGTAGGCATAGGTCGCAATCCCCGCCCTTTTCAGATTCGTGAGAACCCGGGAGGCCTCTTTAAGGTCAATCCCTTTGTGCAGGGCATCCAGGACATTTTGGTCTCCGGATTCAAAGCCGAGCTTCAGCATGACGCATCCTGAACGCTTCAAGGCCATGCAAAAATCGAGGTCTGCGAGATGGCGGGTGACTCTCGCAAATCCATACCACGGGATACCCAGGGGGTGGGCCACAATCGTCTTCATCAAGGCTGGAGGGATTGCATTATCGAGGAAATGGATCAGAGACGGATTTACTTCCTCAACCAACCGTTGAAGGTCCGTGGAAGCCTTTTCAGGAGAGATTGGAACATAAGGATTCCCCTCCGCTTTTTCCGGGCAGAAAGAGCACTTATTCCAATAACATCCGCTTGAGGACCTGTAGGGAAGAATGGCTCCGGGTGCTAAGTAATCCTTAAAAGGGAAGGGGTCATAATTGGGTGTGTAATGATTCTTCGAAAACGGTCCATTCACGCCATTCATGGAAAGGAGTGAATCTTCCCCTGGTCCGGCAACCAGTTCATTGACCAGCCCTTTAAACGGATTTTGCCACTGGGGCCTTTTCATCCATGAGGTAATCAACCCGCCGCCCAGAACGATTTTGATTCCAGGGCACTCCCGCCTTAGAAAGCCCATCATGGCAAAGGTAGAAAGGGCCTGACTCAAATAATTGACTGAGAATCCAACAATAGAGCCTCCCTCCCTTTCTAAAAAACTCAGGAGTCGATGATGAAAATAGGGGTAAAAAGGATTTTTCTCTGGTTTCTCTGCAGACCGGATCAGATCACGGCTCTTGACTGGAGAAAGCTCCTTGTCTTCATAATCGGCAAGTCCGAGGTTGATCCCCATCGTGCAGGTCTTCAACTCCAGGAGATGATTCAAGTCCTTGACCGCTCGTTTATAGCGATCCATTTGAAGATAGCCCTGGCCGCTTTTTAATAGGGCGAGATGTTTGAGAAGATGGCGGGAAGCCCGCGTTCCCCATGTATCCATGAGGGTCTTGGGTTGTGCTAATAGATGGAGAAGAGCTTCGAGATTGACATCGAGAACACCGCATTTTACTCGATGATGGCTGAGGGCTCCATAAAGTTTTCCGATCCCTCCAGGAGGTTCACACGGCTTGGTGACAGGGGGATGGATTAGGATCATGCTGGGTGGGTCCTCAGATCAAGGCAAGGCTATCCGCTACAGCCAGACCCGCACGGGTTGGGATGAGGCAACCATTCTGAATGGAGAGAAACCCTTCCTGTTGAAGCTTACTGATGATTTCCTTCCTTTCGGAAAGAAGATCGAAATGAAATTGTCTGGTAAAATCCCGAATGGAAATCCCCCTTCTGGTCCGCAGGCCAAGGAAGAGCGCCTCTAACTGTAGTTGCTCGGTCGTCAGGGTCTCCCTCTTCTCTATGGGTAATTCTCCCTTTTCAAGGTCGATGAGATATTGATTGAGAGAAGAGTGATTCCACCAGCGCTTCCCATCTTTGAAGGAATGGGCTGCCGGACCGAGGCCAAGATAGGGAGTATGATTCCAGTATTTTTGATTATGCCGCGAGGTGAAGGGGAGACTTTTAGCAAAATTGGATACTTCGTAATGGAGATAGCCTGCCTCTTCAAGCCATTCCGATGTCTTCATGAAAAAGGTGTGTTGTAATTCTTCCGTAGGAAGCTGAAACTCCCCTTTTCGATATCTCTGTCCCAGAGGGGTTTTATCTTCAACCGTTAACTGGTAGCAGGAGAGGTGTTCCGGCGAGAAATTCAATGCCTGGTTGAGTGTTTCATGCCAGGAATCAAGATCCTGTCCCGGAATACCGTAAATCAGGTCAAATCCTATATTCCTGAATCCAGCCATTCGGGAGCTTTCAATGGCTGAAACTGCTTGCCCTACAGAATGCCTGCGTCCGAGAAAATCCAAGGTTTTCTGATCGAATGATTGGATGCCAACATTGAGGCGATTGATCCCAATGCCTTGAAGGCCATTAAGAAGAGGCAGATCCAAGTCTCCCGGATTGGCCTCTAAGGTAATCTCCGCATCGGGTAAGAGGGCAAAGTTTTTTTGAACAGGAGTGAGGATCGACTCTAACTGTTTAAGGGTGAGGGCAGAAGGCGTTCCCCCTCCCATATAAACTGTGTCAAAGGGACCCCATTGATTGTGGTTCCTCTCTATTTCCTGAGGGAGAGCCTCCAGAAAATCAGGAATGGATGAAAGGGATGGGGTGGAATAAAAACTGCAGTAGTTGCATTTCCCCAGACAGAAAGGAATATGAATGTAAAGACCGGCGATTCGAGTATCCATCGTTTTAACAAATCAAGGTTGAGATTGAGGCTAAGGTTGAGAATTTTTTCTTAGCCTTAACCTTTTTGTACTAATCTATGTCCGATTTCAGGACCGCCAAAAAAGCACTCTGAGGAATGGTCACCGATCCAATCATCTTCATTCGTTTTTTACCTCGCTTCTGCTTTTCCAGAAGTTTCCTTTTACGGGTGATATCTCCACCATAACACTTTGCGGTCACATCCTTCCGGAAAGGCTGGATCGTGGTGCGAGCAATGATCTGGCCACCGATCGCGCCTTGAATAGCGACTTTAAAGGCCTGGCGAGGGATCTCCTCTTTCAGCCTTTCACAGGCCTGAAGGCCCCGCTCACGGGCATGATCCCGATGGACAATCTGAGACAGGGCATCCACCTTTTCACCATTGACGAGGATGTCAAGAAGGACGAGATCCCCTTCCCTGTAGTCCATAACCTCATAGTCAAAGGAGCCATATCCCTGGGTCACGGATTTAAAACGGTCATAAAAATCGAAGAGAACCTCGGCCAAAGGCATTTCATAAATCAATTCAACCCGGCCTGGGCTCAGGTAGTTGAGCTTTGAATTCACCCCCCGTTTTTCCATGCAGAGTTTCATGACAGCGCCCAGATATTTTTCCGGCATCATCAGAGCGGCTCGGATAAAGGGCTCCTCGGTTTTTTCGATCGAGACAGGATCTGGGTAGTGGGCAGGATTATCGATCATTAAGACGCTTCCATCTTTTGAGGTAAACCGGTAACAAACACTGGGTACGGAGAGAATGATCGAGAGATCATATTCCCTTTCCAGCCTTTCCTGTACGATATCGAGATGGAGGAGGCCAAGAAAGCCACAACGAAAACCCTGTCCCAGGGCAGAGGAGGAATCCTTTTGATAAACGAAGGCCGCATCATTCAGTTTATATTTTTCGAGAGCCACAGCCAAATCTTCATAGTCGTCAGAGGCGATGGGGTAAATGGAAGAGAAGACGACCGGTTTGAATTCCTTGAAACCAGGAAGAAGCTTGTCAACGGGGTTTTGATCGAGGGTGATCGTATCTCCAATGTGGACATCTGAAACCGTCTTTACCCCTGCAATGATATAACCTACTTCACCTGCAGAAAGTTTTTCCCGTTTCACCCTGCTGAGGGAGAAACCTCCGACCTCGTCCACTTTATAAGTGGCCCCATTGGAGACAAATCGAATGATGTCCCCGCTTTGAACGGTACCATCAAAGACACGGCAGTGAATGACTGTTCCGCGGAAAGAATCATACTTGGCATCAAAGATCAATGCAGCAAGGGGAGCTTCCGGATCCCCTTTGGGAGGAGGAATTCTTTGGACGATGGCTTCGAGAATGTCCTCAATCCCGATGCCCTCTTTGGCTGAACATTTTAAATGGGAAAAAGAGTCCAGTCCCAGTTCGGAATCAATCTGTTCAATCACTCGCTCCACGTTGGCTGTAAGAAGATCGATCTTATTGATGACAGGGATGATTTCGAGGTTATTCTCCATTGCCAGATAGAGATTCGCGAGGGTCTGGGCCTGGACTCCCTGGGCGGCGTCTATCAAAAGAAGAACCCCTTCGCAGGAGGCAAGGGCCCTTGAAACCTCGTAAGAAAAGTCCACATGGCCTGGAGTATCAATTAAATTAAGAAAGTAGTCCTTTCCGTCCCTAGCGCGGTACGGAAGGGAAATAGCCTGGCTCTTAATGGTAATCCCCCGCTCCCGTTCAATATCCATGTTGTCAAGGATCTGATCCTGGAAGTTTCGCTCATCAACCATACCCGTATACTGAATCAACCGGTCAGCCAGGGTCGATTTCCCGTGGTCGATATGGGCAATAATGCTGAAATTACGAATATGTTTCATCTCTTCCCATCTCGATGATTTTCTTAAGATAAAAGTTAATTTTAACACATTGGCTTCAAAACTACCGTAGGACACTGACCGGCTGCTACTGGATGACTCAAAATCCCGTGGCGTTTACACCCCATGTCGGTGAGCTTGTCCTGAAGAAGTGAAGGGATTCCGACCTCTGGCACCAATAATATTAACAGGTTAGGCGTTCACCGGAGTCCTCTCCTTTTTGTCTAAAAAGAGCCCGCCTGAACATGGTCTGAACTTTCAGAAGATTCTTACGAAGATAAAAACAGATCCAGTCGCTTAATTGCCCCCTTTTTCTTTCAAATTATTCTTCCTTCAACGTAACAATACCATTAGTACATCTACAATAAATCCTTCGGAGAATGAGGTCCCTCTACTGGCAAGATATGTTCATCTTTTGAGATTCAAAACCCGATCCCCATGGGTTAGGAGGGGAGTACCTGATTGCTGTTGAAACCTGCCCTTCGATTCAGTATAATGCTCTCGGGATGTAGCCTAAGGTGCATAATTTATTTTCACTCATGAGTTTCTATTGTGCCTTATGTCGACAGGGGGGAAGCGAAAGAGTTCTATGCGGCAACCACATAATCAAGTTAGTATGCCTATAAACCTCAGAGAATTTTGCTGTGAACACGTGTCGGTATCGGAAGTCGGGGACGGTTTCCAGGTTTTGTTCGAAAAGACCCCAGGTTGCGAAGAAGGGTATGTGCTTGTTCAAAGGCACTTCGAGTTTCCGGATGGCGGGAAGTGCTATCTGGAAACTGATGATCAGGAGTTCTGCGGACATTTTCGCTTCCGAGGCGCACAGTTGTCCAGGAATCGGTTCCAAATGGTGTTCGGCATTAGGCCTGTTAGAGAGATCACGGTGTTTTTCAAGACAACGGATTCAGCTTATGCCGAGGTTCAGCGTGTGCTCCAGATTATGATCCCTGAGATTAGGCTCACTTGAGATGGTCCCTTGAGGCATGCCAGCCACAAACGTCAAGATGGGAGATGAGATGAAGGAATTGATTGACTCATATCTGAAAGACAATGTAGAGTTTTCTTCGATGCTTGAAGAAAGGACCGCGGGTGAAGTAGCTTACGACCACGAAGTAGTCATTGCGTTACGCAGAGGCCTTTCCATCAAGAAGGCACTCGAGGTGGCCGGGGAGAAGTACCCAGATGAAGCTCTCAAGTCGGATGATGAGACGATTCATGATATCAAGGCCCGCTATGAGTATCTCATGACCCACGAGGACATACTCGCTAAACTCGCTTGGCTCTCCAAGCGAAGTAAGTAGGGACCGAACATTTGCGAGATATTTTATAGGAGTAACCCATGAAGAGGAAAAAGAAGCAGATTAGGAAAGGGAATCTATTGATCAACACTTCACCGGAGATCAAGATGTCGGAACTCATTGGGAAGTATGCTTCCGATTACATAAATATGGGAGAGAGCACGGATGAACGCCAGAGCTATCTTAATGGAGCCTGCAGTGCCTGGAACATTGCCGTATTACCCGAGCACTTACGTGAAGAGGCGCTTAGTCGCAGCATAGCGGAATACAAAAGGATGAATCCGGGCGCCGACGATGCGGACAATCTTGCCGATGATCTGCGAAAGCTTATTGAGAAGAAACTGCAAATGTTTCCGGGTGTGAAAAAGGTGATCATCGATGCATCAATTGAGCCCATTAGTGACACCAAGTATCGGATTCTGGTGGCATCAACTGAACACCCGGAGCAGCTGAAGCAAATGTTAACAAAAAGATCCAGCTGGTGCGAATAAGTTGCTTGCTGGCTTATTGCAGGCGGGATGTCTACCACAACAGCTTCTTAAGGCCGAAAACGTATTGTTTCCAAATGATATCTACACTGAACCGCTCTTGAGGTGGGGTGTTGGTTCTGGGGTGCTTTGTGGCATCCGGGTCATATTATGTATGGACTTAGCAGCACCAAAGTGAAGCCGACCTTCTACCATGGAGATAACTTGAGAAAGTATACTATAAACCATTTTCATGGTTCGAGGGTGCCCTCCGGGCATGGGCTATTATGTGATCGTCGAATATCCCCGGGAAGAGAACTTGAGAATAGGCTCAGCAAGGGAGCCTAATGGGACTAGAAACCACTGAATCTTTGCCTTCTCGGGTGGACTACCCTGAACTCTACATTCGGAGATGGAAAACCCCTTTCTACTCGGAGAAGACGGACTTAGGACCGGCAGTCCATCATACAAAAAATGATTCTAACATTAACCATTGAGTGTATTTGGGGAGCTTATCTGAAAGAAGAGTGTATTCGTGTAATTGAAATCGATGAAGAGGCATCTCTCTATGACCTGCACGATGCGATTCAGGATGCTGTTAACTTTGGGCGTGATCACCCCTTCGAATTCTTCCTAGCAAACACCTCATCTCCACACTCCGCTAAAAAATGGCTGACTGAAAAGGAGAAATGGGAGGATAAGGAGGATGACTTTCTTCGTATTCGACTGATAGATATCTGGCCGGCAGGTCGGAAGAAACTTTACTATCTTTTTGATTTTGGAGATAAGTGGAATTTTGAGATTCGTAAGAAACGAGGCTCAAAAGAACCGGAGCCTGAAGTCACATATCCGAGACTAATTAAAGCAATTGGTCCAAATCCAGAGCAATATCCAAGATGGGAGGATAAGTGAGAAAATGGCCACCGACATATTCCAGGAGACGACTGTAAACCGGCACCAATTTTTGATGCCGAATCGGGCATGATATAGGGACACGTTATGAAAACATGGATCTTTAATCCTCACACGGGGGGAGTGAAAATAAGCCCCGCAAAACAATCGGAGGTTCGGCAGCGAATCGAACGTCATGCAGCTGCAAATTATGCAGGTCAATACATCCGGCTAGAGATTAGGTTCCGAGGTGCCCTATGTTACATTGATGCCTTCACCGAACCGCAGCCTCCCAGTTCATCCCTGCTCAAGGCCATTGGAGAGACAAAGGAGCAGTACGTTGAACGATTACGTTCCTTTCCAACTCACTTAGGTCGCCTACGCTATTTTGGCGGTGATCGCTGGAGTTATGCATTTTATACCTTTAGCAATGAGCGATATGAACCGACCATATTCCCTACAGGTGACTGGTTTGGGACTCCGGAGGAGGCGTTTGGCATCGGAGCCACTTATCTAAGATCCGGTTAGAGTGAATTAAACAGAGGTTTTTCCTTTTTCTTTTCAACGGGATAGCATTGGCAAGATATGTTCAGCCGTGCTGAAGCCTGATCATTCCCCAATTGAACCGTTGACTTCCTCCTGAACTAAACTATTGACCTTTTTACATAAAGGCAAATGTTTCAGGCGGAAATCGTTATGCTATGAAGTGAATGATTAGATCAAGAGAATCAGTATTCTTGCTCGGTCTCGCGTTGTATCCACTGCTATTTTTAAGTAAACCCACGAATTCCCTTGCTAACACTACGCCATTGACGTATAATTGATTATGGTCATTATAGAGACTCCGATATTTACTCGACGAATTTCAGCAGTTCTTTCTGAAGAGGAATATCGACTCTTACAAATTCAGTTACTTAATAAGCCGGATTCCGGTAAGATTATTCGGGGGAGCGGTGGCCTACGAAAACTCCGATGGTCTGCAGGTGGGCATGGGAAGCGGGGTGGCATCAGGGTCATTTATTATTGGTTTGTGTCGCACGAGACTGTTCTTCTCCTATTTGCCTATCCCAAAAGTGAACAGGAGGAGCTGACACCGGAACAACTCAAACAACTTAAAAAGGTTGTTGAAGGAGAATACCCATGAAAAAGGAAGTATTTGAAGAACTGCTCGAAAGCGTGAAGCAAGGTGGCGCGATTATGAAAGGCAGAATGAAGCCTTTGCGAACCTTTGAATTCGCTGAATCCGAGGTGCGGAAGATACGCGAACAATATGGCTTATCTCAAGACAAGTTTGCTACGCTGATGGGGATAAGTGTTGGAACCCTTCGCAACTGGGAGCAAGGACGGCGGAAACCGGAAGGCCCGGCGCGTATTCTATTGAGGGTTGCCGCCGCGCATCCAGATGCTCTGCTTGATATTGTCGGTAACAAGAGGGCAAGAAAACAGGCATAACAAATCACTTCAGGAGGTGGCCAAGCAATGCTTGAAACTCGACTCATATCACGAATTCAGCATCTGAATGCTCGTGGCCTCTCCAGCAGAAGCATTGCGCGAAGACTCGGCGTTTCAAAAAATACTGTCAAGAAGTATCTTCGGAACCCGGCCCTGTCGCTCCGTAGAGACGGTAATGGAAGATCGAAATTGCAACTGTGTTACGATTACCTTGCAAAGTTGCTTCTGGACGATCCGAGTATTCCCGCAAACATTGCTTTCCGAGAAGCAAACGCTAAGGGTTTCCACATTAGCCAGACTTCAGTAAGTGCATTCTTGTCCAAGCAGAGACATAGGGATGCCTCTGCGCAACATCGAAGGACGCGAATTCACGCGACGACGGCTGAAATCCTAAGATGCATGACAACCGGCAAATCCTATCTCGATGCGTTGGCGAAATACATGCGAGGGAGCACGGACGACGCACGATTTGCTCTCACTGAACAAGAGCGTGAGACTGTGATTCAGGCCGGGCATCAAGGACGCTACAGGAAATGGCGCTATGGAGTGGCCATTGACATGACGGGTCTGGGAATTAGCGCTCACGAGATATCTCAACTCCTCAGTATTTCTCGTAACACGCTGAGGCGGGTCATGGTCAAATACAGGCGAGATGGGTTCGCGGGAGTATTTCAGAGAAATAGTCGGGACGTTCAAACCGAAAAGCACAGAAACTCCCAATTGAAGGCAAAGCAGATACTGGAGATACTTCACCAGAGACCGAACTCGTTTGGCATCAACAGGACGAGCTGGACCCAGTCCCTAATATCCGAGGTATATGAGCGTACTCACGGTCAGAGAATTGGCGCGTCTACAGTGGGCGATCTGATTAGAAAGGCTGGCTACTCATTCAAAAAGG